>JAEEGL012369957.1_pt1 | contig 12359 bp, 7 predicted proteins | sample 9134231 | NCBI WGS metagenome assembly JAEEGL01 (sample SAMN16246548, study PRJNA631951) | gut metagenome | biome: gut microbiome; feature: rumen; material: fiber-attached | host: Bos | place: Iran: Karaj | collected 2018-10 | reverse complement strand
CGCCACAAGAATAATGGGCAGCAGAGTCGTGATCGCGATCCAGAAGACTACCCCCTTCAGGATCTTTTTGTTGCGTGAAGCACTGCCGCCGCAAGAGCGGCTGCTACTGCCGCTGCCGCCGGACCTTTGCACATTCAGGGATTTCTGATTTGCAATCTCCGATTTCAGTCTCTGATACAGTTCATTGACAGCATAGCCTTCGTCACTTCCCTTGTATCGTACTGCGCGGATTCCGTCAGCCTTGTTTTTATAGACTACAAAATCACCAGATTCATCACGATAGATACCAAAGGCCTTCGGCTCCTGAATATTCTTGCCGATGAAAAACCGCGTCACATTTTCCGGCGGCAGGTGATGTGCCACATACCACTCTTGCAGTTCCTCAATGGTTTTGGGCTGTGCATCGGCCATACGGTTGGCACCGGAAAGCGGGGCGCCGCAGTTTGGGCAGGACCCCGCCGTTTCGTCGATCATATTTCCGCAATAATCACATTTGATCTTCATACGATATCCCCTGATTGGTCCTAAACATTAGTTCAGGAACCTGCAGTTCTCTGTTTTTACCTTATCCGTTTCATTGCAAAGATCCGTATAGATGTTATCCCGGAAGGTGCATCTGTTCATCGTAACTTCGCCGCTGTCATAGGTATACACAAAAGTGCTCGAAGCGTACTGAGATGTGTCCACATAATTGTTGTAGAACTCGCAGCCTTCGAAATTGATGCCGTAACTCTGGGTGGAACTGATCATGCACATATCCCTGTTGTCATGCATCCGGCAGTTGGTAAAATCAGCGCCGCTGCAGTTGATCAGGTCAACGATGCCGTAAGTGCAGTCATAGATCTCCGTATCCGTACAGGTCAGGCTGTACGCGGAATAGCATTCGAGACCATAAGTGCCGCTGCCGTACAGTTCGCAGCCCTTCACGGAGAAGGAATCACAGTTATTGATATAGATCACGCTGCCGCCGCAGGTCCCCGGCTCCACGTGGTGTCCCATGGTTATGCCGTCGATAGAACAGTGATGTGAATCATAAAAACCGATCACCGGATAAGCCGGATCGCTGATGCTGATCTCCACCTGGGCGTTTTCCTCTGCCTCTAAGCGAAGATTGGAAACCTCGCGGATCTGTACCTCTTCAATGGTGCCGCCTTCCTGCTCATGATCCTTGGTCAGATATACTTTATCGCTGCCGGCTTTGGGCGATGCCGCTGACAGGTCATATTCTCCCTCCTTCAGGATGATCTTGGTATTGTCTGCGATGGCATTGAGAAGCTCCTCAGCATTGGATACCGTCACGGTATTCTCATAACGAAGGTCGTCCGCATGCTCAAGCTGCTCGGAGCCGTCGCGCAGATATCTGTAGATCGAATAGTATGTGTAAGTGCCTTCATCATCGTAATCATAGGTGCTTTTGATGCACTGTTCGAGGGTGTTCTCATCGATGAGGGTATAAAAATATTCCTTCTCACTTCTCGGGCTTTTTACTTTTGCAAACCAGCTCTGGTTTTCACAGCCTTTATACAGGCCGCCTTTTTCGATGGTCATCGGAAGATGATTATATTCCTCATAGGATTCATATATCATCGCCACATAATCGGCAAAGTACGACTGTCCGTCCTCATAGATCGACAGCTTCACATCTGCAGGTTCATCCGCCGCCAGTGTCGCGGACATATTATCATCGGTTGCCTTCGACAGATCGGGATCTTTTTCATCTTCGGGACCATAGTTATAGTACCATTCCTTTACCATCACCCAGTCACCGGCAAGCATTTTTTCCGCCTCGTCTTCCGAAGCTTTTTTCACATCGCCGGCAGGCTTTTCTGCCCCGTCCTGATCATCGGATGTCTCCTGTCCGTCCTCGTCCTTTGCAGTATCCCCGGCTTCGTCGCTGCCGGCATTATCACTTTCCTGTGTGCCGTCCTGACCGCTGCCGTCATCTGTATTTGTATCCGTCTGCGTCGTCTGATCCGTTCCCGGGTCGCCGCTGCCCTGGGTTCCGCCTGAGGTGCAGCCTGCGAGCATCACTGCCATGCAGGACATCGCCAAAAAGGTCATTATCTTTTTAATCTTCATTTTTGCCCTCCTGAATTTATCAGTCATTTCCCGGCTGTCATTTTTTCATACCGTACTTCACACTGCTAAGTTGATCTGATCCGGATCACCAGTTGATCTCATATTTGCCCTCTTCGAGTTTTGCCTCAAATTCTTCCTTCGGAAGCGGCTTGTCAAAATAGAAGCCCTGCGCGATCTCGCAGTTATTATCGAGCAGGCATTTGATCTGGTTTTCTGTCTCAACGCCTTCGGCAATACATTCAAGACCCATAGCCTGCGCCATGGAAACCACGTGCCGGAACATGATACTGGTAATGCTGCCGGCCGCCTCTTCATCCTTCGGCAGAAAACTCCGGTCGATCTTGAGCACGTCCCAGTCGATCTCTCGGATCAGGTTCAGGGATGAATAGCCCATGCCGAAATCATCCACGCTGGTGCGGATCCCCGCCTGCTGCAATCCCTGTGCCACTCTGCGAAGGTCCTTGAACCGCACATCCGTCGTGGTCTCTGTCAGCTCGATCTCAATATACTCATGCGGCACCTGATTGCGGTCGATGATCTGCAGGATATGCTCGAGAAGGTCCGTATCGAGCAGGTGTTTTCTGGACAGATTCACGGAAGCCCGTACGCCGGTCTCATGGGTATCCAGCCAGGCCCGTAGATCCTTGCATGCCCGATCAAGCACATAAAAATCAAGGTCACAGATCTCGGTGGTCTGCTCGATGATGGGTATGAATTCCATTGGCGGGATCACCCTGCCATCCCTTACCCAGCGGCAAAGTGCTTCAGTGCCTACGATCTGACCGGTTCTGATATTCACCTTCGGCTGATAATAAACAACAAATTCACCGTTACCCAGAGCTCTCGGGAACATCCGCCTGATCCGCATCATGTTATCCCGCTGTTTTCTCAGCTCCGCATCATAAAAGATCACGTAACCGGTATCGGCGCGTTTTGCCACAGCCTCTGCGGAAGAAACCCTGTCCATGACCTCGCGGATATGGGTATCCCCGAAATCCCCGGGAATCTCATATACGCCAACGGAAGCGGAAATATAGATCCGCCTGCGGTGCTCTTTATCATAAACTACCGGAACGCCGCGCAGGATCTCCAAAATACTGCCCAGCAGGTCTTTTTTGAAAACAGCGGCAAAATTGTCTCCGCCGATCCTGCAGGCAATTCCGTCATCTTCGATCACGGTCTCCACCAGATGGAAATACCGCCGCATGGCCACATCGGCGTTATCCCTGCCGATATCCTGATTGACCACAGAGAACTGTTTCAGATTAAAACGAATGGCCGTATATTCCGAGATCTCTCCGTCATCCTGCGCTCTTTCAAGGAAACGCATAAAGGCACGGAAATTGGGGTAGCCCATTTCATCATTGAAGCCGACCTGGACGATCGCTTTGCTCAGCCTGTTCCGGCTGATAAACGCCATGAGGGCACGCAGCATAACATCGACCTTCTGCAGCTCCTCATTGTCAAGAAAATCATCATTCGCCATGTACAGCGTGCCTTTGATGATGGCACCGCTCATACTCTCGACACGCTTGCTCAAAACCACTTTTTCCGCACGCCCATTATCATAATCCACCATAACTTCACCATCTCCGAGTTTTTCCCGGCCGGCGGATCTGTAAAACTCCGTCACGCCCTTGGCGATATGGAACAGTTCACAGATTTCGGAAAGGGTTTTTACCAGGTCTTCCCTGGAAAAGTCCTTGACCACGACCATGTTGTCGACCATTTTCTCAAATAATACGTAATACTGTTCTCTTTTTGCATCATCCATGATAAGTACTCCCAATTCATATGATAGTTTTTTCTGTTTTTGTTTTTCCAAATATTGCTATTTCTTTATATTATTTCATTGTATCTCCTGTTGTCCGGATTGCTGCATTGGCTGCTGCATTGGTTGCTGTATTGATTGCTGCATTGGTTGCTGTATCAGTTGCTGCATTGGCTGTTGCATCGGCTGCTGCATCGGTTGCTGTATTGATTGCTGCACCGGTTGCTGTATCTGCGGCCCCTTCTTCGGCTGCTTCCCGGATTTTCCGCCGGTGGCATGCATCGGATCGATCTTGTATGCAGCAAGCCGCATAAAGAAATACGAGATCAGCAGGATCACTGCCACGGAAATTACGATCCATAAAATCCCGGTTGCCAGTATTTCCGTCCCCTTCAGTCCTTCCTCTGCAATCGATTTTACCGCAAAGGATTCACCGGCGATCACATGGGTATAGAACTCTATGAACGTCATGATCGGATTGGGAAAAAGTGCCACCAGCCCGATGGTGACCAACAGTTCTCCAAAAATGCTGTTATACCCTGCCGAAGTCGCATCATAGATTGCCGCAAAAAGGAGCGGCGCAAACGTCATGCCGTAGAGCAAAAACAACATCACATAAGTCAAGATAATGGCCGTCACGCTTTTCCGGCATACTGCGGATGCAAACATGGAAATGGACCCTTCCAGGATGCAGAGCACCACAACCATAAGCAGGTAAAACAAAAGCGCAAACCAGCTGATGCCGCCGATGGTAAAACCGACCGCCATGATGGGTATGGACGCGATCACATACATCATGATCCTCGAAATGGCGCTCATCATTTTTCCCGTGATGATCTGCATGGGTCTGATCTGTGTCGTCAGCATGATATCAAAGGTCTGCCGTTCCTTTTCCCCGGTGATCGACGGTGCGCAGGTGATGGGAACGATCAGAGCTACGATGCAGATCTCCGCAATGGATACCACAGGAAACATCGACACAAACGATGAAAGCGCCTGGGCATTGGACGAGGCGGAATACCTGCTGGTATAGCCTAAGATCCTGAGCGCGAACAGAAAAACGATCATCAGGATCACTTCATACGCAAACAGCCCCCAGGAAAAACGCATACTGCGGGATGTAATGGTAAGGTCTTTTTTTACGATTGGATTCCATCTGAATTTCATAATCTATTACCTAATTTATCAGTCATTTCCGACTGCCATATCTTCACATCGGACTTTGCACTGTTTAACTGATACTCTCTTCACTGTTTCCGGTCAGCTGCATGAACATCTGCTCCAGATTATCCTGCTGTCTGTGGTAACCGTCCAGTACAACGCCCTGCTGCAGCAGCTCGATCAAAAACCGGTTCATTTTTTCATCATCACCGGGATGTCTGATCTTGATCTGGTGCTCCATAACGGATTCCACTTCAATATCGGCCATCTGCCGGATGATGGAGATCGCACGTTCCCGGTCCTTGGTGATCTCCAGGATCACGGAGCTGTTGTCTTTCCCGGTCTGCAGGATATCTTCGATTTTGCCCACTGCCACCAGCCGTCCCTGATCCATAATGCCGATGCTGGTACACATTTCAGACAACTCCGAAAGAATGTGGGAGCTGATGATAATGGTTTTTCCCATGCTCCGAAGGTTCATGAGCAGTTCCTTCATCTCCACCCTTGCCCGCGGGTCAAGACCGGAAGAAGGTTCATCTAAAACCAGAAGCCTCGGATCATGCAAAAGTGCCCTTGCCACGCAAAGGCGCTGCTTCATGCCGCGGGAAAGAGAATCCACATATTCGTCCCGTTTATCCGAAAGGTTCACCAGCTCTAACAGATCTGTCGTCAGGGCCGCTGCCTCTTTGGCGGAAATGTTGTATAAAGACGCATAGAACTCCATATATTCCGAAACTCGGAAATTATCATACACGCCGAAAAAGTCCGGTACATAACCAATACAGCGTTTCACTTCATTCGGTTGCTTTTTCAGGCTCATCCCGTCAATGATGACCTGTCCGCTGGTCTCCTTTAACAGTCCGCAGACAATGCGGATGGTGGTGGTTTTGCCTGCGCCGTTGGGTCCGACAAAACCAAACAGATCTCCCTTCGGGATATGAAGCGAGAGTCCCTTTACCGCCTGGTGCGTGCCATAATTTTTATAAAGTCTGTCAATGTAAAGCAATGATTTTTCCTCGAATGTATTATATAGCTATCGCTTCGAATTACATCTCAATCAAATTTTCTACGATTAAATATCTCGTTATCGCTTCGAATACAGTACAGTTAAATTTTCCTGGCGACCAATCGCATCGACGACTTCGATATCATCTTCCGTCACTGCGATCACGCCGTCCGTAAATCCTCTTTCTGTCAGGTCCATATAACCGACGCAGAGAGCACCGAGCATCCGCGCCTTATCATATCTTTTATTATCATAATGCGTCGTCATATAGCCTCTGAGCACGTTGTAGTCATCGATCATAAAATCCTTTTCCTCTACGTGATCCAGATCCTTTGTATTGAACGACTGGCCGTTCTTAATATCATGGAACAGAACGCCGAAGCCATTCCGGACAACCAGCGCGTAGGCAAGGTCGTGTCCCGTTTCGTTTTTCAGCGTGCCCTTGATGTTTCCCATGTCCAGTTCACTGCCTTCCCTGTCAAAACGAAGGGTGCCTTTTTGCGTATTTTGGGAAAGTGCCTCAACGAAAAACTCATCAAAACTGCTCCCCGGCTTGATATCGAAGATCAGTTTTTCCCCGCCAACCCGAAGCTTGGATCCGCTTTCCTTAAAGCCATAGCTTCTGTCCTGGCCGGGCGAAGCTGCATACACCGTTTCCTTCATCGGCATCGACCATTCACTGTTTGAGGAATGATATCCTTCGATATGGCTTCTGACATTGTCGCCGCCGTCTGCAGAAGCCACATTGACAACGGAAACATGCAGGCCGTTCACCCGGTTGCCGGCGCCTGCCAAAAAGATCAGCGCCACAAAAACCGCTGCCGCTGCCGGAATATAAAGCCAGATCTGTTCCCTGCGGCCCGCTTTTTTCAAAAGCAGATAAAGCACAGGACCGATCATGATCACGTAAACAACGACGATCAGACGAAGCCATCCGAAACGCAGACTGATCTGCGGCTCGATATAGTGGAAGCACTCCTGGATATCATAGTAGGAATTAGAAGAATTATAAGCACTCGCACTGTTGGAATAGGTGTAGAGATTCATATAGATATTGTGCAGGAAATAGTTTCTCTCTTCCCCGCCAAAGGTGCTCTCTACCATGATCCTGCCATCGACATCCGTAACCTGCAGATGGCTCAGCGAAAACGGAAGGAGCATGATCGCGCCATCCATATGCTGCCTGACCATATAGGTCCGGTCGCCGTTAGGATCGATATAAGAGGAGCCGTAATCAATATAGGCAAAGTCCATATCCTTTGTCCCCGGCTCTATCACCTTTGCATCGAGCAGGTTTTCATCAATTCCGGAAATGGTTTCCGGCCTTTGACCGGTTCCGATCAAAAGCTGTCCGCCGCCGATCACCCAGCTCTCGATCGTCAGGAGCTGTTTGTCACTTAAGACGGAGGTGTCAAAATCATCGATCACAAGCACTTTCAGATACGCAAGATCATCTTCCGTAAAATCCCTGTCAAGATCCAGCAGGGCGACGCCCCGAAGGTCGCTGCCAAGATACATTTCTTCGCCGCCGTTGTCCATCCAATAGAGATTGCCCGGATCATCAGCCAACAGCCCTACCGCCAGCGCATTTTCCAGACTGTCCGGAAATACCTTGGCACATTGCAGTTTTGTTTCCTGAATGAGTTTCTTTTTCTCATAAATCTGCACGACTACCGGATACCTGGTATCGGAAAACATTTTCAGATAAGACTCGGGTACTTTAAAACGCAGATCCTTTGTCGCACCGGAGGGCAGGGCTGCTGACATCACATACGCAAAGCTGTTGTCATAATCCTCGAGTTTCAGGTGAACCTCTGCGCTGACATCTTTTCCGTGGTTTGTGATGGAGACATAGGTATCATAGCAGTCCGTGGCCATGTTCAGCTGCGCCGAGGCATCTACCTCAAACCGCTCCAGTTTTGCATCTTCTTCGATATCCAATAGCCCTGCGTCAAAATCTTCCGCTAATGTGTTTACGATATTACCGAAAACCGCAGTCATGCATACTGCCAGCAGAAGGATTATCTGCACAAAAAAACCCACGCCTTGTTGTTTTCTTATCAGCGCGTTTGCCTGTCCTTTTTTTCTTTTGTATAGAAACTGCATAAAAACAAACCAACCTTTACTAACAGATCGCTTACGTTGTAAGCTCCTTCAGTATACCATGTATTGGCTGATATTCCAAATATTTTTCTGAGATTGGCAATGCCAAAAAAGAAGCGGGCTCTATCCTATATTCATAGTTTTTCGGGTATAGTTATATGCTGTATCCGTTGACACTTTTTCGCGGCAGGTTCAAAATGGTATCTGCGTATATTTACTTTTCAGTATATTTATTTCAAGGAGGAATCTTATGAAAAACAAGAGCATACAAAAAGCGCTCGCGCTGTTCCTGAGCGCATCCCTGCTGCTGGCCGGCTGCGGGGGAAATGCAGCTGCGGATGGAGGCAGCGGCGCAGATGATGCAGCGTCGCAAACTGCTGCGGAAGAAGGCAGCAGCGATGAAGGTACAGCTAAAGAGGAGGCCCCCAGCCTTCCGAAGGAGGATGCACAGGAAGCTTTTGAAAAGGCAGGGATTGAAACAGAGATCCCGGATCTGTCTTCCGTTTTGGCTTCTGCAGACGGCCTTGGCGAAGATGCCATCGTCGGCGCCTGCGTCGGATCGAGCACCATGCATGACGGCAAGCTCATGGCCATTGCCGAAAAGCATTTTAACGGCATCACGCTGGAAAATGAATTAAAGCTTGACTGCATGCTGGGTTATAACAATGACGCACCCGCGCCTGACAGCATTCATGAAGAAGAATTAAACGGTGAGACCATCGAAGTGCCTACCCTTGATCACTCCAGGGCCGATGCGGTTCTTGACAAGATTGCAGAGTGGAACGCGAACCACGATGATCATCAGATCCGTGTCCGCGGACACGTTCTGGTATGGCATTCCCAGGCGCCGGAGTGGTTTTTCCATGAAGGCTATGACAAAGCAAACGCCTATGTTTCCAAAGATGTGATGAACAAGCGTCTGGAATGGTATATCAAAACCATGCTCACCTATTATGCAGGGGAAGGCAGCAAATACGAAGGGCTTTTCTACGGATGGGACGTGGTCAATGAAGCCATCAGTGATTCCACAGGCACATACCGCACCGATACAGAGCCCGGCGGCGATCAGCTTTCCGATTCCACCCATGGCAGCAAATCCAGCTGGTGGAAGGTTTACGGCAGCAACGAATTCATCATCAATGCCTTCCGTTTTGCAAACCAGTATGCACCTGCTGACCTGGAACTGTATTACAACGATTACAACGAATGCGATTCCAATAAGGGCAACGGCATTGAGCAGCTGCTGAAGGATGTCAAGGCAGCGGACGGTACCAGGATTGACGGCATGGGCATGCAGGGACATTACACGGTCGGCGCGCCTTCCATGGATCAGATCGAAGCGGCTGTCCTCAGATATTCCGCCCGCGTGGGAAAAGTCATGCTGACAGAGCTGGATATCAAGACCAGCCCCGCTTTTGACGGTTCCAAGGAAAAACTGCCGGAAGAACTGCAGAAAGAAGCTGCTTATTACAGCAGTATTTATGAACTGTTAAAAACTCTGGATAAGGAAGACGGCATTGATGTTTCCGGTCTGACTGTCTGGGGCGTCATCGATACCTATTCCTGGCTGCAGCAGCAGAGCAACGTAGGCGGCGGGGCCAGCGGAAACTCCACCCAGTATCCTCTGCTCTTTGACAGCGATTACAAGGCAAAACCCGCCTTCTATGCACTGCTGGATCCGAGCACGGTAGATCCCAGCATTTTGGAGATCAAGCGTCCTACCATCGAGATCAAAAAAGGAAGCATCACCGTTGACGGCAAAGCAGATGATGCCTGGGAAGACGCCGAACCCGTAGCTTTGGATATCCAGCTCGGTGCCAAGACCACCTGCGACGCCAAACTGCTTTGGGATGAGGAATATCTGTATGTGTACATGGATGTGAAAGACGGCGAGCTGAATGATGACAGCGCCGATGATTATCAGCAGGATTCCATCGAAGTCTTCATTGATGAAAACCATGCCCTTGCAGGTTCCTACGAACCGGATGACAAGCAGTACAGAGTCAGCTTCAACAACAAGCAGAGCTTCAACGGTGAAAAATGCGTGGCAGAGAATATCACTTCGGAAGTAACGATCACGGATGAAGGATATATCGTGGAAGCGGCTATGAAGTGGACTGATATCACACCTAAGGCAGGTGACCAGATCGGACTGGAACTGCAGGTCAATGACGCCACAAACGGCGGATCCAGAAGGGGTACTTCCAGCTGGGCCGATGATTCCGGCACCTGCTACATGAACCCGAGCATGCTGGGGCATGCGACACTGATTGAATAAAAAAGCCATAGAAAACGGCCGCTGCATGGCAGCGGCCGTTTTCTTATGTACAATAATCATTACTTCATGAAAACATATTCCTCTATTTCCGCAATACACCTTTCTTTGAAGAAACCGTCCATCCATTCATCTCTGGGTTTCTCGCGCTCTGCTACAAAGTAGAGGGCATGCCTTCCGGTGACGGCCTGCACTTTTCCGGTGTAAACGCCATCGCCGAGATCCACATTCACGCCGCCGATGCACTTGCCGCCCTTTTCCTCATTGGGCGCATCGATCCAGACACGATAGGTCCCCCTGCAGCCTGTGCCATGTACTTTCATGGCCAGTTTCATGGTCTTGGTGGTATCGTCTTTTCCGAAATCAAAATACTTATAGCCGATCACACAGCCGTCCTTCACATTCGTAACAACACGGGTGAAGGCGTCTTTTTCCGTGGTAAAGCAGTGATCCGTCAGCACGCAGGCGATCTCAGCCTTTACAGGATAATAGGGATTTAAGCTGTCCTCAAATCCGAGGGATGTCATCTCTACAGGCGGGATGGTCCCGTCCGGCAGGATGGTCACTTTTTCCACACAGGCACGGCGTGATGTGATGCCGTGATTGCTCAGGCGGTGATAAAAAACATACCACTGGTCTTTTATCTTCACAAGGGAGCCGTGGTTATTGCCCTGGGGCTCGTAGTCCACGCCGTTATCGATGATATAGCCGCGGTATTCGAAAGGTCCCGTGGGAGATTTGGAAGTCGCATAAGCCAGTCGGGTGCCTTTTCTTGGAGAATAGATCAGGTAATACAGATCACCGATCTTTCTCGGAGAGCTTGCTTCGTAAAAGCGCTTCTCTACCGGTACTTCCTGTCTGTCATCGATCACCGGACGCCTTAAGGAACCGGGGATCACTTTGTACATGGTCTCGGGATCGAGTTCGTTCATGTTGGAATGCTCGAAACCGTAGTAAGCATAAACCCGTCCGTCATCATCCACGAGAACGCCGATATCATTGAAGATCCCGTCATCACCGGCATCTTCCGGCGCATACTCATACTCGGAGATGAACTTGAACGGTCCTTCCGGCGTATCGCTGACACTGACACAGCCCTTGGATCCGAGGATGTAGGTGTAGAGATAGTATTTTCCGTCTTTCTCGATCACATCCGGCGCGTAGATCTCCTGATCCGTATGTGTCACGCTGGACTCATGATCGGAGTCCGGCCTGGAATGGTAGCTGTGTCCGTGGCATTCCCAGTGATTTAAGTCATCAATGGATGCACTCCAGACTTTTAATTTGTAGTCACAAAAATTCACGCCGCCCGGCGTGTCATGAGAACCGTAGAGATAGACTCTGTTCCCAAATTGTCTCGGTTCTCCGTCCGGGATGTACTCCCAGAGTGGTAAAATTGGATTCGGCATATTGTTTCCTCCTAATTGATCAGTAGTTTATCGCATCAAATTTACATATCATTCTTTATACTGCTTTCGATTGCATTAGACCCCTCATCCGTCAGCTTCATTTGCGGTATCATCATTCGTTGTTTCCGCTGTATTTGTTTCCGTTGTATCAGTTTCTGCCGGCCCGTTTCCCGCTGCGTCCCGGAACATTGCCCAGGCGGCATCCTTTTCGGATTCTTTGACGCCTTCATCAGCCGGTTTTTCACCAAACAGCTTCGCCTCGAGTTTATCAAACTCTTTTACAAAAAAGGCGCTGTTGTAATAGAGCATAACCGTCTGGGCGCCAAGGCAGATGAGCCAGGCCCATTTAAAGTACCAGATGCCGATGATAAAGGGCAGGATAAAGCAGATGATGGCCAGAAAGACTCTCGGGAATCTGGCAGCCGCAAGTCCTAAGGCCGTCCTGACTGCCTCGCCGGTTGTGATCTCATACCTTGCGATGATCGGGAAAAAGCAAAAGACCACCATCATAAAGATCATGGAGACCACGAACAGGATCCATTTGTAGGCATCGGG
>JAEEGL010566988.1_pt1 | contig 12359 bp, 11 predicted proteins | sample 9134231 | NCBI WGS metagenome assembly JAEEGL01 (sample SAMN16246548, study PRJNA631951) | gut metagenome | biome: gut microbiome; feature: rumen; material: fiber-attached | host: Bos | place: Iran: Karaj | collected 2018-10 | reverse complement strand
CTCCCAATTTAATAATTTCCCATAAGTTTTCACCACATGGATGAGCTTTCTTTAATACTAATTTGTCCCCAACTTTATATTCATAAGTCATAATTCACCTATATTTCTGTTTCTTTAATATTTAATGCTTCTAAGATACGATTAATATCTTCTTCATTCTTATATTTAAATTCCATTTTATTCTTATAAATTCTTACTTTGCAACCAACGCGATTACAAATAACATCTTCTAAATAACTATATTCACTATTATTAGTATTACGTTTACGATTAACTTTAACAACTTTCTTAATATCTTCATTAGTTGCTAATTCTTCTAATTCATGTGAACTAATACCTTCATTAACAACACGATTAGCTAAAGCAATTATTTGATCATAATCACTCATTTTACTTAGAGTTCTTGCGTGTGTCATAGATATTTTACCATCTTGAACTAACTTTTTAACTTCTTCTGGTAGACGTAATAAACCAATCATATTATTAACATAAGCTTGGCTTTTACCAATAGCTTTCGCAAATTCTTCTTGCGTTAAACTCTTAACTTGCATAATTTTAACGTATGCCGTTGCTTCTTCAATAGGATTTAGATCTTCTCTTTGTAAATTTTCAAGAAGCGCTATTTCCATCATTTCCGTATCATCAAATTCACGAATAATAGCTGGAATTGTTGTTTTACCTGCAATACGTGATGCTTTAACACGTCTTTCACCAGCAATTATTTCATATCCCTTAATACTTTTCTTAACAATAATAGGTTGAAATACACCATGTTCTTTAATAGAAGCTGCTAATTCATTTAAAGAGTTTTCATCAAACACTTGTCTTGGTTGATAAGGATTACTTCTTAATTCATCAAGATTTACTTCAACTATTTCTTCTTTTGGAGTCTCTTTAACAATTTTTTCTTCTAATTCATTAAAATCTAATACTTCTGAATTAAATAATTCATTAAGCCCTATTCCTAAAGCTCTTCTTCTAGGCGTTTCCATTTCTTTCTATCACTTCCTTCGCTAAATTCATATAAGCAAGAGATCCTTTACTTTTAGGATCATATGCTAAAATTGGTTTTCCATGACTAGGGGCTTCTGCAAGTCTTACTAATCTTGGAATAATCGTTGTATATACTTTATCTTTAAAATAACTTTGAATTTCTTCAATTACTTCAATACTTAAGTTGGCTTTACTACTAAACATAGTTAATAAAACACCTTCTAGTCTTAGACTAGGATTAAGTTTTCTTTGAACTAACATAATTGAGTTTAATAATTGAGTAATACCTTGTAAGGCATAAAATTCACATTGAACAGGGATAATTACAGAGTTTGACGCTGTTAAAGCATTTGTTGTAATTAATTCCAAACTAGGTGGACAATCAATAATTATATAATCAAAATCATCTTTAATTTCTTCTAAAGCATATTTCATTTGATAAGATCTTTGAAATTCAGGATTATCTCTTCCTTTATCAATTAACTCAATATTAATACCCGCTAAATGTAGAGTAGAGGGAATAATATATAAATTTTCAAAGCCTGTTTTTAAAATAACTTCGGAAGCTCTTTTAGTACGACTAAACACATCATAAACACTATATTCTAAGTCACTTTTATTAAGGCCAACACCTGTTGTGGCATTTCCTTGAGGATCAAGGTCAATTAATAAAACTTTCTTACCTAAAGCTCCTAAAGCAGCTGATAAATTTATACTAGTGGTTGTCTTACCAACACCACCTTTTTGATTAACTAAAGATATTATTTTTCCCATGATAAATCACCTTTTCTTGTATATAATTATTGTCTATATAATATAAAAATAAACTTTCTTCTATAACAATTTTCATTATACCAATTATTAGGTAATTAATCAATTAAAGTACATGACAAAATAAAAAAAGACTAAAAGTCTCTTTTATCAATTTTTATTGTTATTTGGAAGATATCGTCAAAGTCAACTTCATCAGTCTCAACCTTGTATTTAGAATGTTTTATACGATCAACAACTGTTCTTAATTCTTCTATTATTTCATCAATAGATGTCATTGTTATCGTATTAGTGATATCAACAAAATCCTTACCACTTTCAACATAAGCTTCTTTATCCATTGGTGTAGACATATAATCATCTTCTTCAATTAAATCATCTTCAACTGGAGTAGGTGGTTCTTCATAATTCTTGTATTTAGAAGTATAATCCACAATCTCGTTTTGCATACTCATTGGATTAAAACTATTATCATCTCCAGAAAAATCAATAAAACTTGTATTATTATTAGCATTCATATTATCATCAACCTTCATATTATCTAGGAAGTCGCCTGATCCTGAATCGTCTGAATCATCAGAATCATCGAAAATATCACTAGATATAGGTTCATTATTCACTACATTATTAGATTTGTCACTATCAAAATTTAAATTTTGTGAAAAATCTGATACTGAAGACTCTTTTTCTTGAGAAACTGGCTCATTTGATGTAGGTTGATCTACTAAATTATCAAAACTATTACCATTTAAGAAACTCATGAAGTTATCATCATTTTCCGGTTCTTCAACTGGGTTATTATCCACGAAATTAGGATTAGTTTCAATAGGTCGATCATCAATAAAGCTTTGATTATTATCAGTAGTAGTATTATTATTACCATTTAAGAAATTCATAAAGTCGTCGTTAGCAGGTGCACTAGTAGTGCTTGCTCCTTGCGGTTGATCTACTAAGTTATCAAAACTATTACCATTCAAGAAACTCATGAAGTTATCATCATTCGCTTCCTCATTAGTACTAGGTGTTTGTTGAGGTGCATCTACTAAATTATCAAAGTTATTGCCATTTAAGAAACTCATGAATTCACCATTATCTTCACTTGGAGCATCACTAGTAAATCTTGTTAAGTCATCACTAGCTACTGGCGTTTCACTGTTATTAACCGTAATATTATCACTCATTAAACTAACATTGCTGTCATTTTGAACATCATCTAAATAATTATTACTTTGAACTCGATTATTATCTTCAAAGTTCATAAAATTATTATCCGTATTTAAAAAATCATCAACAGCTTGGTCAGTACTTCCTCCTGGCATAATAAAGGAATTATTATTAGGAGATGATACATTTAAATTGTTATTATGATCTTGATCTGAATAATTAATAAAAACATTATTTTGACTAGTATTTTTATTTAAATCACCATTCATCTTTGCTATTTCCCTTTCTAATTCTCTTACCGTTAAATGATTTTCTTTAATCATATTTAGAAGTGTTAATTGTTTTACTACTTCTTTAACAGTTAATAATACCCGAGCATGTTTTTCGGTAATATCACCTTTTAGAACAGCATCTTGAACTTCATTTGGTAAAGATAATAAACGTAATTTATTAGCTAGAGTAGATTGACTCATACCAATTCTTTTAGCTAATTCTTCTTGCGTCATATTATTCATCTTTAATATTCTTAAACAAGTCCTTGCTTCTTCAATAGGTGATACATCTTCTCGTTTATTATTTTCAATAAAGGCTAAAATAGCACTTTCTTTATCTGATAATTCTTTAACAATCGCTGGAATTGTTGTTTTACCAGCTAATGTTGAAGCTTTATATCTTCTTTCACCAGCAACAATTTCAAATTTGTTATCTACTGGTCGAACAATAATAGGTTCAATTACACCATGTTCTTTAATAGAATCAGCTAAAGATTGTAATGCTTCTTGATCAAAAAATTCCCTAGGTTGAAAACGATTGGGAATTATGTCATTTAAATTAATATCCCTAATATCACTCATCTTTACACACCCTTTATTATAATTATAATGATACAATAAAAAGAAAACTTTTTCAATGTTTTCTTTTATATTAACTTTTTAAAATCTTTATTAATGTACGATCACTATTTTCATATGGTAGTAAAAAGTGATGTTCTAGAACAATTTTACCATGATATTTGTTAATAGTTGACTTAGCTTCTGTTATTTCTTCTTCACAATGAGCTTTCATTGCAACAAAATAGCCACCTTTTTTAACTAATGGTAAACAAATAGTAGATAAAGGCTTTAATTTCATGACAGCTCTTGATGTTACTAGATCGAATTCTTGTTTTTCCTTAATAAAATCTTCACCACGAGCATGAACTGTTTTTACATTTTCTAAGCCTAATACCTTAATTACTTCATCAATAAATAATAATCTTTTATTTAAACTATCAACTAAAGTAACGGATAGGTTAGGGAAAACTATTTTTAAAACTAAACCCGGAAAACCTGCTCCTGTTCCAATATCACACAAAGAGTTTATTTTACTTAAATCAATTACTTCATTTAATGTTAATGAATCATAAAAGTGTTTTAAATAAACATCTTCTTTATTAGTTATTCTTGTTAAATTAACTTTTTCATTATAACTAACTAACATTTTATAATAAGTATCTAAATCTTTTAAACTTTTATCAGAAATATCAACGTTAATACCTTTTAAAGCTTTAATAAATTCATCTATTTTCATTATAACCTCGCTTTAAATATATTAATAATATCGATATATCGCCAGGATTAACACCAGAGATACGACTAGCTTGACCAACAGATACAGGTCTTACTAATTCTAATTTTTGTTTAGCTTCGCTAGCAATATTACCAATTTTTTGATAATCAATATCATTAGGTATTAAGATATCTTCTAATTCATGCATTTTTATTACTTCATGACGAGCTTTATTAATATATCCTTCATATTTAATACTAATTTCTACTTCATTAATAATATCTTCTTGATAATCTAATTCTAATAAATTATTACTAATTAATTTTTCAATTGTTATTTCTGGTCGTTTTAATAAATCATAAACCGTAATAGAATCAATAATACTACTGCTACCTAATTTATTTAAAGTAACATTATTACTAGCACTAATCTTCGTTTTCTTTAAGTATTCTAATAGTTCAATAATCTTATTTTGCTTATCAAGAAACTTTTGATAGCGTTCTTCATCAATTAAACCAACTTCATAACCATATTTACGAAGACGAAGATCGGCATTATCATGACGTAATAATAAACGATATTCCGCACGAGAAGTTAACATACGATATGGTTCTTTTGTGCCTTTGGTAACCAAATCATCAATTAAAACACCAAGATATGCTTCATCACGACCTAATATTAATGGCTTTTTACCATCTATTTTAAGAGATGCATTAATACCAGCGATTAATCCTTGAGCAGCAGCTTCTTCATAACCACTAGTACCATTAATTTGACCAGCAGTATATAAATTTTCAATTTTTTTATTTTCAAGACTATTCTTCATATCAAAAGGATCCATACAATCATATTCGATAGCATAAGCATATTTATTGATTTTTGCATGTTCTAAGCCTTTAATACTATGAACTAACTCATCTTGTACCTCATATGGCATACTTGTGGAAAAACCTTGAATATAAATATCATCATAATAAATACTTTCTGGTTCTAGAAATAATTGATGACGTTCTTTATCGCTAAAACGAACAACCTTATCTTCAATAGATGGGCAATATCTTGGCCCAACACCCCTAACATAACCACCATACATACTAGATTTCTCTAAATTTTCATGAATAATATCATGTGTTTTTTGATTAGTATATGTTAAATAACAAGGTATTTGTTTATTAACATCATAGATTGGTTCATGATCATAAGAAAAAGTTCTTAAAACAGGATCTCCCTCTTCAATCTCTAAACCATCATAATTAATACTACTTTTTTCAATTCTTTGCGGTGTTCCCGTTTTAAATCTTTGAATTGTTATTCCTAATTTTCTTAAATTATTAGATAAATATTTACTTTCTTTTTCACCATGAGGTCCACCAGGTGTTCTATTAGATCCTACTAAGATATCACTATTTAAGTATGTTCCTGTTGTTAATATAACAGCTTTACTTTTAATTTCTTCACCATTATCTAATTTAACACCACATACTGTTTTATCAATAACTACTAAATCATCGACAAAATGTTCAATTATATCTAAATTCTTTTGTTTTTTTAGCGTTTCTAACATCCTTTTAGGATAGGTTATCTTATCAGCTTGGGCACGTAACGCTTGAACAGCAGGCCCTTTTTTCGTATTAAGCATCTTTAATTGTAATAATCCTAAATCTGTATTATGGCCCATTTCGCCACCTAAGGCATCTATTTCTCGTACTAAGATTCCTTTAGCAGGTCCACCAATACTAGGATTACAAGGCATATCGGCAATATTTTTAATATTACTTGTTACTAAAAGTGTTTTTTTATTAAGTCTTGCGGCTGCAAGTGATGCTTCACATCCGGCGTGACCACCACCAACAACTATAACATCATAATCCATCATATCACCTACTTACCTAAACAAAAGCGACTAAATAATTCATCTAATAGTTCTTCACTATATGTTTCACCAATTAATTCGCCTAACTTTTCCCAAACTTTCTTTAAATCCATCTCTAATAGATCAATTTCTACTTGATTATTAAGAGATTCTTTAATTTCATCAATCATCTTTAAGCATTCTTTAACAATACTTATTTGTCTTTGATTAGTTAAAACATTATAGTCACTTGTTGCTATTTCTTCTAAATTAAATAATTCTTTAATTTTATTTTTTAATTCATCAATTCCTTCTAAAGATACGGTATCAGTATACACAATATCTTTATCATTGATATTTAACTTTTTATTTAAATCCTTTTTATTAACAACAATAATACGTTTTTTATTCTTTGTTTTTTCTAATAATTCTTGATCTTCTTTTGTTAATTCTTCATTATTATTAAGAATTACTAGCACTAAATCAGCATCATCTATGGATTCTAAACTCTTTTGAACACCAATACTTTCTACTAAATCATGAGTTTCACGAATACCTGCTGTATCTATAATTCTAAGCGTTATATTATCAAGATTAACCATTCCTTCAACAATATCTCTTGTTGTACCTGGTATATCTGTAACAATCGCTTTATCTTCATCTAATAATTTATTTAATAAACTACTTTTACCAACGTTAGGTCTTCCTACAATAACCGTTTTAATACCATAATTAATTAATTCACTATTATGATAATTATCAATTATTTTATTTAATTCATTATAAATATCATTAATATTCTTATTTAGATCTTCAACTTGATATTCATAAACATCTTCATATTCAGGATAATCAATATTTACTTCAATATTACCAATGATATTGATTAATTTTTCTCTTAAACGACGAATAACGTTACTATTATCACCATTTAAACCTTTAATCGCTAGTTTTCGCGCTTCATTATTTTTAGCGTTAATAAGATCCATTACAGATTCAGCTTCCATTAAGTCAATTCTTCCGTTTAAGAATGCTCTTTTAGTAAATTCACCTGGTTCTGCTAAACGACAACCATTTTCAATTAATAATTCTAAGACTTTTCTTGTAGTTTCAATACCACCATGACAGTTTATTTCGACTACATCTTCAACAGTGAATGTTTTAGGTGATTTCATTACACTAACTAATACTTCATCTATTTTTTCATGATTATTAACAATAAAACCATAATGAATAGTATGACTATCAACTTGAAGTAAATTATCACCTTGAAATAATTTATTAACAATTTTAATAGCTTCATTACCACTAACACGAATAATGGAGATAGCTCCAACACCTAGCGAAGTGGAAATGGCACAAATTGTATCTTTCACTAGAAATCACCCTTTCTTCATAAACATGTAGATTATAACACAAATATGATAAAAAACATAAAAAAAGAAGAAATTAATAATTTCTTCCATATGGAATATTACTTTGTGGTTCTTGTCTTGTAATATCTTTTTGAACTTGACCATTATTATCTACGTAATATACCTGATATGTAATAGAACCATCACTTTCTAATATTTGTACGTAATTACAACAACGAACAGCTAGAGTAGATGGAATACTAACAGCACGGTATACACCATCTTCCATACCTTTTTTATGAATTAATAAATCGATAACACTATCAATTTTATTACCATAAACACCATCTGCTAAGTATTCAGATTCTAATCTTCTTCTTTCTTCAACAGTTGTACTACCAGTACCATGATATGTATAACCATATCCACGAATAAAAGTATCATTTTGACCTTCTATTTCATTAATACCATAATAAGTAATCTTATCACTAATAGGAAAACCTACAGCAATACTATTATGAATACGATCATCCATAGTATCTTGTAATACACCATCATTTTTCTTAGTATAACAAATAATACTTGTATCAGAATGAATGTTATCAATATATACTTCAGTTCCTTCTTCTAGTGGTGAAGTATAAATTTCCATCTCTAATAGTTTATTATCGGTAATTGTCCATTTACGACCGTTTTCAAGACGACAATTATAATTAACATATAATTTAAAGTTTTCTCCTGGAACATCTAATTCTTGGACAACATGTTCAATACTACTATCATTTGTATCAATAGTATCATAAGTAACATGATGTGATAATTCTTGTGATGTACAACCAGCTAAAGTAAAAGCTAAAGCACCAACACCTATTAAAGATATTATTTTTTGAACTTTCTTTCTATCAACAAATCTAATTTTCATATTTCCCCCTGACAAGTGACATATTATACCATAAAACACAAAAAAAATAAAGACTTTTTAGTCTTCATTTTCTTTATATTTAATAACTACACAACGATTAGGTTCTTCACCTTCAGATTCTGTATAGATGTTTTTAAAGTTCGTTAAAACGTTATGTACTAATCTTCTTTCATAAGAATTCATTGGTTCTAATTTAGCATCTACTTTTGTCTTTTGAACTTCTTTTGCTGTTTTCTTAGCAGCTCTTTCTAAGTAAAATTGTTTCTTTTCTTTATAATCTGATACATCAATAACAAAATTATATTTTTCATCAATATCTTTATATACAGCTTGTCTTATTAATAAAGATATCGCATTTAATGTTTTAGCATTTTTACCAATTAGAATAGCATTATTTTCACATACAAGAGTAATATTAACAGAATCATCTCTTTTTTTAACTTCCATGTTAACATTTAATCCCATATATTTAGTAATAGTTCTAATCATTTCTTTAATATATTCTAAAACATCATCTTTTTTTATTACTTCAATTACACTTTTCTTACTAAATAATCCTTTTGAACTTTCTATTTCTTTAATATATAAGTTACTTTCTTGTTCCATTAATTCTGCAAAAGCAAGGTTTTTAGCTTCCTCAAATGTTTTTGCTTGATATGTATATTTTTTCATTATTTAACACTCCTTTTGGTAATTACAGTTTGAATTATAACAAATAAATTAGATACTGTCCAATAAATACATAGAGCTGTTGACATAAAGATGGACATAACAATAATCATCACTAAGAATGTATTTGTCATCATCTTTGTTTGACGAGCTATATCAGGATTAGAAGAATTGTTATTATTCATATTTCTAAAAGAGAAGAAAGTCGTAGCAGCAACTAATAAGATAACAGCAATATAACCTAATTGACCATGAGATATAGCAAGACCAGGACTCATTCCTAAATATAAACCTAAGAAGTTTTCTTCAAAAATAGCAGGTACACGATTAATAGCTTCTAAGAAAGCAATTAATAAAGGTAATTGAATAAATGATGTTAAACAACCCATTATTGGATTAAAATGATACTTTTTATAAATAGCCATCATTTCTTGTGATTTCATCATCATTACTTGTTGATCACTTTGATCTTTACTAGCATATTTCTTTTCAAGGCGATCTAATTCAGGTTGAATCTTTTTCATTTGTTCAGATTGAATAGCTGTTTTTCTTGTTAATGGGAATAATATTAATCTCATTAATAAACTAACTATTATTAAACCAACACCAAAATTACTAAAGATTTTACCAAAAAATAGTATTAACCATGCTAATGGTTTAACAAAAATTGATGACCATATACCATCATAACCACCACTTGTTATTTTGAATTCTTCACATTTACCATTATTCTTTTCACCTGTATATACATCAGGAGTACTAACTTTGTTATTAGCATCACCAGTATAAACAATATCTGTATATGTTGAAGTGCGATAAGCTTGATCATCTAAATTATCTTCACCACATGAACAATATGGTAATTTTTCTAAATCAATACCATTTCTTAAATAAATCTTGATTGTTTCGACATCCGTAGGACGACAAAGAATATTTTCCGTTAAACTTTGCCCTGTATTAGGATTTGTAACATTCTTATTCTTATCATCTTTTAAATACCTCGTACATCCTGTTAAAGTAAATAAAACAATGAATAAGATTAATATTTTATTGTATTTCTTCATTTTTATCCTCACTAATCTTATTAATTAAACTAATTAAATTATCTTCAATTTCTTGATAATTCATTTTTAAACAATCTTTTCGAAGAATAATTATATAATCAATATTTTTATGATAATCAAAATTATTATCACAAATATTTCTAATTATCCTTTTATAATAATTTCTAACTACTGCATTACCAATCTTTTTACTAACGGATATACCAAAACGTGAATAATTTAATTTATTAGAATCTATATAAATAACAAAACAATTATTTCTATAAACTTTATTATTATTAATTATCTTTTGATAATCATTATTGTTCTTAACAACGTTAATTTTCTTCATAATTACAGTATATAAAAAAACCACACTAAAAATAGTGGTTATTTTTTTATTAATTCCTTACGTCCCTTTTTTCTTCTATTATTTAGTACAGATCCTTTCATACGTGCAAAAAAGCCATGTTTCTTTGCTCTTTTACGGCTATTAGGTTGATAAGTTCTTTTCATTTTTCCACCTCCAAAAAATCAAACTACATTATTATAATCAAGAAAATGAAACTTTGTCAATCATTTTCTATATAACCTCTTTATTATAATTAAATGATATCATTAATAGAATCATATTAAAAGTAATTCTCCACAATTCACACCCATGTTGATAACTATTATTGACATTGTGAATTAAATATTTTTTTCTTGTTGATAAATTCCGGTATTGTTAAAATAATTAACAGAAAGTTGTGGATAACTTTGTGGATTATTGTGAATAACAAAAATTGGACATCAATTACTTTATTTTTTACACAGAATCGTATACACTATAAGCAAGAAAACACGAAGTCGTTTGGAGGTGATAAGATGAATTATGATCTCATTTGGTCAAAAGTATTACAAGAGATAAAAAGAGAAGTAAATGCTGTTATTTTTCGTACTTGGTTTTTTGAAACTCAATTAATAAAAATAGATAATGATAAAGCTACAATTAAAGCTACTAGTGAAATCCAAAAAAATAGATTACAAGATAGTTATTATTATCGCTTAATACAAACAACTTTATATGGAGTAACAAATACTAATTATGAATTAATCTTTGTTACTGAAGATGAAAAAGTTGAAGGAATTGAAGCCCCAAAGGAAGAAATAGTTAATACTAAACCTATTAATTCTATTTATACGCATTATTCTAACTTAGATAAAAAATATACTTTTGATAACTTTGTTGTTGGTAATAGTAATAAATTAGCTCAATCAGCGTCACTTGCCGTTGCAGAAAACCCTGGCCAAATATATAACCCATTATTTATATTTGGTAATAGTGGACTTGGTAAAACCCATTTAATGCACGCAATTGGTAATTATATTGAAGATCATCGTAATTTAAAGGTTTTATATGTAACTAGTAATCAATTTATTGATGATTATTCAAAGATAAGTAAAAAAGATGAAACAAAAACTAATTATAATTATGCAGAATACTTTAAAAATAAATATCAAAATGTTGATGTATTAATAATAGATGATATTCAATTTTTAGCTACAACACCAAAAACACAAGATGAATTCTTCCATACTTTTAATATACTTCATGATGATAAAAAACAAATTATCTTATCAAGTGATCGTTCACCTAATGATATTAAACAAATGGAAGAACGTCTTAAAACACGTTTTAACTGGGGATTAACAATAAATATTTATCCACCAGATTTAGAATTACGTAAGAATATTATAAAGAAAAAAATCAAAGTCTTTAATTTTCCACAAGAAATTCCCGAAGATGTTATTGATTATATAGCTTCCCATATGTCTAATGATGTAAGAAGTTTGGAAGGCGCTATTAATAGATTAATGGCTTATTCATTTATGATGGGTGGTTGCCAAATAACATTAGAAACTGCTGTAGAAGCTTTAAAAGATATGATTAGTAAAGGTACTAATGAACAAACTAATATCTTAAAAGTCCAAAAAGTAGTAGCTGACTATTATCAAATATCTGTTGATGATTTAAAAAGTAAGAAAAGAACAGCAAATAT
>JAEEGL010256971.1_pt1 | contig 12359 bp, 6 predicted proteins | sample 9134231 | NCBI WGS metagenome assembly JAEEGL01 (sample SAMN16246548, study PRJNA631951) | gut metagenome | biome: gut microbiome; feature: rumen; material: fiber-attached | host: Bos | place: Iran: Karaj | collected 2018-10 | reverse complement strand
TCGGCACCAACGACCTCACCCAGATGACCTTCGGCTTCAGCCGCGACGACGTCAACGCCATCGTGAAGGACTACATCGAAGAGAAGATCATCCCTGCCGATCCGTTCAACACCCTCGACCAGGAAGGCGTTGGTCAACTCGTCAAGTTGGGTGTCCAGCGTGGCCGTAGCCAACGCGCCAACCTCAAGTGTGGCGTCTGCGGTGAACATGGTGGTGATCCCGCTTCGGTCCACTTCTTCTACAAGGCAGGCTTGAACTACGTGAGCTGCTCGCCGTTCCGCGTGCCCGTCGCACGTCTGGCTGCTGCTCAGGCTGCTATTGAGGAAGAGCGTTGCAAGTAAGTTTTGGATTTAAAATTTAAAATTTAAAATTAGAGCCTTCGGAAACGGAGGCTCTTTTTTATTAGGCATTTTGCAAAATATCTCATATATAATTGCATTACAATTGCAGGAAACCTTGGACTTCGTAAAGAATAAAATTTTAAAAATAAATATTGCTGTCCGCTAAAAGTCAAAGAGTAGTAGATGACGGAGTCGGAAAGCCAATAAATAGGCGATGAGGAAGGTTGCTTGGAAAAGTAAGCCCCCCTCAGTCAAACAGGGTCGGCTCTGGGGGTGATGGATCCGTTGTCTTGAGTATCGCCAGCCAATCCTTTTCCGGCTCTTCGAAAAAGGTGTAGCAGTTGACATAGTACATAATCATGATCCTGAACATGGTGGCCAGCCCCGAAAAGCTCCACGTGCGCTTGATACGCTTCTGTATGACCATGAGTAGCAGGTTGGCTATCAACGTGACCCATATCTGTATCTTGATGGCGTTGGCGCTCTCGCCGTAGAAGTATCGCAGGGGGAAGTTCTGCTTCAACTGCTTGAACAGCAGCTCTATCTCCCATCTCTTGCGGTAAATGGCCACGATGTCCTCCGCCTCCATCTCCATGTCGTTAGTCAGGAGCGACACGAGTCTCACCCTTGTCTTCTTGATGTCGACGCAGGTGACAATCCGCGCATGGTGAGTGATGTCCTCGCCGTCCTTGACATGCTTTGTGAAGGTCACATGCTGTTCCCTGTACTCCACCAGTCCCGTCGGGGACATGTACATCCTGTCGCTCTCGACAGTGTACACGAGGCTTTTCTTCATCTTCGTGACATAGGTCACGCCTCTTTTTGTGAGCTCCTCGAACTTGGTGTAGTCGATGTACGCCCTGTCGATGGCCAGGATGTCCCCCGCCGCATAGTTGGACGGGACAAGCATGAAGCTGTCGTTGGTGGCCGCCGACGTGAAGCGGATGTCCGACGGCACCCCCTCGTTGGCGTGTATGTTCGCGTGGACCTTTATGCCGCCTTTCTTCCTGCCCGTTTTCGGATGCCGGCCCACGCCCTTGAAAAGCAGGTTGGAGAAAAGCGTGATGGTTGTGGAGTCTATGATTTGAAGGCTGTCCAGCCACTTCGGGACTTGCCGCTTGCGGCTGTCCGAGGAAAGCTCGCCCCTGTATGTGGCGTACAGCTCTCGGTAGGTCGACTCGAAGACCTCTTGGGGCCTCCTGGCATTGGCGTCCGAAAGCGTGCTCCGTCTGGGCATCATGCCTATCCCGAGATGCGACAGCTTGCGGGCCTCAGGGAACATCGAATCGGTAATCTCGCGCAGGGAGTCGAAGCGCTTGATGACTGCGTAAAGCATAACCACAAGGTGCTGCCACGCGTCGAAGTGCTTCACGTACCTCTCCCCGCCCTTCTCACGGCTGAATCCGAGAACTTTTGACTTGTCAACCAAAGAAATCAGCTGGCCAAACATCGGCTGTCCGATAAAATGCGTACCTTTGCCCATCGTTATTCGTGTTTTGTAGCAGAAACAAAGGTAACGAAAAAGGCTGGAACCTCCTCGGAGATTTCAGCCTGTTTTTTATCTCAACTCACTAAAGCTTTAGCGGACACCAATATTTTGTTTTAGGCGATCAACTCGTCAGAAGGTGTAGCCGATGGAGAAATAAAGGCTAACGCGTTTTGTGCAGTCTGACCATTGCACACTTAGCGAAATTGGACCGAAGAAACTATTGTAAGCATAGCGCAAGCCTACACCAGAGAAATGCCTTGTTCCATTGATGATGCCTTTCCCAAAGGGATTGAAACCATACAGGAAATTATATGTGGCTGTAACATAATGCTTTTCCAGGAAATTATAGCGGAAATCGCAGCGCGCAATAGCGGTAAAGTCGTTGACATAGGCTACATGGTTGATGCCGATAAACGGCATTTGGTGGTCGAAATGCCGTCCCTCGATTTCGCCGCCCACGACATTCCAAAGGTTGGCATAGGCGGCTTCTCCAAACAGGCATCTTGCATAAAGCTGGGGAATGATGGTGAACCTTTTGTCATAGGGCGTGATGTAGCCTTGGATGCTATACCCAACTTCGTATGTGGTGCTTGATGTGCCTTTTAAGTCGAAGTGTATTCGGCCATTTAAGCTCGTGTTAATACCATGTTTGGCAAAATAAGGATCGTCGAGGTTGTCATATTTGAACGTGACGAAAGGCGTGAGCAGGATGTTGTCGTTGTAATAGGAGGAGGAAATCGCCGATTGGTCGATGGTGTCGTTGCTGAAATCGAAGGGAGATGCGTTGGAGAAGGAGGTTGAGGCAATGGAAGCGCCAACGGCTGTGCTGATGTCAAGCAGATGGAATTGCGACACATAGCCGCTGAATTTGTGTTGGTTGTAATGGAGGTTGGAGTAGTTGTTTTCTTGGGCCAGTGATTTGTAGTGCACACCTCGATAATCGTAAGCCAAACTGAAATTGGCCAAATTGATGCCAGAGTAGGTAGCAGTGATGTTGAATTTTGGGTTGTAGCTGAGCTTGCCGCTGAGGTTGAGTTTGAATCCGGTGAGATGCTTCTCGTTGAGTCCAATTTTGAGTAGCAGCGCAGCCCCTTCTTCAGTGTCGTAACGAAGCCCAAGACCAAAAACATTGGGTTGTGTCGGTTTGAAGTTCATCGTTAGGTCGTAGGTGTCGCAAGCTTTGCCATCGATGGTGTCGATGCCGCTTTCCGTCAGGTTGTAGGTGATGTCATCGAAGGCGCCAGTGCCTCTATAGATGTCAACGGCATGGTTGATTTCGTTTTCCGAGACAAATTGACCTGCCTTCAACTTCCCTTTTCTGAGCAGCCAGGCGCTTGTCACTTGGTCGTTTTGGTTGATGACGATGGAATTGATGTAAACAGGTGCGTCACCTAAGTTTTTTGCTTTCGTGGCACGAAGTTTCTTTTCAAGAGGGCTGCCGTTGATGGAATCTAGTTTCTGTTTGATGCTCTTCAAAACGGCATCGTTTCTCTTCGCTTCTTGATAACCGCGGTTGACCAAAGTGTCGATGGCGTCGTGGCTGAAGCTTAAGGTGCCATAGCCCGTTATGTCGGGAGTGATGTGCACATTGCATAAAGCTTGGTTTTGGTATCTTTTCTTGTTGACGGCATTGTCAATCAGTCCGTTGAGTATGTCGGTTAGGGTGACATTATCGTCTGAAATGAGGGTGTCGGCATCCGTGACTTCTACTCCGATGATGATGTCGGCTCCCATTTCCTTAATCAGGTCGGCAGGGAAGTTGTTGACCAAACCGCCATCAACGAGCAAGTGATTGTCGATGGTGACGGGGGTGAACACGCCAGGAATGGCCATGCTTGCCCGCATTGCGGTAGGCACACTGCCATGCCTGATGTCGATTTCCTTGCCTGTCCTGATGTCGGTGGCCACGCAAGCAAAGGGGATAGGCAGGTCGTTGAAATCCATTTCTTTTTGATAGCCAACGCACAAATCATTGAAAAGGTTGATCAAAGCCGTGTTGTTGACAAATGCACTGGGTATGAAGCCGATGGTCTGCTTGTCTTGGTTGGGATTGAAAATTTTGCTCAGGCTGAAAGGAAGAATGGCCAAGTAAGTGCTGTGGCGTTGCCTGGTTTCAAGCGACATGGCGGAACGGTCGATGCTGTTGCCCACATATTGCGACCAGTTCATGTTGGCTATCAAAGTGGCGAGCTCGTCGGGCGAGTAGCCCATGGCATAGAGTCCGCCGATGATGGAACCCATGCTGGTGCCTGCCACGTAGTCGACAGGGATGCCTATCTCCTCAAGGTATTTCAATACGCCAATGTGTGCGGCACCTTTGGCTCCACCGCCACCGAGCACTACGCCTACTTTTGGGCGAGGGGCTTTGAGGTTGATGTGGATTTTGTGTTGCGCCTGCATGTTGAGGGCCATCAGACAAGTTACCATTATCAATGTAAAACGTTTCATATCTAAAAGGTTATAGTCATTACGGTTTGAATTATAGTCTCCCGGTCATACGTCAGACAGTCTTGTTGTCCGTGTCCCATAGTCTCGCGTCAAAACGTGTATCCAAACGAGAAGTAGGTGCCAAAATGGTTGAGGAATCCATCACCACCCCAGAATCTCAACCAGTGGCCAGTCAGTGAAACAGGTCCCACTTTGGTGTTGTACGAATACTTCAATCCTGCACCTTGTGAACTATAGGCAAACACTTCGGAGAAGTTGCTGCCAATCCAATTGGACCAATTCGCCATGATGTTATACATGGCTGTCAAATAATGCTTCCCATAGAAATTGTACCGCAAGTCGCAGCGAAGAATACTCATTATGCTGTTATTGGTAGCGTCAATGCTGCCAATACCAATAAAGGGCATCTGTTCCTCGAAATGACGGCCTGAAATCTCGCTGCCAAACAGGTTGGCCAAGCCTAAAGGCATGTTTTCAAGGTTGGGGACATACGAGAAACGGCCGTAAAGCTGTGGAATGATGGTGAACCTTCCATTTTTGGGAGTAATGTAGCCTAGAACGGAGTAGCTGAGGTCAAAGTATTTGCCTTTTTCCTTGGTCTCGTAATAGAAATGGGAAGTGATGTTGGCCGAAACACCATGCTTGGCAAAGTAGGTGTCGTCAAGATTATCGTAAGTAAGGATGACAAAAGGCGTGAGCATTCTGGTGTCACGGAGAAGAATGCTGTCCGTCTCGCTGTCTTCCTCTAAAGAGGCGAGGTCGTATTTCGTTCCGGTAAACGACAAGCCAACATTGGTGCTAAAATTGAGCAGGTGGAACTGCGAGACGTAACCACTCACTTTTTGCTGCTGGTAATGCAAATTGAGGGATTTTTTACTTATCAAGACGCCGAAATACTCGTTCCTATAGTCGTATGCAACGCTGAAATTGGCTAAAGCAGGCTTGGAATAGGTGTAAGTGAGGCTGATTCTGGGGTTGTAGCTGAGCTTGACCTTTAAGTCGAGTTTCGAGCCCTCGAATTTCTTCTCGTTTAGGCCCACCTTGAGCAACAAGGCGGCACCTTCCTCGGTATCATAGCGGAAACCTAAGCCCACCACATGGGGCTTTGCTGGTTTCATTTGGAAAGACAGGTCGTAGAATTCGTCAAGTAGCCCGTTGCTATTGGTGGAATCTTGCTCTTTTAAGGTGTAAGTGATTTCATCATAGCAACCTGTGCCACGAAACAAGTTGACGGCATGGTCAATCTCGTCTTTGTTGTATTTGTTGCCTGCTTTGAGTCGGCCTTTGCGCATCAGCCAACGACTGTCGCGTTCAGGTACGTTGTTGAACTCTATGGAACTGATGGTCACAGTCTCGTCCATAAGGTTACGAGCCTTGGGCGCATGAAGTTCTTTAGTGACTGGGAGGCCAGCCGCCTCATCAATTTTCCGCTTGATTTCCAACAGTTGGTCGTGATACTCGGCGGCTTTTTTGAAACCCCTGCCGACAAGTGTGTCGATGGCTTCAGGCGTGAAGCTGAGCATGCCGAAGCCGCTGACGTCAGGGATGATATGTACCCTGCAAAGTTCGCGATTCGCCTTGCGTTTGCTTTGGGTGCTGTTCACGACCAAACGACCGAGCAGTTGCGGTAGCGATTGGATGTCTTTTTGGGTAATCTTTTTCTCGTTGGTGACTTCTACACCGATGATGATGTCGGCACCCATTTCTTTCAATACATCGGCAGGAAAGTTGTTGACCAAGCCACCATCGACGAGCACCTTGTCGCCAATGGTGACAGGCGAAAACACACCTGGGATGGCCATACTGGCTCGCATTGCGGTTGGCATGCTGCCACTGCGCATCACCACTTCTTCACCGGTGGCGATGTCGGTGGCGATACAGGAGAAAGGAATCGGCAAGTCGTTGAAATCCATCTCCTCTTGATAGCCAATGCATAGGTCGTTGAACAGGTTGACAAGCGAGCTGTTGTTGACGTATGCACTGGGCAGGTTGTTGATCAGGCTGGTGTTGGGGTCTTTGTCGAAGAGGCTCTCATGACTGAATGGGATGGAGAGTTGGGTGGTGCTGCTGCGCTTTCGCGTCTCCAGCGACATGGAGGAACGGTCGATTTTGTTGCCTATGTATTCGCTCCAGTTCATGGAGGCGATAAGTTTGGTCAATTCATCGGGCGTGTAACCTAAGGCGTAAAGACCACCGATAATGGAACCCATGCTCGTGCCCGCCACGTAATCAACAGGAATGCCCATCTCTTCGATGTATTTCAACACACCAATATGCGAGGCACCTTTGGCGCCGCCGCCACCCAACACCACGCCAACTTTAGGGCGATTCGGTTGTGAAATGGAGGAATTTTTTTTGCTTTGGGCGTTTGCGTAAACAACCAAAAGACTAACAACCAAAAAAATCACTATTCGTTTCATAATATCGTATTACTCAACTTATTAACTGTAAACTTCAAACTGTCAACTGTCAACTGATAACTGCCAACTATTTCAGTCCCCTTGCTTTCAGATAGGGCTCATAGTCAGGGTCTTGACCGCGGAATTTGCGGTATTGCACCATGCCTTCGTCATTGCCGCATTCCTGCAGGCAGTTCTTGCGGAACGAGGCTGCCAGTTCGGGATTGAAGAGGTCTCCGGAACTCTTGAAGTAGTTGAAAGCATCCTTGTCCAGCACTTCGGCCCAAGTGTAGGCATAATAGCCGGCACTATAGCCGCCGTTGAAGATGTGGGCGAAATTGGTGCTGCGGTAGCGAGGCAGGATTTCGGGCATCAGGCCGATAGCGTCCATCTGTTGCTTCTCGAAGGCATCGACGTCGAGGTCTTGAGGCTCAGTCAGTTCGTGGTACTTCATGTCAAGGATGGAGGCAGCGATAAGTTCAGTGGTCATAAAACCTTGGTTGAACAAAGCGCTGTTTTCAATCTTGGTGATGAGGCTGTCGGGCATCACTTCGCCGGTCTTGTAGTGCTTGGCGTACATGCGGATGACTTCAGGTTCGGCTACCCAGTTTTCCATGATTTGAGAAGGCATCTCCACATAGTCGTGAGGCACATTGCCACAGGTACGGCTGTAGAGACCGTCGCTGAAGAAAGCGTGCAGCGAGTGGCCAAACTCATGCCACATGGTTTCGGTTTCGTCCCAAGTGAGCAGGGCAGGGGTGTCGCCCGAAGCAGGAGTGAAGTTCATCACCAAGGAGACGACAGGATAAATCTTCTTGCCATGGATGTCGTAGCCGCTTTCGCGGAAACTGGTGCACCATGCGCCGCCGCTCTTCGACTCACGCGGATAGTAGTCCATGTAGAGGATACCCAAGAAATCGCCATTGGCTTCTTTCACCTCGTAGGTTTCCACGCCTGGATAGTAGATGGGCAAGTTGGTGTTTTGCGTAAAAGTGATGCCATATAACTTATTGGCAGCCATAAACATGCCATTGCGGACATTGTCGACGGTGAGGTAAGGCTTGATGTAGTTTTCGTCGAAGTCGTATTTGGCTTTGCGGAGTTTTTCGGCATAGTACCACCAGTCCCAGCCTTCTAACTTGATGTTGGCACCTTCCTTGTCGGCAATGGCTTGCATCTCGGCTAACTCTTTCTTGGCCAATTGTTGCGCGGGGTTGAAGATGTCAATGAGGAACTTGTCGACGGTCTTTGAGTCTTTGGCCATGTTAATGTCAAGAACATAATCGGCGTAGTTTTCGAATCCGAATAGTTTGGCTTTCTGTACGCGCAACCTGCACATCTCGTTGATGAGTTTCTTGTTGTCGTATTCGTTGTTGTTGTCGCCGCGGTTGTAATAAGCCTTATACATCTTTTCGCGCAGGTCGCGGTTGTCGGCAAATTGCAGGAAAGGAATGAGGCTGGGCTTGCTGAGGGTGAACACCCATTTGCCTTCCATGCCATCGGATTTGGCTTGCTCGGCGGCGGCATCGATGCTGGTCTGCGGCAGACCCGCAAGGTCGGCTTCATTGTCGATGATGAGTTTGTAACCAGCGTTTTCTTTCAAAAGGTTGTTGCCGAATTGCAGGCTCAAGGTCGAGAGCTGCTCGTTGATTTGGCTCAGCTCGGCTTGTTGCTCGGCATCCAAGCCGGCACCGTGGCGCATGAAGTCCTGATGGTATTTTTCCACCACACGGATTTGTTGGTCGTCCAAGCCCATTTCGTTGCGGTGCTGATACACGTAGTCGATGCGCTTGAACAGTTCGGGGTTCATCATGATGGCATCGCTATGCTTCGAGAGCATAGGCAGCACCCGCTCGGCGATGGCAACCATTTCGTCGTTGGTGAGACATTCGTTGAGGTTGAAAAACACATTGCTGACACGGTCGAGAATTTGGCCCGACTTGTCGTAAGGCAGGATGGTGTTTTCGAAAGTTGGTGTTTCTTCATTGTTGACAATGGCGTCAACTTCAGCTTGTTGTTCGGCGATACCTGCCTCAAATGCAGGCATATAGTGCTCGTTCTTGATTTGGTCGAAAGGCGGCACTTGGAAAGGTGTCGTGTATTCGGTGAGGAAAGGATTGGGTTTTTCGACCTCGGCTTTTTGTTCAGGCTTCGAGGTGCATGAAGCCAAAGTGATGACGCTTAATGCGATCATGTTGATGAGTTTTTTAGTCATTATATCAATATTTAATGTGTTTTCGAGGCTGCAAAGATAAAAAATGTTGTTTTTTTCTTTGCGAAAACTTAAAAACATTATCTTTGTACTCGGTTTTTTATGCAAATTTTGAAATAATATATATGAGTTACATTTCCTGGGATAAGAAAAAAGTTATCAATCTAGAGTTTACTCTTAACCGTGAAGTGTTGCGCTCTAATGCATTAGGTGCGTTTCTTGCCACCACAATGATTGGCTGCAATACGCGAAAATACCACGGTCTGCTGGTTGTGCCTCAGCCTCAATTAGACAACAACAACCATGTTCTGCTTTCGAGCCTTGATGAAACGATTATTGAAAACAAGGAGGAGTTCCACCTTGGCGTACACATGTACCCTAATGGCATCTTTGCTCCCCGCGGACACAAATACCTCCGCGACTTCACCGCCGACCCCATGCCGAAGCTGACCTATCGCATCGGCAATGTGGTGCTCGACAAGGAGTTGATCTTCTCTGCCACGGAGGCACGCCTCTTTGTGCGCTACACGTTGCGCGAGTCTGTGGTGCCTATTACCTTGCGTGTATTGCCGTTCCTGGCATTCCGCAATGTCCACATGCTGACGCATGAGAACCATGAGGCCAGCCGTAAGGTGGACTTGGTGAAAAATGGTGCTTCATGGCAGCTATACAAGGACTATTCGAGGTTGTACTTGCAGTTCTCGAAGGCAGCGGAGTACACCCATGTGCCGCATTGGTACTACAATATGTTCTACATCCGCGAGCAGGAACGCGGCTACGATGCCGTGGAAGACCAGTTCGTTCCTGGTTTCTTCGAGTTGCAGATGAAACAAGGCGACACGGTGATTCTCTCAGTGAGCCTCAAGGAAGAGAGTCCGACTTCTATCAAGCGTCAATGCGAGGCCGAGGTGAAACGGTTATTGCCGCAACATAGTTATGAGGAGTGTCTCGTGAAGGCCGCTGACCAGTTCATCATCCACGATGAAAAAGGCACCCGACTTTGGGCAGGCTTCCCGTGGTTCGGTTCATGTAGCCGTGATACTTTCCTCGCATTGCCAGGCATCACCTTGGCGCAAGGCGACGAGAAGACCTTTACCGCGGCTTTGGATTACCTTGTTTCGAGGATGCAAGGCCCGTTCTTCCCACACCGTTATTATCAGAAGAGCTTGTATTTCACGGCAGTAGATTCACCGCTTTGGTTCTTCTATGTGCTGCAACTTTACGAGAAGATGCTGGGCAAGGACAAGAAGGACATTTGGAAGAAATACAAGAAGCCGATGACGACCATCTTGGAGAGTTTCATCGCAGGCACGGACTTCAACGTGCATACTCTTGATAATGGTTTGCTCTATGCTGGCAACCGCGACTTGGCTCTCACTTGGATGAACGTCTTCGCCCAAGGCAAACCTTGGACACCGCGCACGGGTTTGGCAATTGAAGTCAATGCCCTTTGGTATAATGCTTTAAGGTATGCTGTCGAGTTGCTGAAGGCTGCCGATCCGAAGAGTGCACTGCTAAAGAAATGGAATGATTTGGCCGACAAGGTGAAAGCTTCGTTCGCCGACACCTTCTATAATAAGGTGACCAACGGCTTCTATGATTATGTGAACAGCAACGAGAAAAACGAGCAGGTAAGACCTAACATGATGCTGGCAGCAGCCTTGCCTAATTCGCCGATGACGGAGACCATGCAGAAGCGCGCTTTCGACATTGCCCATTCCGAATTGCTGACACCTCGTGGAATCCGTTCGCTGTCGCCTAACGACGAGAATTATAAGGGCATCAGCATCGGCAACCACAGCGAGCGCGAACGTGCCTACCACAACGGCACAGCCTTCCCTTGGCTGATAGCTTTCTATGCCGACCTCTCGGTGAAGCTGTTTGGAAAAACCTCGTTGCCTTATCTGGAAGACCTGTATAACGGTTTTGAGGAGGCCATCAAGGAGAACGGCATTGGTACGGTGTCGGAAATCTACGATGGCAACCCGCCTTTCGAGGCAAGAGGCTGCATCTCGCAGTCGACGAGCGTGGGTGCCTTGCTTTACCTGCATTACTTGATTACAGAATTAAATAAGAAAGGAGGCTCAAAATGAGAGTCCTAATGTTTGGGTGGGAGTTCCCGCCCCATATTACCGGTGGCCTTGGAACGGCTTGCTTCGGCATGACCAAAGGCTTAGCCAAAAACGATGTGGATGTGCTCTTCGTGGTGCCGCGTGCCTACGGCGATGAGGATGAGACCAATGTGCGTCTGCTCAATGCCAGCGACGTGACCATCGACATCGACCACGAAAAAGACCGCAGTTATTGGGAGCGCGTGCAGTACGTGGAAATTGGCTCCAACATCAGCCCGCATGTCGGGCCGGAGAACTTTGCCAATATGCTGGAAAGCGACCGCCATGTGGTAGAGCATTTCAACCGCACGGGCTCGGTGTTTGCACGCAATTATCAGTTCTCGGGCAAATATGGCATGAACCTGATGGAGGAGGTGGCACGCTACGCCTTGATTGGCTCATCGTTGGCCACGAAATACGACTTCGACGTCATCCACGCTCACGACTGGCTGACCTATTCGGCAGGCATCGCAGCGAAGGAGACCACAGGCAAACCGTTGGTGGTGCACATGCACGCCACGGAGTTCGACCGCTCTGGCGAGAACATCAACACGGATGTATATGCCATCGAGCGCAGGGGCATGGAGGCCGCCGACCGCGTCATCACGGTGAGTAATCTGACGCGCAACATCGTCATCAACAAATACGGCATCGACCCTGCTAAGGTCGTGACGGTGCACAACGCCGTGGAACCTAACGACAAGCCCAAGTCGGAATACGAACGCAGCGGTTTGGATGCCAAGGTGGTGACCTTCCTCGGAAGAATTACCTATCAGAAAGGGCCTGAATACTTCATCGAGGCGGCCTATAAGATTCACCAAGTCGACCCGAGCATCCACTTCGTGATGGCGGGCACGGGCGACATGTTGGAGAAGATGATTCGCCGTGTGGCACAATTGGGAATGGGCAGCCACTTCCACTTCACGGGCTTCCTGAAGGGCGAGGCCGTCGACCAAATGTTCGCCATGACCGACGTGTTTGTCATGCCGTCCATCTCCGAGCCGTTCGGCATCGTGCCGTTGGAGGCCATGCGCCTCAACGTGCCGGTGGTCATCAGCAAGCAGTCTGGCGTTTCCGAGGTCGTCAAGCACGCCTTGAAGGTCGACTTCTGGGACATCAACGGCTTGGCTGACGCCATCTATGGACTCTGCCACTACAAGCCTTTGGCCGACTGCTTCAAGGACGAAGGCAAAGACGAGGTGGACAGCCTCAAGTGGGAGTTGGCCGCGAAGAAGATTAAGGCAGTTTATGAGTCAGTGGTTTAATTAGCGAATAATAAAAAATACTAGATATGAGCAAATCAATCTGTTTCTATTTCCAAGTGCATCAGCCTTACAGGCTTCGCACGTATCGTTTCTT
>JAEEGL017285478.1_pt1 | contig 12360 bp, 10 predicted proteins | sample 9134231 | NCBI WGS metagenome assembly JAEEGL01 (sample SAMN16246548, study PRJNA631951) | gut metagenome | biome: gut microbiome; feature: rumen; material: fiber-attached | host: Bos | place: Iran: Karaj | collected 2018-10 | reverse complement strand
TGCTTCTTTTTTTCATTGCTTCTTCCATGGAGATGCTACAGTCTTGTTTATATTTATCAACCGCCTGTTTTATCTGCTTTGCATTCTGATTCTTCTGATAAATCTCAGAAATTAAATCTTTCTTTTTTTGTTCTCTTACTGATGGCAGTATTATTTCAGTGAACCGCTGGCCAAACCTGCCTTCAAGAGATGTATTCCCAGGAACGATCAAATTACTGTGGCGGGTTGCATTAACTCCAATGATAAACTGCGAAAGCTGATCTTCATGTCCCTCAATGGTGTGAGAGTCGTGGTACCGTTTTTTTTCACTGGCAATTCTCTCATTTTCCCTTAAAATAGCATTGTTTGCGTCCTTTTGTTTATCTAGTCTGTCAATATCTGCAAACTGATCCTTAAAGACTTTTAACTTGCTTTTTTTAACCCTCTCTTCTTTAGGGCGCTCTGGTAATATAAGCGCAGGAATATCTCGTCTGATGTTGTTAGGGACACCAGCCCCAAGTACCTGGTTTTTATTTGTTTCAAAATCATCTTTGATCTTTGACTTTTCCCTGTTTGCCCTGTTAATTTCATAGTGGTCCAGCATAGATGGCTCCTTCTTTACAGCCTGAGGTTAAAAAGATAAAACTCCGTAAACCTTATCGCCTCTCCATCAGTAATATATGCGATGGTGTTTTTCATGTTCTCTGTATCAGCGTGAAGTATTATTAAAGTAGCCGGGTCCAAAGTGTCACGGATAGCTTTGGATGCAGCTATGTACAGGCTGTACCGCACCTTATCTTCATTGCCTCCAAAAGTTTCCAGACACCTTAGCTCGATCATTTTTCCAACTCTGCCAAAAAGAACTATTCCCAGGATCTGCTTCTCATCAAAAGCCACAAAACTAAGTTCTTCCAAAGCATCTTCCACATCTGATCTTCCAAGCTTATTATTTAGCTCTATAGATATTCCTTCAATGTTTCTGGTCTTGATACTTTCGTCAGGAGATTTCTCAGAGAATTCAACGAAATCCTCTACTTTTGCGGCGTATAGCTCCATCTCTTTTGACATGTCTGCAAAACCCGAATTATCCAGCAGCTGATACAAATACGTATTGTCTCTATTATCTATATACGAACAACTTATATTCCTGACACCGATTTCTTTGGAAATACCAATGAGCAAGGATATAAGCTCTTTTCCAGCGCCGCGATTTCTGTAATCCTCAGCCACAAAGATACTAATGATCACAAGCTCATCATCCCTATCCTGCCTTGCCCATAGTACGCCACAGGCAGTATCTGTCTCTTCGTCAACGACTCCGATGATCAGGTCATCATCGTCAATAGTTCCCTTACCAAGGGCCGGAAGAAACATATGCATATTCTTTTCATTAACCAAAGTACCTGTCATATTTATCCTCTTTTACACAAACAAATTTACTAAAATAAGTATATCATTTGAGCGTATCATTCAATTAGAAGAGGATAAAAGTTATGAAAAAATTCATATTTATTCAAAAGTACTCGTAGATTATCCTGTTGCCTGTCACTTCTTCTGTCTTTACGCCATGGTCATACTTTATGTTTCTTGCCTCGCTACTTGATAATCTCCCGCTGCTGTCATATTTCTTTTCCCGGATCATCTTCCTCTCTATCCTGTCATAATCGTAGTTTGTGTAAAAAATAGTATCCTCCTCAATATTCATTCCTTCATCTTCGTAGCGATAGACAGTCACTGAATCCGGATGATCCTCAAGTGGTGATGGTGCTTCAACATGGTAGTTTTCTGCACGTATCTTTCTGCCCTGCTCATCATATGTATAAATAGTCGTAAGGTAAGTTTCTCTTTTACCAAAGCCACCTACCGTATATCCTATCTGGTCCCCCTTTTCGTTGTAGGTTATAGTGTACTGTGCGGTTTTATCACTATCCCCTGCATAGCATATGTACTTAAGCTCATAATCTTCCTGCTCAAGATATTCATAGCAGTATTCGTAGGTCTGTATCTGTCCCGTTTTATCAGGGAATTGAACAGACAGTTCATTGTCGTAATAGTCATACCTGTTTACTGTTTTAAGATCATCCTTCCTGCAATAGGTTCTTTCCACATCGTAGTAAAAACTCCCATATGAATACCTTAATATGTAGCAGTCCGTAAGCTCTCCATTGTCTTCAGATGTCTTTTCGCACACAACTGATTTTCTTCCCTTATAGTCATACTCGTAGTCAATCTCCTGAAGGAGCTTGCCAGAAAGATCATAGACCAGTTCTCTTTTCACCAGGTCCTTATGTGCCTTACCTGCGGAACATGCGGCGCTTAGAATGGACAAGCTGCAAAATGCAAATAAGACTGTGATAATTTCATATTTTCTTTTCTTCATATTTATTCCTCCTGCCCCTGAATGACTAGACTGCCTGAAAACCAAAGGCTTTCGTCTGGTCATCTGTTATGCGCAGCATCTGTGTAAGATTACTATCATCAATGATCATATCTATTTCCCCATCTTCACATATTGCAACCACATGCCTTACGATTGTCCTGATATTGTGCTGAAGGTCCCTGACTCCAGAGTCGTCGGTGCAGTATTTTGATGCGATAGTTCTTATTACATCATCAGTAAATCTTATCTGATCATCTGACAGATTATAGTTTTTCAAAGTATCCGGAATGATATGTCTTTTAGCTATTTCAATCTTGTCCTCCATAGAATAACTATCCACATAAATTATGGTGTCAAACCTGTCAAGGATGGGCTGAGGAATATCGTCGATAGAGTTGGCAGTAGCTGCAAAAATGGTGTTTTCTGTGCTGATGGGCACATCAAGAAAGCTGTCCAAATGAGTTCCAAGCATTGAACGATACAGTACATTCAAGGGATTTCCTTCATTGGTGTTTTGACTGACCTTATCAAACTCATCAAATATCACCAGACATTCAGAGGTTTTATAGGTCGAAAATCCAAGAGCGATCTCACTCAGGAATCCGTTGTCATAGCGAAATGAGGATCCACCAAGATCCATGGGACTGGACATGCCATTAAGCGGAATGTATACACAAGGGATGTTTATCACTTCACCAATAGTTTCGATCAGAGAAGTTTTTCCAGTTCCTGGTGGTCCCACAAAGAGAATGTTTGCCCCTCTTTTATTGGCTCTCTGATTAGAGATCAGTATATCGGCAAGCTGAGCCTTAGCAGCATCCTGCTTGTAGTATTTCAAGTCCAGATGCTTTATAAGCGCCTCCCTGCTGATGATTCTTTTCCGGCTCCTGTAGATAGGTGAAATTCCGCTGATGATCCCAAGCCTCTCATCCACCTTGTGTCTGTTGGCATCAGAATCTACCAACATGCCCTCGATAGCCCTTTGGGTATCAGTTGGATAACTGCCCTTGCAAAGCTCATATTTAAGTATTCTCTCCTGTTTAGTCCTGAAGTCTACACTGCTGCCTGGATCATATCTGTCGTAACTTTGCTTTTTGACCAGCTCAGCAATGTACTCCTGCTTATCCGGGGAATCCTTAAACAGCCTGTAAAAATGATTTATGGCAAGAGCTTTACCATACAGGCTCTTTAAGCCGTTAAACACCTCTTTATCCTCTTTTCTGATGATGGATATGGCAACATACACATCTTCCGGCTTCGTCTTTATTGCCAGAATGTTTGCACTCTCCCCAATATTAACTGACTTTTTCCCGCCCTTTGTTATAGATGAGCTTAGAGTTGTTCCTCTGACAGGCAGTACCTTATAGATTGTTTTTTTATTGCGAAATAGCAGAACGCAATTTTCTGCATCAATGCCACAATAGCTGCAATCCATTTCCTCAATGATCCCCTTCATCACCCTTGGAGCATTGTCCTCATAAGGTATTGGAGATACGCTGTTACTAAGCCGTCCCGCCATGGGAGTTGCTGCATAATTATTAGCAATAAACATATCAATATATTCTTTAGCCTTCGCCACCGTCGGCAGCGTCCTCATCTTCTCCATCATCATTCTCCTCCTCAAACTTCATTTTGAAATAATCAAGAGCCGTCATTTCCATTGGCTCCTTTTTTTCTAATTCGTCAAAGGCTTTACGGCCATGGCGATCCTGCAGTTTCATGAACTCCTCAAAGGTAAGTGCAGGTTTGCCTGGCCTTAGGTGCATGTCCTCTTTACCGCCTTCATCAGGGCAGGCTTTTTTGAAGCATCTCTTTATCATATGGGAGTACTTCTTCGTTATATTTCCTTTTCTCTCTGTTATGTCTTTAAGCGTGGCAAAAGAGTCAGCGGCGCTTTGAAGTGTCTTCATAACAGTCCTCATAAACTCATCTTTATCAAATAAGTTATTTGTATTTATCAATCTGCACATATGAATTTCTCCCAAGTCAGCATCAACATCTAAATAAAGGTCATCATATTCATCCTTGAATCTGTGATTGATGCCTGCAGCATACAGGCACAGAATTGGAATAGTTTCATAACATCCGGCAAAGGGATACTTGATGCGGAAGTAGATTTTCGTATCCTTAACTTCAATGCATGCTTTAAAATTCACCTGGCTGTTAAAAGAAACATCAAAGGCAAGGGCCTTATTGTTTTGTCCGCAGCTTTCATATCTTAGCCTGTGTTCCTCAAAACACTTTTTTATCTCTACCAGCAGATCTTTTTCTCTGCTACTTACCGGATCTATCTGTGCAAAGAGCCTTGAAACCACGCTGGTCTCCCATTCGTTTTTGACGATCTCACCATCCTGCATTTCCCTAATCATGATCTGTCCCTCCTTTTTGTAATCCTACATATTTTCTGCACTTATCACTTCTTTGCGGCTAAATCTGCCTTCCAGGATATCTTTTCCCGTCTGACTGTCAGCAAGGACAAATACTATCAGCCTGTTCCTTGGAGCTATGTTTGGATCCAGACTCCCATCTTTCCTGTGGTCATTGACATAAAATGCTGAATAGCTGGAAAGACCTATAGTTATGATCATGTTGTCACTGGCTCCAAATTCATCTACCAAAAGCTTTTTTACTGTTTCTGCCCTGTCTCTGCTTAGGTTTTCCTGATAGCTTTTATCTCCCCAATCCGCCGTGGTGCCGCAGCAAAGAACGGAAGTTTCCGGATTTGAGTTCATGAAATCTGCCATGGTCCTTAAAGTTTCCTTAGCCTTATCCCTGTCCACAAATACGGTTGAACCAGGAGTAAAGCCCAGCTGCTCTTCAGAAAACACTACACTGGTACTGTCGTTTATGCCGATGGCCACATCCAGCTGTGAACTCATCTCAATATCTGACATTATTTCAGGTACTCTTTTGACCTCAGGAAGCTCAACTGAAAAATGCTTTGTTGACACATCGGTCTCAAAGACAATCTCTCCGCCCGATGCTTCAATGATCCTGGTGTAAAGTTCTTTTATATGGGCTTTCTGTCTTTCACTTATTTCGTACTCCAGGTCGCACAGGTTGTACCACCTGACAGTAAAGCCGCTAAGATCTGGAAGCATCATATTGCTCTTAAGAGCCTTTACTATAGTTTCAGGATCAGTGCCATAAAATGCAGGTATCGTCATATCAAGGTTTTTAGTCGTATTTATTCCTGATCCCAGAATGATAATGTCCGTGTTTCCACCTTCCATTGCCTTGCTTCTTGCGATCCTGCTGGCCATGAAAAGAGATTTGATGTAATCCGCTTCTTCTTTTTCAGGGTAACTGTTTGAAAGAGCGGTTGTGATCTGCTGAACCTGTGATCTTGTGACAGCTTCTTTTTTGCTCCTTGATATCATCCTGGTCTGATGAGGTATCCTGATCACATCTCCCGTCACAAGTTCTGGCTCGCTCTGAACCTGGATCATGGCTATATTGCCTTCACTGTTGCAGCAGTCAAAAATCTCTTTATCTACCGCCCCATAGCTTGGCATAAGATTGTATTTATTATTTCCAATAACAATTATCAGATCTTCTTTTACTGGGGTCTGGGTCATACCTGTATTTGTATTCAGGCTCCCGCAGCCTGCGGAAAAAAGTGTAACGCTGACTATCACTGCTGCTATCAATGCTTTTCTTTTACTCATATTCATTCCTCCCTTCAGCTTTCAAGGATCACTCCTGCTGCCTCTTCATTGTGTAAAACCTTGGCAAGTTCAACTCTTGCTGTCTCCTTTAATAATTCTCTTGTTCTCCTAGTTGCATCCTGTTGTATCTCGTACAACTCCTGTTCAAGTTCCAAGGTGTTTTCTTTATCAAGCGATTCGCCAAGCTCAAACACTGCACCACTAAGGCGTTCCAATTCACCACATATCTTCACAAATCTGATCTCTTCAAGCTGCGTTTCAGCTTCCTTAGGTGACATAGACAGGTATCCAAAAACAAAACTCAATACTGATGTAAGCGCAGGAAGCACAGAAAAGAGAATTGTCAAAAAAATATATGTGTCACTTCCTGCACCTGTGACAGTCGTTTCAAGGCCTGCTATCTGGGATGGATCAGCATACATGATCTGCGTTGTCGTAAACCTTATCCCTGCCACGATCAGAAACGAAATAAGGAAGGTTGTAAGCAGAAGTATTGTTACCATCTTTTTTTCTGCCTTTGTTGCACTGCTTTTCATGAACACTCCCGCCACATTTGCCGGCACATCGAGAAGCATCGAAAGCCCCAAGGTAAGCAGTATCTGCATAAACACGTTGTCGTAGATCAGGGCTTCAAACACCTGATAATTTGCAGCAAAGTCAAGGATCATGGACAGGATCAGCACTCCCAGCGAGCAATACAACTTGCGATAAAAAGGTGTTCTCCTTCCCTGTCTTTTTTTCACGTAACATAGATCCACAGAATCATATTCTGGATGTCTCATTGATAATTTCTCTGCTTCATCTTTAAGGCCATCCATTCTTTTTTGTATCTTCCTAAGCTGGCTCTTCTGGATGCTCTTTATTACGCCTATGTCTCTGGATCTTTTTACCTGTTGGAGATCATAGTCAGAGCAAAACACATCCATTTTCCTGTCGATGTATTTATCCAGGTTTCCGGCGTTATATTCATCTGCACCCATTTCCATGAAGGCCTTTCTAAATTCTCCTGGCGAACTGGCCATCCAGCTCTTTAAGCCCTGTGGCTCTTTGTAGTCATCCGGCTGAAGGTGCGCCACAGGTTCGTCATAATACTTTTTATCCAGTCTGACTATTCTGTTCTTTCTTTTAAGCAACATACCTATGTCCCTCCATTTCCTCACATATCCTGAAAAAGCTGTGTTTCAAAGTCTTCATCGCAGATGTAGCATTCGCGGTAACACTCCTTTACACATCCGTCGTAATAGCTGTATGCCTTTGCCTTTATAGCGCTGTGCATCCTATCTCTGCAAAGCTCTTTGTACTGCTGAATGTCTTCTATTCTGCTCCTTAGTTCTTCCCTCTTTATCCTCAGATCATCAGCACTGTTTAAGAGCGACTCCTCTTTACTTTCCAGTTTTTTCATAGCTCTTTTCCAATTGCCCTCTTGCTTTCCTGTCTTCTCCATCTGCTGGCAGGAATCCTGTATGTGTCCAATGTCCTCCTCCAAAAGAGAGAGCTTTGAGCAGGTTTCCGTGTACTTATTTCTCAACTCTTCACAAATGGCGCTGGCCTTCAGTTCCAATTTGGTGTCATATTCTGACAGATTGTGCATTAACCTCATAAGATAGGGACTTTTGATCAGGGAATACTTCTTCTCTCCCCTTTGAACATCCACCATTAAAAACCTGGAATCCAGATATCCTCTGATGAACAGAAATGCACCTGGAGTAAAATACCCTTTCGAATAGATCCTCCGAAGCTTTGCTTTTTTCATTCCATCCATAACCATCCTCCTTACTCCCTGATCGCTCTGACAATGCGGATCACATATTTCACAAGCCCCCACATCCATCCAAGGGTGATGATAAGCGCAACCAGTATTGCACCTGCAAGGGTCGAAATAATATGGTAGGGGTCACGATTTTTTTCCACGTAAAGCCCTGCTGCCATGAATGCCAGAAGGAGCTTTATAAACTTTGGCCAGGGTGCACAACAGTAGTAGATCCCTAAAAACCACACGGGGTAAAATGCTGCTGTTGCCAGATAATAATCTCCACTTGTGTGGTCAAGCATAGCCATCCCAAAAGCCACAAGTTCTGCCACTGCTATGATCAGTACAGTTCTTATAATTTCTTTTTGAAGCATTGCTCCCTCCTTTACCTGTGCCTACATATCTTTTTCCTACGCGATGTGTTTGCTATAATTTGTTTATGCAGTTAGCTTAAAAGACAAAAGTAGAAAAAAAGTAGAAAAAATGGGGAATAATACAAAAACTTTAAAAATCTTTATAACAGATGATCTGATTGTAGATTTTGACGATGGAAAAGTAATATCTAACAAGAGTTCTAACACTTTGTCTCCACAAGAGTGTTCGTTACTTAAACTACTCGTTGATAATGCCAACCATTTTGTTAGCAGAGAAGTATTTGAAGATGCACTATGGGGAAATGACGAAAAAGGTGGTACTGACGATACCAAGAATGCTATCCAGAATCTGATCAAGTCCATCAAGAAGAAAGATCCAACAGGCTATTTCAAGGCAAATATCAAACCTAAATATGGCACTACTTCTTACCGTCTTACCATCGATGACAAGTATCTTAACAGATATAGAAGGGGGTTAAATCCGGATTACGATCTTGTTGGATGCATTTCAAGCGCCGATGTTTTGGGCATAAATAAAGAAGATGTTCTTTTTCGTAATATAGAGCTTTCCAAGATAAGAAAAGACATTGAGAACGGCAAACACTTTTTACTTCTTACTGGAATGGGTGGAGTCGGAAAAACAACTATAGCAAGGCGCTTATATTTTGAACTAAAAGACAGCTTTGATTGCTATGGATGGTTTAACTACTCGGGAGATATCAGCCAATCAATTATTTCCTCTATCATTCTAGAAGATGAGCAGTACAAAGCCATTCCAGATGATAATCCAAAAGAGAAATGGAACTATATCATCCACCTCTTTTCAAAAAGCAGATCCCGTAAGCTCCTGGTTTTTGATAACGTCGATTACATTGATCAGGTTCAGGATCCATTAAATGATCAGAAACTTGCAGGTATTACCGGATGGGATAACGTAACAGTCATCATTACTTCTCGCATCCCCAGTATCATTGGTTATTGCAGCACTCATGAAATCAAAAACCTCGGTAATATCGATAATCCTTCAAAGTGTGTTGAACTCTTTTATCACTACAATGAATCTGCCCGGTCAGACCGTGACAATAACGAAGAAATTGTCATAAAGCTATGTGAGATGGCGTCGTTCAACACTTTTGTAATTGAACTTCTTGCCAAAACAAGTTCGTTTTATGGACCTTCTTGCCTAGCTTCATTTTATAAAGGGCTGATCAAAAAGAAATTCAGATATGTCGATGAAATTCCCGTAGCTAGTGAACATGGCTCCATGGGTTTTCGAAAGAATTCCCAAAGAGTCTACTCAGATAACACTGCATCTGATCAGTTGATCACCTTATTCAATATGCATGACAGAGACCCTGTTGAGAGCGAAGCACTATGGTTTTTCGCTCATCTGCCAGAAGCGGAAAGAGTCTCGCATGAAGAATTAAATAACTGGATGGGATATTCCCTTAAAGCAATTAAAAGACTAATCGATGAAGGTTGGATCAAGATGGATAATGGATACTATTTCATTCATCCTCTTGTTCAGCAGGCAGTTTTATGTAGTGAGTCAGATTATCAAACCTATTTGGAAAGTGCCAGCCAAAGAAGAAAGTCCCAGAAAGATCTGGTTTCAGAAATTTTAGATCATGATTTATATAGCGATCTTGACCCATTTATTCTAAAGAGCAGAAAGCTGATGTTTGCGGACAGCCTTACCTTTTCTGGAAAAGCTCTTAGCATTGAGGATTGCCTTTATGTTGCTGACCTGGCTAGGAAAGCCTCAATAAGAGCTATTACACTAAGATTTTATGAGCAGGCATATTTCAAATCAAAGGAACTTGAATTTAAATCCAGGGATTTAAATGATATTTGTCTACTTTGGAAAAGCGCATATTTCTATGGATATGTTCTTTCCTATTCCAAGGCCGGTTATGAAAAAGCCGAAGATCTAATAACAGAATCTCTCGATATCATTTCCAGATATCAGGCAGATAAAAAAGACAAAGAGTATGTTCAGTCATTAATGGCTATGAGCTATGACCATTTAGGATATGTTATCTGCAGAAATAACGAAAACAAGATTGATAGGATCACTAAAGCTGACCAGTGCCTTAATTATGCTATTTACCTTAGGAAGACTCTTTCTGAAATGCATCCTGACAATAGCCGCTATCTTCACGATTATGCCTGGAGCCTTGATAACCTTGGCTCTATGTATGCTTCAATAGATCCTGATAAATTGGAATACAAAAAACAGAAAGACTGCCTATCATATGACGATATTATCAAGGAAAAAGAAAACGCAACCATAGCCCTTCAGGACGCACTCATCATCCGAAGAAAAAATAATGATCCCACTGAAGTTGCATGGACCTTGTGCAACCTTGCAGCCATACTGTCAGATGATCCAGCCAGTGAAGAGACAGTGCGTCAATCCTTTGAAGAAGCCCTTGATATTTACCACAAACTGGATCAGCTGTATCCTGGTCAGCATATGGGATCAGAAGCCAAAACATGTTTTCTGTATGCAGAATTTCTACAAAAGAGTGATCACGCTCCCGACCTTGCACTAGAATATTTTAAGCGAGCCTTAGAACTAAACGAAACCTTGGAGCATGACTACTCGGGAGTTTATACAAAAGAGGTTGAAACATCTAAAGAAGCCCTTGATCGCTTTAAATACACACTTACTAAGAGAAAATAAAAAGTCCTGACCTGAGGGTCAGGACTTTCGCATCGCTTATAAAAGGAATAAAGAAAAACAACACTACCTACTTGCTCACTTCATACTCTGTGCAACGGCGATTACTTCCTCCAATAAACAATCACATAATTCTGCCACATCCTCCGGTGATTTTCCTTTAAGCAACATGGCCTTAATTACGCGAGTTCTTTCCTTACTTTCACCCATAGCAATTCCCTGCTGTACACCCTCATCACGTACAACCTTCATATGTCCTGCCTGATTATACTCATATAAGCTATACATAGAAACCGCCTTTCTTTCCTTGAGTAGGAAATCCTTAAGAATGTCATGCTCTATACAATAATCTATAGCATTAGCAATTGCTTTGTTCAATGGCATCTTCTCAGCATATTGCCGTACAATAGCCACATATTCCGAGTACTCATAAAGCTTCTTACACCCATGCATAAGAGAATCATTCATCCCCTGATTAATATTCCAAACAGTGACAGCAAGTTCCAGCGCAGGTTCTACGGAACAATCCTCATACATGTCTGAAAGCTTATAAGTCATCTTTTCAGGAAGCGGATCGATTCCATTGTAAAAGACTACAAAATGTGGTTCTGGAATACTAATTACAGAAGAACCATATATCTTATTTTCATCAACAAGCTGTGCATAAAGCTTACTAACATAAAACAAACATCTCAAAGGGATATTTGGACAATCAGTGGACTGATGCTCATATATATTAAGGTTCGTGTCTATAATAAAAGACAAATCATTATGCATGCCCATAAAAATGGTATTATCCAAAGTGTTGATGATAAGCTCGTCAGGATTATCATAGTTTGAATTGTTAAGCGCGTTGTATAGCTCTAGTAGTGCTCTTTTGTCATTGTTAAACAGGAGTCTGAAGACTGTGTCTTTGTACTTCCTGTTAGGCCAGGGCCATCTGCCCCTACTGAATAAGTATTTAGTTCTGTTTCTTTCCATTGAATCCTTTCTGTACCAATGCAGAAAGGGCATAAGAAAGCTACTGACTACATTAATACTACCATATTTTCAATATTTGAGTTGGAAAAAGTGACCACGATGATGATCACATTTTTTGCTCTGAATAGAGCGAAAATCAACATAATGAAAGTTAACACAGCGAGAAAGATTTGTAAATGGGTTTGAGGCAATCTTAAGAAAGCCTTAAGAAGTTTACTGTATTCCGAATAAATCCCCCGTACCTAAGCTTCTAGCGCAAAGATACGGGGGATTTTTTAATTGTTATTCTTTTTGGTATATAGAATTGCTGCAATTGCTGCCACGCAGGGAACTGAGCATATGATGCCGACACTGCCTGCTACAGCACGGATAACTTCGATTGCAACGAAGTCGGTACACAAAAGCTGTCTTAGGCCAACACCGTAGGAGTAGATCAGTATGCACATGTTTAGCGCACTTCCTACGTAGGCTAGAACCAGGGTGTTGGCCATAGTGCCCATGGCATCACGGCCAATATTGATTCCTGACTTAAACAGCTCTTTTGC
>JAEEGL016711608.1_pt1 | contig 12360 bp, 8 predicted proteins | sample 9134231 | NCBI WGS metagenome assembly JAEEGL01 (sample SAMN16246548, study PRJNA631951) | gut metagenome | biome: gut microbiome; feature: rumen; material: fiber-attached | host: Bos | place: Iran: Karaj | collected 2018-10 | reverse complement strand
CTGCTGGGCGGCAAAGAACCACTGCTCAATGGCGTACCAGTGGTCACCGGACATGGCCACCTTGCCGCTGCACCAGGGCTGGGCCGCGATCCACTCGATGGTATCGTACCCGTCCTGTGCATCCTGGGTTCCGAAGTACTGGATATCTCCCTCGGAAGCCATGATGCCCCGGGGGTCTGCGTTGACGATGGCATATCCGTACTGGACCCAGATGGCCGGATCCTGGCCGCCGTGGGCCTGCAGCCCGGACAGCTCGGAGTTGTCCGGCATCCGGTTTCCTCCCGGGGGAGGGGGAGGCATTTTTCCGCCCGGCCCTCCCGGCATGCCGCCTGGAGGCGGACCCATCATGGACATGGGCAGTCCGGTTGCCAGATTCCTGCCCCGCTTGCCTGCAGGTCCCCAGGCCAGAATGGCGGGGACGGGCTCATCCGTTACCGGACGGTATACATCCGCGTAGATCTTTGTCCCGTCCCGGAGAACGATGGTCACATCCTGCTCGCAGATGGTGTCGCAGGCAAAGGGAAGCCGGCCTTCCTGAGCCTGATAGCCCTTTGGATAGATTTCCGTATGCGGATCGAACCCCGGATAGCCGGAGCCCGGAGTATCGGCAGGCTGGACCGGGTACCATGCAATTTCAATGGCCATGCTTATACCTCCCCGGCATCGGGCAGCAGCAGATAGCTGTCATACTGACCGCCGGTATGGATGATCTGAGTGCCTCTGCTGTCAAAGTTTTTGGTGGGACGGTCCATGGGACGGTCCGGCATGAAATCATATCCCGCAATGACCAGCTCCAGGGTTTCGCCCTTGTGGAATACCATGGAGGTGGGCCAGAAGGCCAGCTCCACGGGAACGATCTGTCCCGGCTTCAGCTTATCCACCGTACGGAAGGTCTGAACCGGCTCGTTTTCGGTGGACCGATCCTTGTCCAGTTCCCGCATGGACAGACGGATCATGGTGTCCGGACCGGAGTAGAAGAAGCAGATGGAGTCCTGATAGAGGATCTCACCGTCATCATTGGTCTTCTGAATACGCACGAACACGTCGCCGTCATCATAGTCTTTGACCTCTGCCCAGAATTTGATCTTACAGTACCCGATCAGATTGATGTCCCGGTCGAACTTCAACTTAAAGGAGGTGCGGCCTGTCTCATCCTGCACGCCTCCCAGATAGGCGGCGGCGCCCTCTGCGGGAGCATCGGGAACGAGGGTTCCGGAGTTGGCGTCGAGATAGTATTTCTTCAGCTCCGTACCGGGCACGGGGAAGTCCTTAACCGGCACATTGACCCGGTCCCTGCCGCCGGGGTCCAGCACGGAAAGCCGTACATGAGGCATGTTTTCCCAGCCGTTGTTCTTACCCTTCAGGAAGTGGTCAAAGAACCGGCGCAGGTCTGCCTGATTCTCAGGATCATAGAGATCCACCCACTCCTGCCGGTTGTGCATCCGCAGCCACTTGTCAGGCGTAGAGATGCGGCGGTAACCGTCAAAGGCGCCCCGGCAGTGCATCTGAGAACCTACGGAGGCTACGATATAGGCAGGACAGGTGATGTTTTCGAAGTTCCAGGTCTTGTCCTCCCAGTACGCATTGTACAGGGGGTACTTGTCCATCATCTTGGAGATGTCCTCGATGCCGCCGAAGCCGAAGGTCCGGCCGGTGGCAGGCATGGCGGACATGGGAATGCCTCCGCGCATATATTCGTCCCGATAGAGGTCACCCTCACCCTCCCAGGGGGAGATGGCAGCCAGGTGGGGCGGGTTGTAGGATGCCGCGCACCACTGGGTCATGGCATACCAGGAGGAGCCGCCCATGGCAACTTTTCCGGAGCACCAGGGCATGACGGCCAGCGCCTCAATGGTATCGTAGATGTCTTCGGCATCCAGCTTTCCGAAGTACCGCACATCGCCCTCGGACATATAGCAGCCCCGGGCGTCGCAGCAGACGATGGCGTAACCATACTGGACCCACTCGGCGGGATCCAGAGACTCCCACGCCTGAAGGCCGGAAAGCCGGGATTTTTCGATGCCCATGCGGGGAGGAGAGTCGTGGGTCTTTGGCATCTGAGGCATTTCGCCGCGGCCGGCCCAGTCAGCAAACAGATTGTCATCTTCGGGACCGCCGGGCATGGGGGGCATATCCCCGTGATTCGACATGTCCATGGGATCGAAGCCGCCCGGCTCCGGGTGGGCACCCATGCCATCGAGCATATTGTTCATGCCGCGCTTGCCGGCACAGCCCCATGAGATGATTGCGGGAACCTTTTCTTCTCCCTCCGGACGGTATACGTCCACATAAATGGTGATGCCGTCCCGCATTTTAATGGCTACGTCCCGATCCAGCACGGTATCTACCGGGAAGGGGCGGCGTCCCTCCTCCCAGCGGTAGCCAGCTGGCAGATGGAAGGTGCCCTGCACAAGCCCCTCGAAGTTTTTGGGGGCCATGGGACCCTTGCCCTCAAAGGGTGAGGTTAGCTTGGAGTATACAATATCGATTTGCTCAGACATGAAAACATCTCCTTTCAGGAAAATCATAAAGTGACCATACACTTCTGTCAAGGCTTTCTGCAAAAACCCTCACGGAAGCATATGACGGACAATGCCCGCCCGCCGTAAACAGGCAGGCGGGCATTGTAAATGGAGGGGGGATTAACGTGCGTTATAGCGCTCTACGCAGTCACTGATAATGGCAATGGCATCATCAATGCCCATGCCCTCGATATCCTGTACATAGGTATCCCACTCAGCCAGATCCCGGTCGCCGATAATGAACTTCGGGATGTTCTCCTGCACGTAGGTCTCGACTTCGCTCATCACAGCGGCGTAGTCTTCACCTTCCTCTGTAGTGCGGGAGATAAAGTTGGAGATATCCCAGGCGTTGTCCCGGTTGGAATCCCATGTGCCCCGGTCTACCCGGTCATAGCCGGCGTCATAGCTGGCGGTGACCACGCGGGGAACACGGAACCGCAGGCTCATGCCGGTGTAGATGTTCCGCATGTTCCGGGAGGCGCCCAGCGGGTTGTTCAGGATCATATCGGTATACAGGGGCTGGCCATCCTCGTTGATATAGTAGGTCTCGCCCTCGATGCCGTAGCCGGCCATCAGAGCGGACTCATCGGAGTACCACCAGTCGATGTAGGCCACAGCGACCTCAGGATCGGCGCATGCGGTGGAGACCACGTCGCCGTAGGAGTCCACGTTGCTGCCTCTGCCGCCTACATGGATCTGCTCGTTGCCGGTCTTGGTCACATCGGGGATAGCCAGAGGAGTGAAGTTGGGCTCCACCGCGGAGTCAGCCCAGCTGTCATCCTGACGGTAGTTTGCGTTCCACGCTGCGCACTTGCCGCCGATGATGTCGGTGGCGTCGAACATCAGCATGAACTCGTAACGGGTGGCAAAGTCGGAGGTCATCAGGCCTTCTTCATACCACTGGTGCATCATTTCGAGATAGTCCCGGAAGCCGTCCTCGATCGGACCGTACTTAACCGTGCCGTCCTCGTTATAGAAGGAAGCACCCACGCCGTATCCGCCCAGGAGCGTCATGGATCCGTAGTATCCCGTGGAGATCATCAGCAGAGGATCGCTCAGACCGTAGGCGTCCTTGGTGACGGTGAGGTATTCATGGAATTCGTCGTAGGTGGTCGGAACTTCCAGACCCTGCTCATCCAGATAGTCCTGGCGGATCCAGAGACCCTGCCGGGGGCCGAGATGCGCATCGCCGATCAGGAAGAAGAAGGAACCGACGCGGCCGGAATCCTGGGTGGTGGACTTCCGGATGTCCTCGTTGTTGTCGCGGAGATAGCTGTAGTTGGGGGCATAGTCGGGGAGAAGATCCGTCAGATCGATGATGATGTCCTCGTCGATCGCGTTGTCAATGCCCTTGGTGTAGGCACCGCCGAAGCCCTGGATGATATCCATGTAGTCGCCGCCCGCAACCATCAGATTGAACTGCTCATCCTGAGAGAAGAAGGAAATCTCCGTCATATCCAGATGAACGTTTGTGGCTTCCTCAGCGGCCTGGATGATCATATTGTCAGAGAAGGAATTGAGGTTTTCAAGGCCATCGGGTTCTGGGGCGAACCAGTAGGTGAGAGTTGTTTTCTGCTCCAGAGGGAAGGAAATGGCGCCTTCAGGAGCTCCTTCGGTAGTCATACCTGCAAACTCGTCGTTGGTATCCTCTGCGGCCTCTTCGGCGGAGTCCTCAGCAGGTTCCTCGGCAGCGGACGCCTCAACGGTCTCAGCAGCGGCGGGAGCTTCTGCAGCAGGTTCCTCGGCTGCCTCACCTGCATCTCCTGCTTCGGCGGCTTCCGAGGCGGACGCAGCGGGGGCAGACGCTGAAGCCTCTGATGTGCTGCCGCAGCCTGCCAGCATCCCGAGCACCATGCAGAGCACGACAAGAATGCCTAGCCAGCTCAGATGTTTTTTCATTTTGCTTGCCTCCTGTGAATATTTGTATGTTGTAATACAACTAACATAATATTATCATCGAAACGCTGGCTTGTCAACGGGTTTTTGAGCTTTTCCCATTGAAATACCCTGCCGGTGCGAACCAGCAGGGTATGGGTCTAGATAATTGGAACAGAAAGGAAGGAATCATACTGACCGCCGGTATGAATCACATAGGTTCCGTGGCTGTCCGGAACAAAGCGGGTGGCTTCGCCGCCGGGAAGCGGGTGTCCCATATAGTCATATCCGGCCAGTACGATACGCAGTTTTTCTCCTGCCTTGAACTTAAGGCCGGTGGGCCATATCTGGATATCGATGGGGACAATCTCCCCGGGCTTCAGCTTCTCCATCTTCCGGAAGGACTGTTCCGGGAAGTGCGGGGAGGAGGCAGCTTCATCCAGGGCCCGCAGGCTCACCCGCAGACGGTTATCCGGACCGGTATAGCCGAAATTGTGCTCTCCCGGAGTGTACAGGATGTTGTCCCCGGCGTCCAGACAGACACAGTGGGCGAACAGATCCATGTCATCGAAATCTTTTGCCTCGATCCAGCACTTCAGTTCCATGGTGCCGGCAATCTCTGTGTCTTCCGGGAATGTGTAGGTGAACTCCGCACGCCCGGAAAGAGGGTCATTCTCATAGATCTCCTTCACGCTGTTGAACCGGGGATGCTCCGTATCCGCGTCAAATGCGACAGAGGATTCTTCTGCAGGCTCAGGCCCCATCAGACCGGCAGCAGCGTCAAAATACAGCTTTTCGTATCTGGTCCTGGGAATCGGCCAGTCTGCCTCAGCGCGCTCGATCACATTGTCCCCGCTGAGGCTCAGCAGACTCAGCCGGACCCTCGGAGTGGCTTCCCATCCGTTGTCCGCGCCCTTGCAGTAGTGATCCATGAACCGCAGTACATCTGCCATGAATACCGGATCGTTGATCTTGCCGTAGGAGTCTGCATCATGAATGCGGAGCCATTTGTCTGTGCTGGATGCTTTCTGGAAAGCCTCCAGCGTACCACGGACATGATAATAGCTGTACCAGCCGGTGACCACGTACATGGGGACCTGAATCTTCTCCAGCGGGCAGTGCTTGCTCTCCCAGAAATCATTCCAGACCGGATATTCCTCCATGAGTCCACGGATGTGCTCCTGCCAGGTGTATCCGGGGGTAAAATAGTTGCGGGCAAATCCAATGTCGCGTACGCCCATGCGCATGTACTCATCCCGGTACATGTTGCTGTGGCCTTCGAATGGCACGATACACGCAAGGGCAGGAGGATGCTTGGCAGCGGCATACCAGCTGGCCATGGCGATCCAGGAGCAGCCGGTGGTTGCCACCTTCCCGTTGCACCAATCCTGCTTCGACAGATAATCGATGGCGTCGCAGAGGTCATCAGAGTCCTGACCATTGCCGAAGTATTCCGCATCACCCTCGGAGTTGCAAGCGCCCCGGAGATCCACGATGCAGACGGCGTAATGAGCCTCGATAAATGTCATGGAATCCGGGCCATGGGGGATGTTCCAGGGGGATGTCCTGCCGAACATCTGCATCATTTCCATGGCCACATCCGCTTCATGGGACTTGTCATCTTCCGTTCCGTTGTTCTTCTCGAAGGGCGGAGGTGCCATGAATTCCTTGTCTTTGCCGAAAGGTGTCCAGATCAGTACCACCGGCACTTTTTCCGAAACCGCAGGCAGCATCAGATCTCCGCAGAGCGTCAGACCGTCCCGCATGGGAATGCGGATATTCTTGTGGATGGAGAAGCCGATGGGGACAGTATAACCGTCTACCTCCTGTCCCTTTTCATAAGTCAGCACCTTCTGCTGAGGATTCATATCAAAGCCCCGGGCAGAGGAGGGATCATCCCCGGGCCGTTCCGTACACCTGAGCTGGGACTTATGATAGATGATATCATAGGTGCCCATGTTTTTTCTCTTGATTTCGTCCATTTGCATGCTCCTTTATACGGGGGCCGGGGCGCCGGAATCAGACGCCCCGGCGAAAAAGCGTCAGGTCAGCGGCTCATATAGCGGTCGTAGGCGGCCTGATAAATGTCTTCCAGATTCCCGGTCTCCATGCTCACCAGGGTGTCAACAAAGCTGTCATAAGTACTCATGTCTGCGTCGCCGGTGATGAATTTGGCGATGTTTTCAGCGCCATAGGTATAAAGGTCGCTGTAGATCCGGGAAACGTCTTCGCCTTCTTCCGCGGTAAGAGTGACGCTGGGCATGGTCTTTTCACCGTCAGAGTTGCTTGCCCAGATGTCGGGTGCCTCTCTCTGATCCGGGGTGAAGGTCGAATCCATCCTGTAGGCGTCATACAGGCATTCGCAGCGCCAGAGGGTATATACATTCATGGCCAGGGAGGAGGTCATGCCCTCCGGATTGCTGGTGACCTGTTCTGTGAAGGCGGGTCTTCCGTCCTCGTCATACTCAAAGGTGTAGCCCTCGGTGCCATAGTTGGCCAGAGTCGCGCCTTCCGCAGTATAGCGATAGTTGACCCACTGTACCAGAAGCGGGATATCCTCACAGTCGGTGGTCAGGAAGAGGGCGGGAGTGCCCAGATTCATAGTCAGTTCCTTGAAGTGTGTGACCTCGCCCTCGTTCATAGTGGGATAGGGGATCGCAACAGCACGGAAATCAGGATTGGAGGACAGATCATGATAATAGATCATGTTGTCCCGTTCCACCTTCCAGACACCGCGTTTGTCGGTGACGATTTTATCTTCATTGGGGAAGGGGGCAAAGTTCACAAGTTCATCAGCGTCCATCAGACCCTCTTCATACCAGTCGTGAACCATCTGAATGTAGTCCTTGAAAGCAGGCTGTGTCCATGCGAACCTGACCTCGCCGTCGTCCACATACATGGGCGGGCCCATAAAGCTGACTTCGCCGTAGACGTCATATGCCGGAGACAGAGAACTGAGGCTGAATCCTGTCAGAGCCAGAGGCTGGCAGTCATAGCTGTCCCGGAAGTTGACGAGTACATCGTGCAGCTGATCCAGAGTGACGGGGGAGTCAAGACCCTGCTCGTCCAGCCAGTCCTGACGGATCATCCAGCCCTGATTCAGAGGCTGATCCTCGGTATAGACGATGGCAAAGCCCGCCATATAGCCGGAGTCGGTCAGCAGTTTGTTGTAATCATACTCGGGGCGCCTGATGAGCTCGAAGTAATGAGGCGCGTATTCTTCGTAGTCCAGCAGGTTGACGAAGACTTCGTCATCCACACCCTTTTCTACACCGCCTGAATAGTTAGCGCCTTCAGAGCCGATGATGTCTGTGTAGTCCCCGCCGGCGATCATCAGCTGGAAATTCTCCCGCTGGGTGTCAGGAGAAGCCAGAACAAAGTCAATGGTGACGCCGGTGCGTTCCGCTGCTGTCTGATAGTAAAGGTTTTCGCTGAGGTCGGACATATAGCCGGTGATCTGGGGGTTCAGTGTGGTGAAGTACTCGAAGTGTACATCCTCCGTAGTCAGAGGAAGATCCAGAGGGATGTCGGGAGCGACTTCCTGCACGGTCTTATGGCCTCCCGGTGCGGCAGCCTCTTCTGTTTCGGGCTCCGCGGGAATGTCCTCTGCTGCAGATCCCTCCCCGGGGGCTTCTTCCTCTGCAGGGACAGCTTCTTCCGCAGGCGCTTCCGCCGCCTCAGCTTCAGGTTCTGTGTCAGGGGCCACTTCGACACTTTCTGCCGTGGACGGCAGGGAAGCAGAGGCTTCCTGGGAACCTCCGCAGGCACTCAGCAGCCCGAGGATCAGGCACATTGCCAGAAGTACAGCCAGCATTCTTGTTGATTTCATAACTGTTCTCCTTTCTAAAAATGTAGGATGTAATACATCTTATGTCTATTATAATGCGCCTCATTTTTACTGTCAAGCAAATTCATGGAAGTCCTTTACAATACTTGTAAGATGTAATACAATGGAAACGAAAAAAACAGCAGGGAGGTCAGAAAGATGGAAGTATCCCAGCTGCCGGTGGGAACACTGGTGGAGAGCCGAGACGGAACATTTGCGTACTATGTCGCGTCCCAGGATCAGCCCGGATACCCGGGGACGACGCTGCTGAGCCGGGACGTTGTACTGATCGGCGCATTCGACGGAGCGGAACCGGACAATCCCAGGAAACGGCATCCGGGGGACCGTGCGCACTTTGGCAGCAACGATCTGGCTGCCAGCAATGTACTGCAGTGGCTTAACAGCGATAAAACAGACTGGTATACGCCTTCCACAAGGTGGGATATGCCTCCGGAATCCGCCTATATCCGAAACGGCGCCAGGGGCTACCGGGACCTTGCGGGCTATCTGACCAGTCTGCCGGGGCCGGTCCGGGAGAATCTGCTGGAGTCCAGCGTACCGGTCCATGTCTCCGGAGCGGACGGCACTCCTGCTCTGGACTATGTTAAGGCGAAGGTGTTCCTGCCAAGCCGCACGGAAATGGGCCTGGGTGATGACTACGGCCTTCCGGAGGGGGAGCCTCTCCCGCTTCTCCGCGACAGGCGTTTTCTTTCGGCAAATCTTACGGAACAGGCCGCATCCAGATACAGCGGACCATGGCAGCCCCAGTTTCCCATGAAAGCGGGAAGTATCTGGCGCTACTGGCTTCGGAGCCCTCATCTGCATTATACCTATCTCGTCCGCTATGTGGCGGAGATGGGGGGCCTGAGCTTCACGAAGGCCAACTATGAGATCGTGGGCATACGCCCCATGATGAATGTCCGGGGTGAGCTTCCTGTCGAGTCCGGGATCAGGAACGGAAACCGCTGCTATTTGGAGGAACTGCCATGAAGATCAGAGAACTGCCGGTTGGCGCAAGGGTTACGGACCACACGCGTTACTTCCCATGGATCGTAGCGGAGCAGAGCTCGCTGGAATACGGTGGGACAGTGCTGCTGTCCGATTTCCTGGCGGAGGCGGGCTGCTTTGACGCCCCTGAACCGGAAAGCCGGTTCGATACGGTTAGACAGTTCGGGTGGAACCGGTATCCGGAGAGCAATGTGCATCAGTGGCTGAACAGCGAGGCGGAAGCGGGATGGTTTCAGCCCTCTCACGACACGGACTGCCCGCCCGACGGCGGCGGGGTCACGGAGTCCTATGCGGACCGTCCGGGATTCCTGAACGGGTTTTCCACGGAGTTTATATCGTCCCTTCTTCCGTGTCAGATCGTCTACGCCATTAAAGATGACTTTTATCAGATACGTCATCTGAAGGAAACCTGCAGGGTATTTCTCCCCAGCAGGACGGAGCTTGGAGCGGAACAGCGGGGGAATATCCGGGAGGGGACACGATTTGCCCTGGCGGATTTCCCGGAACTGCTGAACTGCTATCCTGACGGGGACCTGGTGGCCAGGCACAGACTCTGTGACCGGGATTTCCACCCCTCAACCCCATATCCTTACTGGCTGCGCAGTGCAGACAGCGAGATCATGAGCGCCGTGTATTTCCTCGGCATGTCAAGAGCACCCTGGTTCCATGCCAGCCAGGTATCCTGCGGGATCCGGCCGGCCGTAGTTCTGGACAGAGAAACGGAACTGGAGGAAGTGCCGGACCGCTGGGGGGTCTATTGCCTGAAAGGAGGTTCCAGATGAGCAAGCTTACGGTTGCGCCGCCCAATCAAGAGAATCTGGACGAGAGCCTTCGCTACAACCCGAACTGTCCCTGCCTTGCGGAATGTGCTACTCACGGATTCTGCAGCGTATGCCTGCAGCACCATGACCGCTATTCCGACCATCCGCCTCTGTGTATGCGGACAGAGAAGCTCAGGCAGGAGCAGCGGGAGGTGCACTGGCATCCGGAGAGGGCAGAGAAGATCTGAAACAGAAAGAGCGGGATGGAATGCATCACACATTCCATCCCGCTGATTTTTTTATTTCGCTATCTGGCGAGATAGCGGTCATAGGCGTCCTGAAGGATTCCTGTTGCGGTTTCAATGTCCATGTCACTGATCTGCGCCACGAAGCTGTCCCATTCTGCCAGGTCGGCTTCCCCGGTGATAAAGCGGATGACGCGTTCCGAGACAAAGGTGTTGATATCGGACATGATGGTGTTGTATTCCGAGCTCTCATCTGCGGTCAGCGAGAGATTCGAATACGGCAGATCATAAGCGTTGTCGCGGTTGGAACCCCATACCGGACGGCAGCCGATGTCGTAGGATACTGCGCGGTTCATGTCATAGAGTCCGCTCATAAAGTTGACAGAGTAGAGGAACTGCGCCATGGAAACCGTCATTCCCTCTTCCGGATTGAGGACCATATCGGTGTACTGGGGCAGTCCTTTCTCATTGATCTCCATGCCCTCGCCTTCGAGGCCGAAGTTGCAGAGCACATAGCCGTCATAGGTATACCAGTAATTGCAGAAGGCAAATGCAATCTCCGGATTGTCGCAGTTGGTAGTGACCACGTAAGCGGGACGGTCCACCATGCTGGTCCGTCCGGAAAAATGAAGGGTATCTCCCTCCTTAAGAACCGGATCGGTAATGGGCAACTGCTCGAAATTGGGATCCTTGGCGACTTCGTTCCAACGGGTATCAATAGTCTCGAAACCGTTCCAGATGCCGGCGTCATTGGCGGCCGCATCATTGAAGTCCGGGGCAACCTCAAACGCGAAGAAGGATGTGAAATCTGCAGAGATCAGGCCTTCCTCGTACCACTTGTGCATCAGGGTCAGGTATTCCTTCAGACCGTCTGTGTTCATGCCGTAGTAGACCTTGCCGTCGATCTGATACCAGGGGTTGTCCACGTTCATCTCCGCAAAGTTGGATGCAGCGACGCCGTAGGCGGAAACGATGGCATGGCCGCTGTTGAAACCGGAGTAGTCCAGCAGATAAGGATACTTGGGATCGTAGGCGTCCTTGAAGGCAAGAAGCGTGTTTTCCCAGTCTTCAATGGTGACCGGGATATCCAGGCCCAGAGCATCCAGCCAATCCTTCCGGACATAGCTGCCGTTGCCGGGGCCTACCTGACGGTCCACCAGATGGTACAGACAGGGCATACTGCCTTCATCTGTCACGACGCGGGCGTATACGTCCGGGTCAGAGCGGACAAGGTCCAGATAATTCGGAATATAATCCTCGTAATCCAGAGCATTGTAAAGATAGCCGTCCTCCAGCGCCTTTTCGCCTCCGCCGGGATAGTAGCTGGTGAAGCCGGGCATGATATCGTAAAGATCGCCCGCTGCGATCAGGACGGAAGCCTTTTCTCCGGCAGTCATCATGGATTCAAAATAACAGTCAACGCTGACGCCGATCTGCTCCTGGGCGACCTGCCAGGAATGATGATTTCTGATATCTCCATCCTTCAGGTAGTTCAGATTGTTGGTATCAATAGCGCCCCAGTAGGTCAGTGTCACATCTGTGTCCAGAGGATACAGTTCCGTGTTGCTGGTGGTCATGGATGCTCCGGGAGCGTCCGAAAGACCGGCAGGAACAAGCTCTTCCGGCTCCTCGGGCTCCGCCGACTCCTGCGCCTCGGCCTGTGAGCCGGCGCTATCTGCCGGTGCGGACTCTTCTTCGGCGGGCTCAGCGGCTGCATCTTCGGCAATTTCCGGGGAAGAAGCAGAGGCGGCCTGACTGTCGGCAGGGGATGTGCTCTGGGCGCTTCCCCCGCAGGCGGTGAAGAGACCCAGCATCATGGCCAGAGCCAAAAACAGTGCCAGCCAATTGGGTATATGTTTCATTGCAATCTCCTCCTGTTAGAATATGTAAGATGTAATACGTCTCACAGAGCGATTATAACAAACTGATTGATCTGTGTCAAGCTGGAAACTATACATACATATCCGACAACTGATCTTCCGGTTGACAGAAGGAATAGACGGCGATATAATATGAAAAAGGTAATACAAGCTACAAGAAACAGGAGGCTGTTATGGCTATTACACAGATCAAACGCCAGAATGTCAGCGAACTCGTGTTCGACCAGATGAAAGAGATGATCG
>JAEEGL015902340.1_pt1 | contig 12360 bp, 11 predicted proteins | sample 9134231 | NCBI WGS metagenome assembly JAEEGL01 (sample SAMN16246548, study PRJNA631951) | gut metagenome | biome: gut microbiome; feature: rumen; material: fiber-attached | host: Bos | place: Iran: Karaj | collected 2018-10 | reverse complement strand
TCGTTGATAACGATGATGCTTCGTTGTTGGATGGTCTTAGAAGACTATTGTCCGATGAAACCATGATTAATAACTACCGGAAGAAATCGGAGATAAGAGGGAAAGATTTCTCTTTAGAGAGACAGATGAGGAGAATAGAGGAACTATTATTATCTGAAGAGTGTTGATCTCAGTAGTTGTACCCGTCTATAATTCTCAAAACTATCTTGAAAAGTGTTTAGATTCGATAAGGAGTCAGTCTTTTCAGGACTGGGAGTGTATTTTGGTTGACGACGGGTCTACAGATGATTGCGGTACTATCATAGATTCTTTTGTAAAAAAAGATGCTAGGTTTGTTTCTGTTCACAAACGCAATGGTGGTGTCTCGTCGGCTCGTAATGTTGGAATAGCTAGTGCTCGAGGAGAATATATTGCGTTTATAGATAGTGATGATTGGGTAGCTGATGATTATCTAGAGCTATTGTATAATGCTGTTCGTATAGCTGATTGTGATCTATCGGTTTGCGGTTTTGGCAGAGTGGGGCGACAAGGTATAATTATCCCTCATTCAGTTGATACTAGTATTTCGTTAAGAATAAATAAAGAGAATGAGTCATTGTTTGTTGAGCTAAATCAAAAGTGTCTATTATATGGTCCGTGCCAAAAGCTTTACAAGTCATCAATAATTAAGAATAATGGACTTTCTTTTGATGAAACATGTTCATATGGGGAGGACTTATTGTTTAATTATTGCTATTTGGGATATGTAAACAGGATAAATGTCTTGAATAGAATCCTTTACTTTTATCGAGAAACAGGTGAGAATAGTTTATCGGGAAGAATTCGCCCAGATTGGTTTGACATCAACTACAGTCAATGGAAGGTTTTGAGGCGTTTCTTTGAGGAGAGGTTTGGAGATTCCGAATTATCAAAAGGTTATTTGTATCGTCGCCTCTGGGGAATAGTTTACGATTCTGTTTTTCTGTATCCTCGTCTACCGCAAAGAAGTTTGAACTATTTGAAACGAATACTATCTATTCCTGAGATTAATGAGTTGCGTTTATATGATGATTTCCCCTGTTCAAAGTGGATATCCGTTTCAATTCTTAATCGTTGGTTTCTTGTCTTTTATTTGTATTTCAATTTGAAGAGATGACGTTGTTGCTATTCCCTCATGGTGGTGGTGGCAATCATGGATGTGAGGCTATAGTGCGATCTACTCGAGAGATTCTGGATAAAGGTCTTGTCCTTTGTTCAAATAATGTCGAAGAAGATAAGCATTATGGGTTAAATGGTATATGTCGAATCGAGCGTGCTTATACACCCTTGAATAGGAAGTCTATCAAGTACTTGGTAGCATGGTTTGCATATCATTTGTTTTCAAGGCGGGATGCTTTCGACAAATTGGCATACGCCAATTTGTTTAATTTGGCTAAAGAATCATCAGCGGCTCTTTCTATAGGGGGAGATAATTATTGCTATGGTAAGCCAGAGCAACTGTATCTTATTGATAAACACATTAGGAGAATAGGAAGGCCACTTTTGCTTTGGGGCTGTTCCATCGAGCCAGCAGCATTGGATGGAGCTATGCTGGAAGACTTACAAAACTTTACGCATATATTTGCTAGAGAGAGTATCACTTTTCAGGCACTGAAGAATGCAGGAATAGAACATGTGTCCCTGTATCCAGATCCTGCGTTTTGTCTTAATAGCGTTGAACTTCCTCTCCCACAAGGTTTTATTGATGGCAATACTGTTGGACTTAATATCAGTCCCATGATTATCGACAATGAAGCTGTAAAAGGTATTACAATGAGGAATTACTGCGAACTAGTTGAGTATATTATTTCCTTTACCGACATGAATGTGGCACTTATTCCTCATGTCGTTTGGTCGAATAATGATGATAGAATACCTTTAAGAGAGCTATATGACAAGTATTCAAGTACTGGTCGTATTGTTATGATTCCAGATCATAATGCCGAAGAGCTTAAAGGCTATATCTCAAGATGTCGATTCATGGTAGCTGCCAGAACTCATGCGTCGATTGCTGCATATTCTTCTAAAGTCCCTACCTTGGTATTGGGTTATTCCGTAAAAGCACGTGGAATATCCCGCGACCTATTCGGAAGCGAGGAGAACTATGTTATTCCTGTCCAATCATTAAAAGATCCAGGTCAGTTGACCTCTAATTTCAAGTGGCTTATGGATCATGAGAAAGAGATTCGCGATGGTTTGAATTCAAAGATGCCTGACTATATCGCTCGTCTTGAAGGATTAAAGAAAGAAGTTGGTAAGATATGCTTCTCTTAATGTTGTTATTGGTATTAATCTGTATCGTTGCCTTATCTGTCGCCGGAGTTGATGCGATTCTTTCTTTATATAATTGGCAGGCTAGAATCCATATTGGAAGATGGAATGATAGGATTAAATGGCAGGATGCTATCAGAAGAAAAGCAGAGCTTTGGCTTAGAAGAACTCCTGTTGTGCCTATGAACGATGAAAGAAGATACGTGTTGTTAGATATCCTTCGGGGCCGTTTTCTGTCGAATTCTATTCAAAGTTGGCAGGTAGCTGGACTTATTATTGGGTTGGGTAGAACAGAAGCGGAGAAGTATATTTCACGGAATCCGTATTCATTCTCAATAGACAGCCAAGAGATTGATAGGTTGTTACTTGCATATGCTCTTAAGGTAAAAGGACTGTTAACGGATGAACAAGAAGCGGTCGTTATCGACAGTATTGATTCGTTAACTGATACAGGGACAATTCCATATCGTAAGAATCTTCAGGATATACGGTTTGTTGATACATTAGGTTTTGTTTGTCCTATTCTGTATGCAATTGGGCGCGATAAACTTGCTGATGAGGTAATTGCAGAGTTTGATCCTTTTTTGCTTGATGGAGCAATTCCTCCTCACGCGATTAGTCTGAAGGATCAAGTCTCTTTAGGAATCTATGGATGGGGGAGGGGAATAGGATGGTATATAATAGCATTGATAAGTTCCGACAATTCAAACGTTGGTCGGATTCTTCCATTGGCCGATTATCTCCTGAAGTACCAAAGAGAGGATGGTAGTTTCGGCTGGTCAATACTTGACAGAGACACTCCTAAAGAGAGTTCAGGAACGGCTCTCATTGGTTTGTTGTTTATCTCTGCTTTTAAACATAGTAGAAATGTAAAATACCTTGATGCTGCAAAACGTATTGAAACTGCATTGATGTCGATGACGCGTCGTAATGGAGCGATAGATTACGCTCAAGGGGATACACATGGCATTGGGATGTATTCAGGACGCTTTGGGACCATGCCTTTTGTTCAAGGCATTGCTATTCGTTTCTCGGAGTCTTTGGGTGAGGCAATGAAGTTGCTATAGCAATTACAAGTTTTGGCTACTAGAACCATTAACAGCGCAAAGAACTTAGCCTCCAAATTAGGCGTTTCTCTGGTGGTAATCTTTCTCGGGTTTTTCACCAGGAAAGTGTTCGTTGATAATGTTGGACTGGAATATCTTGGATTAAATGGGCTGCTTCAGAATATATTAGGATTAATGACCCTTATTGAGGGTGGCTTTGCAACAAGTGTAGTTTATAATATGTATAAACCACTTGCTGAAGATAACAGACCTAAGATTCTGGCATTATTGCAGTTGTACAAACGAGTTTACCGGTGGATTGCATTAGGAATAGCTGTTTTCTCAATATGCCTTTATCCATTTATTGGATACTTCCTTAAAGATGCGAGCCAACTATCATATGTTGGCCTCGTTTATTTTATCTTTCTTTTCAATTCGTTAATAGGGTATTTCAGTGCATATAAATGGTCATTGATAAATGCTAGTCAACAAGGATATAAGCTTACGACAATTAATCTTATCTACCAGATTGGAGTAAGTATATCGAAGTTGGCCATCTTGTATTTCACAAAGAATTATATCCTATATCTTGTCGTAGAGGCATTATTCAATGTAGTATATAATATTGCTGTTGTAAAACGGGCTGATCAGTTGTTCCCATATGTAAAAGATAAGAACAAGTATTCTTTGGACAACGATACCAGGCATTCGATTTTTACAAATATCAAAGCATTGTTTATCAACAAAGTCGGTGGGTATTTTATGCATTCAACCGACAATATTATTATTTCGGCATTTGTTGGCGTTACGACAGTCGGTCTATACTCGAATTACACATTGATAACAGGGTTGGTTAAGTCATTAGTGACTCAAGCGTTGGATAGTTATTCGGAGAGTGTTGGCAATTTAATAGCATCAGAGTCGGCAGATAAGGTATATTCGGTTTTTACTTCTTGTTTTTTTGTGAATTTCCTTATTGTTTCTATTCCGGTTATTATCCTTTTCAATATCTTGACTCCTTTTGTGGATTGGTGGTTGGGATCTGACTATCGATTGGCTAATATTACTGTATGGATAATATTGCTTAATTTCTACCTTGATAGTATTAGGACTACGGCTTTGACCTTCAAGATGAAAGCCGGGATTTTTGTCAATGATCGTTGGACGCCATTCCTTCAAGGATTGATTAACTTGCTGTTGTCATTGTTACTTGTAAATAAATGGGGTATTATGGGAGTACTGTTTGCAACGTCCATAAGTATTCTTTCGATAGGTTTTTGGCAATTCCCGAGATTGTGTTATAAATACATCTTTCATAAGCCATTATGGGATTATTTTAAAAGGCTTTGCTATTATACTTCAGTATTTATTGTATCATTGATGATTTCTCATTGGTTATGTAGCCTTATTGTGGTAGATAATTGCTTCATTAGACTATTAATTAATCTGATAGTTACAATTACTATTACGAGTGTCATATATTTCTTTTGTTTTTACCGGCAAAAGGTTTTTCAAGATCTCTGCGTCTACATTAATTCGCTTATAGCGAAATCGTGAGATACTCAATCTATTGATTGCATACGATAACACTAAGACACTAAGCAGGAGTTGTCGTGTGAAGCTAACGCTAATTAATTCATGTCTTTTACATCGTTTCAATTCTGGATCATATTCCCCTTCTTATTTGCGGTTTACTGGCTGATTCCGGTAAATAGACCAGTATTGAAAAAAGCATGCTTGATTGTTTCAAGTATGGTGATGTACATGTTATGGAACCCATTATTCCTCTTTGTAATGGCTGGTGTATGCTTAATTACTTATTATGCAGGAATAGTGGCTGAGGAAAGAGACACTAATAAGTGGCGAGTACTTTCCCTGTTGATTATAATTGCATTTGTCCCTCTTTTTATATTCAAGTATTGGGCTTTTTTCGCCTCGATTATTGACAAGCTTTCTTATAATCGAGTTCGAATAGCAGGATTGAATTGGGCGGTGCCAGTTGGGATTAGTTTTTATACTTTCCAAGCAATAGGATATGCATTGGATGTTAAAAGAAGAAGGATACATGCAGAAAGGAACCTATTGGATTATTCTTTGTTTATCTCTTTTTTCCCACAAATAATGTGCGGTCCTATCAGTAAAGCTGAAGAGTTGATTCCTCAGTTGAAGAATCCAGGACAGTTCAATGGGGAGCTGGCAACGAAAGGGTTTCATCTGCTAGTGTGGGGTATGTTTATGAAATTCGCTTTGGCTGATAGGCTTGGTTTGTTGGTTGATGCTGTATATTCAAATCCGGGACAGTATTCTGGTGCTAATATTCTTGCAGCTACCCTTCTCTATTCTTTTCAAATTTATGGAGATTTTGCAGGTTATTCTTTTATGGCTGTAGGGATTGCTGGTTTATTGGGCATTAGTTTGATTAACAACTTTCGGCGTCCCTACCTTGCCATGACTGTTACTGATTTTTGGAAACGGTGGCATATTTCCTTGACGAGATGGTTGAAAGAGAATATATATATTCCTTTGGGAGGCAATCGGAAAGGACAGTTTCGAACATATCTGAACATACTCTTGACTTTTCTTGTAAGTGGGATATGGCATGGAGCTGCTTGGACATTCGTAATTTGGGGTATCCTTCATGGCATTACACTGTGTGTAGAAAGACGAATTGGTATCTCAAGGGTGAAAGAGGTTCCTGTACTGCCGAAGTTAGTAATGACAGTTGTTAGTTTCTCTCTGGTTTCGTTATTCTGGGTTTTCTTTAGGGCCTCCACTCTTTCGGGTGCATCTGAATTGATTGGACGAATTTGCTTATCCTTCGGCAAGTTGGATTTAAAAATCATGGGGACAGATTATTTGTACAATATAGCTTTAATACTCCCTATAGTATTTATTAAGGACATCTATGATGAGTTTTTTAAACACAAGATCCAGATCAAATTGTTCGATTCGGGCGTATTCAATTGGTGCTTAAGTGCGTTTGTTCTATTTCTTGTGATGGCATTTGGAGTATTGGATAGTTCACAGTTCATTTATTCAGGATTCTGATATGAAAAAGTTCCTTATTTCCATTGCATGCTTCATAGTCCTGATGTGTGTCATCGATCGGTTGTATGGTGCATTTTGTGACTATTTGAATACACATCCTAAGTGTGGTGAAACTTTTTATAGGAACTATATTATTAATGAGGCTGATGATGATGTAATAATGATGGGTTCTTCAAGAATGGTTCATCATTATGTCTCGAATATCATAGCGAATTCTCTTGGAATGACAGTGTGGAATGCTGGCGTTGATGGAATGGGCATAATTATGAATTATGGGTATCTTAAGCTATTGTTGCGACATCATACACCTCGCGTCATAATATATGATATATCTCCATATGATTTTTGTGTAGAGGATAATGTCAAACAGTTGAAATACTTAAGACCATATGTCAATGATTCGGATATTAAGGGATTATTCAAACAGGTCGAATCATCAGAAAGGATCAAACTCCATTCGAATCTTGTAAAGTATAATTCTTCTCTTCTGCCTTTATTCCGCGATTATTATAAGCCTGGTGGCAAAGGAGATTATAATGGCTACGCGCCATTATATGGTGAGATGAGTGATGATTTGGCTTGCGAGAACGATGATATAACTGAGAGGAACTATATAATTGATGATATTAAGATAAATCTATTTGATGAATTAATTGCTATTTGTCAGGAGAAAGGAATTCAATTAATTAATGTGGTATCCCCGGAGTTTTGTAATGAATCTACAACGATGGCAAGTAGAATCGCAGGCATTCTTGATGGTCGAACGATCTTCCTAGATTATTCATATACTGATGGCATTTCGAATAATAATTGTTTGTTCCAAGATCGCGAGCATTTGAACAATGATGGAGCCGTCCTATTTACTCAAGTATTATCTGAGCGGCTAGCGTCTATTATTGATTTATGAAGCGAAGCATTTTCATAGCCATACATTACCTTGAACTCGGTGGTGCTGAAATAAGCCTCATCGGCTTGCTGCAGTCTCTGGACTACAGCAAGTATGATGTGGACTTGTTCGTATACAGCCACAGGGGAGAGTTGATGGAATTCATCCCGAAGGAGGTCCATCTTTTGCCGGAAATCAAGGAATATGCACAGATAGAAAGGCCTCTGAAGGATGTCATCAGAGATGGTTACTGGAAGATAGCCTTCGCCCGGCTGAAGGCTAAGATGCAGTTACGGAGATATGTAAGGCGTAAACACCCGAAAGATGGATCTGCGATATTCCAGTATGTTTTTTCGGCTGTTTCACCGTATCTGCCATCCCTTGAGAATCTTGGTGAATATGACCTTGCTATCAGTTTCCTGATGCCTCACAACATAGTACTTGATAAGGTGAGGGCGAAGAAGAAAGCTGCCTGGATCCATACGGATTACTCTCGGATTGATGTGAACACTGACCTGGAACTCTCTGTATGGAGTGGGTTTGACCATATCGTTTCCATATCGCCGGAGGTGACTAAGGCGTTTGTGAGCAAGTTCCCTTCTCTTGAACCGAAGATCATCGAAATAGAGAATATCCTTTCAGCCAAGTTTGTCAGAGAAAGAGCAGATCTTATCTTTCCTCAGGAGGTTGCGCTTGAAATGAACAAAAAGGGGGGAGAGACAATCCTTCTTTCTGTCGGCCGTTTCTGCGAAGCCAAGAATTACGATAATGTTCCAGACATTTGTCGGAGGATTATCGCGGCTGGTTGCCCTGTCAAGTGGTATCTTATCGGTTATGGTGGAGATGAGCCATTGATCAGGAGGAAGATTGCTAAAGCAGAGATGGAAGATAATGTCATAATCCTGGGTAAGAAGACCAACCCATATCCATACATCAAGGCTTGCGACATCTATGTCCAGCCTTCAAGATATGAGGGTAAATCAGTTACAGTAAGGGAGGCTCAAATTCTTTGCAAACCGGTAGTGATCACTGACTATCCAACAGCCCGGAGCCAGGTCAGAGATGGTGTTGACGGTGTCATAGTGCCTCTGGACAATGAAGGCTGTGCGGCCGGGATTGTGAGTCTGATTAAGGATACCGGGAAGCAGAGGAGTCTTATTGAGTTCGAGAAGGAGAATGACTTCGGGAATGAGTCCGAAAGTCGCAAGATTGACAGTCTATTAAACTAGCATCAGAAAGAATGATACCTAAGATAATCCATTACTGTTGGTTCGGGCGGAATCCATTGCCGAAGTCTGCTCAGAAATGCATTGCCAGCTGGAGGAAGTATTTACCTGAATATGAAATCAAGGAATGGAACGAAGACAATTTCGACGTCAACATGATCCAATATACCAAGGATGCATATGCTGCGAAGAAGTATGCGTTTGTCAGCGATTATGCGAGGTTCTGGATTCTCTATCACTATGGCGGAGTGTATTTCGATACTGATGTCGAGGTGATCCGGCCGATGGATGATATTATCGAGAAGGGGGCGTTTATGGGGCTGGAATCATATAGTCATGATGGGGAGGGAATGATTGCAGTCAATCCCGGATTAGGAATGGCATCGGGAAAAGATAATATCGTGTATAGTGTTTTTCTGGATGAGTATAGGGGGATGTCTTTTTATGATGCGAATAAAGGGATTAATCGTTACACAATGATTCCAATGGTATCGCGGTACTTCGTTGATAGTGGGTTGGAGGGTATTAATGACCGAATCGAAGCCATTTCCGGAATTAATATCTACCCCACGGATTACTTTAATCCGTATGATAGTAAGACAGGGGATCTGTCAATTACTAGGAACACCCGAACTATACATTGGTATTCAGCTAGTTGGCTATCATGGACAGAAAGAAAACTGCTACTTATTAAAAGACGCGTTAGATCACTTCTAAGTAAAGCATTATGAGGTTATTCATTCCTGATTTATATCAGCCCTTGTTTTTGGCGATTGTGTTTATCTTCACAATCATCAGCTATTTTCGAATTAAACCACTAACTTCATTTGGATTACTACAGAACAGGAAGAAAGGGGGCGGAATCTTCCTGTTAACAGTCGCTTTTATTCTGATTGTTGGATTAAGACCGATTTCTGCAGTATTCGGAGATACTGTTAACTATGCATATATCTACGAGATGCTGAGAGACTCATCTTCGTTTAGAGATATTCTTCCTGGCGATGAGATTTTCTTCAATTCCTTCATGTTCTATTGTTCAAAGGTAATGGATGTCTCATTCTTCTTCTTGATAATTGAAGTCATCTATGTTGTCCCTATCTATTTAGCATGTAAGGAACTTGCAGGTAATAATAGTAGTATAATGATGGTATTCTGTTTCGCCGCATTCTCCTTTTTCTCTTATGGAGTAAATGGAATTCGAAATGGAATGGCTTGTAGTCTTATCATCTTGGCACTCTCGCTGATACAAGGTAATACCAGGGATAAAATTATATGTGTTATCCTTTGTTTGTTGGCAATTGGGTCCCATAAATCTACTGTGCTCCCAGTTATATGTATGTTGTTGGCGCTATTCATTAAGAATCCTCGAGTAATGTTTATCTTCTGGGCTGGGTCTATTCTTCTGAGTCTTGCTGAAGGAGGCTTAATAGAGGATTTCTTTGTTTCATTAGGTTTCGATGATAGAATGGAGGACTATCTGAATTCGGGAGAAGATACTATGGAACAGTTTACAACAACTGGCTTTAGATGGGATTTCCTTCTGTATAGTTGCGTTCCTATTCTTATGGGATGGTATCTGATTTTCAGAAAGAGAATATATAATAGAACGTATCTGCTATTGCTCGGTACCTATATTTTTGCCAATGCTTTCTGGATTATGGTTATTAGGGCATCATTCTCCAACAGGTTCGCATACCTATCTTGGTTCCTTTATCCAATGGTGTTGTCTTATCCTCTATTGAAGCTGCCAATATGGAAAAAGACACAAGGGCGTAATACTGGTTTGATTATGCTTGGGCACTATGCCTTTACGTTAGTATTATTCCTATTAGGAATAAAATAATGCCACTACTTACGGTTTTCACTCCGACTTATAATCGGAAGCATACACTTAGAAGAACATTTGACAGTTTGTGTAGGCAAACATGTCTTGATTTCTCGTGGCTTATTATTGATGATGGCTCTCATGATCAGACAAGGGAGTGGGTAGAGAGTCTCGGTGATGTGATTAATAAATCCGGCCCTTCTTATAATTGGATGGGAGAGCCGGATAATAGTGCCTCTGGGTGCCATTTTCTTGTAATAACTCCTCATTTTCAAATTGAGTATTTATATAAACCTAATGGTGGGTTATACACTGCTTATAATGCGGCATATAGCATAATTCAGTCAGAATTATGTGTATGTGTTGATTCTGATGATTTTCTCCCTGATAATGCAGTCGAAGCTATTTCTTCCTTGTGGAGTAATAAAGGTTCGGATAAGTATTGTGGTATAGACGGTCTTGATTTTGATATCAAGTCCATGAGTCCAATAGGAGGATATTTCCCTGCTGATTTAACGGAAGTTTTTCTGAATGAACTTCATTCAAAAAGAATACATAGAGGTGATACAAAGCAAGTAATGCGGACAGCTCTTATGAAAGAAGTGATCCCCCAAATAGGTTTTGAGGGTGAAAAGAACTTTAATCCTATTTATTTGCTGCTGAAAGTTTGCGACAAGTATCCACTTCTTGTGTATAATGATTGCCTGTGTATTGTAGATTATCAATATGGGATAGATTCTATGTCCCAATCAATAGTTAATCAGTACAATGATTCTCCTCGTTCTTTTGCAAAAATGCGGTTGCAAGAGATGGCTCTTGTTCATAATACACTTTTTGATAGATTCCGGTCGGCAATCCATTATGTTAGCTCTTGTTTGCTCTCTCGAGATAAGGAATGGCTTAGGAATACTCCAAGACTATTCTTGACTCTTCTTGCCGTTCCTTTCGGATTTGCTTTGTATTTGTATATTAAGCATAAAACCAGGATTTGATGGATACCAGATTGAATGGTTTTAGGTATAGTGTAGCTATTCGTACTCTTGGTCTTGCAGGTGATAAATACCAGCAAGAACTGGATTCGATTAAGAATCAGAGTATTAAGCCAGAAAAAGTAATAGTGTATCTAGCAGAAGGTTATGAACCACCGAAAGAAACAATCGGCATAGAAGAGATAGTTTATGTAAAGAAAGGGATGGTAGCTCAGAGAGCACTTGAGTATCGTGAGATAGATTCTCCTTTCATTCTTTTGTTAGATGATGATGTTTTTCTTGAGGAAGATAGTGTAGAAAAGTTGGCGTTGGGCCTGATTGACTGTGGTGGAGATTGTATAGCGGCTGATACTTTCAGGAATCATGAAATGTCATTCGTGTCTAAAGTTCGAGCTATAATCACAAATTGGGCGATACCGTTTTATAGCAAAAAGTGGGCAATAAAAGTTCAATATACAGGCTCTTTCTTTTATAATAACAAGCCGAATAAAGATGTATATTTAGCTCAAAGTGCTGCAGGACCTTGTTCTTTGTGGAATAAGCGAGCTTTATTAGGGATTCATTTCCACGATGAGGTTTGGCTCGATCAGTTGGGATTCTCATATGGTGACGACCTTTTGTTCTTTTATAAACTATTCGTCAATGGCGGAAAGCTCTTATTCCACTATAATTCAGGAGCAGTTCATCTAGATAGCCGGTCTTCAAGAGGGAGTTATGTTAGAGATCCAGAAAAACTTAGGAAGAGAGCTCGTGCGTGGTTTCTACTTTGGTGGAGAACAGACTTTGATAGGAAAGGTTTATTGTTTCCAAGGCGGATGATGAGTTTCTTGGAGTTTATTATAAAAATTATATACTCAATGTTCATCCATCTGATAGTCAGTATTTTTTCTTTTTCTTTAAAGCCAGTAGAGTATTATATTTTGGGTAATATCGATGCTATAAGGTATGTTAATACTGACGAGTATAAAAATGTTCCGGATTTTAAAGTGAGTCAATGAAGATATTAAACGTAATTACATCTCTTCGATTCGGTGGGGCTGAAAGGCTTATA
>JAEEGL015031169.1_pt1 | contig 12360 bp, 3 predicted proteins | sample 9134231 | NCBI WGS metagenome assembly JAEEGL01 (sample SAMN16246548, study PRJNA631951) | gut metagenome | biome: gut microbiome; feature: rumen; material: fiber-attached | host: Bos | place: Iran: Karaj | collected 2018-10 | reverse complement strand
TTTTGTTTCCCTCCTGCAAATTTTATATCAGAAAACTGTAAAAACACATCGATTTTCACGGTTTTACTGTCATTTTAACACCATTTTCCCTTCTACCCAAGTCAATTACTATTGATGGGAAGATTTTTTTCACTATACAAGACAAAGTTGTATAGTGCTTATAATAATATTTCAAATGAACTATTGCATTTTTTTATTGCATCGGACATAAAATGAATTTTTTTCTTACAAAATGGTAAAAATAAAAAATAATGTCTGCCATCTTGTAAATTTAGCCAATATCCACCTACATAATGACCATACATAATATTTGCAAGTTCAGAAAAAAATATTTTTCTTTTTATCCAAAGTAAATTTATATACATACATTTTTCATCATATCGTATTTTGTTATATACACTACCAAATATAAGTAAATACGCAATAATGGAAAATAATATAATTCCGCAAACAAAAAAAATATTATTAGCATACATTTTTGAATCAGAATAAAACTGACAATATATTGAAATCAAATTCAATATAAATATTATGAGACCAAGAGTAATTGAAATTGTTGCATATAAAAAAGACCTTATTGTTTTCATTATTTCCCCCAAATCCACTCTTCGCCTTTTTTAAATAACCAACTTACTGCCTTTGAAGTTCCTATTCCAGACGCAGTACCTACTATAACACCAGGTATAGCTGCTGTACCAAATGAGCCTGCTGTTAATGCTGCTGTAACTGTACCGCCAACAAAATATCCTGCGCCTGTAGATGCTAAATTTCCTATTGTTCTATAAAGTCCTCGCCAAAATGAATGATTTTGAACTCCTGTATAAACACCATCATATACATCAAGTGTCAATCCAAAAATTAAAAAAGCAGTACTGACATCTTTTAAATTTTGGCTAGTACGCATTAAATCTGGGTCTGGTAAAGTTGGCAATGGGTAAACCCATTGATTTGGAACTTTGCTTGTTATGTGCCATGCCTTGCCAAACTGTTCAAAGCCACTTCCTAAAGCACCTGTTGTATCTCCAACAAATGATGCAAAAGAATCCAACTTTTCAGCAACAGTTTTAAATCTAACTGTTTGGTTTACTTGAAGGTCTTCTGGTCTTCCAGAATAATCTGTATCTCTCCAGTCTCTTCCTGTAAGTTGAGATAATCCCCAAAGGGTATCTCCCTCTTCAGCAGTATAAGAACCATCTTCATTTGGAACCCACCTTCCATCCGGGTCTGTATACTTGATCGGATTATTCGCTGCATAGTGGTACAAATTGCCATTGATGTGATTAAAAATACCACCCATGCCAGGCAAATTGCCGTTATGCTTCTTAGCCTCATCATCTACCGGTGCTACAGGGAAGTATTCTCCCGTATTCATGGCAGGATCTGCGCTTATCCATCTTGAATACTTAGGGTCCAGGTATCTTGCTCCGTAGTAGTAGAATCCGGTTTCCTTATCCAGTTCCTTTGCGCTGAATCGATAAGATAAAGGTACAAGTTCCTTATTTCCCTGAACCTTTACATCAACCCAGGTTTCGCCATATGGTGTATACTCGATTCTCTGATACTCTTCACCCTCTGAATTCGTTACAAGCTGCGCACTTCCCAAATGATCACTATGATAATAGTATATGTGATCCTTCTCCGTTCCGTATGCACCACGCACTGCATCATCGTAATCATTGATTGCCGTTAGAAGTCTTGTCTCACCTAAGAATATATGCTTACTTACCGCACCTCCTTTAAAACTTGTACTTCCATCGTTATTATAAGTCCAGAAACTGTTAAAGTAAAGCGTTTCTGATGTAGATGTGTATTTATTTGTACGCTTTCCGTCTTCGCCATATACAAACGATACTTCAACCGTATTGTCAACGGATTTTATAAGCTGGTTCTTCTCGTCCCAGGTAAACTCACGGTGATATTTTTCGTTCTTAAACCTCGTATCTTCCTTGCCGCTGTCGATATAATATCCCCATGCCTCGTTTACTCCGTATACATCTTCATCGTGCTTATCTATCTTATAATAATCTCCATCTCCTTCTTCTCCGAATGCACCTTCCTGTTCTACGGTAATGTTTCCGACTTCATCATATCTGTAATAACGCGTACCGATCTTTGAGTAACGGTGTACAAAGCCTTCGGCTATTTCATAATCAAATGAGTAGTTCAGGCTGTCGCCTGTCTTTGTTCCGACAGAAATCTTTTCTGATGAAACCTTCTGCTTCATGTTTCCGAGGCTGTCAAACTCATAACTCTGGCTGTATCGTCCTTTAAATGTAGGTGCTCCTGCTATGTTGTATTTGTTAAATTCTGTCTCACCGCTGGCACCTATAAGCTGATAAAGGTTATCATAACTGTAGCTCTGCGATGTTATGTAGTTTCCGCTTGCTCCGTTTTCCATACAGTTATTCGTATAACCGAGAACATTTCCTGCCTTATCAAAGTTATATTTTATATTCTGATAGCGTTTGTTTCTGTAGTCATCCAGAGTTTCTATTGATTCAAGTAATCTCGTTTCTTTTTTGTAACTGTAAGTCGTTTCTACTCCGTTTCCGTATTTTATGTAGACACGCTGACCAAACTCATCATAACCGATTTTTTCTACATAGCTTCCGTCTCTGTTATGTGATCCCTTAACGGCGCACACCTGTCCTGCACCGTCATACTCATAGGTTACGGTTTCACCGTCAGGATATTTTATTTCTTCCATCTGACCAAGGTAATTTGACTTGTATTCCATCACTGCTGTCACAGGAACTGCATTTATATCGTGACGCTGTTTGAGTGTCCTCTTTTCCTTTACGACTTCTCCAAGTTCACCGTATTCATATTCTGTTGTTCCGCTTGAATCGGTAAGTTTTAAAAGTCGTCCCCTGGCATTGTCAACCGTACAGTTTGGTGAACCGTATTCATAAACCGTTTCAGGTGTATCAGGATATATGACTTTTATCAGACGGTTAAAGCTGTCGTACGAATAGTTTATCTGCTTTCCGTTTGCAAGAAGACGGCTGTTCGTTGTATACGACAGGTTTCCTATATCATCATAGATGTAATAGTATGTTCCTCCGTCTATCGTAGATATTTCTGTCTTTCGTCCTAAAAGATCGTAGACAACTTTTGTTTCATTGCCACCTATGTCGTATGCTGCTGTCATCTGTCCGAGCGCGTCATATTCGTATGTCGTTTTTGCAAGATCATCAAGACCGTACTCTACTTTTTCTCCCGTTACTTTATCTGTCTTGACTAGTACTCCGCGTTTTAAGATTGCAACTATATTTCCTTTTGCATCAACTGTCTGTTCTGTAATATTACCTAATGCATCTTCAGTTGTTGTAATGAATTTTCTGGAAACGATTCCGTATTCTTTCTTAACTTCTGCATATTTTTTATCTTCATCTGCATTATCAAGATCAAACGGTGTCTTTATTTTTATTTCGCGGTCTTTTTCGTCATATTCTGTTTCTGTTGCATATTTTAATTTGAGCGTAACGTCATTTAAAGATGTTATATCAAGGTCGTCAATGAAATAGCTCTGTCCTGCCTTTACTGTCCTTCCTTTTTCATCTTTTACCGCAGCCCCTGAGACATTCCAGCCTTTCTCACTTTCTTTTGTTCCCGGGTTGAATTTTACTCCTGTCTTTGCTGTCCTGAACACTCCTCCAAGTCCGTCTGTCTGCACTACTGTCTCTATTACTTTATCAGAGTCAAAGTTTACCTTGTTTTTTGTAACTGCCGTCCAGAAGGCGTGCTGCTCTATCTTAGACAAGCCGTCCTGCGTCTTTTTAACTTTTGTATCAGGGCAGTAATATTCATACGATATGGCTTTTATACCGTTTGAATCCTTTGGGCTCTTTATCGATACGATTCTCTGCCAGTTGTCGTATCCGTACTCCATTGAATTTCCATTGCAGTCGGTTTCCTTTGTCTTTATCTGCTGCTTCTTGTCATATTCAATTGTGCACGTATATGTTTTTGCATCAGAGGACTTCTGAGTTATGCTTTCAATAAACTGGTTTACCTCTGTATCATATCCGTACTCAAGTGTTACTCCTGCCGGATCTGTTATACTCTTTATGTTTCCATATGTCTCATCATAGGTAAATGTTGTTGTAAGTTCTTTTGACCCTTCATAATACTGGCTTAATGAGTCCAGGTGTCCGTTACCGTCATAACGTCCTGTTCGGTATCTTAAATAGTCGCCTCCTTCAGATGATGACTTATGATCAAACACTTTGATAGAAGATGGATTTGATACGATGTATTTATCTGCTGTACCTGCATCATAGGTTATGTATGCATAAACTTCTGGTACTGTGCTGTCGCTGGTTGTCTGTTTTACAGATGTTACGTTTCCATATTCTTCATTGCTGTCCTCATCGTATCCGTACTCCGTTGTCGACTCTATGTAGCCTCCGTCTTTTTCATATATTACTGAAGTTTCAGTTTTAGGGAGTGTCCATTCTTCTTCATTAAAATATTCAATGTCTGTACTGCTCATACAGCCTTCGTTATCTTTGTAACCTTTCTGTTCTGAAGAATATACCTCTGAAGTCATCGTTGCACCAAGAAGATTGTAACTGTATTCAGTTGTCTTTGTGCTGTATTGAGTTACACCATATGTGTCATCAGGATATTTTGTTTTTACCTTGTTGTATCCATAGCTGTCCTTTTCTTCTCTGTCGAAATATGCATCTTCATAGCTGTATCTGGTTATAAACTCATGCGTATCTTTTTCTTCATCATCGTCATCATTTATTATTTTAATCTGAGGAAGAATTGCTTCGGTTCCGTCTGAAACTTTAACTTCTGACATTACATATTTAAAGCCGGGATTGTATGTAGTTCCATATTCTCCTTCGTATTCTATTTCATACTTTCCACCCTGCGGAAGATAAATGGAATTTAATAATCCTGCTTTTCCGGTCAAATTTTTCTTCCAATATACACTTCCATCGGCAAGTTGCAGAACCTGGTCGACTTTTCCATCTCCATCAAGATCGGTCATGGTTATGTCTGCTACAGTAGTAGTAGAACTTGTATTATTACCACCACCGACAGAGGTAGTAAAGTTAATTGTTATAAGCCAGACAGGAACACTTACATTTACAGATACACCAAGGCTTCCATTTAATGTTACTGTAGTTGAAACATTTGATGTTAAAGGATTTTCTTTATTTGTATCATCCCATTTTGGCAATGTAATCCTTTGAGAACTAGTAAACGAGGAACCTGTATTAAACATTACAACCGCTGTACTAGAACCTGATTTTTTCACAATATCTGTAAGTCCATCGCCATTTACATCAAGATACATTCTATCTACTGAAGATGTACTTGTAGAACTTCCAAATCCTACTCCGACATTTACAGAACAACTTAGTTTCTGTGCACATTCTGGAATTTTTGTCGGTGTATTTTTATAAGCTTCTTTAAGTTTATTTAACAGATCTTCATCAATTGTTTTATTTGTAATGCCTCCTCCGGCTCCATAGTCTACATTTAATCCTGTTACATCAAAACCAGACTCTTGCAAAGGAATAAATCCTGCAAAGAATGATTCTGTTTTAAAATCCTGACCGTTCCCGATTTTATATTCACCATCGTCTACATTTACATAATCTGTAATGCCGTCTCCATTTAAGTCTATAAACCCGGCTGTCTGTTTGTTATACCCGTCACCTTTTGAACCATTGCATCCCATAGACATAGAAATTGATTTTGCTATTCCTTTTGCATTATATTTTGGTTCTGCAGCCGGTGACGATAATCCTACTCCTGCACTTTTTGTACTGTTTCCATTTTCGCTTACCGATATGTAATTTGAAATACCACTTACATCATAATCTTCAAAGAAAAGATTTTTACCTTCCAGGATGCCTTTTTTGACTGTTAATTTTTTCCCGTCTGACTGAATTATATCCGGAATTCTGTCTCCGGTTACATCCTGAAAAGACTGTTCCTGATATGAATTTCCGCTACCATCACTAAATGAACCGCTCAAATCGATAACAGCTGCCTTTACTTGCGGGCCATGACTTGTTTCTTTATTTTTATTCCTGCTTTTACTTATGCAGAATGTTCCTACAGATGAACTTTGAGATATACCTTCGATATTGTAATATGTGTCTCCACCAAGTCTGTTACAAACTATCTTATCTTTATAAATATAAGGCGCTGAATATACTGTAGTCCTTACTACTGCCATTCTTCCGTTAGCATCTGTCACAGTCTGAGACTCTTTTATATCGATGTTCCCGGTAAGACTTTCTTTTTCAATTCCGCATTCAGCATTCCAAACACCTTCTTTTTCATATCCGGTTGTATCAAGCGGCAGATAATATGAAAGGTCAAATTTTTCCTTTACGTTTTCACCGTTATCCTTTACATCAGTTTCATATTTCCGAGCCATTTCTTCTTCATCATAGTCTTTATAATCATCTTCGTTTATCTCTTTTGTTGTTCTGTTAACAAGTTTTTCTTTACTAAAAGGATTTTCAGTTTGATTGCCCTGCCAAATTCCGTAAAGCCAGCTGTTGACACCTCCATAGAGGGTGTCTTCATTTTCTATCGTAAGATCAACAGGTTTAGTTGCTATGTTGCCTCTTTTATCAAGATATGGTGCAGAATATGAACCAATTTTTGCATTGCTTTCTCTAACTGTAAGATCTTTATTTGAATATTGTTCAAAACTGTTGTTTTTTGCTTCAGTAAAATTTATTGGCTTATTTTCCCACGTGTTTCCTTCAAGAATTAATACATTATATTTGCTGTCAGATACTACGTATTCTCCATCTTTTATGTAGTCAATTTTTTTATAGAAATTCTGATACAATCCAAATCCATATCTCTTACATATGTTTTCAAGATCTTCTTTTTCTTCCTTTTCAAGCCCGCTTTTTAGTGTCCAGTAAGGACTGTCATCTTCTGCTTTGAAATAGTATGAAAAATCATTTGAAATAAAATCTGCAAGCTTTAATTTGTTATCATATTCTTTGATTTTATTATTATCATCATCGCTTAAAATCTTAAGCTCGTAATCATCATCTTTTGGATCCAAAACTATAGAAATAAAGTCATCTGCATCATTTTCATTCAAAAAATTCTGTGCTATCGCAGATGCAAAAGCATCTTCTACAACCTGTCTTGCGCTGTCTTTATTTATTATTTTATAGTCTTTACCTTCAGGGGTTTCCTCAAGGGCTTTTAAATTATTTATAATACCGTCCGTTATACTTCCATTCATATATTCAGAATTATAGATTTTTTCAAATTCTTCATCTGAAAGTTCCGGAACCGCATATGTAAGGTTTCCAAAACAGTAGCTTATTATATATTTGTTCTCTTTATCAGCTATTTTAATTACAGGCTGCTCATTGTCACCTTCAAAACCGCTGTATATAAAATTGTTCCCGCACTTTACTAAAGAAGGTCCAGTCGGTGGGTTCGGGTTCAGGTTGAATTCTTCTATTTTCTCTCCCAGAATATCATCATCAATGATTATTATTTTATCTGAAAGCCTGCCCCTCGTATTTACCTTTCTCTGAGAATTATTTTCTTCCCTGCCTGTTACCGCTGCATATAAAACAGGTTTAGCTAAACCGCTATTTCCAATCGTTATTCCGGCAAAATCCTTTCTGTAATCTCCCAGGAATTTTTCATAACTGTAACCGACAGTTTTTAATGCTTCGCGTAAAGTCTGTTTTTCTGCTGCAGTAGTTCTGTTATTTTTATATCTAAAGCAGTCATTTACATAATCATATTTATAACTATCCAATACGGTTTTTACTGCACCCCTTTTGTCCGGATATATATCACTCTTTGGAGGTTCTGCTGCTCTTTTTAATAACCCTATAAAGCTTGCATTACCTGCTGCTTTGTAGTTCTCGATACGCTTTGGAATAAAATACTCACCGTTTAATATAATCAATCTTTGTGTTTCAGTAAGTTCGATGGATTCATAACCATTTTTTAATCCTGCATAATACGTTGCATATCCACTTCCAGAAGAAGTATCTTCCCTGGGTTCATAAAGATCTGATAAAAAAATAAGGTTCTTATCTTTAATACTGGAATTTCTACTACTCGGATTATAAAGTTCTGCAGCACATGGAAGCGCTAAGATTATTTCATTATCATTTGATAAAAATGGTTTTACTGTATTATAGTCAATCTGTATGTTCCAGTTAAATTCTGTATTCCAGTCATCCTTGCCACTTTTTAAATCCGGAACAAAAAATATATACTGACCATCACGTATTTCAAGACTTTTCAGTTGTGATGCACTGGCCGGATTCTTACTTCCGTCTATATATACATTTCCTTTTAATGACTCATTCCCGGTTATATTCTGCTTTACATCAATTTTTCCGCTGTTTTTTACTTTCCATGCTCTAAAAGGACGTTGAGCCATAAACTGCATACTATATTCATTTTTTTCCGCAGTAGATAATTTTTTAACACGAGAAGATGCATAGCCTTTTATCGTTTTCTTTTCAAAAGATATTTCATTTCCTTTACTTGTATTCCTTAAATAAGTAGTGCTTCCTGTAACAATATCAACCAGTCCGTCACCATCTACATCTGCAAATCCTGTTTTTGTCTGCGTAGATCCGCTTGAATCTGTATGTGCATAGGAATAGCCAGCTCCTATAACAGAAGCTCCGCCACCACCGTATACATTATATGATGTCGATGAACTTTCAGTTTCTTCAAGATTAATCTGTGTTCCTATATATTGATTTGAAGCAGTGGCAGAGTATGAAAAAGTTTTTGCTTCTCTGTCATAATTGCAAAGATATACATCAATACTGTTTCCGTTCTGCTTTACAATGTCTGAGATCCCATCCCCGTTTATGTCAATTAAAACAGTGTTTGTATATCCTGTTCCGCTTGAAGAGCTTCCACCACCACCACCTGTACCACGCGCATCAAAAACTTCCCGTCCTACACCGACACCGAAACTTGCATTTACGTTGTATCCTGTAGATGAACTTGATGACATGCTTACGTTATTTATATCAAGATCATTTTTTCCGGGAATCTGATTATTGAATACTTCATTAATCTTATCTTCACTTGAAAGCCAGATCTTAGGTTCATCAAATATTTTATATGTTACAGTTTCATTATCATTTTTTATTTTTTCAAGTTCATTGTATTCAAATCTGTATGTATAGCTGCTGTCCTTTTCTGTCGTTCCGTTACTTACATTGAATGCTGTCAGATATTTTTCTTTTGCAAGTCCTTCTTTATATTCAAAACTGTATTTTCTTGTTATTCTGTCTGCATGTCCGGACTCTATGCTGTCTAAAAGCCATCTGCACTCAGTTACAAATCTTGACCTTGCATCTACCCTTACATCTTCCCTGCGGTTATCAGCATCATGCTTGATGTAGTTGAATTTAACTATATATTTTCCTTTTTTTTGTACTGAATTATTTACGTTTCCCGTATATGTGATTCTAAAAGGATATACATATTCCTTATCCTTTTCGTATTCATAAAGGATTGTATTCCCGTCTACATCCTCTACTTCACTCAGATACCATGTATATATCTTATCTTTTCCGTTTTCATCTTTCTTTCCGGCATACGCATTGTTTGTCGTAGTTTCATACGCCTTGTAGTATCCGTAGCGGTATACGGTTCCATGTGTATCGATTATTTCCCACCAGTCATCCTTTGAAAATGCGTTATGCCTTTCTATCTTTTCCCTTACGCTTCTTCTTAAAAGCCTGTATTCCTTGTTTGTACTTCCGTTGGCCTTTAACTTTACACCGTCCTTTAAATATGCATCGCTTTCATCATAGTCAGGAAGCTTCTTTCTCGTATCAATGCTTATCGTACTTCCGTAGTTTACATCAAAGCCTTTTCCCATAATTCCGTTGCCGCCGGCACTTGAATATCCGACAGATATCTGCGGCTGCATTCCTTTTCTTCCTGCAGGTACATCAAGCGTAAAGCTGAACGCTGCATCTCCGGAACTCGTTCCCTGCGGAGAATTGAATTTTATAAGATGGCTGTCTGGTTTTGCTGCTTCAAGTCCCTTTATGCTGTTTATGTTAAAGTCAACGGGACCTGTTACTTCGGGCATTGCAAGCGTTGCGTTAATCATGTCGGTAAAGTGCGTTGTATAGCTTTTTACAAGACAGTTCTCTTTATCGATTTCCTTTCTTTCAAGTTTTATCCATGCTGCCTTTTCTTCGTCATAGAAATATGTATAAAGTTCGTTGAGCTCACCTTCCGTAAGGTTTAGCTCTGCTGAATACGGCATGCTGATCAGCACTTTCTTCTTAAACTTCGTTCCTTTCGGTAAAAAACGGTATCCGCCGTTTTCTTCGGTTACGTTCTTTATTGTCTCGCCTGTTTCATTTACCTTTAAAAGTCTTGTAATCGAAATTTCTGTATCTTCTTTAACGGCACCTTTTGGGATTTCTATCTTTACTCTTCCGAGCTCTATTACACCGCCTGCCTTTTTTGTTATGAGAAGTTTTGACTCTGCACTTTCCGGTATGACAGGGACTTTTTCTTCTTTACCGGATGATTTTACAGGAGTATTTCTTTCTTTACCATCTGAAGCTGCAGGAGCTTCTGCAACAAGGATTTCTTTTTCGTCCGTTTCTTCAACTGCTTTTTTATTCAAAGAAACTTCATTTAATGGAGCATAATTTCTGGATGGAGAGAAGTTTTCAATTGCAGATGCAGAATTTCGTCTTTCTTCTGCAAACAGGTACAGTGGAGAAAGTGTTGCCATGTACATTATTGTCAGTACAAGGGCTGCAGTTCTTTTTCCATACTTTCTTTCTTCTTTAGTTATCTGTTCATTTACTTTTTCCATATTTATACTCCTTGTAAAATTTTATCTAATTATTTGAGCATTTCAAATACAACGTTTACTTTTCCATATTCAAAATCTTCACTTGGTCCGATACAGGCTACAAAACCAGATTTTGTATTTTTAAAAACAGGCTTATCATTTTCACTATCAGAAAAATACATCACAATAACATCATTTAACTTAAGTTCAAATTTATTTACATGTTCACCAGCAGTAATGTAATTTACTTCTATCTTATTTTCCAACGAACGTTTTAAATACATACATTCTTTCCATCCATTAGATATACTTAAAAAGAAACCATTTACAACTTTGCCAACGTTATATTCTCCCTCATTATTTATCATAACCGTTAATAAATAGTTTTCATCCGGAGATTTTGTTAAGCAACAGAAAACAATTCCATAACCAGCCTTTGAATCTCCACTTTCTTTTTTTTGTTTACATATAATCCTTTCGAAATTTTCTGATGTATTTGTATAATTTTCAGACCATAGTGTATATCCTGATTCCTTAAGATAATCCTCATTATTTGTTTCAAAAATATAAGTTAAAGAATCGTTAGCTTGTTTTTTGAACAACTCATTTTTCTTTTCAGCTTTGCTTACAGAAGAATTATTACCATGATTGTAACTCGTTTTTACCGGCAGATCACATCCTGAAAACAATGAAATCATTATTAAAAAAACAATAAAAAAAACACTTCTTCTCATATTTTTTCATACCCCCTTAATTAATAGGCTGCTCATTTGCAACCATAACTTCATAGGTAACAACTTCAATTTTATCACTAGGAAAATCCTTCATCTGCAATTTAAATGGAATATACATATCTTCAAGAGACTGATTCTCAAGTTGAAAATTTGCCCCAACATTTGTAAGGGAGTATCCATCTTTAAGATAAAATATCAAAGGATCTTCTGTTCCATTGATTTTAGGCTGAGTCTGCGTTACAACAACTGTTTTAATACTTCGTGCAGAAACTTTAACATAATACCAGTCTTCTTCAAAAACAACCGTACCCTTATATTTATATTTGCCACAGTATAAGTTTGCCCCTGTAGCTGCATAACCCATCCCTAAAAACAATGCATTCTCTCTTGTATGGTTGTTATTCGTATCTCGCTCTTTTGGAGAACAATATCCATAACTAACCATTTCAGACTCAAACGGGACTTTACCTCTTCTTTTATCCAGTCTGTACAAATACATTTTTGAACTATTAAGTCCATTACTGATACTGTCAATATAATTAAGTTCTTTTCCTCTATAAACCTCTTTAAACACCGGGCTAACAGCATCCTCTGCCCTAAGTAAAACATATTCATCTGCACCTTTATCCTCATCCCAGCTTAAAAAAATCTTTTCAACTTCTCTAAAAGAGTCTACAACAGGCGCCTGATCAAACGGATCAGAATATGTTCTTAATAAAACAAAACAAATAGGATTTTCACATGATGTAAAAAAAGTGCATAATATAATCGATGCTATAAGCTTGAAATTTGTTTTATTCAGCATTATTAACC
>JAEEGL013624153.1_pt1 | contig 12360 bp, 5 predicted proteins | sample 9134231 | NCBI WGS metagenome assembly JAEEGL01 (sample SAMN16246548, study PRJNA631951) | gut metagenome | biome: gut microbiome; feature: rumen; material: fiber-attached | host: Bos | place: Iran: Karaj | collected 2018-10 | reverse complement strand
GCGCCTTTGCGGCCGCCGTTCTGTCGAGCGACAACCGCAGCCTCACCGCGCCCGAAGTCGCCGACATTCTCTCCAAGCGCGGCATCGACCCCGCCTTCGCCGCCCAGTTCCGCGACGCCTTCGCGGCCGTCGAGGAAATTCCCTACCGCATGCGCGGGACGCCCGATGCGGCGGAAGCCTCCCCGCAACGCGACGCCAGCACCGACACGGCGGCGGCCATCGACGCCCTGGAGCCGCTCATGCAACGGCTTCCTTCTCTGCTTGCCTCCGCCAAGACGGCCGACGCCGATTCTTGGCGCACACTGGCGACAGCCGCCGTCGTCCTGCTCCTTTCCGCCGGCGCCGCGCGGGCCGAGCTCTTCGGCCGCACCCCTGACCGCTTCGACTGGGAGCGCGCGCAGGACGCCCTGGCAACGGCCCAGTCGGCCGACGATTTCGCGCGGGCCGCCGATGCCTACTACGCCATGGTCACGAACGGCGCCGCCACCGGCCCGCTCTTCCACAACCTGGGCACGGCGCTTCTGCTCGCCGGCAAGGACCGCGCAGCGGCCGAGGCGCTTGACGACGCCGCCCGCTGGCGCGGAATGGATTCGGGAACCGCCGGCAACCGCATGCTCGCCGAGAAGGCCCTCTCCGGTGCGGCGCAGCTCCCGCCCGAGCGGTATTTCCTGATCTGGCACTACGGCCTTGCGCTCAACCAGCGCGCCGCGCTTGCGCTCCTCTTCTGGAATGTCGCGTGGGGCGCCCTGCTTCTCGTCGCCCTTTGCGCGCGCCTTCCCGCAACGCGGCGTTTCGCCCGATCCGTGGCGATGGTCGCCACCGTGGGTTTCGCCGTCTTCGGGCTCAGCGTCGCCATCTCGTTCCTCCAGATCCGCGCCACGCGCACCCTCGCGGCCCTCGAGGGCGCGGCGGCCGTCCAGGAGCAGACCCAGCTTCCGCAGGAGGAAATGCCATGATGAACGTCCGTCGCCTTGCCGTCTCCGCCCTCGCCGCCATTCTCCTTCCCCGCGCCGCGCTTGCCCTCTCCCTCTACGGCGTCGAAGCCTACACCGTGCCCGAACGCATCTACGTTGGCCAGCCCTTTGACCTGCGGCTCGACATCGTCGCGGACCAGAACGCCGAAATCTCCGCGCAGTTGCCTTCCGGCATAAACGGCGACATCGACTTCGCGCCCCCGCATCCCGTGGCCGTCAAGTCGCGCACGAACGCCGAAGGCGTCGAGGAGTTCGTCCACACCATCGCCTTCCGCGGCGTGGCGGCGGCGCCCGGCGCCAACGACATCCGCAATTCGCGCACCACCGTCTCCGTCACGGAGAGGAAGACCACCGGCTTTGGCAGCTCCATGTTCACCCGAAGCGGCGTGGCGCCGGTCTCGTGGAAGCCCTTCGAAATCCTCCCGCTCCCAACGGAAGGACGCCCCGAAGGCTTTTCGGGCGCAGTCGGCGACTTCCGGCTCCAGATGACCATCGCGCCGGTCGCTGTCGCGCCAGGCGACATCGTGAAGCTCACCGTCTCGATCACTGGCACGGGAACGCTGGGGACCGCCAAGCCCACGCTCCCGAAACTTCCGCCGGAACTCTTCAAGGTCTATCCGGCCGAGGAGACGGAACCCCGTGGAAATGCGCTAGCGGCCATCACGGCCAGCATCGTTCCCCTCTCCACGCAGTCGGTGGAGATAGCCGCGGCGACATTCGACTGCTTTGACGCCGCCGGCGGCACATACCGCGCCATCCAGTCCAACCCCGTACGGCTTATCGTCAGGGAACGCAAGGCGGAGGCCGTCCCCGCCGTCCGCACCCTTGACCTCACCGGCGCAAAGCCCGTTGTCGAAAGCCAGCCCGGCGGGATGCTGCAGCTCTATCTCGCCCCCGCCGAGACGGCGCTCAAGACCTTCCAGGTTCCCGATACGGAAAAGACCGCCGTCCTTGAAGAAACCCCCGACGGCCGCTGGCGCCGCGTCAAGATCCTTTCAACTGGCTCCACCGGCTGGCTGCAGCCCTAGCGCACCGCCCGGTCAACTGGCACTTGCCCACAAATCCTCAGTCTCCATCAGTCGGCATTGCCCAACAGTCGGCAATGCATTGCTGGACATTGTTGAACAACGATGGCAGTGGTGGCATTGGAAAATTGTGGGCATTCCCATTCGGGGCTTTCGTGCCCGGCGGCAGCGGCGATGCCGCGGGCAGGATGCCCGCGCTCCCAGGGATGCGCTTCGCGCAATCCCGGCGGCCGAGGACGGCCGCCCTCCCCCAACATGCGAAGAGCTGTCGGAGCGCGGGCTTCCAGCCCGCGGCCGCCACGGCGGGGAGAGGACAAGCGACACGCGACTGACGACCTGCGTCAAGCGGGAGGGCCGGGCGCCGTCCTGCCCGCAGGGTGCAAAGCGAGTAAAGTTTTTTGACAAGATTTACAAGATTTGCAGGATTGCATGGGGCGCCATCGCGCGACCACGAACAGCTTCGTGACCGCGCGCCAGCGCTTTACTCCCAAACTCCAAGACCCAGTAGCGGAAGCAACAGCTGCTCGTAGCCTTGCTCTCGCCACGGTAAGTTCCGAAGTTTCGGTGTTATTCCAAGGCGGTTCGCGCTACCAGTTCAGCCCGGCGCAGCAGTTGTAGTCGTCGGTGAATTCGGTCACGCCGAGAGAGATTAGCTCACGGATTCGCGCCACCGGGGGACGTCCAAGCCCCCAGCACGAGGCGAAGTACCCGGCATCGACGATGGCCTTGACCCTCTCGCGGGTGATGGTCCCATCGGGGAGCTCGATGCCAACGCGGCTCCTGGCCTTGTCGAAGCCGATGGCGTCCATTGTCTCCACCGCCTTGTCGCAGACATCACCGCGGGTACCCACGTCAAGCGTGTACCCCTCGATCTCGCTTCCGAAGAGCGAATGGGCAGTGGCCAGCACGGCGGGGTCGAACGACTTGATGTTGAAGAGCCCCAGCAGGCCGTTGTCCTTCAGCATCTGGCGCACGTCGAGCCACTGCTCCTCCGTCAACGCCGGATGGGTGCTGAACATGGGCCGCATGCCTGTCTTGGCGCAGACCTTGAAGAAGTCCGAAAGAAGCGGGATCCGCTCCCCCTTCCACAACGGGTGCTTGTAGCTCCCGACATCCCACGCGCGGAGTTCCGCGCAGGTCATGTCCCAAACGTAGCGGGGACTCTCCCCGACCTTTCCGCCGGCTGCGTCGCGGGCCGTGCGGTTGATGGTGTCGTCATGGATGCAGACGAGGGTGCCGTCCTTCGTGGCCTTCGGCACCACGATGCAGGCCGGATAGCCGCAGACGGCGGCATACTGGATCGAGGCCAGCGTGTTCTCCGGGGCGAAGCCCCAGAAGCCGAGGTGCGCATTGAGCCGGATGCCGCCGCCGTTCCACGACGGGCGCGCCGCCTGACTCTCGCAGCCGAAATGGCGGATGAAGACCGTTGTCCCCTCCGGAATCGCGACCGAGACGCGGAGCGTCGCGTAGGGATAGGCGAAGGGCGGGACGCGCCACTGCTGGAGCCGGTATTCGCCCTGTCCACCGAAGTCGTATTCAAGCGACTCGAAGAGGTCGCCGAGCTTGAACGAGACCAGGGGGGCGGTCGCGCCATCGTAGCGCGCGTCCATCGTGAAAAGCGTCGGGAGCGCCGCGCACGACAAGTCCGCCGGCGCCAGGTCGAGGAAAAACGAGGATTGGAATTTGCCTGTCTTCTGGATGTTCATGGGTTAGTCCTTTTGCCTTCAAGCCATGGTTCCCGCCGCTCCCGCGCGCCTCTCGTAGAGATTTTCGCCCACTTCGCGCAAGGCGGCGACGGTTTCCCGATAGGGATTGTCGCAGACGTCCGTCAGGCCGACCTGGAAGTATTCGCCGTCGAAGCGCCCGGTCGTCGCCTGGTCGGAAAACTGGTGCCAGTGGAGGCCGACGAAAAGCGGGTTGGCCAGGGCGCTCTCGACGAGCGTCTTCAGCGCGTCGGCGCGGTCGGTCTGGTCGCGGCACTCGATCAGGGAGCGGCCGAACGGCCCGCGGTCGGTGGCTCCGAAATGGCACTCGCTCAAGATCACCGGCAGATCGAGATCCGACGGGAGCTTCCAGCCGTCGAGGGTGTAGAGGTAGCTGTTGAAGCTCAGGACGTCGGCGTAGCGCGCGCAGGCCTCCACGACGCGATACGGCGCGCCGCAGAAGCGGCAGCCCAGATAGAGGAGATTCGGGTCGAAGGCCCGAAGCGTCTCGCGTGTCTTTCTGAAATACTCCTCGACGATGATGGCCGTGAACGCGCGGAGTTCGCGAACCGTGACCGCCTCCGGCGCGACGCCGCGCCCGGCCAGGAATTCCATGAACGCCCGTCGCGCGGGCTGGTCCTTGGGCGAGGCGAGCGTCCAGCGGGCAAGGTCGGTCTCGCCGTCGCCCCAGTTGATCTCGTTGTCGATGAAGAAGCCGATGCACCAGGGGTCGTGGGCCTCGCGCCCATGCTCCTCGAGCGCCTTCCGCACGCCTTCCGTGAAGGACGGGTCAAAGGGGTCGCGGAACTTCCACCAGCTCCCCCGCGAGCCCTCGATGAAGCGCGAGATGCATTCCACGCGCTCCGCGTACGGCGTCCGGTCCTTCAGGCAGATCGAGACATCCGAGCTGTTGGCAATGGTGTTCATGCCCCAGCTGCGCAGCCGCCGGTGGACGCTGTCGGCGAACTTCTCGTAGTAGTCCTCGCCGTATTTGCGGAAGAGGTTGGAAGACGAGAAGTCGTACCACTCGGTCTCGCCCCGGTTCAGGTAGGCGTTGACGAGCAGTTCGTCGTGCGTCTTGTAGAACCGGGCGAACGGGGAGTCCGGCTTCGGCAGGTTCTCGAAGAAGACATGGCGCGGCGGCATCGGCCGCCCGTAGCGCCATGACGGGTGGGGCCTGCCGTTGAGCGGCGTCATGGCGGAAGAGGGCGTCACGCGGATGGCGCCAAAGCTCCAGAAGAGGTGGCCTTCGGGGTCGACAAGCCACCAGCGCCCCTCGTGGCGCAGCGGCCGGAAGCGGCCCGTCGCCTCGAACTGGGGGCCGTCCTTCCAGCCCCCGAAGCGGTCGCGCCCCGCGGGGCCGGGATGTGCGGCGAGATCCGCCTCCTCGGCGGCCAGGCCGGAACGCAGCTCGGCGTCGGAATGAACCTTGCCCGGCCATTCGCGGTACTTGAACTGCCCATAGACATCGATGAACGGCAGGAAGTCCGCCGTCGCCATCTCCATCCACGGCGCCTTCGCCGGCAGGGTCTTGTTGCCGGAGAATCCCGGGCGGTAGAGCGCATCGACGATTTCGGCGGGCTTCATCTTCGCCCAGTCCAAGGCGATTGGCACAAGGGCGCGATCGACGATCATCACCGGGGTTCCGCGAAGGGGCAGACCGTGGATGCGCGTGTAGGCGCCCTTCCAGTCCGACCAGAACTTTCGCTTCGTTCGCACGTTCAGTTCGTCGATGTCGTAGATCACGCCATCGACGAGGTCCACCATCACCGGGCTGGAATATTCGGCGCGCGCGACCGTGAAGGTGACGAGGCGCCACGGGGCCGCCGCCGGCCCGGCGAGGCGGGCCACGGTGACCACATTGTCCTTGCACCGGTAAAGCTCGACCTCGACGGATATGCCGTCGCCGTCGGACTCGGTAGGGCCGATGAACGTCACCTCGTCGTCGAAGTAGCTTGCGACAAAGTCCCTGCCTGGCTTCGTGTCGAGAATGCCGATCGTTCTCAGCCCCGATTCGGGGACGGCGCCGACGGACGCTCCCACGGCCGCCAGAAGGACGTTTCCCCTGGCGCATCCGTTGCCTTCGATGTTTTCTGTTCCGGTCATTTCGATTTCCCCTGCGGAGCCGCCGCTATTCCCTCCAGCGACGGCGAGGCTTGTATTCCATATAGATGCCGTCCTTGGGAACCAGGTGGAGGGCGTTTGGCCCCAGTGCCTTCTCCATCTCCTCCGAAAGGGAGAAGTCGGGGGATACGGCGAACTCCCGCGGCGTTTCGATGGAGACGACGTTGCCTTCGCTGTCCGCCATGCGCAGCAGGAGCGGCGTGTTGCCCGGATGCGCCTTGAGTACCTCCAGCGCCTTGCGGGCGAGTTCGCCGTCCTCACGGTAGGGCAGCGAGACGGCGACCTTCTCGGTGAAGTTCGCCGCCGCGTCCGCCAGGCGGAAGGCCTCGTTCGCCCAGATGGCGACCTTGTTGTTGTCGTAGTGGAGTTCGCCGCAGAACATCATCGGCTCGTCCTGTGCGATGGCCGCGGCGTTTCTGCCGACGGCGTATGCCTTCGGGAAGAGAACGACCTCCATGTGGTCGCCCCCGTCCTCGATCGTCAGAACGGCCATCTGCTCGCGGCGCTCGCGCGTCAGCTTGATCTGGACATCGGTGACGAGACCGCAAATCCTCACGTCCGAGCCACCCGTGCCCCTGTAGGAAAGCGCCTGCGAGATGGAACGGGTTCCCAGTTCGCCGATGAAGACCCGGTATTTCGAAAGCGGGTCGTCGGAGAGGTACATCCCGACGAGCTCCTTCTCCATCTGCAGCGTCTCGCGCTGTGACCACTCGGGGAAGGGCCGCAGGTCGTCGTCGGTGATTCCGACGGCCTCGCCCATGTCGAAGGCCTCGAAGAGGTTCCCCTGTCCCGACGCCTTGTCCTTCTGCCGCTCGGCCGCATGGCTGTAGGCGAAGTCGATGTTGGCGACAAGTTTGGCCCGGTGGATGCCGAAGGAGTCGAAGGCGCCGGCCTTGATCAGCGACTCGACGTCGCGCTTCTTGACGACCGCCGGGTCGATCCGCTCGCAGAAATCGACGAAACTCTTGTAGAGGCCGTTGGCCTTGCGCTCCGCGACGATCGCCTCGGAGGCGGACGCCCCGACGTTCTTGATGCCGGCGAGGCCGAAGCGAACCGAGTTGTCCCCCGGCGAGAAGCGGGCGAGGGAGAAATTGATGTCGGGCGGCAGGACCTTGAGGCCCATGTCGGCGCATTCCGCGACAAGGCCCGGGAGCTTGTCGAAGTTGCCGATTTCCGAATCGATCTGGGCGCACATGAAGTCGGCCTTGTAGTGCGCCTTCAGGAAGCCTGTCTGGTAGGCGACATACGCATAGCAAACGGCATGGGACTTGTTGAAGGCGTACTCCGCGAAGGCGCGCCAGTCAAGCCAGATCTTCTCAACCAGCAGCGTCGCGTCCTCGGGCTTCGACAGGTCGAGGTCGCGATCCTCGCGGTGGAACTTCGGGAAGCCCTTTTCGTCAACGACCACCTTGCCCGATTCGTCTCGCTCGAAGATCGGGATGCTGGCCTTGGTCCGCCCTTTGCAGAAGTCGGGGTTGGCGAGGCAGCCTGCGACGAACTTGGTCTTGAGCTTCTCCATCTCCTCGAGCTTCTTCTTGCCCATCGCCTTGCGAAGGGTGTCCGACTCGCCGCGCGTGAAGCCGCCGAGGAGGCGCGAGAGGAGCATGACCTGCTCCTGGTAAACCGTCACGCCATACGTGGTGCTGAGGTACTTCTCCATCAGCGGGTGGTCGTAGACAATGGCCTCCTGCCCATGCTTGCGGCGAATGAACTGCGGGATGTACTGCATCGGCCCCGGACGGAAGAGGGCGTTCATGGCCACGAGGTCCTCGAGGCGCGACGGCTTGAGCTCGCGAAGGTATTTCTTCATGCCCTCCGACTCGAACTGGAAGAGCCCCGTTGTCTCGCCCCGCGAGAAGATCTCGTAGGTCTCCTTGTCGTCGAGCGGCAGGGCGTCGAGGTCGACGTCAATGCCGTAGTCCTCCTTGATGTTGGAGACGCACTCCTTCATCACCGTGAGCGTCTTGAGACCCAGGAAGTCCATCTTCAGGAGGCCGATGGGCTCAACGAAGTGGCCGTCGTACTGCGTCGTCAGGAGGCTTTCGCCTTCGGTGGGCATCACGGGGATCGTGTCGATCAGCGGGTCGCGCGAGATGATGACGCCGCATGCGTGGACGCCCGGCTGGCGGATGGTGCCGTCCAGAATCCGCGCCAGCTCCAGCGCCTGGCGGACATCCGGATTTTCGGAGTTCATCTCCTTGAGGAGCGGTTCGCTCACTTTGAGGGCCTTCTCGAAGGTGATCTTCGGCTCGTTCGGGACGAGCGCCGCAAGCCGGTTCGACTCGGCGAGGGGGAGGTCCATGACGCGGCAGACGTCCTTGATTGCGCTTTTCGGCGCCATCTGGCCGAAGGTCACGATGTGGGCGACGTGGTCGGTGCCGTACTTCTCCGTCACGTATTGCAGCACCTTCTCCCGGTTGGCGTCGTCGAAGTCCACGTCGAAGTCGGGCATCGAGATGCGGTCGGGGTTCAGGAAGCGCTCGAAGAGCAGGTCGTAGCGCATCGGGTTGATGTTGGTGATCCAGAGACAGTACGCCACCACGCTGCCCGCGCCGCTGCCGCGCCCCGGGCCGACCCAGACGCCCATCTCGCGCGCCGCGCGGATGTAGTCGCTGACGATGAGGAAGTAGCCCGGGAACCCCATCGACTTGATCGTGCCAAGCTCGAAGTCGATGCGCTCGGCGACATCCTGCGGGACGCCTTCCGGCCAGCGCCGCTTTGCGCCGTCGCGCGTCAGCTTCTCAAGGTAGTCGGCCTCGAACTTGATGCGCACGACCTTGTCGATGCCGGCCTTCGCCAGTGTGTCGAACCGCGCGCCGAATTCCTTGCGCAACTCCGCCTCGCCGTACTTCGCCCGATAGTCCTCTTCCTTCCCGAAGCTCTCGGGGATGGGGAACACCGGGAGGATGGGGTCGGAGTTGAGGGGGTATTCCTCGATCTTGTCGGCGACCTCGAGGGTGTTGTGGATTTGCTCGGCGAAGGCCGGCAGGTTGGCGAGCATCTCGTCGTACGACTTCAGCCATTCCTGGCGCGTGTAGCGCAGGCGGTCCTTGTCCGCGACCTTTTTCCCGGAGGCGAGGCAGAGCAGGATGTCGTGCGCCTTGGCGTCGCTCTCGCGTAGGAAATGGACGTCGTTCGTGGCGATGACCTTGATGCCCAGCTTCCTGGCGATTTCCATGACGCCGGCGTTGGCCTTGTCCTGCAGCTCCTCGATCGGCTCGGCGTCGTTGCGCAGCGCGGCGATTTCGGGGGTGGGCTGATGGCGCATGATCTCCAGGTAGTAGTCGTCGCCGAAGAGCCCCTTGAACCAGGCGGCCGCCGCCTCGGCGTCGGCCATGCGGCCCTCCATTGCCAGACGCGGCACCTCGCCCGCGATGCAGGCCGACGAGCAGATCAGCCCCTCGTGGTATTTCTCCAGAAGCTCCTTGTCGATTCGCGCGCTGTAGTAGAAGCCCTCCATGTGGGCGAAGGAAATCAGCTTGACGAGGTTGTGGTAGCCGACGAGGTTCTTGGCGAGGAGAATCAGGTGGTGGCCCGAACGGTCGATGCGATCCGACTTCTCGAAGCGGCTCCTGGCGGCGACATAGGCCTCGCAGCCGAGGATCGGCTTCACCTTCTCCTTCTGGCAGGCGTCGTAGAAGGCCTTGAGGCCGTAGAGGTTGCCGTGGTCGGTGATGGCGCAGGCCGACATCCCGAGCGCCTTGACGCGCTTCACCAGGGGGACGATCTGGCAGGCGCCGTCGAGGAGGCTGTAGGTCGTGTGGACGTGGAGATGGACGAATGGTGTTGTTTCAGGCATGGCAGGAGGACTGTTGTAAGCCGCGTGGGGCGGGCCGCTACCGCGACTTCGGCCGTGGTTTCACTGCGCGGACGCGCCAGTAGTCGTTCGTTAGGACCGTATCAATGCCGTCCGCGAAGAAACGGGCGGCCTCTTCGGGGTCGTCGCTCCAGAAGACATTGCAGACGATTCCGTTGTCGTGGGCGTGCCGGATCATCTCCGCGTTGAGATGCGGCTTGAAGAACTGCACGCGCGTGCAGCCGTAGGCGATGGCGCGGTCGACGATCTCAAGGGGACGGCTACCCGCACCCATGCAGCGCGGCAGCTCCGGGGCGACCTTTCGGAAGACATCGTGAACCGGTTCGACGGCCATGACGTAGCAGTGGCCCAGCGCGTCGTAGTCGCGGAGAAGGTCGCAAACCAGGCGGACGAACGCCGGTGTCACCTTGTCGGAAGTCTTGACGTGGATGTTCATGATCGCCTGGCGCGGGAAGCGGGCCAGGATCTCCTCGAAGGTGGAGATCTTCAGCCCGGCGAAGGCCGGCGCGAACCGGGAGCCGAAGTCCAGCTCCTTCAATTCGGCGAGCGTCTTTTCGGTCACATGGCCGCTCCCGTTCGAGACGCGGTCGAGAGTGGGGTCGTGAAGGACGACCGGAACGCCGTCCCGCGAAGGCCAGAGATCGAACTCGATTTCCTCCGCCCCAAGCGCGATCGCCGCCGCGAAGGCGGGGATGGAGTTTTCGGGAGCGATGGTGTTGAAGCCCCTGTGGGCGCAGATCCGCGGAAACGGGACTGCCGCGTCGCAGGGGATGACCGAGGGGCCGGCGGGGCGGTAGCACCAGGGCGTGCGCCCCTTCTCGAAGAAGTCGAAGTTGTCGACAGGCGGGCCTCCGAACGAATCGCTCCGCGTGTACTTGCGATGGATGTCGCCGACCTCGCAGACCAGTGCGCCGTTGCGCGGCCCCGCATTGGCCAGGATGCGTCCCGACGGGTCCACGACCATGGACGAGCCGCCCGTCTCGACCCCCTCCCCCATGCCCACGGACGCGCGGACGACGAAGGCGTTCGTGTGGAAGGCCAGGGACTTGTTCAGCGTCTCCAGCACGTCGAAGCGCTCGCCACGCTGGTGGGAGCAGACCAGGACAACATCGGGACGGCGGTACGCCAAGTGCTCGATGTACTCCTCGAAGTAGGCGTCGTAGCAGGTGACGAAGCCAAACCGGATGCCGTTTGCCTCAACGATAGTCGGACGGCGGCAGCCAAACGTGTAGGAGCCATCGACCTGGCGCGACGCAGGCTCGCGGACGACAAGCTGCTGCTTGTAGTAGTCGCCGGCGACCGATCCGTCGGGAGCGAAAATCCGGGTCGTGTTGCGATAGACGCCGTTGACCTCCGCGCAGAAGCTCAGTGCGACGATGGCATTGCAGCGCCGAGCCGCCGCCACGGCCGCCGCCACAAGCGCGGGGGTGTGCGCCTTGGCGAACGGCAGACTCTCGCCCGGCGGGAAGTTGGAAGGACAGTTCGAGTATTCGGGCGTGACGATCAAGTCCATGGAATCATCGCACCGGTCCAGCTCGTCAATCAGGAAGCGCACAGACGCATCGGCGTCCTTGGGATCGTAGGGATAAGGCTGCTGTATCGTGCAAATTTTCATGGTCAAGGAAAGCTGGCGGCGGTGGCCGCCATCAAAAAAACCGTCGGGGCACTCACCCACGCACACAATCATTCTCGCAAAAAAGCGCCACAATGTCAAAAGGGCGCAATCTTTTTTGGCGCTTCAAGCATGGGCGTGGTTTTGGGCAACCGACTTAATCTCCTCCGCCGGCTTTCCGGCCGCCCTGGCTTCGTCCCCGGCAGCCTCGCCGCCCTCAACCCAGAACCTCACAGCACCCCTCTTGCATTGCCGAAACATGACCGCCTGCACTTTTGCACGGAGCCTCAAAACATATCCATGTCATCAACCCCGCATTGATTTTTTCTTCGAAATGTGGTCTAATGGTTGCCGTTCGGATGCGTATCCGAAAAGCACAAAAAACGTTGACAAGGAGAATCCGGTATGGATTTCAAAATCGGTGTGATTTCAGATGGCTTCCGCCTGGCGCCGCTCGACGGCATTCGCAAGGCGGCCGAGCTGGGCGTCGACGGCGTCCAGGTCTATGCGGTGCAGGGCGACATCTCGTCGAAGATGACCCCGGCCCAGCGCGACGGGCTGGTGAAGCTCGTCGACAGCCTCGGGCTGAAGATCTCGGCGCTCTGCGGCGATACCGGCAGGGGCTTCGCCAACAAGGAGGGCAACCCCGAGACGCTTAAGATCTCGAAGGCGATCGTCGATCTGGCGGTCGATGTCGGCACGAAGATCGTCACGACCCACATCGGCAAGGTTCCGGCGGATCGTGCCGACCCCGTCTACGACGTGATGCTCACGGCCTGCCGCGAGCTCGCCGACTACGCCGCGTCGAAAAAGGTCACCTTCGCCATCGAGACAGGCCCCGAGCCGGCCGTGCTCCTCCGCGAGTTCCTCGACCAGATCGACTCCCCCGGCCTCGGCGTCAACCTCGACCCCGCAAACCTCTGGATGTGCTCCAAGGACGACCCCGTCGCCGCCGTCGGAACGCTGGCCAAGTACATCGTCCACACCCACGCCAAGGACGGCATTCCGCTTGACCCGCCCGTCGATGGCCACCGCTGGCGCGAGATGCCGCTCGGAGAGGGCGGAGTCCCCTGGCCGAAATATCTCGCGGCACTTGACGCGATCG
>JAEEGL013363569.1_pt1 | contig 12360 bp, 6 predicted proteins | sample 9134231 | NCBI WGS metagenome assembly JAEEGL01 (sample SAMN16246548, study PRJNA631951) | gut metagenome | biome: gut microbiome; feature: rumen; material: fiber-attached | host: Bos | place: Iran: Karaj | collected 2018-10 | reverse complement strand
ATGGCATAGCTTCTCCCGAAATAAGAGCATTTATTTCCATTAAAATAATTTTTTTCTCACGATGACGCTGTACTGCAAATATGATTATTGACTGAATGCTTATAATTACAAACAGAGTAAGCAGTACAAAAATTATCATTGAAATTGTAAGCGAGAACCGTACAGATTCTGTTACAGCTTTATATTTATTTTTATAAACATATTCTGGGGCAATTTTTACAGTACCATTCTGAAGGATTGTAAGGATTGCGCCGCTCATATATAATCCGCGGTCTGTATGATACAATCCAACTTTATAAGTTCCTTCATCAAGGTCTGTTCCAATATTTACTTCCGAAATTCTTGTGTCTGAATTTACCCTGAACTGACCTGCCTGAGCAGTAAGAGTCATGTCATAAGGAGCAACTCCATCGCGGTCAATATAAATTGTCGAGATTGTTCCTTCGTAAGTAAAGCCGGCACCAATAATTTCAAGTTCAGGTATACCAACTTCTGAAAGACTTTGTTTTGCAGAAGTAATATATGTAGACGGTTTGAACTTGTTCAATATTACAAGAATAGATTTTGAAGCACCAACGTTTCCTACTTCGTCTATTGCGTTAATTGTGAAGCGGTAAACACCGTTTGACTGATTATTAAATGTGCGCGATCTTGTTCCCGAAGTAAGGATATTTCCTTTTAGTGCGTTTTCTCTTGTAAGTGCATTTGCATATCTTTCTTTAAGCGCAGTAAGTTCCTGCTCTACCCTTTTTGCAGAATAAGTTATTTTATGAGTTTTATTTTCGGCAAGACCTTTTGGAAGTGCACCAAGATAAACAAGTTCGTAATTGTAACCGGATGTATCGGAGTCTACAGAAGGCCTCCAGTTAAACGAAAGCGTATTAGACAAAGCAAATCCGTATTGATCAAGTTCTGGCAAAAGAGGCTCCGGTGCAACAGGAGGTGTCAAATCTCTATGGTAAGAAATCTTTGCACTTTGAGACCAGTTGCCTGCCTTATCCTGAACACGAACTAAAAGATTATAAATGCCGTCATCAGGAGCCTGAACATTAATAGTCTTGATGTTTGTAAAATACTGAACACGTTCCGGCGGCTGCTGACTATTTTCTTTTCCCCATGTATATGAATAACCGTTAATGCCCGAAGAATCATCCGGGAACACAACCTGAATGTAAACATTTTTTTCGCGGCTTGCTTTTCCTTCGCGATAAGAAGTTGGAGTAAGGCGCGGAATCTGCACGGTAGTATCAGGCAAAAGAATTGCAAGATTGTTTGAAGATTTTGTACTTTGCTGCCATATAAAGTTGAGTTGTTTGCCTGCTGATTTTTTTAAGATAAGCGGAGAAACAAACATGTTTGAATTTGAATTTTCAAGAACAGTTATTTCTTCCCAGTCTGCACCGGCTTTTTGCGCCATGTAAATTTGTTCAGACCCTGTGCGTGTGTCAAACCACAAGGCATAAAGGTTTCCGTTGTAATCAAAAAGAGAGGCACGACTTGAGTTTCCTTTGTCTGAAATTTTTGTAGCCGAACGGGATACTAATCCGGTTGAAGATAATTCTGCAGACCAGATTGCCGCACTTACAGATTCCATGCGCTCCCAGACAACATAAGTTTTTCCCTGATAGTTATAAAGGTATGGTCTCTGATTCTGAAAGTTTGCAAAGTTTCGTTTTTCGCTTGAAGGGAATGCCCCCTGATCTGTAAGAAGAACAGGCGTACTCCAGCTTTCGCCGCCGTTATTCGAGAACGTACTGTACAACTGGTAAGAAAATCTTCCTGTTACCGAAGAAGAATAATATGCCTGGAAAACAACAAGCTCTCCGCCAAATGCATTTATCTGATAAGGAACAAACGGATTACGCATCTGAGTTCCCGGAGCAAACGGCTTAAAGTTATTCCATTTTTTACCGTCTTTTGATTCTGATATGTATATATAGAAAGAATCGTTTTCCGAAGCAGACGCAAAAAGTCTGAAAGAACCGTCCTGGCATGTATAAACACGAGGCGCAATAAAGTAATTATCTGTTGTAATATCTGCTCTTGTAAAGGTACGGCATTTGTCCTGCGAAAGGAAAGTCGAAACCTTCATCTTATCCGAAAGCGCTGCAACAAGGATTTTTCCGTCAGATTCTGTTACCGAAAAAATATCTGGAACTTCGCCGGAATACTGGAACGGACCTGCAAACTTGAGGTTGTCATAATAGTTTTTATTGTCTGTATAAACGCGGCACGAAAGATAAATCTGATTACGAGAAGGAATTACTTCCTGCCAGAAAACATAAGAAGCATCGGCTGTATTTACTGTAACTGGGAACCTCGCTTCTCTGGAAGTAATGTCTTGTGGATTTTCCCAGTAATATTCTTCTGCTGCAAAAAGACCTGTGGCACCGCAGACAAGCATAAAGAGGAAATTAATTGTAAATACAAATCTTTTTAAATTCATTTATCCAATTTGCCCTTCGACAAGCTCAGGGACCGCGTCCTATTATACACTACAACTGTGATTTAATCTTGTTGTTTAAGTCCTCTACTTCCTTTAATTTTATATTATTAGGATTATTATTAAGCAGCCTTAACATATAAGTATTGGCGGCATCGATATTTCCTGTCTGGTATGCCTTCTTAGCCTGAGTAAGCAGGTTCTGGTCATCGCTCGAAAGAACAATAATAGAGCTTGAACCAATCTTAAGAGAAATGCGGTCCTTAAGCGCTTCGGCAGTTTTATTATTAGGATTAAGCCTCAACGCTTCATTTACAGTTTCAAGTGCCTGATTAAGTTTTGCAGTATTAGAACCTGCGCTGTTAAACTGATTCTGAGCCTGTGTTGTAAGACGTGTAGATCTTGCTGCGGCACTGTTATCTACAGGACGCTGTCTCATTCCAAGTTCAATTTCGAGGTTATAGATTGCATCTTTAAGACCCTTATAGTCTGGTTCAAGATTATAATAGTCTGTAAGAGTGTTGTATGCCTGAGCCATTGTATCTTTGTTCTTGCTCTGTGCAATTGCAGTCTGAACTTTCTGGCTGAATTCTTCTTCGAATTTTGCAGGGTCATGCAGGCGGTCAATCTTCAAGAGCAGCAGAGAAGCTTCCTGGTTCAAAGGATAAACAGCCTTAATCTTGTTCAGGCTTTCTTCAGCCAGGGTAAGAGACTTATCGGCAGACTGTTCATCTCCCTGTTTTATATACTGTTCACCTTCATCATAATACTGATAAGCAATACTGAGCAGCTGAGACATTTCTGAATAAAGAGGATCGGAAGTCAAAAGAACACGACCTGTCTTCATAGAAACGGCAGTATTTACAAGTTCAAGGAATGTTTCAAACTCAGGGTTCTTTTCTGTATGAGTTTCGGCCCACTTATTTATTGCGGCATTAATTAATGTTTCAGAATCTTCATAGCGGTCATAGTTCAAAGCATCGCGTGCCTGAGTATAAAGTTCACGAGATTCTTTAATTACAAGTTCATTCTTAGCATCCATAATGCGTGTACTCAAAGCAGCAACAGTTGTATCGACCTGATTACGCAAGGTTTCATCATCTGCAATAGCAAGAGAATCGGCGTATCGTTCGCTTGCTTCGAGCAGGAGCTTTTCGGCATTTGCAAGGTTTCCGTGATTAAGAGCATCCTGTGCTTCGTCAAATATCGAAGCTGCATTATTCTTAGCATAAGAAGCTTCTTCAAGAGAAAGCTGTGCCTCAGCCAACTGCTGTGACGCATTCAATCTGTTAAGTTCAAGTTCAGACTTTCGCTGCTGCATGTAATCAACAGTAGATGCTACAATTTCTACAAGTGCATCATTTGCAAGCCAGTCTTCATGTGCGTTAAGATTCTGTTCAAGAGAGCTCTGACGTTCTTCGATTACAGCAATATATCCTTCGCTCAGTTCACTTGATTTCTGGTAAAGTGTAATTGCAATATCAGGATAATGATAAACAGGATTTTCCTGAGTACCAGATTTCTTTGCATAAGCAAGCAGAGATTCTGCAGAAGCATTCTTTCCGCCAAGGCTAGACCAGTCAACATGTTCATCAAGACCGTCGGAATAATACTGTGCATATTTATTATAGTCCCCGGCGTCTGCAACAAATGTATCTGAATCATTTTTATAACTGTCTGTAATGATTTTCCATGAATCTGTCATTGCAGCAGCAGAAGCGTCAAACAAAGTATCAAGATAAGAATTATAAAGTTCTGTAGGAATTGTCCACAGATAATTATTTCCAAGAGAAAGATATGCACTACCCCAGTCAAATACTGTTGGTACAAGTTCGCTCTTTGAACCAAGAATTGTCGTCATGCGGAATACAGAATCAAACAGCGGAGTAATATCTGTACTTGAACCGTTGAGAAGCTGCTTTTGTACATTAAGTTCTGATTCAAAGTCTTTTGTTTTTTCAACAAGCTGTGCGGTAAGAAGAGCAAGCTTTGGTGCGTAATCTACAATTATGTCGTATGCAGGATCAGGATTATGAATTAAAGTATTTCCTTCTGCATCAGGTGCAATCTTTAAAAGTGAATAAAGCGCATTTGTCTGCTTTCCAAGAGATGCGTATTTTTCGAGTGGATAAACATACTTTGTTCTGTTTGTAATTTCATAATAATCAACATTAGTTTCAAGCAGGCGTTCCGGAAGCGCTGTAATATAAACATCACTGCGGTGTTTCTGTGTATCCTGAATTGCAACTTTAATTGTCTCAAGGCCCTTATTAAACTTACAGTCAATTGCACCAAGAATACCAGAATCTGCAGGATCAGCCGCACCAAGAATAAAACGCTGCATAAACGGAAGGTACGACGCATCTGTAACTTCGGCGTCTATTTCTTTCTGCTTTTCGTAAAGTGCAATTATATTCTGTCCGCAGTCATAAACATCATTACGAATCTGACTGTAGCGCTGATATTGAGCTTCAAGCTGAGGGAAAAGTTTTTCTGCAGTTTCAAAATCATCATCGTTTATTGCTTTTAAGAACTGACTATTTATGTTGTCAAAATCCTTCTGGAGCGAATTATCTTCAAACCTCATGATTGCATCATTTAAGGCTGCAAAGATTTCTTCGGCTTCTGTAATCATCTGAGGATCTTCAACTTCAAAATAATCGTAGTATTCATCTTTATAAATATTAAAACCGTCTTCCTGAACTTTTGCAATTGCCCCGAAATAATCTCCACCCTGCGAAAGTTCTGAAGTATCTTCGAGAATCTTGTCATAAAGATATGCGTAGTATTTGAAAAGGTGCATGTCTTCAAGAAGGTCAATCATTCGTTTGATTTCTGCAGGAGGATTTTTTTCAAGACTGCGCATCTGCAGAATAATCTTGGCTGGAGTTTCGTGATCTTCTGGATTCTGTTCGCTTGAGCGTATTGCTTTTTCTGCAAGAACAGAATACTGTTTACGACGGTTCATGATTATTTTTACAAGGCGCTGTGCATTATCAAAATAATCAGGCTTTTTTTCGATGTAAAGGTTCAGCTGTTTTAATGCTTCTGTATAATCTGTTTTACGGATAAGACGTTCAATTTCGAACAAAGACATAACTTCGCCGTTATTGTCATCCATCTCAATTGCTTCTTGAGATTGTGCAAAAACAGGTGTTACAAAGAGAAAAATTGTGATAATCTTGAAAAGCCGAAATTTCCTTTTCATCGTCTTTCTATTATTATATTTTCGGTATTTATTGAAATAAAATTAAACCTTATATATAAGAGAAAAAAAACCGAAAATCTAGTATCATTTTAGCGGATTATTGCGGAATGAAAAATATAAAAAAGAAGTTTATTTCATTTTTAATTATTCTCATTTTGGCTGCAGTAAATGCCTTTGCTATAGATATATCTGATGTTTCAGATGTATTTACAGACTTAGGCTATATTGGCAGCAGTGAAAATGAAGGAACTACTTCGTTCCGCTCTCTCCTTATTCCAGTTGGAGGCCGTTCCGAAAGCCTTGGTTCTGCATATACAGGCCTTTGCGACGATGCAGGTTATATAAACTATAACTCTGCCGCAAGCTGTATTCTTACAGAAACACAGGTTTGTGCTTTCCACAATTCCTGGATTGCAGATTCCAAAATGGACACCCTTGTATATACTACAAGAATTGACAACGTTGGTTTTGGTCTGCAGGCAGGCTGTCTTTACATGCCCTTTACAGAATACAACATTTTTGGGGAGCGTGTGAATGCCAGTTACTACACAGAAACCAATTTTGCGGCAAATATTTCATATAATTTCCTTGCAGGCTACGATTTTAAGGGTTTTGCGCTTGGTGCAACTATAAAAGGCGCCTTCCGCAGCGTTCCTGATTATACAGATAACGATACAGATGCAATTATTTCTTATTCGGGCCTTAAACAGTCGGCTGTTGGAATTATGGCAGATGTAGGCGTTATGCTGCAGTTTAATTTCCTCAAATTCTTTGCTTCACGAACTCCAAACGTACGAATAGGCCTTTCTGCACAGAATCTGGGCGCTTCAATTACCGGTTTTGGCAGTTCTTCGGGCATTAAAATTGATGATCCGCTGCCTACTTACTTTGCAGCAGGCATTTCCTGCCAGTTTTTGCCTATTATTACAGCAACTTTTGATATAAAACAGCCTGTAAACCTGTTCCACCCTACACAGTATCAGCTTTTTTCTGTAAGTGCGGGTGCAATTCTTGCGTTTACAAAGCAGTTTAACCTTCTTGTAGGTGCCGAAATCAAAGGCGGTAACCCTAGATTCTCTGTTGGTTCCGAACTTCAGCTTGCAAATGCACGTTTGAACTTTAACTATACGCTCGATCTTACATCTTCGCTCAACCCTGTAAACAGAATAAGCCTTAGTGCAAAGATTCTTCTTGGTGACCGTGGACGTGCAGAACGCCAGGCAATAATTGACCAGCTTTATCTTGAAGGTCTTGAATATTACGCTGCTTCTGAATGGACTAAGGCAATCGAAAAATGGGAAGAAGTTCTTTTAATTAATAAACGTTACGACCCTGCAATTCTTGGAATTGAAAGTGCAAAATCCCAGATTGACATGTACAACAGAGTCCGCGAATCAATGTTCTTTGAGGAATAAGTCGTACGCTGACGCGTACTTAGCGACATTTTGCTTCGCAAAAGTCGGGGTCCCTGAGCCTGTCGAAGGGCTATTTCTTAATCGAGAAAATCTTATAATTAATCCAAGGGAAAAGGTTGTCCATAAGTTCAAGCTTTGTAAGCCATTCTGTACTTACTGTATTTGAACCAAGGGCATCAAAAACAACTGTAAAGGCGTTTATTGCAAGGCGGAATCGTCGTTCTGCGTATTCTGCGTCTTCACCTTCATCAATCATTTTTGCAAGAGAACTTGACTGTGCTAAAAGAAGTTCAAGTGCACCAATATTCAAAAGACGTGTTTTAAGGCCTGTATCGCTTGGGAAACGCTCTGCAAGGTCTACCATGCGTTCTGTAGCCTTACGTACATAGCGCATCATCCAGCAGTTGCGGCTTGAAAGAAGGTTTTCACCGTAGCCGTCGCCTGTTCCTGCAGAATAATAAGGTTCTATGCGGTCAAGTGAAGACGGTTTTGGAAGTATTTCTTTACAGGAAACAAGGCTAAGACCAGATTCTTGAGCTTTTCTGATGATATTTTCAAGCCAGACAAGATATTCTGACCAGTGTTTGCGTATTTTATCCTCGTCAAGGCAGCATACGCTTACAACAAAATCAGCATTGTTGACACACTCCTCTGCTTTTCCCAAAAGTTCAGCACGTTTTTGAATAAAATCAAGTGCATCCTGCCGGGCCTGTTCGTATGCGGCGTCTATATCATAAGAAACCTTGGCATCATCGCTAAAATCCTTCTGCCAGTATTTATAGCCTGTAGAACAACGGGCTGCCTTTTCTTCCATGATTGGTGTAAGTTTCTTAAGTTCAAGTTCAAAACCAATATCGCGGTTTTCGTTTCTGTAAACGCTGTTTGTACTCCAGCCTTCTTCTGAATAAATATCATCATCAAAATAAGGGTCTGCAGTATATGCAGCAAGAGAATTATCTGTTCTTACAGGAAAGAATATTCCGTTTGCAGGCGGATTGTCTGTAAGAAGAACGCTGCGGCTGTGAAGAATTGTATATGCATAACCATAAGAACGGATAATTTTTTCAATTCCAGGGGTATAACCAAGCTCAGGCAGATAAAAACCATCAGGCAATTCGCCAAAGCATTTTTTATATGACTGAAGTCCCATTTCTACCTGTGCAGAAAGAGCTTCGGGCAAATCTGCATAATAAGGCATAAAAATATCTGTTGCGCAAGTTCCAAGTATTTCTATAAGACCTTCACGCTGATATTTTGCAAACTGAGGAACAAGTCGTTTTTCGTATGTATCATTAAAAAGTCTTTTAAGTTCTTTATTCTTTTCTGATGTTCTGTTGATTATTTCAAGAGCTTTTGGATCATTCTTGCAGCGGGTCATTTCTTTTTTGCCAAGAGCAATGCGTTTATCAAGAAAATCAACATAAAGCTTCTGGATTTTTTCATCTTCGAGCATTGAACAAAGCACCGGTGGAAGCACAAGGCCTACTTTAAACGAAACGCCTTCTCCCTTAAGACGTTCAAACATCTGCAGCATTGGGATATATGAATCAGAAATTGCTTCAAAGAACGAATTAAGCTTGAGTTTATCGCACTCAAGAGGATTTTCTTCATTAGTTCTTATAAAGTCCTGAGAAGTTTTAATTATAAATGCAATATTCTTAGTCATCCCAAAATCTCCAATTCAAGGCCTGTCACAGAAAAGAATGGCGGTATTTTTTATATTGATCAGAAAGAAGTTTTTCAATTCCGGAAAGCTTCATAACAGGCGGAAAATCGTTTTCTACGCCAGGCTGATAGTTTTCTACATTTGTTGAACTTTTTGGAATGGCAATTACAGGTGAAAATGCCAGAACTTCTCTGTTTGAACCGCTTGTATATACAAGTTCTATTCTTATAAAGTTTTTTCCCGACGGAATAAGAACATACTGTTCATTTACACCGTTTGGAATTTCGATTTCAAATGATTCCTGAGGAACAAGCTCTTTTTCTGAAACAAGAATGCATACTCTTAAGAAAAGTGAATAATCCGGAAGAGCCGAAAGCATATTCATATCTGTGTCGCTGATATCCCAGAATACAAAAGCCCATACAGGATTTCGCAATACACATGAAATATTTGTCTCATTATAACCGTCTGGAAGAACTGTACTTTGATTTACGCTGTTTTCAAAAGAAATAATCATGCCGGCAGTTTTGTCCTGTCGTGTTTCTTCTGCAATTTCAAGGAGTTCACTTAAAAGAAAACGTCTGTCCAGATCTTCTGGTACGTCAACTCCATATTCATCCGCCAGTTTCTTTAGGTCCGAAAACGATAAGGTTTCCAGATATGCGCGGGTTATCATCTCATCTTCCATAGCACAATATAATCTAAAAAAAACAATTCTTAGTCAAGTCATAAAAATAATGATATTTTATATCTTTTTTTCTAAACAAGCCCAAAACCAGACCGATAATATAAATATAAGGCATAAACGGGTGAATAATTGACATCCAGGCACCTGTGATGATGCCCTGAATTTTGTTTACTTATTTAAGATGAAAGGCGTGTGAGGTCTTTCATCTTTTTTTTTGTACTCAGGTGTGGTATAATTGAATTTATCTTATAAACCGGAGTATAAAAATGAATTTTGATAGAAAAAAATATAAATCTTTTGCCCTTATGCAGCTCAAAGGACGCTGGAAGCCTGCAATAATCGGTACAATTATAACACTTATTATTCTCACGGCTTTTACCATTACAAATAAAAAAACTTCAAACATCAGTTATTCAGAACTTGCAAGCTATGATTTTGAACAACTCTTGAACTTTTATAAAAATGCTCCGGAATTATCTCCACCTGCAATCATCCTTAATATAATCCAGACAATCGTCAGTTTTATTGTAGAAATGGTTCTTGTTGCTTTCTTTTTGATTTTTTCACGCTCGCCGGATCCTGTTTCAATGAAAAATTATTTTGAAGGCTACAACAAATGGGCACGCGGTATTCTCTGCGGTTTATGGAGAGGGCTCTGGACTTTCCTCTGGGGATTAATTGCAGTTCCAATTTACCTTGGTGCTACTCTTCTCTATCTTTTCTCTCCAGTTACATTACCAATGGCTGTTGAAGGATTCTTATTTTTAATAATTATAATAGCAGCCTTCATTCCAATGTTCATAAAATCAATTGAATATTCATTTATATTCTTCTTTGCTTCTGAGTTTCCGGAGGTTGGAATAAGAAAAGCATTGCGCCTGAGCATAACAATTACAAAAGGACACCGCTGGGATATTTTTGTTCTTGAACTCAGTTTTATAGGCTGGATTCTTTTAAGCATTATTTCATTTGGTGTAGGTGCCTGCTGGGTTATTCCGTATTATTACCTGACATTTACAAATACATATCATGCACTTTTACAGGATGCTCTTGAAGGTGGAAAAGTTCTGCCGGAGGATTTGAACTGATGAAAAAAGAAACTAAATCTGGAATTATTGTATTCTCTTTAATACTTATCATTGCAGGCGTTTTTATCTGGTATACAAAATTCTATTCCAAAAAGGCCGAAAGTCCTTCGTATTCTGCATCAAACCCTACAGCAAATCCAAGCGGTTATTCTTCTGATTCTGTAAGCATAAAAAACAGCGGTAATGAATATATTGCAGCCCTTTATGTAGAAGGAACAATCGAAAGCGCAAACTCAACTTACAACCAGGCATGGCTTTTATCTTCAATAAATAATCTTAGCCGTGATGATAATAATGTTGCAATTGCAATGTATGTTAATTCTCCGGGTGGCGCTGTTTACCAGGCAGATGAAGTTTATTTTGCATTAAAAGCCTACAAAGAAAAAGGCAAAAAGCTTTATGTTTATATGGGCCCTTTGGCTGCTTCAGGCGGATATTATATTTCGTGCCCGGCAGATCAGATTTATGCAAACAGAAACACTCTTACAGGTTCAATTGGTGTAATTGCAGGCCAGCTCATAGACGCAACAGAACTTCTTGATGAAGTTGGAATTAAAATTGAAGCAATTCATTCCGGTCGTAACAAGCTCATGGGAAACTTTTATGCCCAGATTACAGAAGAACAGGAAGATATAATGCAGTCAATTTCTGATGAATGTTACGAGCAGTTTGTTTCTATTGTTGCATTCGAACGAAACATGACAATTGATCAGGTAAAGGCCCTTGCAGACGGACGTGTTTACACAGCAGCTCAGGCAGTACACAACGGACTTATAGACGGAATAAAAGACTGGGATAACATGATTGGAGAAATCCGTAATGAAACAGGCCTCCCTGCATGCAAGGTAATTGCATACCGTTATGAACACAAGCAGACTTTCCGCGAATCTCTTTTAGGAATGATAAGCAGTATGCAGGACAAAGAAGCCGCAGCTAAACTTGGACTTCCTGTTTCTGTAATAAAAGATCTTGAAGGTTTTAATTCTTATCCGGCCTATTTGTGCAAATAGAGATTCCCGGGTCAAGCCCGAGAATGACATATAACGTAGCCTTCTTTCCATTAACCAGGGTGTGAAGAGATTTTTGAATTTTCAGGCCCTGGGTGGCGGCAGCAGCTTCCAGTTCTTTTGTACGTGCAGACAAAATAGTCATTGTGCCCTGAGTCTTTAACACACGCTGGAACGAAACAAACATTTTATTGTAAAAATCCTGAATATCCGGAATATTCTCCCAAAGCCCCCACGGCGGATCTGTAATAATTGCATCTATTGAATTATCCGGAATATGCGAAAGATCAAAGACATCTGACTTTTGTACAGCAAGTTTATCTGAAGGGGAAAGCCTGTTCACTTTTTCTTCATCAATATCGCTGGCATAAATCTTTGAACATTTAAATCTTTTTTCCAACTGAATTGGAATAGAACCATATCCGCAGAAAGGTTCAAGAACAACCGCTCCTTCATTGATTCCGGCATAGCAGCACATAAGATATGCAATTTCCGGGCGCAGTTCACCTTTATTCAGATTTTTTTCTGTAAACTCGCGTTTAGAAATAAGTTCACCGCAGAATGCAAAACCTTCACGTCTTATCGAAAACCATATTTCATTTGTTGGCGAAAGTCTGTCAAGCTGAAGCTTTGAATTACGCATAACATATTCTTCGACCCTGCGGGTAAGATTTTTATCTACCTTTGCAAACTGATTTTCCTGCTGAAAGCGTACACGAAAGCTTCCTTTATTTACCAGAAAATAGTTTTTAGAGCTGCACACAGCCCCTACAAGAGACTGAAAGTTCAGTCCCTTACCTTTCATTGTTTTGAGAATAAAATATGTATTATTAAAATATATGATT
>JAEEGL012486343.1_pt1 | contig 12360 bp, 11 predicted proteins | sample 9134231 | NCBI WGS metagenome assembly JAEEGL01 (sample SAMN16246548, study PRJNA631951) | gut metagenome | biome: gut microbiome; feature: rumen; material: fiber-attached | host: Bos | place: Iran: Karaj | collected 2018-10 | reverse complement strand
TGGAAGACACGCTTGCCCAGGGCATGAATGTGGTGCTCGACATTGAAGTGCAGGGAGCCAGACAGGTCGCCGGCAAGATGCCGGACGCCATCAAAATCTTTGTGATCCCGCCCACGCTTGACGAGCTGAAGAACCGACTTGAAAAGCGCGGCACCGAGACCGAGGAGAGCATTGCGGGCAGATTGACGCGCGCCCGCGAGGAGTATGCGGAAGCGGACTTCTATGATTACATCGTCGTCAACGACACGGTGGATGAGGCCGCCCGCGAGCTCAACGCCATCCTGTTAGCGGAGAAATGCAGATTTCAGAACAGAGTACAGTATCTGAGAGAAATCTGATTTCCATATACCAACCCTTGCAAAATCAGTGCCGCGTAAGGCGGCAGAATGGAGACTAATTATCATGATGCTTTATCCCCCCGTATCCGAGCTTGTTGAAAAGATCGGCAGCCGTTACCAGCTTGTGAATCTCGTGGCCCGCCGCGCGCGCGTCATTTCGGCCGAGGCCGAAGAGAACGGCATCTCGCTGGATAAGAAGCCCGTGTCTTCCGCCATCGACGAGGTCTATACCGGCAAACTGGGCATTAAAAAGTAAGCACGACTGGGTGGTGGTTTCTTGCCGATCCGGATTGCAAAAATAGCGGTCAGCGCCGCCACATACAGTATAGACAAGCCCTATGATTATCTTGTGCCTGAGCCTTTAGCAGACAGCATCAGGGTGGGCTCTCGCGTCAGCGTTCCTTTCGGAAAGGGCAATCGGACGTGTGAGGGGGTCGTTCTCGCCATTGAACAGTCGAGCGAGATCGGCTCTCTCAAAAGCGTTCTTGCGTCTCTTGACCGGGAGAACGTTCTGACGCCGGCCCAGATCCGACTGGCGTTGTTTATGCGCGAACGTTTTTTCTGCACGGTGTACGACGCCGTTCGCGTCATGCTTCCGGCAGGCCTCTGGTTCGACGCCGAAGGCAGGCGCAAGGCCAATGACAAGACCGTGGAGATTGCCTCTCTGGCACTGAGCTCCGATGAAGCGGAAGCGCTTGTTGAGGCCAAAAGGCTTCGCTCACCGCAGCAGGCCGCGCTGCTGGATCTGCTGTGCTGCTTTGGTTCTCTGCCTGTGCGGGACATGCTTGTGCACACCAGAGCCAAGCGCAGCTCTCTCGCGGCGCTTTGCAAAGCGGGCGCTGTGGAATTGGGGGAGCGTGAAGTATATCGCCGCCCCAAAATCACGGCATCGGAAATGCGGCCGCTGCCGACGCTCAATGAAGCCCAGCAGCAGGCGTTCGACGGACTTCAAGCCCTCATCAAGGACGACAAGGCCAATGCCGCACTGCTGTTCGGCGTGACGGGAAGCGGCAAGACAAGCGTATACATCCGCTTGATCGACTCCGTCCTTCAGCGCGGCCAGGGTGCGATCCTGCTGGTGCCGGAAATAGCCCTGACGCCGCAGATGCTGGAGACATTTTCGGCTCATTTCGGCGAGCAGATCGCCGTTCTGCACAGTTCTCTTTCCATCGGTGAGCGCTATGATGAGTGGAAGCGCGTCAAGCGCGGAGAAGCCCGGCTTGTCATCGGTACGCGCAGCGCGATTTTTGCACCGGTCGAGGATCTCGGCATCCTTATCATCGATGAGGAGCAGGAAGAAACCTACAAATCCGAAAATACGCCCCGCTATGACGCCCGGGAGATCGCAAAGTATCTCTGCGCCCGCTCCCGCGCTCTGCTGCTGTTCGGTTCTGCCACACCGCAGATCGTCAGTATGTACAGCGCAAAAAAGGGGAGCTACCATTACTTTGAGCTGAAAGAACGCTTCAACGAGCAGGAGCTTCCAAGCGTGGAGATCGTCGATATGAAGCGGGAGCTGCGGCGCGGCAACAACGGCGACATCAGCTCGCTGCTGCGTGACGAGCTGCAAAGCAACATTGAACGCGGTGAACAGAGCATTCTTTTCATCAACCGCCGCGGCGCCAGCAAGCTTGTCAGCTGCGGAGAGTGTGGCTTTACCTATCGATGCCCCAACTGCAGTGTCTCGCTTACCTACCACAGCGCGCGACGGCGGCTTATGTGCCACTACTGCGGGTATTCCCAGCTTGTGGACGCGGCCTGCCCCTCCTGCGGCGGAGAGCTTCGATATATCGGCAGCGGGACCCAGCATGTGGAGGAGGAGCTCCATGAGCTGTTCCCGGAGACAGAGATCCTCCGCATGGATACGGATACCGTGGCGCCGGTGGGATCTCATGAAAAGCTTTTTGATCGCTTTCGCAGTGAGAATATTCCGATAATGGTCGGGACGCAGATGGTCACCAAGGGACTGAACTTTGAGAATGTGACCCTGGTGGGCGTGCTCAATGCGGATCAGAGTCTGTATTCCGGCGATTACCGCGCCGGAGAGCGCAGCTTTTCCCTCATCACCCAGGTGGTCGGCCGCAGCGGACGCGGCAGCAAGCCCGGTAGAGCCGTAATACAAACCTTTACGCCGCAAAATCAGACGATCCTCCAGGCGGCCCGTCAGGATTACGAGGATTTTTACAGTTCCGAGATCGAGCTGCGCAAACTGCAGAATGCACCGCCTTTTGCAGATCGCTACACGATCACCGCTTCGGGCGCGCAGGAAGAGCAGGTCGAGTGGGCAATCCGTTACGTCTGTGATCTGCTCCGTTTATCCGCGGCGGAGATTCCCGGGACAATCGTCCTCGGACCGGCGCCGCTTCCGGTGGTAAAGGTCAATAACCGCTTCCGGCACAGGGTGAATATCTACGGCATCGACAGCGCTGCCATCCGCAAGGCGGTATCCGCTGCCGTGATCGAGTGCAGCCGCGATAAGCGCTTTCGCACGGTCAGCATATTCTCGGATCATGATCCATCCGATTGATACAAAAAGAAAGACCGGACTAAGCTCCGGTTTCACAGGAGGAGCACTATGGCTACCAGAAATATTGTGACAAAAGAAGAGCCTCTGCTCTATAAAAAGAGTCGTCCCGTCAAGAATTTTGACGAAAGGCTGCATCAGCTGTTGGACGACATGGCCGAAACATTGCTGCAGTCCGGCGGCGTCGGTCTTGCCGCGCCCCAGGTCGGCGTTTTGCGCCGCGCGGTACTCGTCATCGAAACCAACGTGGAAGAAGGCGAGGAGGAAAAAATCATTGAGCTCATCAACCCTGAGATCATTGAATCCTCCGGCGAACAGCGCGGGGCCGAAGGCTGTCTGAGCTTTCCGGAGGAATACGGCATCGTCACGCGCCCCATGGACGTTACCGTCCGCGCGCAGGACCGTTTTGGCAAGGAATTCACCGTCAGCGGGACCGGATTGACCGCCCGCTGCTTCTGCCACGAGATCGACCATCTCGACGGCGTGGTGTTCACTTCGCTGTGCGAACGCATGCTCAGTGAAGAAGAACTGGAAAAAGGACAGATTGAGGAGTAAGAACATGCGCGTTGTCTTTATGGGAACACCGGACTTCGCAGCCGCCTCGCTTCAGCGCCTGCTGGATGACGGCTTTGACGTGGTCGGTGTTTTCACCCAGCCGGATAAACCCCGCGGCAGGGGAATGGAATCTTCTTTTTCGCCTGTCAAGGAGATTGCTCTGGCCAATGGAATCAGCGTGTTTCAGCCGGAGAAAATGCGGGACGGCACCGCACTGGCCGCGGTCAAGAGCCTGCAGCCGGATATCCTTGCTGTGGTCGCTTACGGCCGCATCCTGCCGGACGATATTCTTGCTGTTCCTCGCTTCGGCGCCGTGAATGTTCACGGCTCGCTGCTGCCGAAATATCGCGGTGCCGCGCCTATCCAGTGGGCCGTGCTCAACGGCGATAGGGTCACCGGTGTGACCACCATGTACCTGGCCAGCGAAATGGACACCGGAGATACGATCTATACCGAGGAAACTCCCATCGGTGAATTTGAGACCTCCGGGGAGTTATTTGATAGGCTAAAGGTCATGGGCGCTGCGCTTCTGTCTCGCACGCTCCGGGATATCGAAGCGGGCTGCGCGCCCCGCACACCTCAGGACCACAGCAAGGCCAGCTATGTAAAAATGCTGGACAAGAGCATGTGTCCTCTGGACTTTTCCCGGGAGGCGCGCGCTGTAGTCAAACAGATCTACGGACTGCAGCCCTGGCCTGTTGCCACCATGCAGATCGGCCGGGATGTGTTTCGCGTATTCTCTGCTGAATACGGAAACGATGATATTTCCGCCGAGCCCGGCGAAATCCTCTCCATGGGAGACAGGGGAATTGAAATCGCCTGCGGCGATGGCAAAAGCATTCTTGTCACCGAGCTGCAGGCTCCTGGCAAGAAGCGTATGCGCAGCGCGGATTTCCTCCGCGGCCGTAAGCTTGCGGGAGGGCGCGTCACGTGGTAAACGCGCGTTATGCAGCCCTGCAGGTGCTTGAGCGCTGCCGAAAGGACGGCGCCTGGGTATCCGCGGTGCTCGACAGCGTGATCCGAAAGAACGAGCTGTCACACCGGGACGCGGCGCTGGTTTCGGCGCTGTGCCTGGGCGTTTTGCAGAACAGCAGTTATTTTGATTTTCTTATTTCCGCTTATTCCTCCACCAAGGCCGAGAAGCTGGAAAAGAAAGTTCTGGACATTCTGCGCCTCGGCGTCTGTCAGCTTCTTCTTATGGACCGTATCCCGCAGCGTGCAGCGGTCAATGAGACGGTCGCACTCTGCGATCTGGCCAGGATGAGCCGCGCCAAAGCACTGGTAAACGCGGTGCTGCGCCGAGTGGCAGAGCATCTTACCGATCTGCCGGAGGTGCCGGAAAAGGGGAGTGCGGCCTATCTCGCCACACGCTACTCACATCCGCTGTGGCTGTCGGAACGGCTCTGCGCCGAACAGGGCTACGAGTTTACCGAGGCTTTCTTTAACGCGAACAATCACACACCTCCGCTGACGATACAGATCAATACGCAGCGTGTTTCCGAACAGGAATATCTCTGCGCCCTGGATAATAAGGGCATCCGTTATACGTGTCCACCCTGGCCGGCGCATTGTGTGGCGATCGAAGGCTGCCCAGTGACGCTTTTACCGGGATATGACGAAGGCCTCTTCTATGTTCAGGATCGCGCCGCCCGTATGGCCGTCGATCTGATGGGGCTGAGAGAGGGCATGCGTGTCCTTGATGCCTGCGCGAGCCCGGGTGGGAAGAGCTTTGCAGCCGCCCTGAACATGAACGGGAAAGGCCAGATCCTCTCCTGTGATATCCATGAAAAAAAGCTCTTACTGATCCAAAGCGGGGCCCGCAGATTGGGGATTGATTTGATTCAGACTCGATGCCGCGATGCCAGACATGCGGATGATTCGGAGAAGAACGCTTATGACGCCGTGATCGCCGATGTACCCTGTTCCGGTCTTGGTGTTATGGCAAAAAAGCCGGAGATCCGCGGTAAAAAGGCAGAAGAGCTGCGCTCTCTGCCTGGGATCCAGCGTCAGATTCTGGACGCGCTTTCAAGCTGTGTCAAGCCGGGCGGTATTCTTCTTTACTCCACCTGCACGATACTGCCGGATGAAAACGAGGGCGTGGTACGGAGCTTTCTGGACAATCATCCGGATTTTCATCTCTGCGCTTTTTCAATTGGAGAGAAATCGGTCCCAGCGGGCTATTATACTTTTTATCCCCATGTGGACGGAACTGACGGCTTTTTTGCGGCAAAGCTGATAAAGGACATTTCATGAAAAAAGATTTGTTGTCAATGCTTCCACAGGAGCTGGAGCAGGAGCTCACAGCACTGGGCGAGCCCAAATATCGTGCCGGACAGATCGGACGCTGGCTGACGCGCGGCGTGCGTGACTTCGATGAGATGTCAGATCTGCCGAAGCCGCTGCGGGACAAGCTTTCCGAACACTTCCGCCTGTATCGGCCAAAGGTTCTGTCCAAGCAGGTCTCTGCCCTGGACGGGACGATCAAATACCTCTGGGAGCTGGCGGACGGAAACGCCGTAGAAACGGTGGTCATGACCTACTCCTACGGCAACACGGTATGCATCTCCTCTCAGGTGGGCTGCCGCCAGGGCTGCGCTTTCTGCGCATCCACCATCGGCGGTCTGGTCCGGGGACTGGAGAGCTCGGAAATGCTCGATGAAGTCCTGTTCAGCGAACTGGACAGCGGGAAAAAGATTTCTCACATCGTTCTCATGGGTATCGGCGAGCCGCTGGACAACTTTGACAATGTGGTACGCTTTCTCTCCCTTGTCAACAACCCCAAGGGCATGAACATCGGCATGCGGCATATCACCATCTCCACCTGCGGCCTGATCGAGCGATTTGACGATCTGGCGGCGTTGGATCTGCAATTGACGCTCACCGTGTCGCTGCACGCGCCGGATGACGAGACCCGCAGCCAGATCATGCCGGCCAATCGCGGCCGCGGCGTGGACGAGCTGATGGCCGCTTGCAAGCGGTATTATCAGAAGACCGGCCGGCGCATTTCCTTTGAGTATGCGATGATCGACGGCGTCAACGATACGGCTTTTCACGCCAGAGAGCTTGTGCGTCGGGCGCGTGAGGTCGGGGCTCATGTAAATCTTATCCCGCTCAACCATGTGGAAGAGAGGCGCTTCAAGCCCTCCACCCAGGGGCATATGAAAGCCTTTATGAAGATATTGGACGAAGGCGGCGTCAACTACACGGTTCGACGCACGCTGGGCAGTGACGTGGACGCTTCCTGCGGACAGCTCCGCAGGAAAATGCAGAAAAAGATCTAAGTCTGGGGACGATTGCTATGAAGTTTTTCGGTATGACAGACAAAGGCAAGGTAAGAGCCGACAACCAGGACAGCTTTATTATTGAATACTGCGAGCCCAAGGACTGTGTTGTCGCCGCCCTGTGCGACGGCATGGGCGGCGCCAAGGCCGGAGGGCTGGCAAGCTCGCTGTCTAACAAGGAGTTTGTCAACTATGTCTACGGAAAGCTCACCTCCCGCGTGGTCCGCACGGTCGATTTCCGCAGGCTTCTTATGGATGCCTGCGCAGACGCCAACGGTGTGGCCTATGAGTATTCCAAGTTCGACGAAGCCTACAACGGCATGGGCACGACGCTTGTCGGCGGAGTTATCAAATCCAACGGAGAAGGGTATCTTATTAACGTGGGTGACAGCCGCGCCTACCAGGTGCTCAAGCGCTATGACACGATCATGCAGATCACAAGGGATCACTCTCTTGTGGAGGATCTGGTGGAATACGGCGCCATTACCAAGGAGCAGGCCAAGCATCATCCTCAGCGGAATGTGATCACGCGCGCGCTGGGGTCCGACGCTGATGTGGAGGCAGACTATTACGAGATCAATCTTGCTCTGGGCGATATGCTGATCCTCTGCTCGGACGGTCTTTCCAACATCGTCAGCGACGAGGAAATACTGGATTACGCCGTGGATTATCCCGAACCCGAGATCTTGTGCCGCGCTTTAATGAGCAAGGCGCTCAACCGCGGCGCGCGGGATAACGTGACGGTCGTTGTGATCAAGCGCTGAATCCCAACTACGGAGTTGCTATGAACGAACAAGAAAAGTACATCGGAAAAATGCTCGACGATCGCTATGAGATCCTTGAAACCATCGGTGAGGGCGGCATGGCAATCGTGTTTCGTGCGCTGGATCATCGGCTGAATCGCTATGTGGCCGTGAAGATCATGCGCGAAGAGATGGCAGAGGATGAGGAATTTCGCCGCCGCTTCTGCGCGGAGTCTCACGCTGTCGCCATGCTGTCCAATCCGAACATCGTTTCGGTTTACGACGTCAGCCACAGCGACGAGCGCGAGTATATCGTCATGGAGCTGATTTCCGGTATCACTCTCAAGCAGTATATGGACAAGAAGGGCGCGCTGGACTGGAAGGAAGTTGTTCACTTCACCAAGCAGATCACGCGCGCGCTTTCCCATGCCCACGAGCGCGGAATCATTCACCGCGATATCAAGCCGCAGAATATCATGCTGCTGCGCGACGGCACGCTGAAGGTAGCTGACTTCGGCATTGCTGCGCTTGAAAACGAGGTCTACGAGAATAACGGCCAGACTATCGGCTCCATTCACTATATCGCGCCCGAGCAGGCCCGCGGCAACAGCCCGGACGCCCGCAGCGATATCTACTCTCTCGGCGTCGTCATGTACGAGATGCTCTCGGGCAGGCTGCCCTATACGGGCGATACGCTGGCCGAAATCGCTGTCAAGCACATGAACGCCAATCCCGAGCCTCTGCATGACCTGTTCCCCTCCATCCCGCCGGAACTGGAGGCCATCACCCTCAAGGCCATGAGCGCTAATCTGGACGAGCGCTACCAGACGGCGGCCGAGCTTCTGGCCGCTCTGGACGAGTTCACCCGCAGCGCTATGAAGCAGGAACTCCCCATGGAACCGGAAGAGGAAACGCCTGTAAAGCCGGTGGTTTCCTATGGGGATCTGACCAAGTCCAGCTATAACATCCGCCGCAAAAAGGCCTCTCGTGTAAGCTTCCTCAGCGGCTCCTTCGGACTGCTCATCGTGACGGTGGCGCTTTTTGTGTTCCTTTGGAATTTCTGGGTAAAGGATCTTTTCTCCCCCGCGGAGCGAATCGAGCTGCCGGATTTCATCGGAAGCCGCTATGACGACGTGGTGCGCGACGCTGACCCGGTATACAATTTCATCATCACCGATGTATACACCAATGACAGCGCTCCCGGCGTCATCATCAGCCAAAAGCCCGATCCGGGCCGCAGCATGAGTATTGAGAACGAGGGCGTTACGGTCGAAATCTCCGTCAGCCGCAGCATGACCTCCATTGCCGTGCCGGACGTGGCGAACCAGGAATATCGCGATGCGATCGCAACATTGGAAAAAGCCGGGTTTGCAGTTGAGGTCGAATCCTCCACCAGTGATTCTGTCGCTCACAACTATGTGATTTCCACCAGCCCATCGGCCGGAGAAATGATTATCAGCGGCTCTACCGTGTATCTCAACGTCAGCAGCGGCGCTCAGGTCGTCTATGTGCAGATGCCGAATCTGATCGGCCTGTCCGAGGATGCCGCCATGAACAAGCTTGTCAGCAACAATCTCAAGTATGCCGGCTCCCAGTGGGTAGACAGTCCTCTGGACCGCGGAACGGTTGTTGGCCAGGATATTCAGATCGGGGAGCGCGTGGAGGAACACAGCAAGGTCACGCTCCAAGTCTCTCTGGGCGCAGAGTGAGCTATGACAGAAGGTATCATCATTAAAGCACTCAGCGGTTTCTACTATGTCCAGACAAGCGACGGTCTTGTTTCCTGCAAAGCGCGGGGCCGGTTCCGTCTGGACGGAACCTCGCCGCTGGTAGGGGACCGGGTGCTGGTTAGTGTGGATAAGGATGGCAGCGGGCGCATCGATAAGCTGTTTGAGAGGCGCAATTTCTTCATCCGACCGGCAGTGGCGAACATTGACACCATGGTGTTCATCGCAGCCAACGTCAATCCGATCACCGATCCGTTTCTGATCGACCGGGTTGCTGTGATCGCCCACGAGGCCGGATGCGAGCTCGTCATCTGCATCAACAAGGTGGATCTGGACGAAGGGGACGAGCTGTATCGCATCTTCAGAAATGCCGGATACAGCGTTATCAAAACAAGCGCCGAGACAGGTCTGGGAGCTGAGGAGCTGCGCGAAGTGCTGCGCGGCAAGGTCTGCGCTTTCACCGGAAACTCCGGTGTGGGGAAATCCAGTATTCTCAATGTGCTGCTCCCCGGCGCTGATATTCCCACAGACGAGGTAAGCGAGCATCTGGGCCGCGGCAAGCACACGACGCGACATGTGGAGCTCTATCCCCTTGGGGACGGTACCTACATAGCCGACACACCCGGGTTTGCGTCTTTTGATATTCAGATGATGAAGATGATCGAAAAGGAGCAGCTGCAATACGATTTCCCGGAGTTTGAGCCCTATTTGGGCCGATGCCGCTTCCTGGACTGTGCCCATTTAAAGGAGCCCGGCTGCGCCGTACGTGAGGCTTTGGAGGAGGGCAGGATATCTCAAAGCCGTTATGATTCCTATGCCCGTCTTTATGATCTGACGGCCAAACAGAAGCCCTGGGAATCCAGGTAAAACAGAATACTGTCATAAAACGACGTCCTTTCGCTTAGAATGTATCAGTCATGAGCGAAGGGGCGTGTTTTTATGCGCAGAAGCGGAATGAATCTGTGGGGCGTGATGGCCATCGCATGCGGCGTGGTGATCATCCTGTCTATTGTCCTTCCAAAGTCTTTCTGGTGGTTTGTTCTGGCCGCGGCGCTGATCTGCGGTGGGATCTGGTTAATTCGCTGTTGTTAGAAAAGGGGAATGGGGAATGAAAATCATTGTCTTTCGTATGCCGCGCTTTCTGAGCAGAATCATACTGCTGTTCCGTCGGCGGGAATAATCCCGAGCACGGCAACATACGCTGTACAAAGCAAGCAAAAGGAGTACGAGCCAATGGAAATTCAATTGATCAGAGAATCGATTCCGTTCTGCAGGGAACTTGGGCATCAGACGAAGCTGATCCAAGAGAACGTGGAGAGCATCGTCTCGGATATATACGAGGATATCGGCGCCATTCTGTCCAGCTGTGCACAGCTATGCCTGAAAAGCAAGGATGTGACGCAGCACGGCGTCAGCATCACCGGCAGCGCGGAGATCTGCGTGCTATATATCAACGAAAGCCGCGGCGCAGTTCAGTGTCTCAACCTGTCGAAGGACTTTTCAGCAGATTTTGATCTGCCGACCGTTACGATCGAGTCGCAATGCCAGGTCTGTCTTCACTGCATGGGTGTGCAGGCGCGCGCGGTCAACTCACGCAAGGTTGCCGTGCAGCTGTCGATCCGTGCGGACATGACATGTTGGAGCGACGAATCCCTTTCTTATGCCATGGGTGCGGAGGAGGCAGAGCAAAACGCGCTGTATCTGAAAAGACAAAGCGCGGTGTTGACTCTTCCCACACAAATAACGGAAAAATCTTTCAGCATCAATGAACAGATCCCGCTGAGCCTTCCGCAGAACACAGCCACACGTGTTCTGAGCACGCTCTGTGAGCTCCGCTCACAGGATAGTCAGATGATCGGCGGCAAAGCGCTTATCAAGGGAACGGCTCATGTGCAGTGGCTCACTCTGTCGGACGGAGACAGTCTGCCCCAAAGGCAGGAGGCTGCGCTGCCCTTCAGCGTCCTCATCGACGCCGCAGACGAGAAGAGTGTACTCTCCTCCGTCGTCTTTCAGCCGACGGCAGTCTATTCTTCTGTCAGCGAGGCAATTAACGGCAGCAGCGTCATGGAACTGGAACTGCATGTCATAGCCCAGGCCTGCTTTGAGAAGCAAACAGAGATCCGTTATCTGACGGACGCATATAGCACGCGTTATCCGATTGACCTGAAGGACGAAAACACCGTGCTCGCGCTGTCGCGTACTTTCGAAGCAGCCCGCGCAGAAGCGCAAGAGAGCCTTACTCTCGACGAAGGCGGATTCACCGTCCAGCTGTGCAATGCCCAAATCTTGTCGGTCTCTGTAAAAAATGACACGATCACCGCTTCCGCTTCGCTCGAAGTGCTGTTGTCGTCCGCAGACGGGACACTTAGTACCGTGCAAAAGCTTGTAAGTGCCCAGACGCCGCTGAGCAAGGGCGACATGACCCTGCAGGACGCGGAAATAACATCTTATTCCTGCGAGCTGAGCGGAAATGAGCTGACGATGAAAGCGTTTTTTTCTTTTCAATTGACCGGACAGGAAAAGACATCCCTACGCACGTTGAGCGAGGCTGAGCTGGAAACGGAAGCGCCTTACTCCGTAAGTTCGCAGCCGCCGCTGAGCGCTGTCAAGCAGCGGGGACACACACTGTGGGAGCTTGCAAAAGCGTATAACTCCAGCGAGGACGCGATCGAGAAGCTGAATGAAAGCTATCCGATGCCAAACGGGATCCTCCTGATCCCCAGAATATAAGGTGAAAAGCCGCGGAGGCCGTCTTCTTCCGCGGCTTTCCGACGTGAAAATTTGCTCTTGTCATGCTTGCTCCTGTGTGGTAAAATAATGGCCGAAAAAATGCATTCTTGCAAAAGAACTCATATAAAAGGAGCGGACAAGCAATGTCAGGACATTCCAAGTGGCACAACATACAGAAGACCAAGGGCGCTGCCGACGCCAAGCGCGCGCAGGCCTTCACTAAGATCGCGCGTGAAATGGTCGTCGCGGTCAAGGAAGGCGGCAGCGGCGATCCCCGCAGCAATTCCAAGCTGGCGGCGGTCATTGCCAAGGCTAAGGCGGCCAACATGCCCAATGATAATATCAAGCGCACCATTGACAAGGCGCTGGGTTCCGGCAACACCGAGAACTATGAAAAAATTACCTACGAAGGCTACGGTCCTCAGGGCGTTGCCGTCATTTTCGAAACCATCACCGACAACC
>JAEEGL012094514.1_pt1 | contig 12360 bp, 11 predicted proteins | sample 9134231 | NCBI WGS metagenome assembly JAEEGL01 (sample SAMN16246548, study PRJNA631951) | gut metagenome | biome: gut microbiome; feature: rumen; material: fiber-attached | host: Bos | place: Iran: Karaj | collected 2018-10 | reverse complement strand
TGAGGGCGGGAGCGCTTGCTCCCGCCCTCAGTCTGTGAAAAGGAACGTTGTCCCATGAAAAAGTATTTCGGTCTCTGCTTTCTCCTGCTCTTTTTCCTCTCCCTCTGCTCCGCCGCCATGGACGCCGGGGCTGCCGCCGCCCTGCCGGAAAAGCTGCTGCGGCTGCGGGTCGTCGCAGCCTCCGACGCGCCGGAGGACCAGGCCCGGAAGCTCCTGGTCCGGGACGAGGTCGTCGGCTTCCTGGCCCCCCTGCTGGAAGGCTACGGGGACCTGCGCGAGGCCGCGGCGATCACGGAGGCCTCCCTGCCGGAGCTCGTCCGCCGGGCGGAAACCCGGCTCCGGGCCGCCGGGGGAACGGACACCGTGACCGCCCGGCTGGGTCCGGAGCAGTGCCCCCTGCGAAACTACGGGAGCTTTTCTCTCCCGGCGGGGACCTACGAGAGCCTCACCCTCACCCTGGGGGAAGGCGAGGGCCGCAACTGGTGGTGCGTGGTCTTCCCGCCCCTCTGCCTCTCCGCAGCCGGGGAGGAGGGGGAAGACAGCTTCGCCGTCTTTTCCCCCGAAGAAACGAGGCTCCTCACCGCCGGAGACCGACAGCTCCGCTTCCGCTGTCTGGAGCTGTGGCAGCAGCTTCTGGCATGGCTGCGCCCGGAGCCGGGAAACCGGTGACGGGTTCCGGCGCAGGAAACCCGCCCGCTCCCCTCCCTGCAAGGTCAGGGAAAAGCTTCCATTCCCCTTTGAAATTCCTGTGATCTGAGCAGCGTGCAGCAGCCCTGCCGGGGATCAAGGTCTCCGGCGGGACCGGGTTTTCCGGAAAGCCGCGTTCATCGACATGATCATGAAGGACCGGCTTCAAAGAAGCGATCGCATGTCAAAACGCCCTGTTAAGCAGATGCAACAGGGCGTTTTGGCAGTCTGGCAAAAAAGTCCGCCTTTCGGCGGACTTTTTTGCAGGCTTTACAGTTCCTTCTATTTTTGTCCTTTCGTCCCGCTCAGCCGACGAAATACAGGTCGCTGTAGCGGAAGCCGCCGCTGAGGGTCTTGCGGTCATACCTCAGATCCTTGGAGATGACGGTGGGGCTGATCGTCTCCACAACGGCATACCAGGGCACCACATCCTCGAAGATCTTGACGGCCTCCAGCAGGCTGTCCGCGGCCTTGGCGGCGTCGGGAGTACCCATGGCGCCGTGGGCATACTCGCCATAGGTGTCGCGCACGCTGCCGGTCCAGCCCAGGGGCACGAAGTCCGGATAGTTGGCCAGCACGTCGCCGCACATATAGCTGGGGCAGGAGGGCTCGAAGACGGCGATGTCGAAGTTGGTCGCGTCCATGATGGTGCCGAAATAGGAGGCGTTATCGTAGGTGATGATCTGCGCGTCCACACCCAGCTTGATCAGGTTGGCCTGCACCATCTGGGCAATGATGGTCTGACCGGCGCTGCCGTTGTTGGTGATGCGCACGGTCTTGCCCACCAGGCCGCTTTCCTCGGCGTACTGCTTGGCGAGATCCATGTCGTAGCCGTGGGCATAGAGGGGGCTGGCCTCCGCGAAGCGGGGGTCATAGTCGCTGGTGTGGGTAGAAGCGGGGAATACGCAGGTCTCGGACAGGCCCTGGTACATGACCTGGGAGATGGAGGCGCAGTCGGTGGCATAGGCCACGGCCAGGCGGGCCTCCTTGGAGGCCAGGGGAGAATTGGCGTCCAGGCTGAACATCTCCACGAAGGTGTAGCCGCCGAAGCTGACGCTCACATCATAGCCCAGATCCTTGACATAGTCCACGTCGGTGATGTCAATGCCGCGGGCATAGTCGATATCGCCCACGGCCAGGGCGTTGACCACCTGCTCGGCCTCGTTGATGCACTTGAAGGTCAGATGCTTGATCTTGGCAGGCTCGCCCCAGTAGTTCTCGTTGCGGATGCCGGAGAGGTGGCTGTTGATTACGTATTCATCCAGCACGTAGGGGCCGGTGCCGATGGTGTGGCTGGCAAGGTAGACCTCGTCGAAGGACTCCTTGTCCATGATGTACAGGGAAACGAAGCTGACGGCCTGGGTGGCGTCGTAGTGGGTGTACCACAGGTCGATGGTGTAGTCGTCCACCACATGGGTCTTTTCCATGTCCACGGCCTTGACGTTCAGGTAGAAGCGGGGGTCGTTGGCGCAGAGCTCCATGGAGAACATGATGTCGTCGGCGGTGAGGGGGTTGCCGTTGGAGAACTTGACGCCCTCGCGCACATGGATGGTGGCCTCCAGATCGCTGACCTGATCGATGCCCGTCGCCAGGAGCCAGAGATAGCTGCCGTCCTCCATGATCTCGTACATGGGCTCGTAGAAGGCGGTGACCGTCTGGCAGAAGGCGCCGTTCAGGGCGTTGGGGTAGAGCGTGCCGCTGTCCTGGCTGGTGGACAGGTAAACGGTCCGCTCTTCATTGACATCGCCGGCGGGCGCCTGGGCGGGGGTTTCGCTGCCGGACTGGCTGCCGGCGGGCGCGGAACTGCCGGCGGGCTGGGCGGCGGAGCTGTCGCCGGATTGGGTGGTGCCGCCGTCGGACTGGGGGGTGCTGCTGCCGCCGTCCTTCGCGCAGGCGGCGAGGGAAAGGACCATGAGCAGCGCAAGAACAATGGCCAGAACTTTCTTCATGGGATATAACCTCCTTGTAAAAAATGAAACGGCAATGAAATGGGATGCCGGGGACTCAGGAAACGCCGGCGGCGCTCGTCTGCTCCGCAGACCGGGCGGCCGTCTCCTGCGTCACCTCTTTCCAGCGGCAGCAGGACACGAAATGGCCCGGGCGGACCTCCTCCAGCTGCTGGGGATTGGCGCAGGCCTCGGTGGCGTAACGGCAGCGGGCCATGAAGCGGCAGCCGGGCTTGGGGTTGATGGGAGAGGTGATCTCCCCCTTCAGCAGGACCCGCTCCGTCTTCTTGTGGATATCCGGGACCGGGATGGCGGACAGCAGGGCCTTGGAATAGGGGTGCAGGGTATTGGAGAAAAGTTCGTCTGCCGGGGCCTTTTCCACCACCTGACCCAGGTACATGACCATGATGTCGTCCGAGATGTACTTGACCACGGACAGGTCGTGGGTAACGAACATATACGCCAGTCCCCGCTCCTCCTGCAGGTCCAGCATCAGGTTGATGACCTGGGCCTGGATGGAGACATCCAGAGCGGAAACGGGCTCGTCACAGACGATGAAGCGGGGCTCCAGGGCCAGGGCCCGGGCGATGCCGATGCGCTGACGGCGGCCGCCGTCCAGCTCATGGGGATAGGCGTTTTCAAAGCGGGCGGCGATGCCCACCGTGTCCATGAGGCGCCGGGTGCGCTCCAGCATATCCGCCTTGGAGATGCCCCCCTTCAGCACCAGCGGCTCCATGATGGAGTCGCAGACGCTCATGCGCGGATCCAGAGAGGAGAAGGGATCCTGGAAAATGATCTGCATCTGCTCCCGCAGGGCGCGCAGCTTGGCCTTGGAGGGGAAGGTGACGTCCTCTCCGTCAAAAAGGATCTGCCCGTCCGTGGGGTTGGACAGATGGAGGATCGTGCGCCCCAGGGTGGTTTTGCCGCAGCCGGACTCGCCCACCACCCCCAGGGTCTTTCCTTCCTCCAGGGTGAAGGATACGTCGTCCACCGCGTGAAGCTGACCTGCGGCGGTCTTAAAATACTTTTTCAGATGTCTGACATCCAGCATCGGCGTCATGTTCTCACCTCCCCGTTGGCCCGGAAGCATCGGACCAGATGGCCCGGCCGGACCTCCACGGCTTCCGGCCGCGCTTCGGCACAGCGGGCATTCGCATAGGGACAGCGGTCACTGAAGCGGCAGCCCGGCACCCGGATCGACGGATCCGGCATCAGGCCCTTGATGGGCTTCAGGCGGCGCTCCGTGGAATCCAGCTTGGGCAGCGAATTGAACAAGCCCTCCGTATAGGGATGGCTGGGCGTGTCAAAAATATGCTCCACGGTCCCGCTTTCCACGATTTCCCCCGCATAGGTCACGGCGACGCTGTCGCAGAAATCCGCCACCACGCCCAGGTCATGGGTGATCAGGATCACGGAGGTGTCCAGCTTGTCCCGCAGGTTCCGCATCATATCCAGCACCTGGGCCTGAATGGTCACGTCCAGGGCGGTGGTCGGCTCGTCGGCCAGGAGCAGCTCCGGGTTGCAGGCCAGAGCCATGGCGATGACCACCCGCTGCTTCATGCCGCCGGAGAACTGATGGGGATACTCCGCATAGCGTTCCATGGGAATGCCCACCATCTCCAGCATGTCGCAGGCCCGTTCCTGGGCCTCCTTGGCAGAGATCTTGTTGTGCCGCCGTACCGCCTCCGCAATCTGGAAGCCCACCTTTTCGATGGGGTTCAGGGCCGTCATGGGATCCTGGAAGATCATGGCGATCTTATTGCCCCGGATCTTCTGCATCTCCTTTTCCCGGAGTTCCAGCAGGTTCTGTCCCTCGAAATAGATCTCGCCGGAGGTGATCCTGGACTGAGGCTTCGGCAGGATCCCGAGGATGCTTTTGGCAACGGTGGTCTTTCCCGCGCCGGTCTCCCCCACCAGGCCCAGGGTCTGGCCCTTTTTCATGACCAGATCCACATGGTTGACCGCGTAGATCTGCGCGTCGTCCGTATGGTATTCCACGGACAGGTCCCGGATCTCAAGCAGATTCTGTTCCATGCTTCACCTCAGTTCTTCAGGCGGGGATCCAGCGCATCGCGCAGTCCGTCGCCCAGCAGGTTGCAGGCCAGCACGCTGATCATGATGCAGATACCGGGATAGACCGCCAGCATGGGGTTGGAGCGCATGACGCTGCGCGCGTCGGAGATCATGGCGCCCCACTCTGGAATGGGCGGCTGGGAGCCCAGGCCGATGAAGCTCAGGGAGGCGCCGGAGAGGATGCAGCTGCCCACGCCCATGGTGATCTGGACGATCATGGGGCCGATGGCATTGGGGATGATGTGCTTCATGATGATGCGGAAGGTGCCGCAGTTGATGGACTTGGAGGCTTCGATGTAGTCGTTCTCCCGCACCGTCAGCACCGAGGCGCGCATGATCCGCGCAAAGCCCGGCACGCAGCCCACGCCCAGGGCAATGATGGCGTTGCGCAGGCTGGGGCCCAGGATGGCCGCAAGGGCGATGCAGAGCAGGAGCATGGGGATGGCCTGATAGATGTCCAGGAAGCGCATGCAGAGGTTATCCACCCAGCCGCCGAAATAGCCGGAGATGGCCCCGAAGGTGATGCCGATCACCGCGGCGATCAGCACGGAGAAGATGCCCATCTGCAGGGACTGCCGCGTGCCGTAGATAATTCGGCTCAGCACGTCCCGTCCCAGCTTGTCGCAGCCCAGGAGGTGCTCGGCGCTGGGCTTTGCGAAGGACAGGGAAGCGTCCTGATCGGCATATCCGTAGGGCGCGATCAGGGGGGCGAAGATGCCCACCAGCACCAGCAGGATCAGCACAAAGAGGGAAACGACGGCCAGCTTGCTCTTCTTGAGCTGACGCCAGACCTCAAGCAGCCGTGACTTTTTCTTCATCTTTTTCAAGACTGTCCCTCCTCTTCGCTTTTTTCGATTTCTTCCCGGTATACTGCGAGCGAATGCGCGGGTCCACTAGGGCAAAGACCACGTCCACCAGCAGGATTACCACGGCGAAGATGCCGGAGATCACCAGAATGCCGCTTTGTATGACGGGATAATCCCGGTTGTTCAGGCCGCTCATGATATAGTTTCCCAGGCCGGGGATGGAGAAGATGACCTCCGAGATCATGGAGCCGCCCAGCATGGAGCCGAACATGCCGCCGATGACCATGATGGTGGGGATGGCGGCGTTCTTCAGCCCGTGGCGATAGACCACCGTGCGCTCCGAAAGGCCCTTGGACCGGGCGGTGGTGATGTAGTCCTGCCGCATGACCTCCAGCATATCCGAGCGGACCTGACGAGCGATGAGGGCGATCAGGCTCAGGGACGAGGCGGTGATGGGCAGGATCCAGCCCTTCCAGGTCTCGACTCCCGATATGGGCACCCAGCGCAGGTTGACGCCGAAGAACTTGATGAGCAGCAGCGCGAACCAGAAGCCGGGCATCGAGACGCAGATCAGGGACAGGAAGATGGAGGTATTGTCCTTCCAGGTATGCGTGTGGGTCGCCGCGTAGATGCCCACCGGCATCCCGATCAGCACGGAGAAGATGCAGCCCAGAGCGGCCATTTTCAGCGTGAAGGGGAAGCGGGTGGAGATCTCCTCAATGACGGGCCGCCCCGTCATGAGCGAGGTTCCGAAATCCCCCCGGAACAAGCCGGAGAGATAGCGCCAGTAGCGCACAAAAAAGGGATCGTTGAGCCCCAGCCTTTCCCGCAGCTCCATGACCTGCTGTTCCGTGGCCTGGGCGCCCAGCATCATGCGGGCCGGGTCGCCGGGGGTCAGGTCGATCAGAAGCAGCACGATCAGGGAAATGCCGATCAGCACGGGGATCAGCATCAGCAATCGCTTTCCGATATATCGAAGCATAGACGTATCCTCTTTTCTTGCTTTGAACGGGCAGGCGGCTCCCGTCCCGGCGTCGGTCCCGGGGCGTCGGCCCGATACTGCTGCCGGAAGCCCGGCAGGGCGTCGCGCGAAGGAGGCTTCAGTTCATATCGCATCTCCCCTCACATAGCATTCACACGGTTTTGGGAACACAGATTCCTTCCAAAGCGATTTATTACTATTCTATTAAAGCCTTTTTGTGAGACTATGTCAACCCTGTTTCGACCTATCGCCAAATCTTTTACATAATTTTCCCGTATTTCCCTCCTTCCCGCTTGCGAAGGGGTAAGAGAGCATGTATAATCGAAGCAGGGAAGCTTAAGGCCCTGCGGTGCGCGCAGGCCGCAGACGGCCGCTATATTAAGAAAGGAGTTTGTCATGCAGGAAAAGTACGAGAAGCTGTTTTACGAGTTTGAGCCGCAGGAAACGCATTGGGGAAGCTGGTGCCATTCTCCTCAGGCCTATTTCCGCGGCGAGCAGGACATGCCCGGAGCGACGCTGAACGTGGGCTTCCAGGTATTTAAAGAGCCCCACCGGCTGGAGACCGAGCCCCATTTTCACCGGGAGGACGAGTATCTCATCTTCCTGGGCGCCAAGCTGCCCGACGTCTTTTCCTCCTGGGACGCGGAGGTCCACTTCTATCTGGGCAAGTCCCTGGACGCCATGGAGAAGATCGTCATCACCGAGCCCACCATCGTGCACATCCCCCAGGGCTGGTGGCACTGTCCCCTGGACTTCAAGCGGGTGGATAAGCCCATCTTCTTCCAGGCCGCCCTCCAGTCCGGGCGCTTCGGCGGCGTCCGGTACATCGAGCGGGAGGACGGGGAGCGGGAGCTCCAGTATAACGGCGACGAGCTGCAGCTCTGCCGCCTGGATCCCAAGAAGGAGTGCAACTACTGCGGCTACTGCCACGCCCATCCCGAGAAGCTGCCGCCCAGGAAGTTCACCTTCGTGCCCTGGACCGTGGTGAACGAGGACGGGGTGGAAAGCTACTCCGACACCGGCTCCTACGATGCGAAGAAGGCCCCCTCCTCCATGGACTGCGTCATCACCCCCGATTACAAGTCGAAGCCCTATTCCGACGCCACCGTGCTGAAGGCGCCCAAGCCCGCCCTCAGCGAGGAGGTTCGCAAGAATGTGCTGGCGGTTCCCAAGGAAGAGACCAGCTGGGGCGACTGGTGCCCCTCTCCCCAGGCCTATTTCCGGGGCGAGACCTATATGGAAGGCGCCACCTATCACGTGGGCTTCCAGGTCTTCACCGCCGCCAACGACATGGAGGACTCCCACATCCACCAGGGCGCGGACGAATACATCTTCTTCATGGGCGCCGACCCCATGAACATCTTTGATTTCGACGCCGAGATCGAGATGCGCCTGGGCGACGATCCGGAGCACATGGAGTCCAAGATCATCACCAAGCCCACCGTGGTGCGCATCCCCGCCAACGTGTGGCACTGCCCCATCCTCTTCCGGAAGATGAAGAAGCCCCTGATCTTCCAGGCGGCCTTTATGTCCGGCACCTGGGGCACCATCAACAAGGTGCCCGACGATGTGAAGGTCGTGGCCCCCGAGGGCGGCAATCCCCGCTTCAACAAGATCGGCTACATGTACAACGGCGACAACGTGCGCATGTGCCGCTTCAATCCCCAGAAGCGCTGCAATATCTGCGGCAAGTGCTTCCCCCAGATGGAAGTGAAAGAGGACTGAGCCTTGATTGAGCAATTGCTGGAGGCTCTGTGCCGGGGCGATTACCTGGGCGTCGCCGCTCTGATGAGCCGGGACTGCCGCTATTTTGACTACTGCCCTCTGCTGAACGGGAAGCAGGGCTATTTCCTCTATGGCCGGGAGGCTGTGGAAATGTTTTTCCGCAACCGCTTCGTACACGGCCATTTCGAGGCTGCCTCCCCCCAGGCGGAGGATGACCGGACCGGCAGCTATTTCGGGGCCTACGACGGACCCTTTGTGTTCGCGCGGCTGCGCATCGAGGAAACGGACGGGGACGGGCTGATCCGCAGGGTCTCCGTATGTCCGGCATAAGGAGGGCATCCGCATGATCGCTATCGTCATCGGCGGCACCAAGGGCATCGGCGAGTGTGCCGCCATCTGTCTGCGCCGGCAGGGCTGGGAGGTCTGCACCGTCGCCCGGGGAAGCGGCGACATCCGGGCCGACATCGGCACCCCGGAGGGCCGGGAGGCCGTCATCCGGGAGATCCACGCCCGCTATCCCGACGGCATCGACGGACTGATCGCCAATGCGGGCGTTGCCGGAATGGCTGGCAAGCCTGCCTCGTATGTGCTGCGCGTCAACTATTTCGGAACCACTGCCGTGGTGCAGGGGCTCTATGACCTGCTGGAAAAAAAGCAGGGCACCGTGGCCGTGACCATATCCGCCACGGTGGGCTACACGCCCCGGAGCAAGTATTTTGTGGATCAGCTGCTGACGGACTGCGGGGACGAGGAGCGCATCTGCTCTTTCATGGACAGCGTCTCCCCGGAAAACGCCCTGCAGACCGTCTACATCTCCTCCAAGTTCGCCCTGGCCCGCTGGGTGCGCCGCATCTCCGCCTCCTGGGCGGCACGGGGCGTGGTTATCAACGCCGTGGCCCCCGGCGGCGTAGACACCACCATCATCCCGGATATGAAGACCGGGCCCCTCTTCGAGACCGTCACCATGGCGCAGCCCATGCCCACGGTGTATTACCGGCGGGACCTCATGCAGCCCATGGACGTGGGCGCGACCCTGGCCTTCATGGCCACGCCTGCCGCCCGGGGGAACGTGGGCGCCATCATCTACTGCGACGCGGGTTCCTCCGCTATCGTCAACACCGAGCAGGTATGAAGCTTCTGCGGGGCGGCGGAAGCCCCGCAGGAAAAAACAGGAAGCCTCCGCGGTTCCCCAGGGGACGGCGGAGGCTTTGTTTCAGATCAGGAGGGAAAGTAAAATGGAAGAGGAAAAGAAATTCGCGCCTCTGGTACACGAAATGAAGGTGGAACACACCAACTGGGGCAGCTGGTGCTATTCTCCGCAGCTGTATTTCCGCGGGGAGGAGGAGATCCCCGGGGCCCAGTACAACGCGGGCTGGCAGCTCATCATGGAGCCGATCTGCTGGGAGCGGGAGGCCCATTTCCATCGGGAGGAGGAATACCTGGTCTTCATGAACGGGGACCTGTATCACCCCGAGGAATTCGACGCAGAGATCACCCTCTGGCTGGGCGTGGACGTGGATCACATGGAGTTTTTCCGCATCACCAAGCCCACCATTGTCCGCATTCCGGCCAGCTACTGGCACTGCCCCATGGAATTCGTCCGGGTAGGCAAGCCCGTCATGTTCCAGGCGGTCTACCTGGCCGGGACCTGCGGCCGGGTGGTGCGCAAAAAGAAGGAGGACGGCAGCTTTGAATTCGTCTATGCCGGTCCGGAGATGATGGGCGGCTGCCGCCTGGTGCCCGGCAAGAAATGTACCTACTGCGGCAAATGCTTCCGTCTGGCCATGGAGAAGGAGCAGGCGGAGCAGAAGTAAGGGTCCGCGCCCGGCGCAGACCGGGATACACATGTTTTCCGGGGCCCCCGCACAAATCCGTGCAGGGGCCCCGGAGCTGTTTTCACGCTGTTGCGCTCCACGCCGCGGCCGATGCCTGCCGGACCCGGAACGGCTTTTGTCCCGGATGAAGGTCAGACCGCGCGGCGCCGGATACAATCTCTTTTACAGAAGCTTCTTTTTCCTGCCCTTTTTCCGGCCCTCTTCCCCGAAGGTCTCCCCCAGCTTGCGGAGAAGCTCCTTCTGCTCGGAGCTCAGGTTCATGGGGGTCTCCACCGTGACGGTGACGAACTGGTCGCCGCGCCCGGAGGCGTTCAGCCGCTGGATCCCCTTCCCCCGGAGCCGGAAGACGGTGCCGGTCTGGGTCCCGTCGGGGATGGTGTACTTCACCTTCCCGTCCAGAGTGGGGACCTCCACGCTGTCTCCCAGGGCCGCCTGGGTGATGGTGATGGGCATATTGTAGTATACGTCGAAGCCGTCCCGCTCGAACTGGGGATGCTGCCGGACGGAAACCGTCACCAGCAGGTCCCCGGCGGGACCGCCGTTGAGGCCCCGGTGGCCGGAGCCGTGGACGGAGAGGGTCTGCCCGTCGTCGATGCCGGCAGGGAAATCCACCTTCACGGTGGTATTCTTCCGCACGGCCCCCTTGCCCCGGCACTTGGGGCAGGGGCTGTGGATGATCTTTCCGGTGCCGGAGCAGTCCGGGCAGGCGGTGGTGCTGGACATAACGCCGAAGGCCGTGCGCACCTGGCTGCGGACGGAGCCGGAGCCGCCGCAGCGCTTGCAGACCTCCGGGGTGGTGCCCTTTTCGCAGCCGGAGCCGCCGCAGTCCGGGCAGTTCTCGATGCGGGAGATGGGGATCTCCTTGCTGCAGCCGAAGGCAGCCTCCTCGAAGCTCAGCTCCGCCTGGGTGCGGATGCTCTCCCCCCGGCGGGGCGCGTTGGCCGAGCGGGTCGCGCCGCCCCGGGTGCCCCCGCCGAAGAAGGAATCGAAGATATCCCCGATATCGAAGTCGCCGAAGCCGCTGAAGCCGCCGCCGAAGCCGCCGCCGCCCCCGGCCCCGGCCCCCGCACCGTAGCTGGGGTCCACCCCCGCGAAACCGAACTGGTCGTAGCGGGTGCGCTTCTCCGGGTCGGAAAGGACCTCATAGGCCTCCCCGATCTCCTTGAAGCGGGCCTCGGCGTTCTTGTCCCCCGGATTCATGTCCGGGTGGTTCTCCTTGGCAAGCTTCCGGTATGCCTTTTTGATCTCGTCCTCACCGGCCCCTTTTTTCAGGCCCAGGACCTCGTAATAATCCCGTTTATCCGCCATACTGTGTACCTCTTTCCCCTGTCGGGAAAACCTGCCGCGCGCCGCCGGCCAAAGGGGCCAACGGCGCGAAGCAGAGAAAGAAAAAAGATGTTTATATCAAAGCTGCCGGAGGCCTTGCCTCCCCGGCCGGGACGGCTGCCGCTTACTTGTTGTTGTCGTCGTCCACGACCTCGTAGTCGGCGTCCTGGTAGTTGCCGCCGGGATTCCCGCCGGTGCTGCCGCCGGTATACGCTCCGCCCGCGTCGCCGCCGGGGGCCGCGCCCTGGGCGCCGTTGGCCTGATAGAGCTTTTCGGAGAGCTTGTAGAAGGCTTGGGTCAGCTCCTCGGTGGCTGCCTTGATGGCGGCGGAGTCGGTGCCCTTCAGGGCGGTCTTCAGCTTCTCCAGGCCCTCCTTCACCGGGGCCTTCTCGCTGTCGGGCAGCTTGTCGCCCACCTCCTCCAGGGTCCGCTCGGCCTGATAGACCATCTGATCGCCCTGGTTGCGGGTGTCGGCCTCTTCCTTGCGCTTGGCGTCCTCGGCGGCGTACTGCTCCGCCTCCTTGACGGCCCGCTCGATGTCCTCCTTGGACATGTTGGAGGAGCTGGTAACGGTGATGTGCTGCTCCCGGCCGGTGCCCAGGTCCTTGGCGGAGACGTTCACGATGCCGTTGGCGTCGATGTCAAAGGAGACCTCGATCTGAGGCACGCCCCGGCGGGCCGGCGCGATGCCGTCCAGGTGGAAGCGGCCCAGAGACTTGTTGTAGGCGGCCATCTCCCGCTCGCCCTGGAGGACGTTGACCTCCACGCTGGTCTGGTTATCGGCGGCGGTTGAGAAAACCTGGCTCTTCTTTGTGGGGATGGTGGTGTTGCGCTCGATGAGCTTGGTGAACACGCCGCCCAGTGTCTCGATGCCGAGGCTCAGGGGGGTGACGTCCAGCAGGAGGATGCCCTCCCCGTCGACGCCCAGCACGCCGCCCTGGATGGCGGCGCCCCCGGCCACGCATTCATCGGGGTTGATG
>JAEEGL011773450.1_pt1 | contig 12360 bp, 13 predicted proteins | sample 9134231 | NCBI WGS metagenome assembly JAEEGL01 (sample SAMN16246548, study PRJNA631951) | gut metagenome | biome: gut microbiome; feature: rumen; material: fiber-attached | host: Bos | place: Iran: Karaj | collected 2018-10 | reverse complement strand
TTAATGATATTATTTGTTTAATTTCACGAGCTCAGTTGCTAAGACTTCTTGATACACCTGTCCCTGATACTCGTGCGTAGAGAAACGGAGCGTGGCTATAACCACATCCTCCTCGTAGAACCTGCACGCCGCCAGATTGCCCAGCATGGCGCACACAAACTCATTTTCAAACTTAGAGCCGCCCAATTCGCGAAGCACAATCATGCACTTCAGCACCTGTCCCGATTCGCTCTTTGTTGATTGTACGCTGAAGGACTCGCCCTGGCGTACCACTCTTAAAATTTTTGTTTCCATTTTGCTTATGTCAACGCCTTTAGTGGTCGATTGACGATGCAAAGGTACGGACATATACTGGTGGATGTATGGATCCAGGAACACCCATCTCCTACTTTCTCTTAATATCTCGTAATATCTTGTAATGTCGCCTATTTGCTCCACACAAGGCACAAAAAAAGCATCAGAACGTTAATTCTGATGCTTCACTTCTTTTATAGCAATACTACTTTTTATAGCAACCTGAAAAATACTTTTCACTAAATCCATCTCCTGTAGGCATACCCATTCGTACCATTTCTTGATATGCAACACTTGGACTTTGAGGAAGTAAAACCTTACCTTGCTTTTTCAAATCCTTCAAATAAAGACATATATCCAGAACTTTCTGATGGGTCACAAGGCGTTTCACCGCATTATGAATATGCCACGCTTCTTCATCATCAAGCTCAGGGTGAACAAAATGAAACAGTTCTTCATCCTGTTCATGGCTGTTGCCAATGGTATCCTGATGGACAGAATTGTTTGGATTCGCTTCTTCCGCCTCAATAGTAGAATTAGCCTCATCCTCCCTACCTGCAATCTTCAGAACATTGCCAAAATAGTTATTCTGCTCATTCACATACCCATTCATCTGGGCACCAGGCATTACGTTGATATTAATTGTGGGGTCATTCATGATGTAATCTGTCGATTAGGGTCAATACTGTAATTTGCTTGTTGTTTTACCATTCCGTTGACGTACGATCCAGGTTGTGCTGTAATGTTCATGTTCAATAGCATCTCTTCTTTCTGTTTGACTAGAATTTTGTCACGAATGGTTAGTGATTGTGCTGCCCACGCAGAGTTTCCTGTGAGCAACATGTTTAACTGCATGTATATATTTAGAGCTATTGCAGATTGGAAATTCAATAGTTCATTTTCAATTTGCTTGATTGGCACTGAGGATTCTATGGCAGCACTCAACTGCGTTGCCAATTCCTTAACTTGCCTGTTCAAAGCATTCACTGTGACATTCATATCCTCCTTAATCTGTTTAATCTCGCCCTCCAGTTCTCCATAACTCTTCGGACGATGCCGATTGAGCATCTCCAAAAACTCTTCAGGAAAGAGCACTTCACAAAGTCTATCTAATTCATGCGAAGGCGTCGTTTGTTGCATTCTTTTCTCAATTTTCTTCATAGCCTTGGTAAGGCTTTCACGCTTCGTACCCATCTCTACAAGTTCTTCAAAACGCTCTTTTAGAGGACTGTAGAATAAATGCAAGTAAGGGTCAAACTCCTGCTGACCACCAACTGTATAATGTGCCAACTGCGCAAAATTAGTGTATTTCATCCCCACAATACGACGCACCATCACAGAATACACTGTTCGCAAGAAATGCCACTGCTGTGAAAACTGGGAGAGTAACGTCATCTTTTCCTCCGTCGTATGCACAGACATCATAATCATCGTAAAAGCATGGAGAAGGCAATAGAAGTATCCCGTTTCATTCGTTCCGTTGCGTGTACCATCGACCTCCATACGGCACAACTTCTCGTCTAATGTTGTGCGCAATTGTTGCCAATCGGTTTCGTAGCCCGTCTGTCCCAATCGTGTCAGCAATGCCTGCAACGTCCGGGAATCGTCCTGTTCTATCCAATGTTCTGTTAGTTCCCAAAGGTTTACTTTGCCTGTTGCCCATATGCCTAGTTCATTGTCACGTTGAGCCACAAAGTGTATGAAGTCCCATGCATCTCGTGATTCCACACTCTTCCACAAATAGGATTCATAGAAATCCTGCATATTTGTGTGCAACTCATGTGTAAACTTTTGTTCAATCATCATTTCCACATCTTTCTTCATTTGTTTCCAGTCGAACCACTGGACACTCCCCATTTTTTGTATCTCCTCACGGAGCATCATGAATATATATAGGTATCTTTGTTGCATTATCATTTATTATGTTATATTTTTCAATTCCTTCATCGTTGTATCCGTAAACGTGTGCCAAATCTTCAACTCCACTGGCTTGTAATCATCAAACAGCTGCTTGACAAACTCAATCTCAAAGACCAAACGATAATCATTGGGATCATTGTCTGGCTGACCTTCCTTGCGAGTACCTACACGTGCAATTTTAATTATATAGAGGTCACGAATCCCTTTGCCCTTCATATATGGCATGAAATAGTAGAGCTTATTTAGAGCTACTGATGATGGAAATTTCTTGCCTGTATAATAAATCTTTGCAGACTGATCAATATACTGTTCGATGTTGTCTTCCCTTACAAGGCTGATAAGAACGTTCTTATCCTGTCTAACAGCGTTGTATTCAAGAGGGGAATCTTCAGCAACCACAGAGTTGTTGACAATTTCATCGGGATATTGTTCTAACAAATGGAAAAAATCCAGCTGGGTGACACGACCAGTAGAAGGCTTTTTTGTTTTAGCACATTCTTCCAAACGAATACCGTGTGCTTCCAGTGTTCTTCTTATCTGCATAGCCACATGGTAGGCGAGATTTACAGGCACAGCATTTCCAATCATCTTGTAGCCATCATTTACATCGTCATAGATAAACTTGTAATCGTCAGGGAACGTTTGGATTCTTGCTACTTCACGTACTGTCATTCTTCGATAAAGATGTTCCTGACCTGGTACAAAAATATGGTGTTCAGAGTCAATCTTTTGCATTTTGGGTGCTTGAGGATGTAACTGACATTGCCGTCCGCTTGCCTGTACGGTGAAACCTTGCTCATCCCAACTGCGCACACGATTACGGGACATAAAAATGGAAGAGAAGCCACTTACATAATACTCATGATTGGGCACAATGCAGGCTTTTCCATTCGTGTGATTATGAGCTTTTGCAGGGATTGCAGAATCTTGTAAATCTCCAATCGCATCGCGCAATGTGAGCCTTGGTGTTACAGGCGCAGGATATTCGAAATCGTTGACATGTAAATCTTTTCGAAATCCGATGAAGAAAATGCGATCTCTGTCTTCTGGAACTTCGTAGTCACGGGCATTCAACATCTTCAAATTCACATCGTAGCCAGCCTCTTCGAATGAAGACATAAAAGCCTCCACCGCTTGTTTATGACGTGGTGCCAACATGCCAGACACATTTTCAGCCACAAAAAACAATGGGCATACACTCTTTAAGATACGAATATATTCATTGAACAACTGACCACGTGGATCTTCAATACCACGTTTGGCACCACCCTCGCTCCAAGACTGACAAGGTGGACCACCAATAATCCCCTCTACATTTTCAGGGAACACCTCTGTCCTGATTTTTCGAATATCGCCCTCAATCAGGTGTACATCTGGGAAATTTGCTTTATACGTGGGGCATATATGCGGATCATACTCATTCGCCACAGCTGTGACAAACCCCGCATTGTGAAAGCCACGGTCAAGCCCTCCTGCTCCGCTAAACAAACTGATAAGTGCCATATCTATTGAAAAAGATGTTGAGTGAAAAGAACAGGAGGATTGCCAAGCAGTTTGATGTCGAACTTCAAGGAGCGCTCTACATATTTGTTCGCACTATGCAATCTGAACGATATCTCCCATCCACCGTCAAGAATCATGTTAAGAGTAGTGTCTGACCCCTCTTTCATCTCAAACTCAACAATTCTTGTCGGAAAATTAATACGTGGAGTCGTATAACGAGCCTTGACACCATTGACAGTCTTGTTTAGCCCCTTTTTTATATTGAAAGCTTTCACAACTACCAGATGATGAACATCATCCTTGATGATTTTGTAAAAAGGATGATTCCCTATGAGATATTGCACTAATCGAGTAGGAACTGAATTGTTTTTTTCAGCTATTGACAGAACTTCGCGACGGAAAGCCTTCAATAAGGGCACATACACCTTTTCACGTTTCGCCACTCCTAAATCATCCCATTTCAATCTCTTTGAAACACATTCCTCTATGTATTCAAACACAGGAGCAATATCATCCCAGTAAGTCTGGGAGCAAGGAATGTCCAACCAAACTTTGCCAAAATCCAGAATTCTGCCCAAACGAGAATGCTTGACGGCATCATTATTGTTTTTTGCAGAAAAACCAATCTCCCATTGTGGATGCAAACGGCTAAACACCACATCACGCACGTCTCCATTTTCTCCCTCCTGATCTTTCTGCAAACAAACATTCAATACATCTGCGTCATCCTTTTGAGCCATCAGTCCAGGTTCAATCTTTATCATCGTTTCAATGGTCTCATTGGCAGCCTTGTCAAATTTTCGTTGTTCAACTTCATCAAATCCTTCATAATACTCCTTTGCTTGCGCGCATGCCTCATTCTCCACCAACACAGCATTCCTGCCATGCTGACAAATATATTCGCAATACATCTTTGCGATGGCGTATTCAAACGCCTTTCCATTCTTTACTTGCTTTCCTTCTTCCATGTTATTTTCAAATTCACATTGCAAAGATAACTCAAATCAATCACTCTACCAAATAAATCCTCCACTTTCTTCTTCCTTTATCTTTACCGCCTTTCAGCTTCTCTTCATTTTGTCCTCTCCAATATTTCCAACATCTCAGCAGGTGTTACCACAATCGGAGTCTTTGGGAAGTGTTTCTTGTTGCCCGGCATAAATCATAATGATGCCTTTTCTCTTTCAGCTCTTTCTAAGCGAGCCAAACGGATTTCTTCGTTGATTTCTTCCATCGTCAGTTCGGGACGGTCACTGGCTGCAACTTGCCTACGGAATTCGTTAAAATCCCTCAGTACATTATCCTCGATTGGTTGCGAGGAAATTTTGAATGGAATACTTTTGGTCTTTACCGCTGCATTAACAAACACGTTGATAGCGGTATTGACGCTCATTCCAATCTCATTACATAGTTCGTTGAACTGCTGCTTCAGTAGCGAGTCCATTCTCACGGTCATTGATACTTGTGCCATTTTTCTATATTTTTAGGCTGCAAATATAGAGAATTTATTTCATAATGACATCATTTTGACGTAATTATTTAAATATTTAACATTTCAGGCACTGCACTATGACAAATGACAGTATGACAAATGACAGTTTTTTGAATTTGAGAAAAGAGAGATTTAGTATTATATATATTATAATATATATAATACTAACCCATTAATCCCTCGATTTTCAAAAACTGTCATCTGTCATTTGTCATAGCCTTGTTGAAAATCGCGTGAATTGATGTTGAAAATCGCTCCAATTGGAGGGTGAAAGTTTGACACCGCAAGGAAAATGTCGTAACTTTGCAGTGTCAAAAGAGAGGTGAAATTTGCGCCCTGCCTGGAGAAAGATTTTTTTGAAACTGGCCAGCAAAATTTTCCTAACCAGCGGGCAAAAAGGAACTGAATCGGAGACATGAGAGAATCAACAACACAACAACAACACAAACACAAAATTAAAACACGAAAGATTATGGCATTGAAAGTGAAAGCAGTTGAACGACTGGTGAAATTCAACAAGACGGATGCGGGCGTGTGGCGCTACGTGATGTCTCCAGAACTTTACACCTCGCTGAACCAACAGAAGGTGATCCGCGAAGCAGCGCTCCGCAGCGGAGTGAGCCAGGGTGTGATGCAGGCTTGCTGGGATGCAGCAGGTGAGGTGATCAAGGCATGGGCGACAGAAGGTCATTCGGTGGCACTCCCAGGACTCGGCACCATGCGATTCGGACTCCGCGCCAAGGCGGTGGAGGATGTGAACAAGGTGAAGACCGCCCTCATCAAGAGCCGACGCATCATCTTCACCCCCGCAGTGGAACTCAAGGAGGAGCTTGCCGGCACTGCCATCCAAATCACCTGCTACGACCGCACGGGCAAGGAAGTGAAGCGTGTGACCTCCAGCGATGAGGGCAACGTGGAAGACCCTGAGAACGAAGGTGGCGAGAACACGGGCGAGAACACTGGTGGCAACAACAACGGTGGTGGCGGCACGTTGGTGGACGACCCGGATGGAGACTAAAAGACCCTCTCCCCGACCCTCCCCCATAGAGTGGGAGGGAGCCATTCGGGGTGTGCCTGATGAGAAACCAAACAGGTATTAATGAGAACCAAAACCAAGTATTAACTCCCAAAAAACAAAATGCCCTACAAGCCGGACGGCTCTCCCCCTTCATGGGGGAGATGTCCGAAGGACAGAGAGGGTCTTGATCATGAAGAATAAAGATTTTTGGAGAACCATCATTCAGGTGGTGGTGTCTATCCTGACGGCAGCGCTGACTGCTATGGGAACCACGAGTTGCATGCGATGCATGATGTAAGATGAAAAATGTAAAATGTAAGATGTAGAAAGGAGAAGGTTGCAATGGTTGCAGCCTTCCCCTTTTGTTTTCTCGTCTGTCGAGCGTCCGACTTACTTAATTCCGTTTTGTTTCCGCTCCAGATTCAGGAGAACGTTAGAGATGTATTGTTTATGTGTCATGATGGTACATGAACTTTTCCAATCGCCCAGAATCTTGACCACTTTGTTGAAGGTGGCATCACTCATTCCCTTGTCCTGCTGGGCACGGATGTATTCTGCCATTCGGTTCAGTATCTGTTGCTGCATGGACATGATGGTTTCTCTCCTGAATTCTTTGTAATAGCTGTCCAGACGTTCCATCACCAAGGCGCCATCCACCATGTCCCCATTTTTCAACTCTAATACCTGAAGGCATTGTGTGATAAAATTTTGATTCATGATGATAGAGGGTGATATCTCGCCATTGGTTTGTCCCATTTCTCCAAGGATGGAGCGAGCCACTGCTATTTCATTCTCGGATGCCATTGGTGCGTTGGCGGTCAAATAAGTCAGCATGCTCATCAGCAATGGTCTGTCATCACCTCTTCCGTTCGTGTAGTTGTCGCGATAGAAGGTCATGCGGGTGATGAAGTCGTCTTGTCCCATTTCCTCTCCAGCAGTGGATGCCGTGGCAGTTCTCACAAAGCCGCTTGGTCCTTCGATCTCGTACAGATTACCCTTCCAGCTGCCAGACTTGCCATCCAGTTTCCACTCCACTGCCACCACGATACGGTTGCCAGCATGCTCTTTCGAGTTGCTGCGAAGCACCAATACGTCGTAGGTCGTGTTCTCGCCGATCACGATAGGGTCATCTTCGTCATTGTAGCGCACGATGGTCTTCTTGTACTTCGCTTTCTCTGCCTCTGTGGCATTTTCTGGAAGTCCCTTCATTTGTCCGTAGTAGGTCACGTCTGTGTCTTGACTGTCCTGTTCGAAAGCAGCTCGCAGTTCGTTTGTCATGGTGACATATCCCGCCCCTGGAATCACTTTGAACTCCACGATGTTGCATCGCCAGGGATGGAGCGTACTGGTCTTGCCCTGTTCGCGGACGGTGTTCGTGATGGTCACACCTTTCGAGTTCTTGAACTTCTCAAATGCCTTGAGCACGTTCTTCTGAGCCGACATGTTCAGGCTCACGATTGCTGCCAGCAACAATGCTGCATAGCGGATGTTTCTTGTTTTCATATTCCTTGCTGTTTTAGATTGTTATATTTCGATGCTGTTTCTGTATTCTTCGAGGTAAGCCTCATATTTTTTGTTCAATGCCATCGTAGCGGCATCCAGTTCCACCTTCTCCATCAGGATGGCTTGTTTGAGTTGCCACATCTGATAGTCTTTTTCCACTTGTGCCAGTTCTTCCTCGCTCACTTGCGGCAGCTCTGGGATGGTTTCGCTGTTTTCCACTTCCGTCATTTCTGCTATAGGGCTTGCCGGTTGGCGATGCTTGCGACGGATGTGCTTCTTGGGAGCCGTGTATGCCACTTGTTCCGTTGCTGGTGAGGAAGGTGTCAGCGTGATGGGCGCTTCTTTCTCTTCAGGCTTCACCATTGGAGGCTGTTGGGCGATTTGAGGGGTGGTGTCTTGCTGAGGAGTCTCAGGGACGAGCTTGCCGAGAACGAACCACAAGGTCAAGCAGGCAGCTACGGCTATGCCCCAACCGATGTAGCGACGGATTTGTAGGCGTTTCCGCTCTGCCATTGTCTGGTCGTAGAGGGCTTCACCCAACGTGAGTTCGCCCAGCATCTCGGCGATGATCTTCCACTCGGCAGGGGCATCAGGGCGATTCACCTCGATGGCAAGCTGGCGTTCCTCCTCTGGGGAGGTCTTGCCTTCCATATAGAGATCGATGAGTCGATTGACTTCTTGCTGTGTCATAAGTTCATCCTCCTTTTCATTTCGTTAAACACTTTCTTTCTTGCCATTGCCACCATGCTCTGCACAGAGGCTTTCGGGATGCCCGTCTGTTGGGCGATTTCTTCAGTCGAGAGTCCGTTTTGCTGTCGCATCTCGAAGAGTTGTCGTTCGCGGGGTTGCAACTGCCCGATGGCTTCGTCCAAGGCTTTCAGTCCTTCCTCCCGTTCCACTTCTTCATGTGGGGAGAGGTGTGGTGATGGATTGGTTTCGCCCATGCCGTCCGTTTCTCGCACCAACGTGAGGTGTTGCCGTCGTTTCATGTTCACACAGCAGTTTTTTGCCACCCTCACAGCCAATGCCTCGATGTTTCGGCTTTCGTCCAGCTGCTGACAGTATCGCCACAGTTGCAAGAGCGTCTCCTGAGCCACGTCCTCTGCATCGTCCGCTGAGCCGAAGAAGTCTCTTCCGATGCGGAGAATCAGAGGACGCAGTCGCGCTGCTGTCTGTTCAAATGCGGTTCTGTCCATGCTGTTTTTGAGTTGCTTTTACCCTCTTTACGCAAGAAATAGGAAATACTTAAGTTGAAAAACGCCACAAAATTACAAAAAAATAAAAAAAGTCGTAACTTTGCATTGGATTTTAACTAAAGGGGTTAAGTCAATAACATATAAATACTATTTGATATGCTAAACAAAGAAAAACTCGCTGCCGACCTGACAGCCATTCGTGAGAAATCGCCACTCGTACATAACATCACCAACTATGTTGCTATGAACTTTACGGCCAATGCTCTCCTCGCCGTAGGTGCATCGCCTGTCATGGCTCATGCTGTTGAAGAAATGGAAGATATGACAGCTATTGCTGGCGCGTTGATGATTAACATCGGCACGCTCGACAAACAGTGGGTTGAGGGAATGCTTGCTGCCGGCAGGGCAATGAATAATCGTGGAGGGGTGACAGTACTTGACCCTGTGGGTGCAGGTGCAACACCATACCGTACCCAAACAGCATGGAAGATTATCAATGAGTGCCACCCCACCATCATACGAGGAAACGGTTCTGAGATTATGGCGCTTGTCAATGCCAATGTGAAGAGTAAGGGTGTTGATTCAAGTGCAGCGTCGTCCGATGCTATAGAGTCGGCAAAGATGCTGGCAAAGCAGACGGGTGCTATCGTTACTATCAGTGGAGCTACGGATTATGTGACAGATGGTGAGCGCATAGAGCAGCTGACAAATGGTTCGCCCATGCAGACTCTGGTAACAGCTATGGGATGCACCGCATCCTCAATGGTAGCAGCCTTTGCCGCCATCAATCCAGATCCGTTTGAAGCATCGCTCCACGCCATGGCCCTGATGGGGGTAGTTGGTGAATTGGCAGCTAAGAAATCAGCAGGACCAGGTTCTCTACTTACCAACTTCAACGACCTTCTTTACACCATCACTCCTGAAGAACTAATCAACACTGTACGACAGTAATGGACTTCGATTTATCATTATATCTAGTTACAGACCGTCCACTGTCTCGTGGAAGAGATATGCACTGGATTGTGGAAGAGGCTGTTAAGGGTGGCTGTACTATCGTGCAGCTACGTGAGAAGGATTGCGATACGGCCACCTTTGTGGCGTTGGCTCAGCAGTTGAAGGAGACGTTGCGTCCTTACGGTGTTCCCCTGATTATCAACGACCGTCTGGATGTGGCACTGGCAGTTGATGCCGACGGAGTGCATATCGGACAATCAGATATGCCATATCATATTGCACGACAGCTGCTTGGACCTGATAAGATTATCGGTCTCTCCGTAGAGAACATGGGTGACCTCAAGGAAGCAAACCAGCTCGACGTTGACTACATTGCCATTTCTCCTATCTTTGGTACTTCAACCAAGACAGATACCGCAAAACCATTCGGTCTGGATGGGGCTCAGATTGCTATGGCGCATAGTGTGCATCCTGCAGTGGGAATTGGCGGCATGAACCATCGCACAGCAGCTGATGTCATCAGCCGAGGCGTAGATGGAATTGCCGTAGTATCCGATATCGTAAGTGCCGACTCTCCTCGTCAGTCATCGGCGGAACTGCTTCAGCTCGTCAAGGATAAGCAGGGCTCCTGGTGCGACAACGCTTGGCAGGTGGTAACCCCGTTGTTTGAACAGATCAAGCACCACCCTTTTATCATGCAGATGGCAGATGGAACCCTCCCACGAGATACCTTCAAGCGGTATCTGGAGCAAGACGCCATCTATCTGGCAAACTACGCCAAGGAGATGAACAAGCTTGCATCGATGGTGGAAGAAGGAGAAGCGCGTGAACAGATCCGTATCTTTGTCGAGGATGCCATGAAGGCAGAAAAAGCCTTGAACGAAGCCCTCAGCATGGAGATAGGCCATGACAACGTTCAGCCCATGCCGCTGACGACTGAGTACATGAATTTCACCTCTCTCTATATCGAGTCAGGCAATCTTCCCATGGCTATTGCTGCCCTGCTGCCTTGTATATGGATCTATAATGAGGTGGGGAAATACCTGAAGTCCATAGAGAAGGACCCAGCGAACAACTTCTATCATGAATGGATCAACTGCTACACTTCACCTGTGATGGACGAAGGTGTTCCTGTCATGCAGCGTCTGGCAAACAAGCTGGCGTCAGAAGGAAGCATCCAACTCCGCGCAGCTATGCGTCACGCTTTTGTCCGTAGCACCGAAATGGAAATACTTTTCTGGCAGCAGTGCCTCTGATCCCCTCGAAACATCAAAAACAAGAAATAATTCCTCTATATGAAATACAATCGTGTACTCACCATTGCCGGAAGTGACTCTGGTGGTGGTGCCGGCATACAAGCCGACATAAAAACCATATCAGCATGTGGTTGCTATGCTGCATCTGCCATTACAGCTATCACGGTACAGAACACACTCGGCGTGACAGCTGTGAGCGCAGTACCCACACCCATCATTGAACAGCAGATTGAAGCCGTCCTCTCCGACATCGGTGCTGATGCCATCAAGATAGGTATGCTGCATTCATCGGAAGTGGTGGAAGCAGTAGCTCGTCAGTTGGATGCTTTCAAGATCAGGAATGTCGTGCTCGACCCTGTGATGGTATCAACCTCAGGTCACAAGCTTATCGAAGACAGTGCCATTGACTCTCTTATCACCATCCTGTTGCCTCGTGCCCGCGTCATCACCCCTAATATCCCAGAGGCGGAGATTCTGCTTGGCGGAGAGACACTCGATTGTCAGTCATCTCTTCCTGATGCTGCACGTCGACTCGCAGAGAAGGCTCAGACCTCAGTGCTCCTGAAAGCGGGGCATCTCACAGAAGAGAAGCTGGTAGACATCTTCTATGATGCCGAGGAAGGCAAGGTGTATGAGTTGCCATCGGTACGTATCCACACCAAGAACACCCATGGCACAGGATGCACGATGTCGTCGGCTTTTGCCTCTATGCTTGCCAAGGGCATGAACCTGCCAGATGCTGCAGCTGCAGCTAAGCAGTATATCAATGATGCCATCGTTGCTGGTGCCGACTATGAAATAGGTAACGGCTTTGGTCCTGTGAAGCACTTCTTTGGTTTTTGGAAGTAACAACCAAGCAAAGCTACAATTTCAGCTAATGACTCATTGAGGACACTGCCCAACCTATACCTCCAAGTCATAAGGGTCAAGAGTTCCTTCAAATGAAAGCAAATGATGAAAAATGAAGAGTAAAAAGGTGCAAAGCATTGATGTCAATGTATTTTTTTCGCCTTTCTTTTTTCATTATTCATTTCTTTTATATACCTTTGTCCCCGAAAAACGAAAACAATCCAACTATGGCAGAAGAAACACAATTTGACCAACTGCAACGGCTCGTTCAACTGATCGCAGACGACAACGAACTGGTGAACCGTGCCAACACGTTCATGCAGAACCTTGTGAACAACAAGTTTGACTATCGCGGCAGGAAAGACATCTCCGCTG
>JAEEGL011159622.1_pt1 | contig 12360 bp, 13 predicted proteins | sample 9134231 | NCBI WGS metagenome assembly JAEEGL01 (sample SAMN16246548, study PRJNA631951) | gut metagenome | biome: gut microbiome; feature: rumen; material: fiber-attached | host: Bos | place: Iran: Karaj | collected 2018-10 | reverse complement strand
GTTTTGACATGATTATATCTCCTTTTAATTTGATAATGCAAGCCCTAGTGCGGCCGTTGGTGCTGCTAAATCGAGATAGGTAAATGCTTTTAAACTTCCGGTGAATCCTGCCGCGTTTGAAATAACCGATACTACTTCAACGTTGCTCGGTTCTGCTAGAGTAAAAGGCAATTCGTATTTTTTAATATCCGACGTAAGATAAAAGTCTTGACGCGGGCTATATTGCGATCCGTTTATTCGCACGGAAATATAACCGATTCTTGTCGTCGGTCCTGTTCCGTTTACTTCTAATAAGTCAATTACAAGTTTATAGTTGCCGGCCGGGAGTGGTTGAGAAGTAAAAACCGGGAGTACGGCTGTAGTTTCTACTCCTAGTGTAAAATTAACGAAACCGTTTCCGATCGTTGCCGCGTTGCCCGAAACACTATTCGCTTTTGACAGTGGTGTAACTCTCGACGGGAAACTGTCGAGGATCGACGCAAGGCCCGTTACTACGCTCGCGCTTTGTGCCGCCTCGTCTGCGCTTTCTGCTGCGGCTGCCGCGCTGTTCCCTGCTGCCGTTGCGCTCCCTGCTGCCGCGCTCGCGCTGTTGCCCGCTGCTGTTGCGCTGCCTGCTGCGTTTGTTGCGCTCTGCCCTGCTTGCGTCGCGCTCCCGGCTGCTGCTGATTCGCTTGCGGCTGCCTGCTGTGCGCTCTGTGCTGCTGCTGCCTCGCTTAACCCGGCCGCGGTCGCTTTGTTGTTCGCGAGTGTTGCGCTGTTCGCCGCGGCTGTTGCGCTGTTCTGTGCGGCTGTTGCGCTCGTCCCGGCCGACGATGCGCTCCCGGCTGCGGCCGTTGCGCTTGCTGCTGCTGCGTCTCTCGCGTCGAAAACATCGCTTAACGCGTCCTCTGCTCTCTGGATTTCCGCGTCGAGGGCTCCGGTTATGTTTTCCTCGGCCGTCGCCCAATCCGCGCGGAGTTCATTAAACTTCTGCAGAAACCATCCGAGGTTAAGCGAGTGCATATCTCCCCACGGGAATCTAAACATATAATGCAACTCTCCTTTCTTAATAAACCATAATACAAAATTCCGTCACGAAATCTTCGGCGATCCGGTGAATAAGGTTTAAATCCGGGTAAATTTCGAGGTCCCCTCGAAGCATTTGGGCGGGGGTCGTCACGCCGATATTACCGTGAATTCGCGAGGTCCTTAATACGTTGTGGTTGCTGTTTTCGTTTTCGTTCGTCCGTCCTGTCGCTGTTTCTGTCGTGGTTCCGGTTCCTTTTGTGGTATTCTCTGTCGTTGCCGCCCTCTGCGCGCTGCTGCTCCCGGTCTGGCCGCTCTGCGTGTCGAGGGTCGTAGTGTTGTAACCGGCCTTTTTTGTTTCGTTGCTCTCGCTGCCGGCCTCTGTGCTGCTCTCTGCGCGGTTTTCGCTCTGGTTCTGGCTATTACTCCCGGCCCGGGCCGAAACTGCCTCGCCGGTCCTCTCGGTCGCGTTACGGCCGGTTTCGCTGCTCTCTTCCATGCGGTCGTAGTTTTCGATCGGGTTATACTCGAGTTTTGTCAGCGCGTAAATTTTATCCCAAACAAAGATATTTTCGTCGGACCAATACTTTATTTGAGATTTCATAAACTCCGCGTCGGGATAGAGGGCCTCGAAATCTTTCTCTCTCATAAGAATCTGATTTATTAACGTCGCGCGATTCGCTGTTGTGTCAAACTCCGACGGGAGTGTCATGTTATCAAACAGCGTTTCATCGTAGTTATATAAATCAGTTACGGAAAGGCTCGCTCTGTTCGGAAACGGTAACATTTGGTTTCACTCTCCAATCGACCGAGCAATTAACGCCCGGATAAAGTTTTTTGACTTTCTCGAAACCGGTTCGGATGCTGTTTAACCATCCCTCGGCGATAATCGCGGTTTCGACGTTGTTCGCGTTCACTTCGTCGGTATTGAGCCGCTCGCGCTTGTCAGTATTCGCGTTCGGAATTCCGATCTTTGTATCAAACTCTTCTTCGATCTTTCTCATATCGGAAACGATATCCGAAACGAGATAGGTATTTTTGAGGTTCTGGCTGAAAAGCTGCCATTGCGCGTCGCCCTCTTCGGTAAAGAGTGACTTGTCGACGACGACGGCCGGCTCCCCGGATGCTATGTCCTGATACATCTTTTTAAAAGCCTCGGCCTGCGCTTTCGACTTTGCAGCGAAAACAAACGCAACTTTGCTATTTATGAGGTTAATATCGATCCCCTGCGAGCATAGGGCCATTTTAGCCGCATAAAACCCGATAAGATCGCCAGCGCCTCTCCAATCGGGAGCGAGGCGAACGACTTCGCAATCGCGCCCGATCTTCAACTCTCGGCCGCTCTCGACCGGGAGAAGTTCGTTCGCGATGATTACGAAATCAGGCTCGAAAAACTGATTAAATCCCCCGGCCGCCCCGTACTGTGGAATAACCCCGAAACGGGCCGTATAGAGGACCGGCACAAAACCCGCGCCGAAAAGAACGTATTTAAAATAATCCTCATCCCATCCCTCGGGAAGTGTAAATTTAAAAACGTTGGTCATTTTCTGCCATAGGTAACGCGCGTAAAAACCGAACGACGCATTATCAGCGAGATGAAACGTCGAGGGCGAAAAAGAGGCTTTCGCCACGTTTTCGACGTCGTAGGGAATAGGCAAATTCACCGGATAACTCCCCCTTTCTTTTTATATACTATACCATTTTGCCGACGTTTTTTCAATACGTTGAATACTCCAAACCATGCCCCGTAATTACCGGACGGCCCGGGCGGTACGTAGCCCCCGAAATACTCCCACCAATGCCCGGCCGCTGCCTGTCGCCGGCTGCCGCTCGTCGACCATGTGGCCGACCGTTCATAACCGTCGTGAAATATTTTGGTTAACGCGTCCATAGAGTATACAGAGAGATCGGCTTGCGCTCGAAACGTCGCGAACGGGATCGCGTCGTGATACGATTGATTCCAACCCCCGCACGATCCGTCACTATAGTTTGAACAAACCCAGTTAAGGTAATGCATCTGCGCCGTGCCGTCGTTCTGGCTGCCGGTCTGGTTCGAGTAGTTCGGACCGTAACCCGGATACGAGGGCGATTGATCCCGATAAATATAATTCGCCGCGGGGTCCGATTGAAAAATACCGTACGCGTGCGCGGTGTTATTCCCGCAAACGATCCCGATACGACTATCGTTAACGGGTAAAACCGTCTCGTACTGCCATCGCCAAGGGTTATAATCACTCTCGGCCTCAAAGTTTCCGAGGGCCGCGCAAACGGCAGCTTTCCCCCATCCGAGCGAGGTTAATATATCCATTACCATGGTTGCGTTATCTGCGGCCTCGCTCGAATCTCGGGTATATCCATAGGTTTGTTTATTATGCCATGGCATGATTTACTCCAAATATACGCCCGTCGCGAGGGCGTTTTCGATCGCGGTCACTTCCGACGAATACGCTGCCGGGATCGCAACGTGCGGATTCTCGCATAGTACAAAACCACCGTTTAACGTCGAGAGGGTGACTTTCTGCATCAACGGCCGGCCATAATCCGCGAGATCGTCGTTTGTCGGGGTGAAAAACTCTCCCCAAAACATAAACGGCATCCGGTTATTGAAAGATATTGTCGACTGCGCGCCGAACATTTCACACGTGGATTTCATCGCGGCTCCGGCCGACGCGACTTTTCCGAGATCGCCGGCATTAAGCGGGGTTTCGCCGATCTCATTGTAATACTGCTGCATTTCCTCATCGCTCGAGCCGATAAGTTTTCCGACGCCCTGCACGAGTGACGAATAAGCTTTTTTGAGGATCGCTGCCGGGCTTCCGAATTCTGTCGCGGCTGCGACGGCCGTATTCTGGATATACTCGCCCACGCTCGACGGCTTCGCTGTCTGGATAACCGCGACGGGGATATCGACGCCGACTTGCGCCTCGATAACCCGGAACGGCCGTAACGGTCTCCAATCTGCGTACGTGTCGCCGGTATGGTCCGGGCAAATAGACAGGATGCCTTTTCCGGTTCGTAGGTCCACCGTATAAACGAAATCGGTCGTACTGCTTAAAAGCGTCGAATCAAGTTCGATAAGCGAACAAAACGGATAGAACGAAACATAATACCGGGCGAACGGTTCGTAATTCATGTAATTTCCGCGCGAGGCGTCGAGCGGATGCCGGGGCGTCGAGCATGAAATCAGGTTCGTAAACTCGATATTAAGCATCGTATTAAACTTGTAGGCTGTTACGCCGAGATTGATCGTATCATAACCGACGGTTATACCGGTCACGTTCGTTACCAAACTGCGATTGACGAAATCGTTCACGCTATACGGATACCACATGCACGAAACGAGGTATTGCATCGGGTCTGTAATTGCTTTTTTGAGGCCGTCCGCGAGATCGGTCCCACCGTCGGCCCATTGCGTCGTTAAATTGAATAGTTTATTCATTAGCTGAATAAACACGAGATAACTCATCGCGTAATAATCGACCGATCCGAACGTCGTGCCTTTCCCGACGACGCCAACGACAAAGCACCCGAAACTCTGCGCGCCCGGCTGCAGCGGGTTCGGCCTCATATCGTAAATGGTCCCGATCGACGGATACGCGGCCTTTACGGGGTATTTCGTATCGCGGATATAACCGTCGTAATTCGCCGAGGCCCTCAAAACATAAAGCTGTTGTGTTAATATGTTAGGACGAAACGACGCGAGAGGATCAACCACAAGATAGGCCGTTACAATCGTGCCGGTGAGAATATAATCGGTCACGAAATAATAACGCTCGAAATCCGGTATATAGGCGTAATTTATTTGTGAGACGTTATCCATCCCGGCAATAGTTGTAGAAAACTCAAGGACCGGTTTCGCGATGCTGCATCCGTCTTTTAATTTTACGTTATAAGTAGGCGTCGACGGGGTCGTCGGCCGGCCGGTCGAGTTTCGCCGTTTCGAAAAATTAAAAAAGTAAACGTTCATTTTTACTCCTTATAAAGCGACGGCCCGGGATGCCCGGACCGTCATAAAGAAAGGAAATCGATCTCTCGATTTAATCGAGACAAAGTACGACGGCTTTCTCGGTGTTATCCTGACAGGCGGTAAAACGCCCATGAATGTAGGTATTCCAATACTCGCCGCGCGGGTTGTAAATCGGGGCCGGCATACGCAGATCGCGCATCGCATAACCGAGAGCGTCTCTGTCGTGAATAAGGCCGATAACCGTCGCGTTATTAACCGCGCTGCCGGTCGTCGGGCTGCCGGTCGTGTCGGTGTAAACCGGAGTAACGTTAATCGTTCCCGGGGTCTTGATGCTCTGCCAATAATCGATTGCCTCGTACGTCGGGAGCCGCATCATATCTGCGTTATACAGATTCGACAGGACCATGCTGTTGATATATTCCATAAACGGCCGGTAAATCGCGACGCGCAGATTATTCGCGTCGGTATGACGCAGAATGTTTTTACCGGTGATATTCGTCTGGAATTTGTTCGAACGTGCGCGCATCTGGCCGACGATCGTTCGAATTCTCGCATACATCCAACGCACAAACGCCTCGAAATTGCCGCTCTGCATAATGTCAGTAGCGGAAAGACTCTGGCCGCTCGCTGCGTTGTACTCGGTGAGAAGATGCACGACGCGATCGCTGTCGTTTTCGTCGAGTAGTGCCGCGATAAAGTTAATCTGCAGCAGGCGGGCTTTCGCCTCTTCGAAACTCTCGCGGTCGTTGCGACGCTCGGTAACAAGCATCTGGAAAAACCGGGACAGTTCGGCCGGCCCATGAAAGGCCACGTCAAACTGAGTTTCAAACGTGGTGAAGTGCTGCATATATGCGACGCTGCCCATGAAATGAGTTTCGAGGGCGTCCTGTTTGTGGATGATAAAGGGATCGACGGATTCGTGATAACCGTCAGCGGGGTTCTGACTTACATCATAGGCAACGGGCCAAAGCCAAGCGTCGTCGTCTTCCATCTCGTCGGCCACGGGAGACAGTTTCCGAATGATATTCCCCCAACGGTCGCCGGGGATCGCGAGAGAGGCGAGCGGCTGATCGTACGGCCTCTCGGCGAATACGGTCGTTTCCATTACCTGAGTTAGTGCATTAAGCACGGGGTCTTTACCGAGGGCGAGCAACGTTGTTGCGGTCGAGACGAACGTCGAGAGGTTCGCAAGGTTCCCGATTGCGCTCTGGCCGGTCGCCTGTTTAACGACCGCATTAAGCAAGGTCGCGCCCTGTGTTACTTCCGGGGTGTTAGGCATAATTTCTCTCCTTTACATATTACAAAATTTTGTCAAGATTTCGGTCGCCTCGTCGCGCGGGTCCTTGACGCTCCCGCCCGGCTGCCGCGCGTTCGCAAGATTAAAAGCCTGTAGAGCTTTCGTAAAATCCTCGACGGCTTTCTCGATACGTTCGGCTGTGTCCTGTGTAACGGCCGGCTTCGGCTGTTCCGCGGGTTTCGGCTGTTCGGCCGGCTTCGGCTGTTCTGCGGGTTTCGGCTGTTCGGCCGGTTTCGGCTGTTCGACCGGTTTCGGGTCCTCGCTTTCGTTTTCAAACGCTGCGATCTCTTCGGGAGTATAGCCGGCTTTTATGAGGCCGATATACTCGGAAACTTTGAGTTTTGCCATAGTCAACTCCTTTCTTCATCAAGTAGAAATTCCCACGTTAACCGGTCCGTGACAGTATCGCCGTTTAAATAATGTTGGGTCCGGAATTCATAGAGGGCGTTATACGTGGCCATATCGAAACGCCCGGAAATAGTGAGAGGCGGGCGTCCACGTAAACGCAGATTTAAAAGGGCTTGCAGGACGCGGACATAAAAGCCCTCGGCCCCGATCTCGAGGATCGGGGGATCGGAAAAGAAATCAGTTCGCGACAATTGATATCAAGTAGGCGTCGGCGTCAAAGTTATAAGTGGCCGCGGTCCCGTTTCCGGTCGTTGCGATCCCGTGAACCGTTATAATACTCCCGCTTTTCGTGATGCTGTCGACGCTGATAATATTAACGACCGCGAGCGAGGTTTTGTGCAATGCTACGACGTTCATTCTTCGTCGGCCTCTCTTTCGTTAATTTCCTCGGGCTTTTCGTTGTCAGGTGACGCCGGTTTGATTTTTTCGAATATGCCCGAAAGATACTTTGCGATATCGGGGTTTATCTGCCCGATATTCTCGGTTATGCTCCCGGATTCCATAACACAAAGATAAACGGCGATACTCCGCGCGACAGAAACCGGCAGCTTAACTCCGATAATCGGAAAAGTAAAATCGGCCAATAGCCCGAAAGCAAACGCGAGCAACTCGGCGACTTTGTGGAATAAACCCTTTCGCATCGTCTCGCTCGTATAGTTACCGAGGGCCGCGGCCTTTATTAACCCGGTCGCGATATCGATAGCAATAAAACCGAGTATAACAATCGCGTCCCGTGCCTGTGGTAAAATAATAGGTATAATCGATTCCATACTATATCGCTCCGTTTCGATATTTAAATAAGGCCCGAGTTATGACGCGGCAAACGTCACGCGCCCGGATTCCGTCCGGCTGCCTTTGCGCATCGGGCCTTTATACTATTATAATAAACTATTGTAAGGCTTTTGTCAAGGTTAGCTTGCAGTAATAGTCATTAAAAGAGATACGGCCGTCGATCCATGCCGTAAATACGAGGGCGAAATCTTTTTTAAATTTCTTGATCGAAAAAGGCTCGGAAATATACTCGGCTTTCGGGGTTCCGGTCCGGTATCGGGTCACGTAATACCGGGCCTCGGATTTGTGCCGGTATATATACACATCGTCGAATTTTGCGATAATCCGATATTCGTCGATCGGCTCGGCCCGGACATACAAATAATTTGACATATCGAAAGCGTTTCCGATTGCCATATCATTAAACGCCTCGCTCTGGCTCGCTTTGTATAGGGCCGTTTTGCTCTTCTGCAGCGATATCGGAGAATCGGAAAGTTTGAGGATCGCGACTCCCCGATCTTTAAGGTAACATTCTTCTTGTTTTCCCCGGACCATTTTATCGACGTAGTTCGTAATTCCGAAAGCCTCGAAAACCGGCGACGATAACTTGTTCGCGTTCGAGAGAAAAACCATTTTTAACGGGGCCTCTCCCTCGAGTTCCCGGTTTCGGTTTACAGACTCGTAAAATTGTAAAACGGCCTCGCCCTCGGCCCGAATCGGGCGCGCTGTCTTTTCCGGGATAAACTCGTCGTAAACGCAGATTTTAATATCTCGCCCGGAAAACCCGCGGATACTCGAAACCGTCGCGAGGGCTGCCGTGTATCCAATCGGGGGACCGGCCGGCACGATATCGCCTTTCTCATTTCGTTCGCTTTTCCATATTCCTTTTACGTTCTTTACGTTCGGGATCGGCCCGGATACGAGCGGCTCGAGGTTATAGAAATCCGTTACCGGGGTAAACGGAGAAAAGGCCGTATTTCCCACGAGGTCCGCTTCAACTTGCAGGCGTCGGAGATATATAAACTTGTCGCCCGTCCTGTCGTGATAGTCATAGCAGTATTTACACGCGCCGAATGTTTTCCCGGTTCCGCGCCCATGAACGACGAAAATAAACGTATACGGTAAATCGAAAATTTTCGCCATGTCAATATAACCGCTCGGGAGATAGTATTTTGATTTCATCGGTTCACTTCCTTTATAATAAAATAGCCCGGGATACTCTCCCGGGCCGACCGAAAGGCGGTCTTCCTTTTGTTAATCGCAATCTAAAACGCAGTAAACGAAACGGCGTCCGTTTTTGCTTTCCCCGGATTCAAACCGGACGGAATACGGGTCGTCGCCCATAAGGTCCGCGATCTCGAGAAAAGCTTTCTGGAGTGTCTGACTCTGCGCGGTAATAACCTCGCTCCCGGAGAGGATCGTCAACAGAGTTACGGGGTTTCCCTTGCTGTCTTCTTTCTCGTAAACAAGATAAGCGTCGACAGGGTACGAACGGTCGAGTTCCTCGTCGCTCATTTTCGCGACGCCTTTACTGTCGCCCATGGTCAACTTGTAAAGCATTTTCTTGTCTTCTTCGAGGTTTTCGATGTTGGTTCTAATAAGCTTCATTTTCTTGATTTCCTTTCTAAAAATCAATAATCTATTTCCTCGTCTTCCGAGGATAACCTATTATACAAAATCTTCGCCATTCTGTCAATATCAATATACGACAATTCTAATATTCTTTTGTATTCCTCGAGGGTTCCGACGGTATACGGGACCGAGTAAAGATAAACGTTCGAGGTAATATCGATTTCCCGGCCCTCGACGGTATAGTGAGAGATCGCCGGTTTTCCGTTGTATTTCGCCGCGGTGCTGCCGGCCTCGACAAATATAAACCCGTCCTCGAGGGCGTCGACGCCTTTCGGATGTTTCGCGAGTTCGGCCGCGCCTTTCTTCTTATTTACTCCCGCAATTGTTACGTGTAGTTCGCGATCCCCGGCCCGGTTATATTCTTCATAGGCGTATTTCTTCGGGCCGCAGGTTTTAAAAACCGGGTACGTCGCCTCGCGTTCGTAAACGCCCATATAGTGAACGACGCCTTTCGGGTCCCGGGCGTATGCCCCGTTTCGGATGCTGTCCGCTTTCCGGGCCTTGTTGTATTCCTCGAAAGCTGCGGCCGCGTGTCCGATGAATTTTACGGAATCCGTGTCCGCGTAAACGAAATCCGCGAATTTGTTCCCTTTCTTGTTCCGATTCCCGTATACTAATAAAATCCCGTCCATTAACCGGCGACGGGCGAGGGCCGTCGTATATATGCCCCACTCAAACGGCAACCAATACCGAGCAAACGCGGCCGCGAATAATGTTTCTTCCGGGGTCGTCTCGTCGTAATGGAAATCGTTATCTTCGGCGAGAAAATCGATATTCTCTTTTATTGCGCGGGTCGCTGTCATGCCGTATATACTATTGATACGATTTTTCGCCTTTGCGTAAAGATATTCATTAAACTCGGTTTCCTCGTCGGTCGCGCCTTTTAATCCTTTGAGTTCCGTTTTCTGCACGTAAAACTTGATAACGAAATCCCGGAAACATTTCGGGAGATAGTCTTTTGATGCTTTAAACCATGTAATAATTTTCGCGTCGTCCCACTCGTAAACGTCCTTTATAATAGTATAATCAACGTCGCAACAAACCGTCGCGTATACGCTCGCGGAGATAACGCGGCCGGTAAAGATAACGGCATCCGCGGAAAGTTCCGTCGCCTTGTCTTTCGTCAAGTAGGGATCGCCGAAATACCGATCTTTTAAACGTAGGTTCGTGAATTGAATTTCCATTATAATGGCGCGCTCCCGCTTGTAAATCAATTTCTCGAGATACGGTATATCGATCGGCTCCAAAATTTCAACAAATGGAGTCGAGGGGTAAAGACAGTTTACAAGTACATCGGGATAACTGCTCGATCGATCGTACGACGTCACGTTGTGCAATAGTTCGTTGCAATACCACCGGTTCGCCGTTGTGTCTCCCCCTCGAAAGCATTTCTGCATATACTTGTAAAGCCTCGGCGACGGAAAGTATTTTTTCGCAAAATGATAACCGAGGTTTTCCCGGATAACTTGTTTACACTCCCGGCGAACGTAGCCGGTCGAGGTATACGGAATTGTTTTGAGGTCGTCGCCCTCGCTCGTCATTTGCATTTGTACGGCCTCGACTAAACCGAGTACATCGTTTTGACAATATCGTAATTCCTCGATCGTTAACGGGGTCCAATAGTAACGACGCAGGCCGTAATCGTAATCATCGAGTTTCTCGTGTTTCACGTGAAACTTTTTCGTAAAGGCTTTAAGTGTCATATTCGAGAGAAGATACGAACAACGAAACTCGAAACGGCCATCATACATCGTACACCGTAACACTTTACGACGACGGACCGTGAAAACTTCCTCTTTCTTGAATTCGTATATACCGGCTAAAAACGCGAATTCGAATGATAAATTATGCACGTATATAACGACGCAGCGATCATCATACTTTGAAAGCAAGCGGCCGATTTTAAACAGGACATCTTTAAACTCTTGCCAAGTTCGGCCGAAAACTGTTAACTCGTTCCCGATCTGGAATTGCCAAATATACATAACGCTCTGCTCGATCTCGTCGAGGTTCGTCGTTTCAATATCGAAAGCGCACACGCAATCGATAATATCGGGCTTTTTCCCATTTTTCGATTTTTTCCGTTTGATAACGGGGTAATTTAACAGGATATCGGGACGGAATTCGGACGCAGTACAATAATTTTCTAATGGTAAAGGCAGATAAACCATTTTCTCGCCTCATCTTCTTTTTTTCTTCCATTTCTCAAACGCGCGTTTTACGCTGTCCCGGCTGCGTTTCGTTTCCGGGTCGAGTTCGGGATCGTCGCGGCCGGCCGCGTCTTTTCCGAGTTTATGCCGGTCCTTATACAGATCGCGGATTTTACTGTGTGTACTCTCGCGCATCGCGGTGTAGTAGTCGGCGAGATCGTCGCTATCGATATATAGTGCTTTCGCCCCGCCCGGCTGTTCTTGTGAGTAGATTTCCCGCATAACCCCGAGGAATTTTCCGAAATCCGCGACGTTCTTTTTATTCACGAAATCGATCCCGCGCGCGTTTAATCGGGCGACGGCTTTCTCATTTCGTTTCTCGCGGCCCTCGGCCGTACTGTCAGGCGAGAGAAGAAACCGGCTTATATTTGCATACTCGGCCGCGAGGTCGCGTTTATCCTTTATATCGGCGAGTTTCGCGAACGGTTCCCGGTCCGTCATATAGCCGGCAGCCTGCGCGCGTTTTAATCGCTTTTGGGCAATATCTCGCAAGGTCGTATAATTCGCCCGTACTGCGTTTTGTCCTTTCTGGTTTATATCGACCATTACGCCCTCGGTCCGGGGGATCGCCAATAATTCGATATTTGAAAACAACGGTTTTATTCTTGCCATTGTTTCAACTCCTTTCTACTATATAAATAAAAGGTTGTTACTTGTACGCTCGAATAGTGGTTTCCCTCGACAACCGCGATCCCGGCTCCCCATTGGCCCGAGATCGGCAACAGGATAAACGCGTCGGGGTGGACGTAACCGCAGCGCGTCGAGTGACGGACCGATTTTACGATCGGCTTTTTCTTCTTGCCAACGACGCGCGTTAAAAACAGTTCGATTAACTCGGGGAGATCGCCATTTGCACGAAAACAATAATACTCGTATTTTGTGGCCTCGATTCGCCGGGCCGTTATAGAGGATCGCCAAGGCCGTTTACTCATCGGCTCGATCTCGTCCGGGTGGTTCATTACGAAATCAAATACCCGGTAAAAATTAAGATAATTGTCTTTCGTCGGGAGATTTACTGACAACGTTTCTTCGCTTCCTTTCTTATTTCAATTTTTAGTTGCTGCCTCTCG
>JAEEGL010123015.1_pt1 | contig 12360 bp, 8 predicted proteins | sample 9134231 | NCBI WGS metagenome assembly JAEEGL01 (sample SAMN16246548, study PRJNA631951) | gut metagenome | biome: gut microbiome; feature: rumen; material: fiber-attached | host: Bos | place: Iran: Karaj | collected 2018-10 | reverse complement strand
GCGGACGTCATCAAGCAGCTGATGAAACTCGGCGTCATGGCGTCCGTTTCCGAGATGGTGGACTATGATACCGCGGCTCTGGTCGCCCTTGAATTCGGCGCCAAAGTCGAAAAAGAGATCAACATCACGATCGAAGAGCGTCTGATCGATGACTCGGACGATCTGGACGAGAACCTCGAGCCGAGGGATCCGGTCGTTGTCGTCATGGGTCATGTCGACCACGGCAAGACGTCCCTTCTGGACACGATCCGTCATACCAATGTCGTTTCCGGAGAAGCCGGCGGCATCACGCAGCATATCGGCGCCTACCGTGTGCGCCTGAACGACAGAGACATCACGTTCCTGGATACGCCGGGTCACGCCGCTTTCACATCGATGAGAGCGCGCGGGGCGATGGCGACGGATATCGCGATCCTTGTCGTCGCGGCGGATGACGGCATCATGCCGCAGACGATCGAAGCGATCAACCATGCCAAAGCGGCCAACGTCCCGATCGTGGTCGCGGTCAACAAGATGGATAAAGAGGGAGCCAACCCGGACCGGGTGCTCCAGCAGCTGACAGAGCATAATCTGGTTCCGGAAGAGTGGGGCGGCGACACGATCGTCTGCCGCGTCTCCGCGACCAAGAATCAGGGCATCGACAATCTGCTCGAGATGGTCCTGCTGACGGCGGATATGCGCGAACTGCGGGCAAACCCGAACCGCGCGGCAAAAGGCGTCGTCATCGAGGCTAAACTGGATAAGGGACGCGGTCCTGTCGCGACTGTGCTCGTCCAGAACGGCACGCTGTTCAACGGCGACGTCATCATCGCCGGCAAAGCGGTCGGACGTGTCCGCGCCATGACGGATGACAAAGGCAAGAAGATCGAAAAGGCCGGACCGAGCGTCCCGGTCGAGATCATCGGTCTGAGCGAAGTGCCGGAGGCCGGCGACATGTTCCATGCCGTCAAGGATGAAAGAATGGCAAGAGAACTCGTTGAGCAGAGAAAAGAACAGGAAAAAGCGGAAAAAGCCAGCCCGACGGAAAAAGTCACACTGGAGAATCTCTTCAGCCATATCCAGCAGGGCGACATGAAGGAACTTGCGATCATCGTCAAGGCGGACGTCCAGGGCTCGACCGAAGCGGTCAAGAGCTCGCTGGAGAAACTCTCGAACGACGAAGTCAAAGTCTCCGTCATCCACGCCGGCGTCGGCGCGATCAACGAATCCGACGTCATGCTCGCGGACGCGAGCGGCGCGATCATCGTCGGTTTCAATGTCCGTCCCGATCCTTCCGCGCTCGAAAGCGCAAAGACCAAAAACGTGGACATCCGGACGTACCGCATCATCTACGACTGTATCGATGAGATGGAAGCGGCGATCAAGGGCATGCTGGCGCCGGAATTCAAAGAAGTGGTCACCGGTCACGCTGAGATCCGTCAGACATTCAAAGTCTCCGGCATCGGAACGATCGCGGGCTGCTATCTCTCCGACGGCAAGTTCACGCGTTCAAGCCAGGTCCGCGTCGTTCGCGACGGCGTCGTGATACACGAAGGCGAACTGGCTTCCCTGAAACGCTTCAAGGACGACGTCAAGGAAGTTCAGGCCGGATATGAATTCGGACTGAGCATTGAAAAGTTCAATGATCTGAAAGAGGGAGACATGATCGAAGCCTTCGCGATGGAGGAAGTCCCCAGATAACCGATCGGAGGAAACATGGCACAGAACAGAATCGACCGGATCAATGAAGAAGTCCGCTGGGCGATGAGCAACGCCATTCGGAAACTGAAGGATCCGCGTATGCAGAACGGACTGATCAGCGTCACACGCTGCGATGTCACACGGGATTTCAAATACTGCAAGACCTTTGTGAGCGTCTTCGGGACAGATGAAGACAAAAAGCTCGTCATGCAGGGGCTGAAGTCCGCCGGCGGCTTTTTGCGCCGGGAGATCAGCCATTCGATCGACCTGAGATACATGCCGGAACTGGTTTTCCAGCTGGACGAGTCGATCGAGACGGGCGCCCGTATCAATCAGATGATCAACGATCTTCAGATACCGACAACGGAAGAGGAGAGCGATGATGAAGAAGATATGTGATTTTCTCCGCTCGAACGACCGGTATGCGCTTTTGTCGCACCACCGTCCGGACGGAGACGCGATCGGATCGTGCGCCGCGCTCTGCAGGGCGCTGAGAAAGATCGGAAAAGAAGCATGTTTTTATCCGAACCCGGATCTGTCACAGAGATATGCGGATCTGGTGGAGGATCTTATGATGCCGGAGGATTATGTTCCGGATCATTACCTCTCCTGCGATATCGCGTCAGACGGCATCCTGCCGACCGGCTTTGACATCCGTGAAAACGTCATTTCCTATGCGATCGACCACCACCGGATGCATACACTGACCGCGAACGGCCACCTGGTCGATCCGGATGCGGCAAGCTGCGGCGAGATCGTCTATGAGATCCTTCGCGAGATGGATATCCCGATGGACCCGGATATCGCCAAAGCGATCTATATCGCGGTGTCGACGGATACCGGCTGTTTCCGTTTCGGGAACACGACAGCGCATACCCATATGGTCGCGGCTGAATGCTTCAAATATCCCTTCGGAGCGGAAAAGGTCAACCGCGAGATCTTCGATACCAAATCCCGCGTCCGTTTCGAAGTCGAACGGTATATGTTTGAAAACATGCGTTTTTATGATAACAACCGGATCGCTCTGGCGACGCTTCCGCGCGAGCGCATGCTGGCCATGGGAGCGGCGGATGACGATCTGGACAATCTGTCGAGCCTTCTCCGTCAGATCGAGGGCGTCATCGCGGCAATCACGCTGACGGAAAACGCCGAAGGAGACACGAAGATCTCCGTCCGTACGCTCGACCCGCTGGACGCCGGCAAGGTCTGCCTGCTCTTCGGCGGCGGCGGTCACAAACAGGCGGCCGGAGGCACTCTGAAAGGGAAACCGGACCAGAACGTGCAGACGGTCCTGGAGGCGGTGGAGAAATGTCTTCAGGCATTATAATCATCAACAAACCGGAAGGCTATACGTCGTTTGACGCCGTCGCGGTGATGCGCGGCATCCTCGGCACGCGCAAGGTGGGGCATTCCGGAACACTCGATCCGATGGCGACCGGCGTTCTGCCGGTCTTTTTCGGCAAGGCGACAAGGGCTTTCGAGTTTGCCGCCGACCATGACAAAGAATATAAAGCGCAGATCCTTTTCGGCCGCAAGACGGACACCGGCGACCGGACGGGCAGCACCGTTGACGAAACGGAAAAACGGATCACCCGCCGTGAACTGGAGGAGGGGATCCTTCCTTTCCTCGGAGAGACCGAACAGATCCCTCCCATGTATTCCGCGGTCAAGATAAACGGGAAAAAACTCTATGAGCTTGCCCGCAAGGGAAAGACCGTCGAGCGCCCGGCAAGAAAGATCAAAGTCGACAGGATAGATATCCTTTCCTTTGACGAAAGCACGCAGACTGCGCTTATTCAGATAGCATGCTCATCCGGCACATATATCCGCACCCTCTGCGAGGACATCGCGGAAAGGACGGGGACCTTCGCGACGCTCACGGCGCTGACGCGCACGCGGTCCGGCCGCTTCACGATCGAAGAGGCCGCCGATCTGGAGGCTCTGCGCAGCGGAAAGATAAACGCTGCGGACCGGATCCTTCCGGTCGATCTGCTTTTTGAGGATTTCCCGCAAGTCCGTGTCACGGAAAGCGGAGCGCAGAGGATCGCCCACGGGGCTTTTGTGGAGCCGGAGGACTGCGACAGCCTCCCGGACGCCGGGATCTGCTGCCGGGTCTACGGACCGGACGGGACATTTCTCATGCTGGGAGAGAAAAAAGAACTGGACAGAGGCGGCGACGCCTTGTTCTGCCGCAAAATGTTTTGATCATAGCAACTGGAGAGAAAAAGCATGGACAACAAACGCGCGATCGCGCTGGGCTTTTTCGACGGCGTCCATATCGGGCACTGCGCCCTCATGGAAGCCTGCCGGAAAGCGGCTGAAAAACTGAATTGCCTCAGCACGGCGCTGACGTTCGGGACACACCCGGATACGATCCTCGTCGATCGTGCGTTCAAGACGCTTTCGACCAATGAGCAGCGGGCGGAGATGCTCGTGCGCATCGGAGGGGTCGACGAAGTCCTGACCCTGCCGTTTGACGAGAACGTGATGCGGCAGTCGTGGAAGGACTTTGTGACGCAGACCCTGATCGGAAGATACAAGGCGTGCCATCTTGTGGCGGGAGAGGATTTCCGCTTCGGATATAAAGGCGAGGGCACGGCGGAGAAGCTGCGAGCCTTCTGCAATGAACTCGGTATCGGCTGCGACATCATCCCCGACGTCACGCTCGGCGGAGAGGTCATCAGCACGACTCTCATCAAAAAATATCTGTCGGAAGGTGATCTTGATAAAGCCAACCGCATGCTCGGACACCCCTATGAGATCTCCGGCGTCATCGAGCACGGAAGGGGCATCGGATCGAGACTCCTGGTCCCGACGGTGAACATTATCCCTCCGGAGACGGTCTTTACGCCGCCTTTCGGCGTCTATGTGACGCGCGCGGAGATCGGCGGCAGCCATCCGGCTGTGACGAATATCGGCGTGCGGCCGACTTTCCATCAGCATGACAGGTGGACGGTCGAGACCAATCTTCTGGATTTCAGCGGCAACGCCTACGGGGAATCCGTGCGTATCCAGTTGCTGAAGTTTCTGCGGCCGGAAAGAACCTTCGCGTCTGTCGAAGACCTGCGGGAAGCGATCGCGGAGGATATCCGCGCGGCGAAAGAATATTTTGAGCAAAACCAATAAATGAAACAAAATGAGCCGGGATGCCGCATGGCATCCCGGCTTTATTCTTTGATCGGGAAGACTTATTCCGAAAGCGCGGCATAGGCCGCAACGAGTTTTTTCGCAGCCGCCAGGATCGTTTCCGCCGGCGCGATGCGGAGAGATACGAAGGGAGAAGCGCCGGCATTGAGAAGGATGCGACCGTGAAAAGCGGGATCGCCGCACAACGAGGAGATCTTCAAAAGGTCCGGGGAGGCGAAAGTCAGGATCAGACGACCGTCTTTCTGCGAGATTGAGGATATGCCGGCGTCGGCCGCCTGCTGACGCAGCAGCGCGATATCCAGAAGGTTCACGGCGGCGGACGGCGGTGGACCGTAACGGTCGATGATCTCGTCTAGCATATCCGCGTGATCTTCGGCCGTGCGTATCATGGCGATGCGCCGGTACAGATCGATGCGCTGACCGGAATCGGGGATGTACGAAGATGGCAGATTCGCGTCCGCGGCGATCTCCGTCGAACATTCCGTGCGGGGCCGGACTTCGCCGCCCTGTTCCTCCGTCACGGCTTCTTCAAGAAGTTTGAGATACAGATCGTAACCGATGTTCTGCATATGACCGCTCTGTTCCGGTCCCAGGACGTTGCCGGCGCCGCGGATCTCGAGGTCGCGCATCGCGATCTTGAATCCGGATCCGAACTCGGCAAACTCGCGTATGGCGGAGAGCCGTTTCTGGGCGATCTCGGAAAGCGCCTTTCCTTTCCGGAAAGTCAGGTAGGCAAACGCCTTTCTCCAGCTGCGACCGACGCGTCCGCGGATCTGATGGAGCTGGGCCAGACCGAAGTGGTCGGCGTCTTCAATGATCAGCGTGTTGACATTCGGGATGTCCAGACCGGTCTCGATGATCGTGGTGCAGATCAGGATATCCACTTCGCCTTCGGTCATACGGCTCCTGATCGCGCTGAGTTCTTCATGGGACATGCGTCCGTGCGCGGTGGCTATCCGTGCTTCCGGGATCTGCGTCTGGATCGTGCGGGCGACCCGGGAGATCGAGTCTATATGGTTATGCAGGTAATAGACCTGGCCTTTCCTGGCCAGCTCTTTTTTTATGGCTTCAATGATGAAAGCCTCATCGTGTTCCAGAACATAGGTCTGGACGGGCTGCCGGTCTTTCGGAGCGTCCTCAAGGATGGACATGTCCCGGATGCCGGAAAGTGCCATGTTGAGCGTGCGGGGGATGGGCGTTGCCGTCAGGGTCAGGACGTCGACGTTCTTGCTCATCTCTTTCAGCCGTTCCTTGTGGGTGACCCCGAATCGCTGCTCCTCATCGACGATCAGAAGACCGAGGTCTTTGAAATGCACGTCTTTCTGCAGAAGGCGGTGCGTGCCGATGCAGAGATCGGTCGTGCCGTTTTGAATATTCTCCAGCGTTTTTTTGATCTCTTTCGCGCTTTGGAAGCGGCTGAGAGCCTCCACGGTGAACGCCTGTCCGGCAAAGCGGTGCTGCGCCGTCAGGAAGTGCTGTCTGGCCAGGACGGTCGTCGGGACCAGCATCGCCGCCTGTTTGCCGCCGAGCACGCATTTCATGATCGCCCGGAAGGCGACCTCCGTCTTTCCGAACCCGACGTCGCCGCACAGGAGGCGGTCCATCGGGCAGGCCTTCTGCATATCTCCTTTGATCTCGTCGCTGCAGCGCAGCTGATCGTCCGTCTCTTCATATTCGAAGTTTTCCTCGAACTGCATCTGCCAGTCGTCGTCCGGAGGGAATGCGTAGCCCGGGGTGCGCTGCCTCTCGGCGTAGAGATCGATCAGTTTTTTGGCCAGATCCTTCGCGGCGCCTTTGGCGCGGCTCCGGGTGCGCTGCCATTCCGCGCCGCCCAGTTTGCTCAAACGCACGGCGTGGTCTTCGCCGGAGGCGCCGATATATTTCGAGATGAGATCCAGCGCCGACGTCGGCAGGAAAAGAGAATCCGTTCCCGCAAACTGCAGACGGATATAATCCCGCATGCCGCCGTCGACAGCGATGCTCTCGATCCCTGTAAAGCGCGCGATGCCGTGGTTCTCATGCACGACGATATCTCCGGGCGAGAGGTCGGCATAGGAGCGGATCTGTTCGCGGTTCGAGCGCTTTTTCCGCACGTGTTTCTGCGACTGGCGGAAAAGCTGACCCTCGGTGATCAGTGCGATGCGCAGTTCCGGATATTCCAGTCCGTATGGCAGCTGTCCGATCGCGATCCGGATCTCTCCGCGGGCGGGAGTCTCCGCTTCGCGCAGATCGAGCGACGCCTCGAGACCGTGGGATGAGAGCAGCTGCATGAGCTGCTCGGCGCGCCCTTTGGAGGAAGCCAGCATCAGGACGGAATAATCCAGTTCGGCATAATGCGTCATATCCGATACCGCGGTATCCAGGTTGCCGGTATACGGCGGGAGCTGTTTGACGAGCAGGGGGATCAGGCGGTCCTGCGGCAGATCGTGTCCGCCCTGCGGAAAGGTGTTCATCGTGACCGTCTGCATCGCTTCCGCCAGACTGACGGTCTCGCTATAACTCAGATAGAAAGAGGCGGATCTCGGCTCGATAAGTCCCTGCTCGAGCAGGGAAGCGGTATCGTCCGCCCAGCGCGTCGCGAAGGCTTTCGCGCTCTGCCGGATGGCGCTGAGATCGTTTACGAAGAGAAGGTCGTCCGCCTCCAGATAATCCCACGCGGTCTCGCCGTCCGGATAGATCCGCCGGATCAGCCGGTCGCAGCCCGCGAACAGTCCGCTTTCCTCAAGCCGTTCGGCGTCCGCGAGAAGCGTCTGAGAGAACAGAGGAGTCTTCGCGCCCGCCTTCCGTGAGGCGAACGCGCGCAGGTCGGCGGCGAGTTTTTCGGCGCCGCCCTCATAGGCCGAGGGAAGGACTTCGGCGACGGGAAGGACCGTCACCTCTTTCAGCGGAGCGGAGCGCCTCTGGTCTTCTATACTGAAATAGCTGATCGAGTCGATCTCGTTATCGAAGAACTCGATACGGACAGGGTCATCGTACTGCGGGGAAAAGAGGTCCAGGATACCGCCGCGCACACTGAACTGACCCGCGCCTTCCACGGCGGAGGAACGTTTGTATCCGGCGTCGACAAGATGCCGGACGATATCGTCGAGAACATAGACGGCGCCGTTTTTCAGCGTCAGCAGGTTCTGCTGCAGGATGCGGGGAGGGATCGTGCGGCAGGCCGCGGCCTCAAAGCTTGCGACAAGGACGCGCGATTTCCCGGTAAGGAACGTATACAGCGCGCCGATACGCCGGTGTTCCCATTCGCGGCTGACGACCTCCATCGGATGGAAGGTCAGATCGCGCGAGGGAAGCACGCTGCAGCATTTCCTGCCCATGAACGCGTCGATCTGCTCGGCGATCTGCACGCTCTGCAGGTCGTCGGCGCACAGGATCAGACCGCGCTTTTCCGTCGCGTCGAGCAGACAGGAGATGATATGAGCGCGATGGACGGGCAGAACGCCCGTGATCAGCGTATGGCCGGCGCGGTCTTCACGGATATGTTCGATCAGTTCGGATACCGCCGGTATGGCTTCCGGGATGCGTAGGACTTTCACAGATTCATTCCTTTCCTGGATCTTCTTTAAAAGGGCAATGCCCCCGTTTCGAAAAACGGGGGGTGTTTACGTTTTTATGTCAGACCGTTAAACTTGTTCATCGCACTGTCGACGCCGTTTCGGATGATCTCCCGGACCGCCTCGGCCGCCAGCTCGTACGCGCGTTCCATCCCGGCTTTTTCGTCCTCGGCAAAGAGCCCGAGGACCCAGTCTTTCACGTCGTGATCCGGATGGGCGGGGGAGCCGATCCCGATCTTGACATGCGGGAACTGGTCGCTGTGCAGCTGATCCTGGATATTCTGGATCCCGTTATGTCCGCCGGACGAGCCGTGTTTCCGGACGCGGAGCTTTCCGACCGGCAGATCCAGATCGTCGTGTATGACGATGATCTTTTCCGGGGCGATCTTATAGAACCGGGCTGCTTTCCCGACGGCCTGTCCCGAAAGGTTCATGTATGTCTGCGGCTTTAAGAGAAGCACGTTCTGACCTTCACATGAGCCTCTTCCGGTGAGGGCCTGGAAAGAGAGGTTCTTCACGCTGATCGAAAGCTGATCCGCCAGGATATCCAGAACACGGAACCCGACGTTATGCCGGGTATTCGCGTAGGACGGACCCGGGTTTCCGAGACCTGCGATGATCCATTCCGGTCTTCCGGTCTTGCGGCCGGCAAACTTGTTCAGAATGGACATGGATTATTCGTCCTCCTGAGGATGAGATATTAATAGAACAACGGAGAGATCGAGACTTCTTCGTAGATACGGGCGATGGCTTCCGTAAAGAGGGGAGCGACCGGAAGGACCTTGATCTTGTCGATCTTCTTCTCCGGCGGGAGCGGGATCGTATCCAGGATCACGACTTCCTTGATATAGCTCTCCTGGAGACGTTCGATCGCGGGACCGGAGAGAACGCCGTGGGAAGCGCATGCGATGATCTCAGCGGCGCCGCCCTTTTCGACCAGCGCCTGCGCGCCGTTGCACAGAGTGCCGGCGGTATCGATCATATCGTCGATGAGAAGCACGCGTTTTCCTTCCACGTCGCCGATGATATTCATGACTTCCGAGACATTGGCTTTCTGACGTCTCTTGTCGATGATGGCGATCGGGACATCCAGACGTTCGGTGTATTTACGGGCACGCACGACGGAACCCAGATCGGGAGACGCGACGACGACGTCGTCCGCTCCGACGCCGTAGCGCTGCAGGGCGTGCGGGATAAGAACGCTCGTTCCGAGAAGATTGTCCACCGGGATATCAAAGAATCCCTGGATCTGCGCGGCGTGGAGATCCATCGTCAGGACTCTGTCCGCGCCGGCCGACGTGATCAGATCCGCGACGAGCTTTGCGGAGATCGGATCCCTGGCCTTTGTCTTTCTGTCCTGGCGGGCGTATCCGAAGTACGGAATGACCGCCGTGATGCGTCCCGCGCTCGCGCGTTTGAACGCGTCGATCATGATAAGAAGCTCCATCAGATTGTCGTTGACGGGAGCACAGGTCGACTGAACGACGAAGACGTCGGAACCGCGGACCGTTTCGTTGATGGAAACGGAGATCTCACCGTCCGAGAAGTGTGAGACCGCGGCTTCGCCCAGTGTCAGTCCCAGCGAGCTTGCGATCTGCGCCGCGAGCGCCGGGTGAGAGTTTCCCGCAAAGACCTTGATGTTCTTGCCATGTGCTATCATATGCTTTACCCCCGTATATCTTAAAAAAATTATTTCTGTTTCTTCTGCTGGCGGTGTTTTTTCGCCCAGTCTTTCTTCACGACTTCGCGGCTGCGGGCGATCACCAGCGCGTCTTCCGGCACGTCCGTCGTGATCGTCGAGCCGGCAGCCGTATAGGCGCCTTTCCCGACGGTGACCGGAGCGACGAGGTTCGTGTTGCAACCGATGAAGGCGTCGTCCTCGACACGGGTGATGTATTTGTTGTTCCCGTCGTAATTGACGAAGACGGTCCCGCATCCGAAATTGACGCGTTTGCCGACTTCTGCGTCGCCGATATAGGTCAGATGAGCGATCTTGGTGTCTTCGCCGATCTGCGCTTTCTTCAGCTCTACGAAATCGCCGACCTTGACATGGTCATGGACGCGGCTTCCGGGACGGATATACGCGTATGGTCCCACGCTGACATAGTCCCCGACCTCGCTTTCCAGGATCTGGGAAGCGTTGACCGTCGTGTTTTCGCCGATAACGGCGGAAGAGAGAACGGAATTCGGACCGATCACGCTGCCGGATCCCACGCGGGTCTTGCCCGAGAGGATGGATCCGGACAGAACGGAAGCGCCGGGCGCGATCTCTGCTTCCGGCGAGATCGTGATGCTTTGGATCGACTGGAGATAGACGCCTTTGTCGATCAGCGCCTGAGCCGTGCGCTCACGCAGGATGGTCTCGAGATTGACGACGCTGCGCATATCTTCGAGCGGACAGAAGTCATCCGGCGAGAAAAGACCGGATGTCGAGCGGCGAAACGCGTTGGCCGCCGTACTGATGGCCACGTTCGTCGTATCTTCGGCCGCGAGCAGGGCCAGATGGAGTGCGTCCGCGTGGATGCACAGGATGCTGCTGCCCGAGAACATGGAGCGTACGATCATCGAATGCGACGGAGAGTTCTGGTACATCTCTCCCATATTGCGCAGACCGCCGGGCGTCAGAGCTGGCATGATCGCGTCAAAAAGAAGGACGATGCCGTCCCCGCCTTGCGATTTGAGGCGCTCCGCTTCATGCAGGAGGACGGCGGACATATCGTCGACGTCTTCGGTAACGGTCACGGAAATGGAAAGATCGGAATAATCCATCTGGGAAAGGCCGACTTCCGGCCGCGAGATGACACAAGCCTCGCGGATACCTGCTTCGGACAGGGCGCGGAGCATCCATTTGATCGCGGGATAATACAGAAGATCCAGCCGGCTGTGCGGCTGTATGCCGTCGGCACGTATCAAAGCCTTATAAGATTCCATGACGTTCCTTCCTTTTCCGTATCATAATTGCTCTTTTTATTATATCAGAGAATGCGGCGTATGGCACATGAAAGTTGCCCGGGAAAGCGCCTCTCCGGAAGGAAAATATGACTTGAGAAAAAAAGTTCATCTGTGATATGCTAAAGACAGGAAAAAACAGGCGCTGCCCGTTGAAGGGAAAGCGCCGATCACGGTTGTAAAGGAGTCATGATTATGCAGACCTATACGCTGAACAACGGGATCACATGTCCGGTCATCGGCCTCGGAACTTATGAGCTGACGCCGGAGCAGGCGGAAAAATCCGCCAAGCATGCCTGTCTTTTGGGCGGGCTTGTCGATACGGCGAACGAGTATCTGAACGAAAGAGGCACCGGCCGCGGCATCAAGGCGAGCGGAGTGGACAGAAAGAACGTCTTCGTCGCGACGAAATTCTGGGCTTCGGAATACGAGAACGAAAAAGCGATCGACGAGACGCTGGAAAGACTCGGACTGGATTATGTCGATCTTCTGTATATCCACAATCCGGCAGGCAATTGGCGCGCGGGTTACCGCTCGATCGAGAAAGCCTACCGCGACGGCAAAGCCAAAGCGATCGGCATCTCCAATTTTGAAGGTAAATTCCTCGAAGACATGATCGATTTCTGGGAGATCGTTCCGCAGTTCGCGCAGCTGGAGGTCAACCCGTATCACAATCAGGCGGAGATCAAAAAGATCATGGATTCCTTTGATATCCACCTGATGGCGTGGTATCCGCTCGGACACGGCGATAAAGCGATGTTCGAAGAGCCCGTTCTGAAAGAGCTGGCTGAAAAATACGGTAAAAGCGTCGTTCAGGTCATCCTGAGATGGCATACGCAGAGGGGCGTCGTGCCGATCCCGGGCAGCCGCAACCCGGATCATATCCGCGACAATTTCAACATCTTCGATTTCGAACTGACCGAAGAGGATATGGAAAAGATCAACGCGCTCGATCAGGGGAAACGGTATTTCAACTACTATGCGCTGGACGATCCGAGACTGACGGATTTCCCGACCTGGAAACTGGAAT
>JAEEGL014831922.1_pt1 | contig 12361 bp, 13 predicted proteins | sample 9134231 | NCBI WGS metagenome assembly JAEEGL01 (sample SAMN16246548, study PRJNA631951) | gut metagenome | biome: gut microbiome; feature: rumen; material: fiber-attached | host: Bos | place: Iran: Karaj | collected 2018-10 | reverse complement strand
CTCATCCAAATGGATGAGCTTATTTGTCAATAAGATCAATACTTGCGCTTCCTGGCAGCCTCAGCCTTCTTCTTGCGCTTTCGCTGGGGTTCTCATCCGGTCGCCGGAGGCGATCCCGAGCGTCCGGTGGACGGTCGAAAAGGAAGGGAACGGGCGGCCTTGAGAGCGAAGCGAGCAGCCCGCCCCGGGGTTTTCAAATCAATGAAAAGCCCACATAAAGCGCAAGATAACAAAAAGCTCATCCAAATGGATGAGCTTATTTGTCAATAAGATCAATACTTGCGCTTCCTGGCAGCCTCAGCCTTCTTCTTGCGCTTTACGCTGGGCTTTTCATAATGTTCGCGACGCCTTGCATCAGCAAGGATACCGGAGCGGGCGCACTTACGCTTCCAACGCTTGAGGGCGCTCTCCAGGGATTCATTTTCACCAACATGAATTTCCATTGACCTATTTCCCCCCTCTCTTATGCGGGACATCCGTTTCGTTGAGCTTAACTCAAATACCCTCCTATTATAATGATTCCTTAGGCGGTTGTCAACAGCTAAAAGGCCTTTTTTTACCATCAATTCAGAATATATCGCCGTACTTGACAAAAGCGGCGGGCGGTATTACAATCCATATAAGCTGTTTGGAGGTATTACCCATGCTCAAGGCAAGATACGCGACTGAATTTGAAAGAATTAATAAGCTGAAGCTCAAGTACAGCGCCGATCTCGAGCATCCCGTTTTCGGCGAGGGATGCGAAGTATCGCCCCTTATTATGTTTATAGGGGAGGCGCCGGGGCGTGAGGAAGCCGAGTGCGGCAGGCCGTTCGTAGGCAAGGCAGGGAAGCAGCTTGACGAGATGCTCGATCTCGCGGGGATAAAGCGTGAGGAAGCGTTCGTTACCAACGCGGTAAAATATCGCCCGACCAATATCAAAAACGGCCGCGCATCCAACAGGACCCCCACTGAGCCGGAAATAGTCGATGGCCTGAGCCTCCTTAAATTCGAAATAGAGACTGTCGATCCCGTAATAATCGCGACTCTCGGCAACGTGCCCCTTTCCGCAGTTTCACGCCTGATCCGCGGAAGGATCGATCCGATGAAGGTGGGGGAGAGACACGGCTGCGCAATGCAGGCCGCAATAGGCGGAGCCGTGAGAAGGCTCTTCCCGCTCTATCATCCCGCCGCCTGCATCTACCGCAGGGAATTGAGGCCCGTCCTTGAGGAGGATCTTAAGGCTTTGGGCCGGTATGCAGAGGAGCTGCGCAGCAGGATATGAGCCCCGGGAAGCCCGGGTAAAAGGAAAAGACGATACGGATATGAAAAAGCACGGTCGCCCGTGCTTTTTCCATGTACTTTATCAGGAGCTTATTTGTTCTTGCTGTACGGGCAGCACCCGCCGCAAGCCGCGCAATTTCCCGTGCAGCCGCCCTTCTTGCTCTTTTTCTGCTTCACAAGCGAGAATACTGCAAGCCCGACTGCGATCAGTACCGCGGCGGCCGCTATGATCGTCGCCGCGTTTTCCGCGATCCATTCAAACATATTGACCGCACTCCTTTCCGTTTATCCTTTTCAGATTTTGACGTCCTGAGTCAGCTTGGTGGCCTCCTTGTACTTCCTGATGAACAGCATGTAGATCATGACGCCCAGCAGCGCAAAGGCGGCAATGAGGCTGACGATGTTAACGGCAGTTCCCGCGCCGGTCGCAAGATTGCCGGTCACGAGGTTGCCGAACTGGTTGATCATGAGGGCGATCGCATAGGCGAAGCCGCACTCATAGAGGATGGCGAACCAGGTCCAGCCGCGGTTGTTCATTTCGCGCTTGATCGCGCCCATAGCCGCAAAGCAGGGTGCGCAGAGCAGGTTGAATACGAGGAATGAGAAGCCGGCGATCTTCGTTGCAAACGCAGCGGCGATATTGGGCCAGCCGCCGTAGAGTATGCCCATCGTGCCGACGATGTTCTCCTTCGCAACGAGGCCCGTGACAGAGGCGACGGCCGCCTTCCAATGGCCCCAGCCCAAAGGAGCGAATATCCACGCGACGCCCTTGCCTATATAGGCGAGGATCGAATGCTCCATCTCCTCCTCGGCAAGCATGCGGAAGGTCCCATCGACCCAGCCGAAGAACGAGGTGAACCAAACAACTATGGTGGAGAGCAGGATTATGGTGCCCGCCTTCTTGATGAACGACCAGCCGCGCTCCCAGGTGGAGCGGAGCACGTTCTTAAGCGTGGGCAGATGGTATGCGGGCAGTTCCATAACGAAGGGAGCGGGCTCGCCTGCGAAGCGCTTGGTCTTCTTGAGCATTATGCCGGAAACGATTATCGCAGCCATGCCTATGAAGTAAGCGGAAACGGCGATCAGCGGGGATTTGCCGAACAGCGCGCCCGCGATCATACCAATGAACGGGAGCTTCGCGCCGCAGGGGATGAACGTGGTCGTCATTATCGTCATACGGCGGTCGCGCTCGTTTTCGATCGTTCGCGAGGCCATTATGCCGGGGATACCGCAGCCGGTGCCGATGAGCATCGGGATGAACGATTTGCCGGAAAGACCGAAACGCCTGAAAATACGGTCAAGCACGAATGCGATACGCGCCATGTAGCCGCAGCCTTCGAGTATCGCGAGCAGGAAGAACAGCACGAGCATCTGGGGAACGAAGCCCAGCACTGCGCCGACGCCCGCGACGATACCGTTCTGAATGAGGCCGTAGAGCCATTCGGGGACCCTTGTATTGCCTTCCTCGTCAAGCAGCGCCTTATCTATGAGCGCGGGGATGCTCGGCACCCAAACGCCGTCCTCCGCGGGATCGGGCTCCTCAAAGCCCTTCTCCTCGAAGTAGGCGACGGCATCCTTGAAGGTCATAGCGTTCGTTTCTTCCTCATCCGCGTCCTCGGGGATGGTATCGTAATAAACGGTCAGTTCGGAGACTTCAAGCGTTTCATCGTCCGTTACCTCGGTCTTTGCGGAAGCTTCCGAGGAGGTGAAGGCTTTGATCTCGGAAAGAAGAGCGGCGGAGTCGAATCCCTCATCCTCAAGATCGAATTCGAATCCGTAAGCCGCGAGCGCGTTCGTCGCCGCCTCAAAGTCGCCGGCCTTTTCTTCGGCCGCCTTGGAGCCTATGCCGAAGAGGTGATAGCCGCTGTCGCCGAAAAGGCCGTCGTTAGCCCAGTCGGTGGCGGAAGCGCCTACCGTGACCATCGCGATGTAGTAAACGAGGAACATGACGAGCGCGAATATGGGAAGACCCAGCCAGCGGTTAGTAACGATCTTGTCGATCTTATCACTCTTTGTGAGCTTGTTTTCCCTCTTCTTCTTATAGCAGGCCCTTGTGACTTCGGCGATATAGACGTAGCGCTCGTTGGTGATTATCGATTCCGCGTCGTCGTCGAGCTCCTTTTCCGCCGCTTGGATATCCTTTTCGATATGCTCAAGGGTGGCCGGGGGGATCTGCATCTGCTCAAGCACCTTTTCATCGCGTTCGAATATCTTTATAGCGTACCAGCGCTGCTGCTCCTCGGGCATATCGTGAACGACAGCCTCCTCGATGTGAGCGAGCGCGTGCTCGACCGTGCCGGAGAAGGTGTGCTGAGGAATGGTTTTGCCGTGATGAGCCGCCTCTATCGCGGCCTCGGCGGCTTCCTTGACGCCCGTTTCACGAAGCGCGGAGATCTCAACTACCTTGCAGCCTATCTGGCGGGAAAGCTCTGCAATATTGATCTTGTCGCCTTCCTTTTTGACGATGTCCATCATATTGACGGCGACGACGACCGGTATGCCGAGCTCCGTGAGCTGGGTCGTGAGGTAGAGGTTCCTTTCGAGGTTGGTGCCGTCAACGATATTGAGGATCGCATCGGGGCGCTCCTTGATGAGGTAATCCCTGGCAACGACCTCCTCCAAAGTATAGGGGGAGAGGGAGTAGATGCCGGGAAGGTCGGTGATGGTAACTTCGTCGTGCTTTTTGAGCTTGCCTTCCTTCTTTTCGACCGTAACGCCCGGCCAGTTTCCAACGAACTGGTTTGAGCCGGTCAGCGCGTTGAACAGCGTGGTTTTACCGCTGTTGGGGTTGCCCGCAAGGGCTATCCTTATACCCATGGTTTCTTCCTTTCTTGTTTGCTGTCAGATCTGTTCGGGCGGTTAGCATTACCTAACCCATTCCCGAAAAATAATAGGCGCAAAGCCCTTTATTCAACTTCTACCATTTCCGCGTCCGCCTTGCGGATGGAAAGCTCATAGCCGCGGACTGTGACCTCTATCGGGTCGCCCAAGGGCGCCACCTTGCGGACGAATACGGGCGTCCTCTTGGTAATGCCCATGTCCATAATGCGGCGCTTTACCGCGCCTTCGCCGTGGAGCTTTACGACGATCGCCGTTTCTCCGATCTTAACGTCCCTTAATGTCCTCACTTTCTGTTCCTCCTTGTTAAAATTATCAGACCATTATCTTTCTTGCGAGCTCGTCGCTCACCGCAATGCGGCTTTCCTTGACCTTTACTATCACGTTGCCGCCCAATGTGCTGATGAGGCTTACCTCGCCGCCTACCGTGAAGCCGAGGTCTTCAAGATGCTTTTTGATCTCGGGACTGCCGCCGATCCTTTTGATGATCTGAGGCTGACCCAATTCCGCATAGTTCAACGGCATCATTAGCTCCCTCCTTCTTAATTAGCAAATGCTAACTTTAAGACCAAAATATTAGCGGGGTCATACTTTCCGCAAGGCAAAGCTGCGGTTAGCTACCCCTAACCGAGTATCATTATAATTAGCGACTGCTAACTTGTCAAGCGAATTTTTGATATATTTTGAACTTTGGGCTTTTTTTTCGATACCTATTGATAAAATAGGGCCGATGCGATAAAATAACCTGTAAGAACCGCTTGCGGATAGAGCTTGAGACCGTTGTTTTAGCTTTATCAGCGGGCTTTTCGAAACGAGATAATATAACGAAAGGGAGCCCTTGCCGGGCAGGGGGGGATCATAAAATGTCCATGCGCGAATCCGGGGAAATGTACCTCGAAACAATACTCATACTATCGGAAAAGCTGCCCAATGTCCGCAGTATAGACATTGGGGATCACATGGGCTATTCAAAGCCCTCCGTAAGCCGCGCCGTCGGACTCCTGAAAAAGGAGGGTATGATAAGGATGGACAGCTCCGGCTATATCACCCTCACCGAAGCGGGGGAGGAAAAGGCAAAGCGCATTTACGAGCGGCACACGCTTTTGACTCAGCTTCTTATCAACCTCGGAGTCGATGAGCAGACCGCCGCATACGACGCCTGCCGCGTTGAGCATTACATAAGCGATACGACCTTCGATGCAATAAAGGCGCACGTTAAAAAGTACGGTTCAAAGAACTGAAAATCACGAACATAAAAAAGAAGGGATCCGCCGTCATTCGGCGGATCCCTTTGTATTCGGGCTGTTTATGCTTCCGTATCGCGCTTGTTGCGCTTTATGACGAGCTCCGTCACGCCGAGCGCGAGCATTATGAGCGCAGTCGCCGCGGCGATTATGCCGAGCACCCTGAACCAGCGTATGAGCTTCTGACCCGTGGCGGTGATAATGCCGTCAAGCTTTTTGCCGAAGCCGGTGCCGCCCTCTATATCAACGTCGCCATCCTTATCGGAAGGATCGATGTAAGGAACGATCTGGCTCACGTCGATGGATTCCGCGGTAACGTAAGCTTCGTGAACGTGGGTGTTGCCGGAAGGATCTTCAACTGTGAGCTGGAAAACGAGGTTTCGGGCCGCGCCGATATTGATATCGAGATCGACCTTATCGGAAGCGCCGACGGGGAGGGTATCCCATTTCTGAAGCTCGTAATCTATCGCCTGCTCGGTAACGACGAGGTTGTAGTAATCGAGCGAACCGGTGTTTTCAATAAAGAAGGAAACGCCGAGCACGTTCTCCTCGCTCAGGGAGGAGGTGGTGACCACTGTGAACGAAAGGCCGAGCAGCGAAGTATCGATATAGGGCCTTACGATAAAGCTCTTTGTATTGTCCTTGAATTCGTTGCCGCTGTAATCCTCGCCCGTGATAGTGAAGACGATGTAGCGCACGGAATCGGGATTGGGAACGAAATATTCAAGCACCTTTGTTTCGCCCACGGCAAGGGAGAAGGGCTCGGAGGAAACGAGATTGCCAAGCTCATCGGTAACGGTGAGGGAACTCAGCTTCTGGTTGCCGTTGTTGACGAGATAGAGGGTAAAACCAACGCCGTTCGGTGAAGGATCCGCCTGCACTATGTCCTTCTGGAGCTGGGACTGAATGAGGCCGATCGTCATGGGGGAGACGTTGTTCACAAGCTGAACGTTGCTGCCCTGCGAATAGAACGTGACCACGGGAGCGGAGATTATGGTGTTCTTTCCCATGGTGAATTCGTAATCCCAATCCTTCGATGCGCCGGGAGCGAGGGAGGAGATGGAGAACATGGGCGCGGAAGAGCCGTAAACGTGCTTATCCACAAGGCTTATGTTCACAAGGGGAACGCTGCCGGTGTTGGTGAACTTATAGCTTACCGTAACGGGAGTGCCTTCCGCGGCGTTCACGGGATTGGCCGTGCGGGTAACGGCAAGATAGACGGAAGCGCTCCTGCGGGAAACGCGGCAGGTGGCGGTTTCGGTCTTTGTCTCACCGTTATCGTTCCAGGAGACGGTGAAGGTAAGATCCTTGCCGAGCATATCGTTGGTCACGTGCATGGCGCCGGTAAAGGTCTTTTGGGAGCCGGCGGGAATGGTCACGCCGAAAGTGCTGAACGCGACCCCGTAGGGGTTGGATATGGTTATGTTGGTATAAGCGCCCCCGCGCGAGGAGGTGCTCAGGAACCTGTGGACTCTGCTTTCGGAGGTGAAGCCCGCGTTCATCGAAACGGCTGTGACGCCGGGAACGGACTGGGTCCCATCGCCGGGATCGGTGGGTTCGGGAGTGGGAGCCTCGGTGGGTTCGGGAGTAGGCGGTTCGGTGGGAGCATCCGTGGGCTGAGTCGTTACCGCAGGGGTCGGAGTGGCCGGCGGAGTCGTCACCGTGGGGGGATCAGTCACCGTGGGCGGGGTCGTCACCGTGGGCGGAGTGGTTACGGCAGGGGGAGTCGTGGGATCGGCCGCCGTTGAATTGGTATTCTTGATCGTTACGGAAACGGTAACGTCGCCCTCCTGCGAAAGCTCCCTCGGAGAGACGGAGATCGTCACGTGAGAACCGGAGCCCGCTGTAATGGGGGCGGGAAGGATACCTGCTATTATTATCGCCGAAAGGATCAGCGCCGCTGTTTTCTTAAAATATCTATTCAAGGTCATTACTCCTTTAAGTGTTTTGGTCGCACATCTTTTATTATAACCTATTATGTGCTCCGAGAGCAAGTATAATATTGGACAAAACAAAAATATTTTATCCTCGGGAAGCGTTTACACTAAAAGAAACGATCGAACTCTTGCAAAACCCGGCGTTGATGCTATAATATAAGATGAGTTTATATGGAAATGAAAGGGGAATGAGCATGAAAATAAAGCTCAAAGCGCTTGTGATCTCTGCGCTTGCCGTTTGCTTCCTGCTTTGCGGCTGCCGTTTGGGCCGCAGCCAGAACGGGAGCGGCGCCGTAAAGGTCATAAGCATAGGCGATGAGACCGTCAGCCTTGCCGCGTTCAAGGCGCATTTTGACAGCTATCTTCCCTATATGCAGTATTACGGGCAGGATCCTCTTGAAGATAAGCTTTCGCTCGAAAGCTTTCAGGATTGGCTCGTCGATTCCATTACGGATGATCTTGTGACCCTCCATCAGGCGAAGAAAGCGGGCTTCAAGCTTTCGGAGGAGCAGGAGGAGGCGCTTTCAAAGGAGACGGAGGAGCAGCTTCGGGAAGCTTACGAAGCGGGCATGCGCTATGCCGAGACCATGATGGGTTCGGAGCCCGATAAAACCGTGGAAGAATGCTTTGAAAGCTACGTTAAGACGGAATCCGAATACTACACGGGCAAGGCCATGAGCTGGAACGAATACCGCGATTTTCTTGCGGAGGAAGCGCGCTCCGCCCGGATAGTCTCAGCGTATCACGATCTCGTCTGCGCCGAGTTCGCTCCCACAGAGGATGATATTGCCGATTGGTATGATTCCGCCGTTATCAACGACAGGGATAATTATAACCAGTCCCCGGAAAAGTACAGATCCGATAAGGAGCAGTACGAACAGTTCTTCGGCGTGCGCGATGGGGTCCTTCCCATTACATACGCGCCTTCCGGCTATTGCAGGATAATGCAGATAGTGGTGACTCCCAAGGGCGATCTTCCGGAGGAATACAGCTTAAAGCTTGCCCGTATGGAGGAGATAAAGGCCGAGTATTCCGAGCTTTCCTTTGAAGACGCGGTAAACAGCAGCCATGCGCATGAAGAGCAGTTGGCGAAGCTGATGAAAGAATACAGGCAGTTGAAGGACGCCACGGCCGACGAGTATTCAGCTTTCGTTTCGGAAGCGAACGCCAAGATCACCGCCGCCTATTCGGAACTGCTTTCGGGCAAGCCCTTTGCTGAAGTGATGCTCCGCTATACGGAGGACGACCGCGTGACCGAAGGCTCCGTTATCGCCCAAAAGGGCGAGCTCATCGCGCTCGAATACAAGTCCGATCCCGATTGGAGCGAAGAGGTGAAATCCCGCTTTGCGAAGCTCGGCAAGGGCGAATACTCCGGCATTTTCATGGATGGCGGCAGCTTCAGGATAATCTATTACCAGGGGGACGAGCCCTCCGGCGAAATACCTCTTGAAGCCCTTCACGACGATATAAAGGCCGTATGCGGCTCCGGCGTGCAGAACACGCATTGGCAGGGCCTTCTCGACGAATGGAAAAAGGATCCGGCTCTCAAGATAAATCTGGAGCTGATAAGAACAGTTGGACTTGATAAATTGGAGAAATGATATGAGACTCGATAAGTTTTTGAAGGTTTCGAGAATGATAAAAAGGCGCACCGTCGCAAACGAGGCTTGCTCTGCGGGCCGCGTCACGATAAACGGCAAGGTCGCCAAACCCTCCGCCGAGGTAAAGGAGGGCGACGAGATCGCCATACGCTTCGGCGAAAAGCTTTTCAGGGCGGAGATCGTTTCCGTCCGCGAATACGCCACAAAGGAAAGCGCGGATGAGATGTACCGCGTATTGCAGGATTCCTGATGGCTTCCCCGAATAAAAAAACAGTCTCCGCGGTGCTTCTCGCCGCGGGAGGCTCATCCAGGATGGGCAATGATCCAAACGGAGCTCCCATAAACAAGATGCTGCTCAGGCTCTGCGGCGAAACGCCCATCGCCCATTGCGTGAGGGCGTTTTCCCGCAGCGCGGATGAGATCGTTATAGTCTGCTCCCCGGCGACCGAAAGCGCCGCAGAGGAGGCCGCAAAGCTTGCTTCTGTCCCCATCAGGATAGTCGGGGGCGGCGAAAGAAGGCAGGATTCAGTGCTCCGCGGGATCGAGGCGGCCTCAGGCGATACGGTCGCCATACATGACTGCGCTCGCTGTCTCATCACGGGCGATATTATTGAAAGGGCCGTCGCCTCCGCCAATGAATTCGGCAGCGGCGTTGCGGCAATATCCGTCCGCGATACTCTCAGGCGTGCTTCGGATGGCGAAACGGTCGATCGCGAAGGGCTCGTTTCAATGCAGACCCCGCAGTGCTTTTCAAGAGATCTGCTCTTGGAAGCCTATGCGCATCTCGATAGCTCCGTAACGGATGACGCCGCGGTATGGAACGCTCGGTTCGGCCCCGTAAGGCTCACGGAAGGCGGGCTTCATAATCAAAAGCTCACCACAGCGGAGGATATCCCATTCTTTGAAAAAATGCTCGGCGAAAGGAGCCCGCGTATGAGGATCGGAATTGGCGAGGACACCCACAGATTAAAATACGGGCGCAAGCTCATTCTGGGCGGGGTGGAGATCCCGTTCGATTTGGGGCTCGAAGGCCATTCCGATGCGGATGCGCTCATCCATTCGATTATCGACGCAATGCTCGGCGCCGCGGCGCTGGGCGATATAGGCGCGCATTTTCCCGATACAGATCCCAAATACAAGGGCGTTTCGAGCCTTCTGCTTCTGAAGGAGGCACATCGCCTCGTATCCCGCGCGGGCTATCGAATAGTCAATATTGATGCGACCGTGACCGCGCAGGCGCCCAAGCTTGCGCCCCACATTCCCGAAATGCGCAAAAAAACAGCCGAAGCACTGGAGGGCGTCGACTGTTCGCAGATCAGTATAAAGGCCACTACACCCGAACATCTCGGGCCGGAGGGCAGCTTACTCGGCGTCACCTGCAGGGCTGTCGTCCTGCTCGATCTCATCGGCTGAGAGCCCTTCCTCCTCCTCGACCATAACCGGAACGGAATTTTCAAACGGCTCCTCCTTCGCGGGGCAGCCGTTTTCGCATCCCGCGCAGGAGCAAGCGGGCGATTCGCCGAAATGCTCGCCGTTCTTGTTCATGAGCTCGCGGAAGGGATAGGAGCGCATTTCAAAAGTGCCATCGTCAAGATGGACCTTAACGGTCGTATTCTCGCTGATCACGTTATTATCCGCAACGGTGCCTATCCCATCGGGCGTTATGACTTCCTTGCCCACCTTGGGCATTATCTTGTGCATCGCCTCGTAGCCTGCCTGTTCGAATTTCAAACAGCACATCAGCCTGCCGCAGATGCCGGAGATCTTTGTCTGATTGAGGGAAAGATTCTGCTCCTTTGCCATCTTTATGGAAACGGGGATGAAATCCGAAAGGAATGAGGCGCAGCAGATGGGCCTTCCGCAGACGCCGAGACCGCCGAGCATCTTCGCCTCGTCGCGCACGCCGATCTGACGGAGCTCTATCCTCGTTCTGAACACGCCCGCAAGATCCTTGACGAGCTCCCTGAAATCCACACGCCCGTCCGCGGTGAAATAGAACATTATCTTTGCGCCGTTGAATGCGTATTCCACGTCAACAAGCTTCATAACCAGCCCGTGCTCCAGTATCTTTTCCTGGCAGATGGCATAGGCTTCCTTTTCCTTTTCACGATAGATGCGGCGCTGCTCGTGATCTTCCGGGGTAGCGATGCGGATGACGGGCTTGAGCTGGGTGATAAGCTGCTCGTCGGGGATAACGTGAGGGGGTTCCGCCACGTCGCCGAAAACTATGCCCCTTGCCGTATCGACAATGACTCCGTCGCCTGTTTTAATATCGAATTCGAGCGGATCGAAGTAATAGATCTTTCCGCCTTCCTTGAAACGAACTCCAATGACCTTGCTCATATTTACACTCCGTTAAGATGATACTTGTTTTACCTGCGCCGTTTTGCACGGCTTTCGGCTTTATTGAGCCCCATCGCGCCGAGGCGGGCAAAGAGCCTGTCGAACGCGGCGGCGGGGGAGGCGTTGGTGGAAAGACGCTCCGCATTTTCCGTCAACTCATCTATAATACAACTTATTTCGCCGATTGTAAAGCGTGAACCGAGTTTTTCGAGCTCAGCCGCTTTATCGGTGCAGAATTCGGGCTTCATACCGCAGGCGGACCGCATCAGATCGTGACAGGCGAGCAGCAGAAACTCGTTCGCCTCGAAATGATCGGGGCGGTCGTATTTTGCCTTCGCCCATTTGAATGCGGGTGCACCGTTGAGCGCCGCTATGAACGCCGCGAGCACTCCTTCGCGCATGGCGGCAAAATCCGCGTCCTCATAAAGCCGCTTTGCCCTTGCCGTGATACAGCCGCTCATATTCGCAATGCGCTCCGCTTTGGAGCGGTCTGCGCCGAGGCCTTCGAGCATTAAGCAAATATCCTCAAGCTCGCCCGCGGAACACCTTATTATCATACAGCGGGAGCGCACCGTAGGCAGTATCCCGTGCTCAATGCCCGTCAAAAAGAAGCGCGTGCCGCGGGGCGGCTCCTCGAGCACCTTCAGCATGGCGTTCTGCACGGGCTCGGAAAGCTGATGCGCGTTCCTGAAAACCACTGCGCGCCCGCGCTTCCCGTAGGATTCGCGATAGATCTCAGGACGGATAATATCACGGAATACCGATATGGAGACCGCGCCCGTGTATTCCATGTAATCCGGGCAGTCGGGGAGCAGGGCGGGCTCCCTCTTGCCGAAAAGCGTCACCGCGGCGGCGTTTCTGGCAAATGTATCGGTAACGTCCGGATCCGCCCCGGTAATGAGGTACGCGTGCAGCGCCCTTCCCGCGAGTATGGAGGCTTCAAGCCCTTCGTACATCCTGTTCATGCTTCCTGCTCCTTTACAACGCTTACACAGCCGTCTTCAAGCCCGAATAGCGCGGCGCCGGAATCAAGCTCCGCCGAAAGGAAGCGGACGGCTTCTTCCGTTATCCTTTCACCGGGAAAGAGTATCGCAATGCCGGGCGGGTAGGCCCCGCAGGCTTCCGCGCAGACGCG
>JAEEGL013959119.1_pt1 | contig 12361 bp, 11 predicted proteins | sample 9134231 | NCBI WGS metagenome assembly JAEEGL01 (sample SAMN16246548, study PRJNA631951) | gut metagenome | biome: gut microbiome; feature: rumen; material: fiber-attached | host: Bos | place: Iran: Karaj | collected 2018-10 | reverse complement strand
TCAAAGACCGGTCGCACCGGAGCTTTTATTCGGGCAGTGGAGGAGGATATTTTCAGGCGAAATACCGAGTTCGCAACATTGTTCAGGGTTATTTCCGGCGAAACTGAATTTGCTCCGAACTCGTGCATAATCGGAGAGCATCTTTCCAAAATACTTGGGCTAAAAACAGGTGACACGGTAAGGCTCATAACTACAAGAACGAATGCTTCCGGCGCAGTAAGCCCCAGAATTACCGCTCTGAAAGTAGGTGGCATCGTTTCCTCAGGATATCAGGAGCTTGATTCACTCTGGCTTTTCATTCCGCTTGAAAAAGGCTTTTCTGTTCTGCAGGATGTTTCGCGCACGGTGTCCGTTGGAGTCCGCACGAAAAACGCTTTCGGAATTGACCTTGAGAGAGCCGCGCTTGACATAGAGGATATTCTTCCCAAGTATGCGTTTTTGTACCGATGGTACGAAATTAATTCCGCTCAATATGAAAATTTTTCATCAACTCAGATGATGCTTCTTCTTATAATGCTTCTCATAGTTCTTGTGGCATCCGTGAATATATCAAGCGCGCTTGTAATGCTTGTCGTTGAGCGAAGAAAGGAAATCGCTATCCTGAGAAGTCTTGGAGGCTCGTCTGGCGGCATTGCGGTATCTTTTTTGATAACAGGGGTGGTGACTGGACTTATTGGAGTTCTGATTGGAATTCCTCTCGGATTTTTATGTGCGGTCAATTTCTCGCCTCTTGTCGCATTTTTTGAAAAAATCGTGAATTTTTCAGGGGAACTGTTCTTTTTTGCGATTAACGGAAATCTTTCTGAGTTTACGACAGTTCATCTTCTTGACCCTGCATTTTATCTTCAGGATGTTTCTGTTTCCCTTCCGCTTGGAAAAATCATCATTATATCGGCGGGAACCCTTGTGCTTTCATTTGTGATGAGCATTGTTCCTGCGATTAAGGCCGGAAAGGAGAAGCCGATTGAAACGCTGCGGAAAATTTAGCCGTTCTTGCGGCTGAGCTCACGATTGATTGCTTCTGGAAAAATTGATTTCCGTGAATGGCAGTGAATCTATTGTACTTTTTCTGCGAATCTGCTATATTATTCGGACTGATTAGCTTCCCTCTAACAGTACTTTGAATGGTTAAGCAACTTTTTCCTCGCGGCTAGTGGAGAATGCCTTAATCATAAAAAACTTTTAGGAGCATAAAATGGCTACAAGAAGAACTCCAAGATTCAAGGAGTGCAGAAGACTCGGTGTCAATGTATGTGGACACCCAAAGGCTATGGACAGAGCAGGAGCACCAGCTTTCAAGAAGACAAAGAAGACATCTGATTACGGTCTTCACTTGGTTGAAAAGCAGAAGGTAAAGGCTTACTACGGAATCCTTGAGAAGCAGCTTCGCCGCTACTTTGACAAGGCATCACGCTCATCTGAGATGACGGGTGTTGCCCTCCTCGTTGCGCTTGAGACACGCCTTGACAACCTCGTTTACAGACTTGGATTTGCAAGCTCAATCCGTATGGCTCGCCAGATGGTAAGCCACAAGCACATTTCTGTTGACGGAAAAGTAATCAACATTCCGTCATTTGCAGTAAAAGTCGGCTCAACAATCGCTCTTGTTGAAAAAGCACGCAAAAGCGAGCAGTTCAAGAAAGCTTTCTTGGGCGACAACAAAGCTAAACTTGAGTACCTTGAGAGAGACGCTGACAATTTCTCAGGAAAACTTGCTCGCCTTCCTCAGAGATCTGAAATTCCAGTTCAGATTAACGACCAGATGGTAGTTGAGTACTACTCTAAGTAATCAAAGTTTGTCTTTGAAAAAGAGCTTCCGCTTGGGAAGCTCTTTTTTTGTGCCTGTCAGAAACCTGCTATTTTGCCGCGAACTCAATTTCGGGGTCTGTAGTTGTTTCTCTTTCTTCATCTTCGGGAAGTTTTATCTCTTTCCACAAATTTGCGTCCTCAAACCCCATGCGCCAGAAACCAATTCTGTCAACTCCAATATCCTTGTACATCTTGAATTTCGTTTTGAGCGAAGCTATATCATCGTACCAGCCCGTAATTGTGGCGGTTTCCTTGAACGAGAGGTGCGGCACTCCGTTTGAGTCACGCTTTACTTCCTTGATTCCGTTCTCTCGTTTTATCCGCTCGATTCCGCTCATGTACCATGCCTGCCCCCTGTAAGGCGCAGAAAGCCATGTTCGCCCGTAAAGGGAAATTCCCATGATGAGCTTTTCTTCTGGAACCACTGTTTTTGCGTATTCTGCAATGCGCTTGCACCAGTCCGTTGAGCCGATTGCGCCTGGCGCGCTCGTTGCCCAGTGCTCGTCATAAGCCATAATCAGGATTTTGTCCACGATTTTTGATATTTTCTCATAGTCGAAAATATCGTCCTCAAGCGTTTTTAGCCGCGCCGGGACTGCTATTGTGAGCGGTTTATTTCCAAGCTCCTCTTTTAGCTCCTTCAAAAAGTCATGGAAAATATCAAAATCTTTTTTCGGAATGTTCTCCCAGTCAATTTGAAGTCCGTCGTAAGTGGCAGCCGCCGCAATCATCTGCTCGATAATCCGCTTCCTTAGCGGTAGCTCCGGAGAAAGAAGGAGATGAGCCTGGCTTCTTGAATCCACGCTCGTAACTAGGTGGACGCGGCCTGTGTAGTTGGCGAAGAATTTATCGCGATCGGGTACTGCGTCCATTTCGCTGTATGTATTGACTGCGCTCACAAAATAACCTACATCGGTAATCGGATACTCGCTTTTAAATTCGTTTTCCCTTCCGGTCATCACATAACCCCAGACTTCCTTGAATTCAAGCGCGTCCTCGGACTTTTCGCCATAGTTGAGCTGCTTGCGCTGAATCAAGACTTCTGTTTTTGCCTTTTGTTTAGCTTTTGATTTCTTAAACTTGAATTTTGATTTTGCCGTTATTTGAGAAGGATTGCATGCCAGAAAAAAAGAAAGCATGAAAAATGACGAAACTAACTGAATCGTTTTCATTCTTATTATCGATGATATTTTCAAAAAAGACTCCCATATTTTTATGTGTATGATTTTATAATCGGCATAAAAAAAGTTGTTTTCAATATGGTCAAACAAAACTATGCTAAAATCAAAATTTGATTTATAATTATATTTATGGCAAAACTGAACATTGCACCTACAAAATCAAATTTGCTTCTTATAAAAGAGCAGCTTAGCGTTGCCGAGGACGGGTACGACCTTCTTGAGCAGAAGCGCGAGATACTTGTAATGGAGCGTATGCGAATGGTGGAGAAGGTAAAACTTCTTGAAGACCAGATAGATAAGACGATAAGCGAGGCGTACCCCGCACTCAGGAATATGCTTATGACAGTCGGCGGGGATCGTGCGGAGAGCATTGCGCACGGAGTCAAGTACGACTACCAGATGAAAGAGAAACCTGTTGTTGTGGGAGGAATGAATTTCAATTCGATTGAGGTTCAGCTTCCGAAGCAGCAGCTTTTTTACTCGTATCTCGGGACTTTCGCCGATTCGGACAAGGTTATGGTTGAATTCTTCAAGCTTTTGAATCTTCTTACCGAAATGGCATCTATAAGAACGATTGTCTGGAGGCTTGCCACCGAGGTTAAAAAAACTCAGAGGCGTGTCAATGCGCTTGATAAAATGATAATTCCGCAAACGAAAGAGACAAAAACATACATTGAGAGCGTCCTTGAGGAGCGCGAACGCGAGAATGTGTTCGTACTGAAATCCCTGAAAAGGAACAAGGGTGTTTCCAAGGGGAAATAAATGATAAAACCTTTGTTTGATAGAATAATCGTGGCGTTGAACGGCTCGGAGCAGTCCCTTAGGGCTGCTATGTACGGGATAATGATGTCGAAACTTTATGGTTGTGACCTAAAGATTGTCTATGTTGTTGATACAGCCACGCTCAAGCAGCTTGAGCTTCTGAAATTCTTCATAACAGAAGAAAGCTCCAAGTATGAGAAAAATCTTATTGCCGATGGCGAGCGGTATCTTTCGTATGTAGTGGACCTTGCAAAACAAAAAGGCGTAAAGCCTACGACTGAGCTTAAAAAAGGAGCGGTCTGGTCGGAGCTTATACGCTCCGCGAACGAATTCGGCGCAAGGCTTATTCTCGTGGGCGATAAAAAGGCTTCTGGCTCCAATTCAGTTGACAATGTGCTGCATTATAACAAAATTTCCGCCACGAACTCAGAGATTATCGGAAGCTCTGAGTGCAATGTCCTTGTTGTAAAAGAGCCTGAGATTGAGAAACTTTTCAAGCTTGCATAAAAAAACTGCCATTTTGGGTTTTCCTGTAAAAGCACTTAATTCCCAAATGGCAGTTTTTGTTTTGTTCGGCGGATTTGAATCTTCATGCCGCCGAACTAGAAATCTGTTTCGGACAGACTGCGGTTATTAGAGCTGTTCGGAAACTTCAGTTTTCCGGACAGCTTTATTTTACATAAGGCTTGTAGCTTTTGATTGCTTTCTGAATGAAAGAAACAAGCTCGTCAAGCTTTACGCGCTCCTGCTCCATTGAGTCTCTGAATCGGACAGTAACCGTGTTGAAATTCGGTGACGCTGAGTCCAGCGTATCGTGGTCGATTGTTACGCAGAACGGAGTTCCAACTTCGTCCTGACGGCGGTATCGCTTTCCGATTGTTCCTGAAACATCATAATCCGTAACGAAGTCTTCTTTCAGAAGGTGCTGAATTTCCTTTGCTTTTTCTGCAAGACCGTCCTTTTTCATAAGCGGAAGAACTGCCACGGTGATAGGCGCAAGGCGCGGGTCAAGGTGAAGTACCGTCCTGTAATCCTCAGGCTCTCCTTCTTTGGCAACATTCTGCTCCTCGTATGCTTCGCACAAGAACATCAGGAAGTTTCTGTTGAGACCTGCCGATGTTTCAATTACATATGGAACATACTTTTTGTTTCCGTCCTCCTGGTCGATATAAGACATATCTTTCTTTGAGTACTGCTGGTGCTGGCTCAGGTCGAAGTCCGTGCGCGAATGAATTCCCTCTATCTCCTCGAATCCAATAGGGAAGTTGTATGTAATGTCGTAAGCATCCTTTGCGTAGTGCGCGAGCTTGTCATGGTGATGCCATTTGAGCTGCTTTTCAGGGATTCCGTACTTGAGATAGAATGCCCAGCGGTCTTTGCGCCATCTGTCGAATGTTTCGTCCTCAGTTCCTGGTTTGCAGAAATATTCCATCTCCATCTGCTCGAACTCGCAGGTGCGGAATATGAAGTTCTTGAAAATAATCTCGTTGCGGAATGATTTTCCAACCTGTGCAACTCCGAAAGGAACTTTCATTCTGTTTGACTGAACGATGCTCTTGAAATCCGTAAAGATTCCCTGGCATGTCTCAGGGCGCAGATAAATCAGGTGAGAATCATCGGCGACAGGTCCCTGATATGTCTTGAACATCAGATTGAACTCGCGGACAGCCGTGTACTTGTGCTCTTTTGAGTGGCAAACGGGGCAGTCGATGTTCGTTGTGATAAAGTCTTGCATTTCCTCATGGCTCATCGTATCAATGGGCTTTCCAGGGGCTTTGTCAGGATTTGCTGCCACATAGTCCTCAATCATTTTGTCCGCGCGGTGGCGTGCCTGACACTCTGTGCAGTCAATCATCGGGTCTGAGAAATGACCGACATGGCCTGAAGCCTCCCATGTTGTGTGATGCTGGAAAATTGCTGAGTCAAGACCAACAACATCATCATGAAGCTGGGCCATCTCTTTCCACCATGCGTTCTGAATGTTCCTTTTGAAATCAACTCCGAGCGGACCGTAATCCCATGCGCCGGCCTGTCCGCCGTAAATTTCTGATGCCTGATAAACAAAACCGCGTCTTTTGCAAAGCGAAATGATTTTGTCCAATGTACATGCGTGTGGGTCTGCCACAGCTTTTTCTTTTTTTGCCATTTTATACTCCTATATGACTGCCACTGGCTTGTGGCAGCTATTTTTTTACGCCTATGAACTGACCGTATTTTACGCGGAATTCATCCCCGTTCTTTGTTTTCTCCAGTATTTCATCGTTGAGGATGATTTTGTCTTTCTCAAAAAGAAGGACGATTGTAGAACCGTGAAGGTCAAAGTAGCCCTTCTCATCGCCTTTTTTGAATTGACCTCCGTTCAGATGGTTTTTTATTCCGCCCACGGAGAATGCGCCAACTTCAATCTGAGCTACGGTCCCGAAGTTTTCTGTTTCCATGATTGTCCATGAACGCCTGTTCTTTGTGTAAATCCTGAAATTTTCTGCTGCCAGCGGCTGAACGGAGTAGAGTTTTCCTGGGATAAAATGGTTTTCTCCCTGCTGGCCGTCATCGATGTAACAGTACCTATGGTAGTCTGTGGCACAAAGCCTGAAAACAAGGCAATCCCCGAGCGAGAATTTTTCTTTCAGTTTTTCAGAAAGCAAATCTTTTTTGTTCTGAAAAAAATCTTCCAGAGTGTAGTCAAAGCCTTTTATTCGGAAAACGGCATTATCTTCTATCTTGAAAGCAGAAAGAAGACTGTCGCTTGGGGAAATTAGATGCGTTTTTTCCGTGTCGAAAGAAAGTGCGCTCTCTGGCTTTTTTCTGGTAAAAAAATCATTGAAAGATTTGAACTGCTTTCCTTCAGTGTCGTTGTTAAAATCGCTCATGTCAATTTTGTTCTTGGCGATGAATTTCTTTATGTAAAAATGCGAAAGTGGCGTTCTCAGAAGGAAGCCCAGAAATTTTGGAACACGCAGGAAAAGCATTGTCTCCAGAAGAACTCGACCTAAAGATGTTCCGTGGAGAAATCTTACTGGTGCGTCATTTTTTGATACAGATTCGCCCGGCGTTTTTTTCATAAAATATTTCCTTTTTCTCTGAAAGTTTCAGTCATCGAGCGGTTTGTCGTAAAGCAGCTCTTCTGCAGAGAATGTTATTTCTTCCTGTGTTGTGGCGGGCTTGTCAAATGAAAGGCAGTATGCTTTTCCGAGGAAAAGAAGCACAAGCTCCGCTATGCCTATCGCTATCATCAGGATTTTTCCTGCAAAAGCAGGTTTTATCATCTTGAATGGCGTTATGAAAGCAATTCCCATGAACGCAAGTATTACCGTTGACGGGACAATCGGGGGGCGGCGGCTTCCAGAAAAATAGCTTATGATAAACACAGCCGGAAGGATTAGCGCGATGCTTGTGACAGGAAGCCCCTTGTACTCGTGGCGGCTTCTATCTGTTTTTTTCTGACGCTCTGCCTCATCCACATTGAAGAAAGAAAGGCGGACAAGGGCGCACAAAAGGTACAAGGCACAGATGCACATCGTTATCCTCACGCCAATCGGGTGAATGTGGGGATAAACAGAATCACCGATGGACAACTTGTAGACGAGGAGCGCAGGAAGAACTCCGTAGCTCACCAAGTCTGCCATTGAATCAATCTGAATTCCGAACTGTTTCTCAAAATCGCTTCTGTTCTTTTTTGTTGACGCAACTTTCCCGTCGAACATATCCATTACACCTGCAATCATAAGGCAAATCAATGACAGAATGAAGCTCCTGTCGCTGTTTGAGAACGCAAAATGAATCCCTGCGCACGCAAAAAGCATTCCGAGATATGTGAGGACAACGGTATAATTGTAAACGCCAAGCATATAAGCCTCCTGTTTTCTATTCAAAAAGATTGCCGAAAATAAGGCTGTAGACAAGAATAGTCCACGGTTTTGCCGTAAGGATGATTATGGCGAATCTTTTAAATTTCATGTCTGTAAGGCCGGAGAAATAACACAAGAAATCGTCCGGCGAGATTGGAAGAAAAATGGCAACCCAAAGGAAGACCCCGTAGCTTCGCTGCCATTTGTTCATCCATTTTATGTATGAGTTGAATTTTTTCTCAGAAAAAATCAGCCTCATCATTCGTATTCCTAGTTTTTTTGAAAGAAGGAATGTTATTAGCGAACCGAGACAGATTCCAACATAATTGCACACGAATCCGCCGAGAGGGCCGAAAAGCCCTGCTCCGACTATGCAGCCGATAAACCCCGGAACAATTGCATAAAGAACCTTAAAGCACTGAATCAGCGAGAGCAGCATAGGGCCGAAATAGCCGAACGACTGTATGTAGCTCCTGAAAGAATCAGCGTCTTTGAACGTTCCTTTTGAGTACTGGTATACGAAAAAAATTCCTATTCCCAAAAAGCCGAGGATTGAAAAAACCAAGAGAATTCGTTTTGCGATTTTGGGTTTTGCGCCAAAATCAATTGGTTGTCCATAATCAAGTTCTTCAAATCCCATTCTTCAAATAAAACCTACAATAAAAATAACAGATTTTTTTATCTATATCAATTTGGGAAGGTAAAAAAAGCCAATGAATTTATATATCGGCATTTTTTTTTCTATAAAAATATGATTTTTGACGAAGATATATGGAAAAATCGTCTTGGTACTTTACTTTTTTACCTTTAATGTCTTAAATTCTATCTTATGGGTTTTGATTACACTTATTTGATTTATGTCCTGCCTGCCGTTCTTTTGAGCTTGTGGGCTTCAAGCGCGGTGAAGAGCCGTTTTGCCGAGTACGATAAAGTTCCTGTAAAAAAAGGCGTTACCGGGGCAGAGGCTGCTCAGATACTTCTGCGCGCAAGCGGAATCACTGATGTAAGGATAAGCCGTGTACCAGGCTCTCTCACGGATAACTACAACTCGGGCGATAAAGTTCTGAGCCTGAGCGATTCTACTTTCTCAAGCTCGTCTGTTGCAGCTGTCGGAGTGGCGGCGCATGAAACTGGTCACGCAATTCAGGACAAAATCGGGTACGGGCCGCTTGTCCTGCGCCATACGCTCGTTCCTGCCGCCAACATAGGCTCTAGGTTCGGGCCTGTTCTTGCCATCGCGGGAATTATGTTCGGCGGGGCATCCCAGTACGCTTCAATCGGTCAGGTTGTTTCAAACATAGGAATAATTCTTTTTGCTGGAGCCGTTCTTTTCTATCTTGTGACGCTTCCTGTTGAATTCGATGCGTCCAGGCGCGCGCTGAAAATACTGCGGGAAACTGGCGTATTTGACGAGTCCGAGCTTTCAGACGCAAGAAAAGTCCTCTGGGCCGCCGCAATGACTTATGTGGCATCAGCTTTGTCCGCGATTGGCTCTTTGCTCAGGCTTATGACTATGACAAGGCGCAGGAGGGAGCCGTGATTTTTGACGAAAACATACGGGCCGTGATTTTTGATATGGACGGAGTTCTTCTTGATACGGAGTCCGTCTGCAAGGTATGCTGGAGGCGTGCCGCCGGTGAATATGGGGTGGAGAGAATTGACGAGGCGTTCATGCGGTGCGTTGGTCAGAACACTTCCGATTCCCTGATTTTGTTAAAAGATTATTGCGGCGGAAAAGTTTCTCCCGAGGATTTTTACGCCCGGACGAGCGAGCTTTTTTATGTTGTTGAAAGGGAAGAGGGGCTTAAGAAAATGCCGTTCGTTTCGGAATGCCTTGAATCGCTGAAAGAGCGCGGATTCAGGCTTGCCGTGGCTTCTTCTACGCGCTGGGTGAATGTTGAGCGTCAGCTTAAGGCGGCAGGAATCTTTGATTTTTTTGAAACTATCACTACGGGGGACAAAGTTATTCATTCAAAGCCTTCGCCCGACATTTACTTAAAGTCGCTTGATTCGCTTAAACTGAAAGCCGTTCAGTGCATTGCCGTTGAGGACAGCCCGAACGGTGTCCGCGCCGCATCAAGAGCTGGAATAAAGTGCGTGATGGTGCCAGATCAGATTCAGCCTGATTCTGAAATGAAAAATCTTGCTTTTAAAATTCTTCCGAGCTTAAAAGAACTTAGGTGATAATCTTTTAAAGAAAGCGTTCCCGGAGTCAGACGAATGGTATTCAGTTCCATAACTTTTTTGTTTTTCTTTTTGCCGGCCTCTTTTTTTGTGTCGCTTGTCTTTCCGAAAATTCAGGCGAAAAACATCGTCCTTCTTGTTTTGAGCCTTTTGTTTTACGCATGGGGTGAGCCGGTCTATGTTTTTCTGATGATTTTTTCGGTGGCTCTCAATTATGCCGTTGCATTTCTTATCGTCAGGGCAGGGGATAAGCTCGGAAAAAAAATCCTTGCTTCCGGCATAGTCCTGAATTTCGGCATTTTGTTTTATTTTAAGTACGCCGCATTCGCCATTAAGCTTTTGATTCCGGCACTGGCAAAATTCGGTTTTTCGCCTATAGTTCCGTCAGTCGCTCTTCCGATTGGAATATCGTTCTATACATTTCAGATTGTTTCTTATCTTGTGGATGTTTACAGAAATCCCAAGCTTTTGCAAAAAAATCCGCTGAACCTGGGGCTTTACATTTCTTTTTTCCCTCAGCTGATTGCAGGCCCTATCGTTCGCTACCATGATGTGAACGAGCAGATAAAAAACAGGTCCGTGAGTTTTGATAGAACAGTTTGCGCGCTGGAGCGTTTTGTGCTGGGACTTGGAAAAAAAGTGCTCCTTGCAAATGTGTTTGCTTTGTATGCGGACACTGTCCTGAACGCTCCGATGGGCGACTACGCTCCCGTATACGCATGGCTTTCGATGCTCGCGTATTCGCTTCAGATTTATTTTGATTTTTCAGGATATTCTGACATGGCAATAGGACTTGGCAAACTGTTCGGATTTGATTTTTCCGAAAACTTCGACCATCCGTATGAGGCGCGCTCAATCACTGATTTCTGGCGCAGATGGCATATTTCGCTTTCGTCTTGGTTCCGAGAGTACCTGTACATACCGCTTGGTGGAAACAGAAAAGGCTATTTCAGAACATGCCTCAATATTTTCATCGTGTTTCTTGCGACCGGAATCTGGCATGGGGCTGCGGTGAATTTTATCGTCTGGGGAGTAGGGCACGGAATTCTCCGAATTTTTGAAAAAATTCTTTCAGAGTCTGGCATAAGCAGATTTTTTGATGCAGCTGAAAGCAGACTTTTATGCGGTACAAAAAATTTCGTCACAAGGCTCTATGCTTTGGCGGCAGTTTACTTTCTTTGGATTTTTTTCAGAAATGGTACAAAAACAGGGATGTCACTCATAAAAAAAATGTTCGATTTTTCATCTGATTCTTCGACAGTCCTGAAAATTCAGCTTTTGTACAATACCAGAGCTGTTTTTGTTTTTGCTGTCGGAATCATCCTGTGCGTAAGCTGGAAAACCGCTCTCAAAAATCTTTGGAAAATCCGATTTTTTCAGGAAAAAAAAGTTGTTTCAGCTATGGTGGCAGCAAAATATTTTGCACTTGCGCTTATTTTTGTTCTTTCAGTTTCATGCCTTATGAGCAATTCGTATAATCCATTCATTTATTTCAGGTTTTAGGAAAAAAATATGAAAATTTTCCGCTTTTTTTTCTGTGTGATTGTATTTTTTTTGATTCTCCTCTCTGTATTCACTTCTGATTTCAAAAGCAAAGTCTCAGAGCGCGAGAAACGAAAACTTGCGCCTTTCCCTGAGCTAAAATCTGAGGGAAAACTCAACAAAAATTTTTTCAATGAGATGAATTTGTATCTTGAGGACAGAATCGGGCTGAAATTTCAGTACAAGAAACTGCACGAAAAACTAAATGATGTGTATCAGGTGGAAAACGACGCGGACAAGTCCGGGTTCATTGGAAAGGACGGCTGGCTTTTTGCGAACGGAGACCGACTTCTCGAAAACTGGCAGAAAACAAACCGGTACACCGAAGAAGAGCTTTCCTACTACTGCTCAAAAATAAAGAACATGAAGAGCTGGTGTGAAAAGCGCGGGATAAAATTCATTTTCTATGTTGCCCCGAACAAATACGAAATTTACGGAGAGTTTTACCCTTTCCAGCCGCGCCCACAGGGGGAGACATTGTGCGAGCAGATTGTCGCGCGGCTGAAAAACGAGGGCGTTGATGTTATATACCCACGGGATTTTCTCTTGGATAAAAAAATCGATGAGCCAAACCCGATTTATTACGAGCGCGACACTCACTGGAACAAGCTGGGGGCATACTATGGCTCTGTTCTGCTCGTAGAAAAAATAAAAGATATGTTTCGGGAGCGCGCCCTTCCTGATATTTCCTATGAGTTCGAGAAGATTTCCGCTCAGAACGGTGATTTAGAGCCTCTTATAGGAACTTCTGCGCGGAGCATGACAGATTATTCCGTCAGGACAAAAATCGACGGAAAAGATTCTTCTTGTGCTTATGTTTTTGAAAACACCGACGGAAACCCCAAATTTTTTGCGACGCGGGCAGACGAACGATTTCCGCGGCTCGTAATGTTCCGCGACTCGTTCGGAAACAGCCTTTATCCATACCTCGCGCCGTATTTTTCCAAGGGCGAGTACTGGTGGCGTTTTCCGAGTGAGAGCGACAAGCCGTATTTTCTTGAGTATAAACCTGATTTAGTGATTTTTGAAGTCGTC
>JAEEGL013801538.1_pt1 | contig 12361 bp, 9 predicted proteins | sample 9134231 | NCBI WGS metagenome assembly JAEEGL01 (sample SAMN16246548, study PRJNA631951) | gut metagenome | biome: gut microbiome; feature: rumen; material: fiber-attached | host: Bos | place: Iran: Karaj | collected 2018-10 | reverse complement strand
CTTTCCATTATTGGTAACCAATACATAATAAATTCATTTCTTTCTTTATCTGATAATCCAATATATGTAAGTTTCTCTTCTAAGAAAGTAATAGCATCTTTTCCTTCAACATAGAATCCTTCTTTGAAATCAACTTCATTATACCTCTTTTCATCCCAATAAAGTGCATAATAATATTTTCCATCTTTATCATACATATCACCATTAGGTTTAACAGTAACATTCCATGAATTAATATATTTTGGATATGTTGTAGTTAATAAGTTTTCTTTTTCAAACTTAACGGTAACATTAGTTTCTTTTTCTGGATATAAGTATAATACTGGTTTAGCACGTCCTCCCATCATTTCTTTAATTGGGTATGTAATTATTTTCTTATCAGGAGTATAACAATATTCCATACCATAATACCCGTTAGAACCTTGCTTTGGATTACCATCTTCATCAACATCATATTCAATAACAATATATAATCCTTCAGCTTTATTCTTTTCACCCATTTGATCTAATTCAGCTCTTGTATAATAACCTGAATCAAATTCTGCAAAACTCCAGTCACTATTTAACTTAACAACTTCTTTTACATCTTCACTATTATCAAGATTTTCAATATAAACAGTATCATTATTCTTATATACTACATAATTTCTTTCAATCATATATAGCATATCTTCTGTTTGTCCATCCATTAATAGTTTACCAGTTGTATCAATCTTTCTAAGATGATTTATATTTCCATCTTCTTCTGCGAAATAGATATATCCATTATAAAATGACATAAAGTTCCTATCTATTTCAAATTTACTATTTTGTTTATATATTTCTTGGAAACTATCATTATATATATGATTTATACCACAATATTCAGTTACGCAATATCCTTCAGTATAAATGTATTTACCATTACTCTTAAATGATAAAATTTGATAGAAAGTCAAATCTTGATCTTCAGTTTCATAATTTCTTTTTAATAAAACTTTTTCTTGGTTAGCATTTAATAAATATGCTGCATCTTTTGCTTTAACCAGTATAACATTATCTGATAACTGACTCATACAAAAAGATACATAATCATACGTATTTGTTTGATATTTACCATCATATAGTTTCTTATTAGCTGAAACATTATAATAACCCATCCTGTGATCTTGATATAAATAACCAATTCCCACAATTCGATCTTTTGTTTCACTAGAATACAAACAATATTCTACATAATTACCCTCTAAGTTTATCTTAGTAGACTTTTGGGTTTTAGTATCATATATGTATAATGCATCATCTTTATACAAAGCAAATCTTTCTGACCATGCATCAAACGTAATAATCTTTGCATCTTTCGTTGCTACTTTAATTCTATAAGTAGGACTAAGAGTTGGACTAACATCATCCCCAGTCATTAGAGAACCCATATCATCCACATATATTAATAGTTCTCCACCTACCGGTGTACTATTAATCGTTGGCTCTGGTGTTTCATCAATTATTGCTGTTGCAGTTGGTGTTGGTTTAGTTGGTTCATTAGTATTCTTTTCTTCTTCATCTTTACTAAAGAAAATAAAATATACTAAAGCTAGAGCCATTAAAATAATTATAATAACTAAAGCAATAACTAAACCATTATTACTTTTAACTGGTGCCATTTCTTTTGGCGTAACATTATTTTCATTAACATTTTTTTCTTCTTTCTTCTCTTCCATTTTCACTCCTTATTTTAATTATATAAAAATGAATTATATTTATCAATAATAATAATTACTATTTTTGACAATTGACAATATATTTGTTAAAATACATTCGATGTTTATGAAAAAGATTGGTATTATTTGTGAATATAATCCATTTCATAATGGACATATATATCACTTACAAAAAATTAAAGAAATGTATCCTGATAGTTTAATTATCTTAGTAATGAGTTCTTCTTTTACTATGCGTGGAGAAATATCTATTTTAAACAAGTGGGATAAAACTAGTATTGCCATAATGAATGGTATTGATTTAGTTATTGAATTACCTACTTTCTACTCTACTAATTCATCTGATATATTTGCAACTGGTGCAATTAAAATATTAAATTATTTAAACTGTGATTATTTAGTATTTGGTAGTGAATCCAATGATATAGATACTTTAGTTGAATTAGCTAATATCGAACTTAATAACAAAGAATACGATAATTTAGTAAAAGAATATATGGATAAAGGTAATAACTACCCTACTAGTATGAGTAAAGCCTTAAATGATTTATCAGATAAAACCATTACTTTACCGAATGATTTATTAGGACTTAGTTATGTAAAAGCAATAATAAAAGAAAAATCTAATATTAAACCAATAACTATTAAAAGAACTAATGACTATCATACCGAAGGAGCTACTAATATTAGAAAATTAATAATTGATAATAAAGATATTAGTGGTTTAGTACCACAGGAATCATTAAACAAAGTAATTACTCTAGATATAAACAAAAATTATTTTAAACTATTAAAATATAAAATATTAAGCGATATGAATAATTTAAATACTTATCTTGATGTTGATGAAGGATTAGATAACTTAATTCGCAAAAATATCATAAAAGCTAATTCTTTAGATGAATTAATTAGTAAAATTAAAACTAAGAGATATACATATAATAGATTAAATAGAATGTTTATCCATATCCTTCTTAATATTAAAAAAACTGATGTTAATAAATTAAAAGAAATAAATTATATTAGAATACTAGGGTTTAATACCCTAGGTAAAAAATATCTCAAAGAATTACGAGATAATATTAGCATACCATTAATAACTAATTATAGTGATATCGAAGATAGTAACTTAGATTTTGAACTATATGTAACTACTATTTATAATGCAATAATCGAAAGAAACGATTTAAATCAAGTGGAACTTAAAAGTATTCCCGTAAATAAATAAAAACAAGAATTAACTTCTTGTTTTTTCTTTAACTTTATTTTTAAAGTGTTTATTATAAAATTCTATAATTTCGTCATATAATAATTGATCTTTTTCTACTAGTGGATATTCTTCCATCCTCTTAATTAATCTTCCTAAATACATCTTTATTTGTTCTAAAATATCATCTCTTGTTATTTGACTATTTATTAGCCATAATAAACACTTAATACCAAGGGCATTTTTTGGTTTTAAAGAGTATCTTGTTGAATTAATTAATTCAGCTTCAAACAATGTATTAAAAAGATAATCAAATTTCTGATAGTCTTCTTTATTAGGAGAATATTCCTTTATATCCATACCATAACCATTAATAGGATAGATATAATCACCTTTAATTAAATCTCTTATTTCTTTTGAAGAATAACAAACTTTAGTTAACTTAAACTTATCTCTTGCGGCACATACTAATATTAGTTTTCTTTTTTTAGCCCACCAACTTAAATCTTTTCCAACGCCTTCAGAATCAACTGATTCCGTTTCAATATTAGTTGGTATATCAATAAGTCTAGTATAACCCTCACAAAAATGCATATCACTAGAGTTTTGTACTTTGTAATTTACTATATCAATAATATCTTTAGTAACATATTCTAAATTAAAAAAATGCCCTAATAACTTATATTGTTCTTCTTCAGTTAATTCATCATATGATTCAACTATTTTTTTTATATATTCAAATTCATCATTATATCCTTTTGTTTCTCCATCATCATCTAGTGTTTGACAGATATCACTAATATGTAAGGTATTTAACCATATTTGCACTTATAATCATCTCCATGGATATTATTATATAAAAGTAAACTATTTATTGTCAAAAACAATTGACATAAAAAAAGTAAGACTAAATCTTACTATAATTACAAATATCTTTTAATTTACAATTAGAACATAATGGCTTTTTAGCCATACAATGATATCTTCCAAATAAAACTAACTGTAGATGTCTTTTTCCCCAATTATCTTTCTTGATATGTTTCATTAATTTCTTTTCAATATCGATAACATTATCATTTTTGCTTACTAAAGAAAGTCTTTTCGTAACTCTTTCAACATGAGTGTCAACGGCAATAGCTGGATAATTTAAATATTCAGAAAAATATACATTAACGGTTTTTCTACCTACTCCAGGAAGACTTTCTAAAATATTACGATCACTTGGAACAATATCTTTATATTCATTATGAAGAATTCTTGCTATTTCTTTGATGTTATAAGCTTTCTTTCGAAAATTACCAAGTGGATGAATAATACTTTCTAAATCATGGATATCTGCCTTACTTAACTTTTCTAAAGTATCATATTTATTAAATAAAACTTTAGTTACTTCATTAACTCTTTTATCCGTAGTTTGAGCCGATAACATAATAGCCATTAATAAACTATAATCATTAAAATAATTAAGTTCACACTTAGGATTTGGAAAAAGTTCATCTAAATAATTTTCAACTATATCATATTTCTTCATCAGAATCTAACCAATCACACTCAAATATTTCTACTTTTTCTGGCTTACTTTCTTTCTTTTTAATATCTTCTTTTTTCTTATAACCTTTCTTATTCCATTCGAATAAGATTTTATCAATATATCTTAGAGAACTTACCCCATTAAGACTAGCCTCTCTTATTGCTTCTTTAATTAATTCATTCGAATAATTATTCTTTTTCCATGAATCAACCATTTCACATTCCATTGGAGTTAACTTTCTTCCAAATTCCTCGTTTAAAACATCATATAAATTAATATCTTGTTCATCGACTTGATTCATTTCATTAATCATTTTTAAAGTAATCTTATCAAATAAACCGGATAAATCAATTACTTCTTCTTTTACTTTAGCTTCATTAGTTTTAGTAACAACATTAACTAAACCTTTATCAGATAAACTAGCTACGGTTTTCATTACTGTTAACAATTCCATATTAAGACTATTGGCAATTAAACTTGGATTAAATACTTCATTATCTTGATTATATAAAAACAAAAGAAGAATTATTTCATCAACTTTTAAATTAAAATCCTTAAACATACCTAAGGCATAATATGGAATAGTTACCATCTTACTTTTAATTAATTCATTTAATTTAACTTGATTCATAATTCCTCCTAAAACCCTGGGCCTCCTGATTTAATAGTATTAAACTCTAATTTATATTCATAAACAGAATCTTTTTCTACTTCATTATTTACCCATATATATAATTTATATTTTTGTTTTGTTTTACCAAGAATTTCTCCGGTATATAAAATATTGTCTTTTATATCTTTTAATTTACCACTAGTTATTTCTTTATCATCTAAATATAGTAAATAATCTAACTTTTCTCTTTTAATGGTACTGGTTTCGATATCCGTTATTATTATTTGATAAAGACCTTTTCCAGTTCCTGTATTTTCTACTTCCATCATATAAGGCCATTCTTTAAGAGCTTCTTCTTTTGTCATTTTGGAAGTTGTTGGAATAACATAACTTTCAGTATCATCAAAAGTAACAGTTACTGAAACATTACCATCTTTTCTTAAATTATCAAGATATAGTGTACCAAAATAAGCTCCTACTCCAACAATTAAGCAAAGTAATATAACCCCAATTATTTTTTTCATAACATCTCCTAAATCAATTATAATATATTTTTATTATTTATGCACTATTTTTATGTTTTTCAAGATATGTATCATAGTCACATCGAACATCAATTATTTTACCATCACTTTTTATTTCTATAATACGATTACATACCGTACTAATTAATTCATGATCATGACTTGCAAGAAGTATTTCACCATCAAAATTAATTAATCCCTTGTTAAGTGATGTAATACTTTCCATATCCAAATGATTAGTAGGTTCATCAAGTATTAGAAAGTTCGGTGACTCTAACATCATTTTTGATAACATAACTCTGGCCTTCTCACCACCAGAAAGCACATTTATCTTTTTAAATACTTCTTCGTTAGAGAATAACATCCTACCTAGAAAACTACGTAATGCTTGTGGATCATTGGCATAGCCATACTGAGCTAGAAAATCTAAGATACTAATATCTTTATTAAAATAATCAGTATTATCAACTGGAAAATAACTAGGTTTTATAGTTTTACCAAATAGAACTTCTCCTTTATTAAATTTAACTAGATGCATAATAATATTAAATAGTGTTGTTTTAGCAATATTATTAGTTCCAACAAAAGCAATCTTATCACCTTTTTGTAAATCAAAACTAACTTTATCTAATATTCTTTTTCCATCTTCTTCATAAACTAAATCTTTAACGGATAAAATATCTTTACCATGCATAGTTTCCATTTTAAAATCAATAAATGGATAACGTCTTGATGATGGTACTAATTCTTCAAGTTCAATTTTTTCTAGAATCTTTTTTCTTGATGTTGCTTGACGGGATTTTGATGCATTAGCTGAGAATCTTGCGATAAAGTCCTTTAATTCTTTCATCTTTTCTTCTTTTTTCTTGTTTTGTTCTTTAATTTGTTTAATTAATAACTGACTTGATTCATACCAGAAATCATAGTTTCCAACATATAACTTCATTTTACCATAATCAATATCTACAATATGTGTACAAACTTTATTTAAGAAATACCTATCGTGTGATACTACTATCACCGTATTTTCATAATTAATTAAAAACTCTTCTAACCATTCAATAGCTTCTAAGTCTAAATTATTAGTAGGTTCATCAAGAAGCAAGATATCTGGATTTTGAAATAATGCCTTGGCAAGTAATACTTTAACCTTCAAATTATTTGGCAAGTCTTTCATCAAATTATAATGAACAAGAACGGGAATTCCTAAGTTAGATAGTAGTTCACCAGCATCACTTTCTGCACTCCATCCATCCATTTCTGAAAACTCTGCTTCCAAGTTTCCTAATCTAATACCATCTTCATCAGTAAAATCTGTTTTATTATATAATTTATCTTTTTCAAGCATAATATCATATAATTTTTTATTACCTTTTAAGACAACATCAATAACTTTATCTTCATCATATTTATAATGATCTTGTTCAAGATAAGCAAGTCTTTCTCCTTTACCAATTACTATTTCACCTTTAGTTGTATCTATTTCACCAGTTAATAGTTTTAAGAAAGTAGTTTTCCCTGCACCATTAGCACCAATTAAACCATAACAGTTGCCATTAGTAAACTTCAAATTAACATCTTCAAACAATACTTGTTTTCCAAAAGATAAAGTTACATTATTAATACTTATCATAAAATCACCAAGTCCTATTATATAAAAAATAGGTCGTTTAATCAACCTATTAATTATTTAATTTAATACTAATCTAAATGAACCAAGATAATTAGTATCTTCAATATTTACACTATATATACTAGTATCATTACCTCGAATCATAATACCCGTATTTTGTTTTTGATATATTGTTCCATTATGCCACATACCATGTTCACCAAAATTACGGAAGTGTTCTTTAATACCATCACCTAATTTATATCGATATAAATTGTATATATTACTAGAATTACTTACTTTACCAATATAATCACTATATGAATATAAATCATAATTAGTAAATGGACTATCAATAGAACCATCTTCTTTGGCAATAAAAGCCGCTACCATTTCACCATTTATACTTACTAAATCATAGACACCTGTGATATTACCAGTTGAACTTGCACCAGCTCCCGCATAACCAATTGGATAATTAATACTATTAGAGATATGTGAATAATTAGTTAAATTATTATATTCAATACATTTCTTGGTACTTTCCGTAATAATGTTTTTCGTACGATTAGTGTATTCTGAAGAACAACCAGTTAACTCATATTCATAAGTATTTGCATAAACTTTGGTAAATGAATAATTATCTTCACTCATGTACATAGAATTACCAGTTTTACCATATGCACTATTTGATAAAAGTAAAATAGCTGCATATTCCATATTAGTTAGCATATGGGATGCATGTTTATTACTGATTATGTTAGCATCAACAATATTCTTTTTAAGAATCTTCGTATTTGGAAGACTCTTCTCTCCTTCTCCCATTAAAAACTTATTAACCCAAAATCCATTTTTATTTTTAAATGATGGATGGGTATAAGTACTTAAATTATCATAGATATGTTGATAATAGTTATCTTTACAAACTTCACTATAAACATGTTTATTATCTAAAGTACTAATTTGATCCTGGCACACTACTGTACCGGTAGTATTATTTCCTTTTTCAAAGATAACATTACTCATTCTTTCATAATTTGTATAATTACTATTATTGATAATTAAATACTTAAATCTTGGAATCCATACATAGAACTCTAATATATCACCAAGTTCAATCTCAGTGCCAACTGGCTTATTTTTGTATTTATTATAATTATTATCACTTAGTAATATCGCATTGGCCCATAGACCATTTTCATATGAATACCATAAGTCAACTTGATTAGTAACATCTGCTTTATACCAGTATCCTTCAGTATCTGATGTTTTATGATAACTAACCGGTAAGAGTTTATTAGATAACTCTGGTTTATTTGCTCCTGAATGATCAAAGTTATCTATTTTATTAATATAGTAATAACCAATTTCTTTGGTAAAGATATCATCTTCTTTAATTTTAGCTACAAATTCCAATACAACATCACTATCAGTTGTATTATTAACATGAATTAATAATTCTTTCTTTTCAAGTGGAAGCATATATCCTTCCACATCATCTTTACTACTTACTTTAACACCGCTAGTTAATCCTTTAACTAAGATTAAATAATAATACTCTGAATCAAGTTGATTACTTAAAACAACTTTATAATCACCGGAGGTTTTTTTATTAACTAATAGCTTATTATCTTTATCAGAAATAGATATATTAAGGCGGTTATCTATGGTGTGAACCATAATAACATTTTCTTGTAATTGTTTAGTTACAAATATTGCATAACTATAATAAAATCCAAGGGTAATAAAACAAAAAACAACTAATATAATTAAATATTTTTCATTGAACTTTAGTTTCATTTTTCCTCCTTAATAAGGTAATTTAAATTCTACCTCAATTATTCTTTCTTCACTTAATAATTCATCTTTCTTTATACTTTGATTAACTGCATAACCATTACCAGATATTTTTAAACCCAAGTTAAGTATACCAGCTAATTCTTTTACTTCAATCTTACTATAACCCGTCAAGTCTGGCATTGTAATCTTATCACCATTAGTTAATAAGAATACTTTATCATCTTCGATTAAGTTAGTATTGGCTTTAGGATATTGATTAATAATCTTTTTACCATTACCTAAAACAATAGTTTTTATTCCTTTGTTTTCTAATTCTTTTTTAATAACACTTACATCTTTATTTAAATAGTTATCTATCTTTACTTGACTACTTTCTATTTTTTCATTATTTTCACCATAAATATTATAATACTTTGAAATATTAGTTACTATTTCTTTAGTAATACTAGATAATTTATTTGCATTTGGTGCTTCTTTAGCTACCGCATATAATATTATCTTTGGATCATCCTTAGGAAACATTAGTACAATACTACGGTTAACATCATTATCACCAGTTTTATAACCTTTACCATTAGATTTAGCTATTTGGGCGGAACCTGTTTTACCAATTAAATCGAAATCCTTAATATAATAATTATGAGCGGCACCATCTTTATCATTTACAGTATGCCACATTAAGTTTTTAATATATGCAATAGTATCACTAGATACCACATGATCTAATACCGTTCTTTCATTTTGATATACTATTTCACCATCGGCATTAACTACTTTTTCTACCACATATGGCTTTAATAAATCACCATCATTAGCTATTGTAGTTAATGCTTTAATATGTTGAATTGGTGTGGTCATAATACCTTGACCAAACGCTGCATTAAATATTTCAGTTTCGTATTTATATGCAATTTTACCACTTGATTCCATTGGAACATCAATACCTGTTTTAGAACCAAATCCAAGTTTTAATTGAAACTCTTTTAAGGTATTTGCATCCATGTATTTATCCATTATATTAACAACACCTGTATTACTAGAATAAATAAATCCTTGATCATAACTGATCCAACCCCAACCTGCTCTATTCCAGTCACGTATTACAGTTTTATCTTTTGTTGTATATGAACCGGATTTATAAGTAGCTTTGCCATTATACATTTTATTTTCAATAGCAGCCATGTAAGTATATATTTTCATAGTACTACCAGGCTCAAACGATACACCTGAAATATCATCTAGATAATTAGTAATGTTTCGCTTATTAGGATCAAAACTAGGTGTGGTTGCATAGGCTAATACTTTAGCTGTTTTTGCATCTGCAACAACTACTGTCATTCTACTTGCATCTTTAGTTTCCATTCTTGATAAAGCTTTCTCGACAAAGAATTGAACATTATTATCTATTGTTAGATAAACACTATCACCATTAGTTGCTTCTTTTCTTGCTTCTTTAGTACCAGCTATTTGATAACCATTACGATCTTTTTGATAAATGATATAACCATCATCACCTTTTAAATATTCATTGAAACTCTTTTCAATTCCAAGTTCACCAACTACTTCATCATCTTCATTCATTTTAGCATAGCCAATTAAATATGAAGCAAAGTCTCCATATGGATAATATCTTTTTGTTGTTTCAATAAAATCTATTCCCGGAAGATTAGCGGCTTTAATAGTATCTTTAACTATTTCATTAAGTCCACGCCCTTTAGTACCAAACTCTGTTTGATAAACACCTTCTTTAGATAAATACTTAATAATTTGCTCTTTATCCATATCAAGAATAGCTGACAACACTAATGCTGTTTTTTCTTTATCTACTACGTGTTGAGGATTATTTTCATCAATTGTTCTTTTTGGATCAAGATAAGCTATTAAAGTATAACTAGATACATCTTGACTTAATATATTACCCGAAGCATCATAGATTGTTCCACGATGAGCTGGAATAGGTGTTTCTCTTGTAGTTCTACTTTTAGCAAATTTTTGGATATCAATTCCATCAATTTCTTTACTTAAAGCTAAGTGACTAATTCTAAATATCAAGACACCAAAAAAGAAGAAAGCACATATAAGAGCTAAATTACTTACTTTAACACCTTTAACCTTACTTTTCATCATAGTCACCCACTATAATATTATTATAACAAATTATATAAAAAAAAAGAATAACTTTCTTATTCTTTTTAGAACTAATTAGACATATATTAACATTAATCAATATTCTTAATATTATCGTTATTATAACTAAGTCCTTCAGTTTTAATAACATCCTTGATATTATCAAGAGATACTAACTCATTAATTTTCATTTCAAGTCCTTCATTAGTTTTTTCACGGGAAGATATTTCTTTTTTCATCTTTTCAACTTTAAAGTTTATTTCAGATAAAGCTGATTTAGAGAAAACAATTGAAATAGGAGCTATGAAAATTAAGGCAATAGCAAAAACATAAAGTACTTTTTCAAACTTAGTTATCTTTAATTTTTTCTTCTTACTTTTTCTCATAATTCTCCTCCTTCTTTATTTTATTCGTTCAATTACTCTTAATTTACTTGAACGACTGCGATTATTTTCAGATAATTCTTTGTTCGATGGTGTAATTGGTTTTTTTTCAATAATTTCATAATCAGGTAAATATTCACTTGGAATATTAGGTAGGCCCTTAACTACATCTGGGATATTAGTATATTTCTTAAAGACATCTTTTACTATTCTATCTTCTAGTGAATGAAAAGATATTACTACTAATCTTCCGCCAACATTTAGTAGACTAAGCGCTTTTTCTAGTGATTCCTCTAGAATATCTAATTCATGATTTACTTCAATACGAATTGCTTGGAATGTTTTACGTGCAGGGTGTGATTTAATCTTTTCTTTCATTGGCATTGATTGTTTTATAATGTCAACTAATTCAAAAGTTGTTTCAATTGGTTTAACATTTCTTGCTTTAACAATATTTCGAGCAATTGATTTAGCATATTTTTCTTCACCATAACGGAAGATAATATCAGCAAGATGTTTTTCATCATAAGTATTAACGACATCTCTTGCACTAAATTTACTATCTAAATCCATTCTCATATCAAGTTTAGCATCTTTATGAAATGAAAAACCACGATAATCCGTATCTAATTGCGGACTACTAACACCGAGATCAAATAAAATACCATCTACCCCTTGAATATTACGAGATTTAAGTTCTTCTTTGATATAAAGAAAGTTTGACTTAATAATCTCATAGTTATTTCCAATTTGCATAAGCACGTTGCGTGACCAAGTAATAGCTTCACTATCTTGATCAAAGGCGAATAAGAACCCCTTCTTAACACGCTTTAGTATTTCACTACTATCTCCTGCATAACCAAG
>JAEEGL013111194.1_pt1 | contig 12361 bp, 8 predicted proteins | sample 9134231 | NCBI WGS metagenome assembly JAEEGL01 (sample SAMN16246548, study PRJNA631951) | gut metagenome | biome: gut microbiome; feature: rumen; material: fiber-attached | host: Bos | place: Iran: Karaj | collected 2018-10 | reverse complement strand
TTGGATACGAACGCAAAATATTTGGTCATAGGTCGACATGGAACAGGTTTCATCGTTGCAGGTGAAAATTGTATCGCACAAACAAGATCTGGAAAACAGATTATGAATGTAGATGACAGAAACCCTGCGGTGCTTTGTGTGCGTGTTGACGGTGATATGGTTGCTTTGTCTGGGTCTAACGATAAATTATTGATGTTTGAAACTGAACAAATTCCAGAAATGTCGCGTGGCAAGGGTGTAATTTTACAAAAATATAATGCCGAAAGAACATATACTATTGATGCGATGTTCTTTAATAAAAGCGAAGGCTTTGGATGGACAACCGGGCGTGGTACAACTAAATTAGATGATATAACACCATGGATTGCTAAACGTGCAAGTCAGGGGCATACTATACCTGTTGGTTTTCCGCGCAGTGGTAAATTTGGAAAATAATAAAAAAATCACCGTTTGGTGATTTTTTATTTTTCTGGTGGAGGCACAGGGACTCGAACCCTGGACCCACTGATTAAAAGTCAGTTGCTCTACCAACTGAGCTATGCCTCCATTCGAACTTTTTTCAGCGTTCGGGGGGAATTCTGACATATAAAAAACAAAAAATCAAGAAATTTTTACATTTTTTTAATGGAACAATGGTGAATTCGAACATCTAATCATGGTTTGAATTGGAAAACAAAATGTTGTTGTTGATATTAATGTCCGAATTCACAATGCAATTATTTAAAAAAATTATTAATCCAACAATCAGTATGAATGCCTAGGTTTTTATAGACAAAACCGCAAAAATATGTATAATTCCACATCAGAAAAAAAGGAACAAATTTGAAACCTGTTATATGCGGTATTGTTGCAATTGGACCAGATGACGTAATCGGTAAAAATGGTGTTATGCCATGGTATTCGCGCAGGGATTTTTTTCATTTTAGGGGGTTAACAACACCTTATCCATGTGTTTTTGGTAAAACTACTTTTGAAAATTTGCCAATTCGTCCGCTACCGAATCGGTTGAATATTGTTTGCAGTTCGTCATATAAAAATGAAGTTCGTAATGGGGTTGTATATGTAAATTCTGTTGAGGCAGCTATTGAATATTGTGAACATGATTATGTTTTTATTTGTGGTGGAAATAAAATATACGAATATGCGTTGCGTAATGATTTAATAGATATCATGTACATAACAAAAATTTATGATGAAGAATTATCAAAAAATGTAAAATTAAACCCAAATGAATATGTGCGTTTCCCAATACAAACAAACGAATTTTTTGATTCCGGGAAATGGGTTGCAAAAAGAATGTTGTACTCAGAAAATTCGTTACCAAAAGAATGTGGTAATATTATAACTAAATTTTTTAAATGTGTTCGTGCACGATAAAAAATACTTTTAATTTTTTTTCGTATCTGCTAGGATTGTGCTTAGAATGTATGTTTGTAGGAGATTTTTCGTATGAAAAATGCACTGTTTTTGTTTGCGTTTCTACCGGTTTGCGCTTTTGCAACGGAAGATTGTGCAACTATGCGTACTGTTCCCGAAGGTGTTCAATCTTTACAAGATGTTATTAATTTAGGACTTTGTCGTAATCCACAAACCGCGGCGGCATATGCATCTTTGCGTTCTTCTCACTTTAATAAAAATGCGGGATATGCTGCATATTTGCCAAGTGTAAGAGCAGGGCTTTCTGCCGATAAAGGTTATAGCCACAAAGAGTGGGGTGATTGGGGTTATGGTGCATCGCTTTCTGCATCTTATTTGATTTTTGATTTTGGAAAACGTGAAGCAGATTTTGCACAAACATTGGCGGCATATCGTGCTGCGGGTTTTGATTATGATGAAACAATACAAAATTTTGTATATGGGTTGATTGGTGCATATTATGAATTATTGAATGCAGATGCAGATGTAGAATCCGCGGAATCTGCATTAACTGTTGCGAAAACTGCGAAAGATACAGCGGACAAAAAATTTAAGGCAGGTTCAGTAGCCAAAGCAGACGTTTACAAGGCTGATACGACATTGGCTTCATCACAATTATCATTGGAACGCGCAAAAAATAACCGTGAAATTACCAAGGGAACATTATTAACAAAACTTTCTTTCCCTGCAAATCAGGAAATAGTTATTGCTGATATGCCATCCAGTTTTGGCAGTGCGGCAGAAAATAAAAGCATAGAAGAATTGATAAAAGTTGCGCGTGAAAAAAGACCTGATTTGTTAAAGGCTTCTGCTAATAAAGATGCTGCGTGGCATAAAAGAAACGCTGCGTTTTTGAAAAATTTACCATCGATTTCTGCATCTGCAGGTGCCAGATGGAATGATGATTCTTTGTCTGGTATATTTTCACCATCATCAAATGATATCAATGGTTCAATCGGTATAAGTGTTTCGATGCCTTTGTTTGCGGGCTTTGCTAATGTGTACGGTGTACGTGCGGCAGAATCTGATTATGATCGTGCAAAGTATAATGAACAGCAAACAAGAAATACGGCTATGATGGATGTGTTTACAGCATATCAAAATTATAAAACCGCGCAAACTGTGTTGGTACATACGGAAAGTTTGTTGAAATCTGCAACGGAAAACGAACGTGTAACATCTGGTATGTACAAGGTGGGACGCAGTACAATGTTAGATTGGCAAACAGCACAATTAGAATTAGTAAATGCGCGTAAACAAAACAATGCTGCGAAATACGATTTATTTATAAAACGTGCGGCGGTTGCGTTGGCAATCGGTGATATTAAATCTGAATTAGAAGGTGTTGGAAATGAAAACAAGTTGGATTAAAAGACATAAATGGTGGATTATATTTATCGCTGCGATTTTAGTTGTCTTTGTGGCGGTGCGTGTGACTGCTAAAAAAGTAGAAAAGAAAAATTTTGTTACGATGGATATTACGCGTGGTGATATTGCACAAACAGTAACCGCAACTGGTGAAATTATGCCAGTTAACACAGTAAGTGTTGGTTCACAGGTTTCTGGTACAATCGAAGAAATCTTTGTTGACTATAATTCGCGTGTACAAAAAGGTGATAAATTATTAACAATCGAACCATCTGTATTACAGGCATCTGTTGATGAAGCAAAAGCATCACTTGATTCTGCTGTTTCTCAACGCAACTATGCTAAAAATGAATATAACAGAAGCAAAACATTGTATAACGATGGTTTTATTGCACGCAGTGAAATGGAAAAAGCACAAACAACTTATGAACAGGCGGAATCTTCGGTTGTGCGTGCACAATCTCAATATGACAAAGCGGTTACGAATTTAGGTTATGCTACAATTGTATCGCCTGTTGATGGAACTGTGATTTCTCGTAAGGTTGATAAAGGGCAAACAGTCGCTGCATCTTTCCAAACACCAGACCTTTTTGAAATTGCCGAAGATTTAACAAAAATGCAAATCGAAACAGCGGTAAGTGAGGCTGATATTGGTATGATAAAACAAGGACAGCCAGTAACATTTACTGTGGATGCATATTCAGGACAAACATTTGCTGGTTCTGTACGTCAGGTTCGTTTGTCGCCAACAACAACATCTAATGTGGTTGTGTATATTGTTGTAATTGATGTTGATAACGAAGATTTGAAATTGATGCCGGGAATGACAGCATTTGTGACGATTATAGTTAATTCTGCCAAAGATACATGGAAAGCACAAAATTCTGCATTTTTAATTCGCAGTTTTGAAGGAATTGTTGAAGTGAGCAGTGAATCAATAAATCCTAATAATCATTTGGCTATTCAACGCGATGGCAAAATAGTTTTGGTTCCGTACAAGAAAGGTTTAGCAACTGCAACAGAAACACAGATTATCTCTGATGAAATAAAAGCTGGCGATAAAATAGTTATCGGTTATATGGGACAAAAATCTAAACTTAAAAAATCGAATAACAGCCGTGGCGGTATGATGGGTGGTCCTGGCGCTGGTCCACGTTAAAGGATTTTGATTCATGAAAAAGACACCAATTATATCAATGAAAAAAATCTGTAAAAGTTTCCCTTTGGAAATCGGGGGTGAACAACAGGTTTTATTTGATGTTTCTTTCACGATTGATCCTGGTGAATTTGTTGCGATTATGGGACCGAGTGGGTCTGGAAAATCAACATGTATGAACATTATTGGTGCGCTGGATTCTGCAACAAGTGGTACTTACGAATTGTACGGCAAAGATATAACAACTTTGTTGCCTGATGAATTGGCAAAAATAAGAAACGAATACATTGGCTTTGTTTTTCAGAATTTTAATTTATTACCGAAAAGGAATATTTTAGACAATGTGATGTTGCCATTGATGTATCGTGGTTTGCCTATGTCGGAAAGATTAGAACGTGCTCGTGAAATGTTGAAATTGGTAAATTTGGAAAATTTTGAAACTTATTTGCCAACTCAGTTGTCTGGTGGTATGAAACAAAGGGTTGCTATCGCGCGTGCATTGGCGGGGAATCCCAAATTGATTTTGGCAGACGAACCGACTGGCGCGCTTGATTCTAAGATGGGAAATGAAATTTTAAAATTTTTCAAAAAATTAAATAAAGAATTAGGAATTACTATCGTTATGATTACGCACGAATTTGAAATAGCACAATATGCAAATCGTGTGATACACATTTACGATGGTCGTATAACTTATGATGGACCGATTCCGAAAAATGAATCTGTGTTGTTAAAGTCAGAACAAAAGGTGCGCAAAAAATGACATTTTATGATATCGCACATGAATCTTGGTTATCAATCAGCGGAAACAAGATGCGTTCTTTCTTGACTGTATTGGGTATAGTTATCGGTATTATGGCGGTTGTTATAATGGTTGCTGTTGGTGAAACTGTTCAACAATCTATCACAGATCAATTTTCGTCACTTGGTACAAATACAATAATGATACGTGCTGGTGCCGCACAAAGTGCTGGTGTTCGCGGTGGAAATCGTATGACATTGACAATGGACGATGTTCAATATCTTTCACAATTACCGGATGTCGCCGCGGTCAGTCCTGTGGAAAACAGTTCTGCCCAGGTTGTATATGGAAACAAGAATTGGGCTACATCAATGGTCGGGGTTTATCCTGGATATGCTACTGTTCAAAACATTGAAATGGAATATGGAACATTTATTGATATGTCAGGTGTTCGCAATGCGGCAACATACGCGGTTATCGGACCTGATACAGCAGAAGAATTGGGAATGCCTAAAAATCCAGTTGGTGAAATTATCCGCGTTCGCAATACTCCTTTGACTGTTATCGGCGTAACAAAGGCAAAGGGTGAATCTGGAATGGGATCCCAAGACGATATGATAATTGTTCCGATAACGACATTGAAAAAACGTATTACTGGTTCCCGTTTTCCTAATTCAGTTAATATGATTTCTCTGAAATTATACCAAGATTCAGACAACAATATCGCAACAGAACAAATTACTGCTTTATTGCGTCAACGTCATAAATTGAAAGACGGTGCCGCAGATGATTTCCAAATTACAGATATGAAACAGGTTATGGAAACAATGGAAACAGTCAGCAGTTATTTGACATTGTTATTGGTTGCGATTGCGGCGGTATCTTTGTTGGTTGGATCTATTGGAATTATGAATATGATGTTGGTTTCGGTTGCAGAACGTACACGTGAAATCGGTATACGCAAAGCGATTGGCGCCCAAGAAAGCACTATAATCACTCAATTTTTATCAGAATCAATAATGATATCATTTATTGGTTCTATGTTCGGATTGGTCCTGGGGGTTGGTTTGTCCCAGGGCATAGGGCGTTTTGTTTTACACTATAATGTTCCGTTTTCAATTTGGCCGGTCATAGTTTCTGTATCGGTTGCAATAGTGGTCGGATTGGTGTCTGGTGTTGTCCCTGCTATCAAGGCGGCAAAATTGAACCCAATCGACAGTTTAAGGTACGAATAGTCTGTGTTTATGTTTGTGCATAATGAAAAATTACCAGTATATTTTTGCCTTGCACAAAGGTTAGAAAAATAGTATAATCTATCTGATAGAAAGAAAGGGGATTTTCACACGATGAAATTCAAAAATCATATATTTTTTATGCTTGGTATAGCATCCGTTTTTTCATTGGGGCAAACAAATAATGCATGGGGATATGCAAATGAATGTGGGGCGAAGTCGAAAGCAGGTCAGTTTTGTAAAATAGGTGTTTCTACATACAATTGTCGTGCTGGTTGTTATTGTTTGGGAGGCACTAGATACGGGGTTGGCGGAATAATAGTAGATAAGATATGTGATGGCACAAACGTTCCAACAGCAGCCCAATTAAGCACATTGCATTTGGCTGGTATCTATTTATGTAAAGATTATGATCCAGACAAACCATATTCTAGTGAGGGTGCCAAAAGTCCAAGCGATTGTACTAGCGATGATTGTACAAGTGCTCCAAGTGAGGGGAGATATTGCAAAAAGAGGGATACTACCGAGAAATGTAAACCTGGTTGTTATTGTCCAGGTGATAACAAAATTGCAGTTGGAGAAGATTATCATGTAACGTCATATTGTTCAAATAAAACAGATCGTGATGGAGATGTAGAAGCGCATTTGAATGCCAGTGGTATTTATTATTGTCCTGAAGAGTTTCCTGATTCTGATGCAGGGAAAAAAAATGCAACATTTTGTTACACGAAGGTTAATAAGGTAAAGTTATATAATCGCTGGGTAAATTGTTCTGCTGGAACATATTTGCCAAAGAATATGCCACACGATGTCTCTTGTGCAGTATGCCCGACAGGGTGCAATTGTCCTGGTGGGTACTGGCATGTTAGCACAACAGCCGATCAAGGTATATTCGATTGTGAAGGACATCCAGATTCTGATAGCGGACAGAATGATTCACCAACACCCCCTGTAAATCCATCGGATGTTCCGTTTTTTAACCGAACAGAGATAGATCCATATTCTTTACATGCGGAGATGTATTGTGCTTCTGGCAAAATACCTTGTGTGGCGGGAAGTTATTTACCGGCTGGTGGGAACAGTACGCATGATTGTGAATTATGTGAACCGGGATTTTATTGTTTAGCGGGATGCCATACACCAAATTCTGATAAAGATCAAACACCAAAAAAATGTCCTGTTTCTAAACCAAATTCTGTAGCGGGTTCGGGCAGTGTGGATGATTGCTATGCTTCTGGAACCACACCATCAAATATTCGATGTGATGCGGGATATTATTTACCATCGGGTGCAGATTCCGAAGATGATTGTGAATTGTGTGATGCTGGTTATATGTGTCCAGGTAATAATTTAAAATATAAATGTGGCCCACGCGGATATTCCGAAGGTGGCGCACCACAATGTTCGACTTGTCCAGACGGACAAATGGCGGACAACGCAAATAAATCTTGTGAAGATGGTTTGATAGAAGTTCAAGCTGGATATTATTTGATGGCGAACACAATCATACCAGAACCTTGTCCTTCGACCGATAAGTTCTGTCCAGGTGGACGTTGGAAAAAGTATAGTGAAGATCAAGGCGCTTTTGATTGTCCGTTTGATCCTCGTCTTGCTGGTGAAGTTTCAAGTGATCATCAATCTTGTATAATAAAATTGACACCAGACCAAATGGTATATGGTGTTGACGCAAGTCGAGATGGTTGTTTGGGATACACCAATGCGACTAATTATCAACAATGCGTATGGGGTGATATATCATTTGAAGTGGTTAACGATACAGGAACTGTTTATAATGCAAGCGGGAGTGTTAATGGGAATGTTAATGGTGCCGAAACACGATATGTAAATGATAAATTGGAAAATTCTAAGCTTGAGGTAGCTAATGATATGCCAAGTAGTAAAAGGAAGCAGGTTGATGATACTACTTCTACTGAAAAAGATGTCGCAAACAAATACGATGTTCCGTATGTACCAAAAGAACCTTTGAAAACAGAAAAGGTAACTGGTTCTTCGACACAACCAACACAACTTGTTAATGTTACAAAAGTGTCTGGTTCGAATTCGACGGTTGCGACGGTACCTGTGGCGGCGCGTTCTGCACGTGCACCACGTACGACACGTGTGCAACAACCGAGACGTGGGGCAGTAAAAAGATAAAAAAGTCCGACCTTTTGGTCGGATTTTTTTTTATGTTATCTTTTCTTTTTTGCTTGTTTTCGCGTTGTGTATCCTGTCACATAAAACCAATCGTCTATCATAGACAGTGTTGTTTCAATATATCGTGCAATTTCCCGCGGAGAATTATGAAATTTATATTCGTTTAAAATCTGATTTAATTCTTGGACTATAAATGACAAAATTTGTGTGTGCTGTGGGTCCAAGACTTCTATTTTGTCCGATTTATAAAGCAAATTTTCCATCAAAAGTAATTGTTTTTTTATCGCACGTATATGTTTGATGTTCAAATCAAGTTTTTTATAGTTCAAATTTAAATCTTGCATGGGAACAGTGAAGTGATCAATGTGTATAATATGCTTTATGGTGTCCAAGATTTTAAACAAAATACTGTCGATTATATTAACGATATTAGTATGCAAATTTTTCTTCATACTGCGTGTTATAAGGAAATTTGAATAATCGTAAAATAAAAACACCAAAGGTATCGCCAAAAGCGATGCGGATATGTTGTTCATTAAATCTATCCAGCCCGCATCATGCAGGTATTTCTGCGAAAAATCAAAGACGAAAATGCCACCTGCGATGGATAAAATGTATGGAATTGCTTTCAAAATAAAATGTATTATCGGCATGTGTATAATTATTAAAAAATATTCTGAATTTAACCACAGGAAGCAAAACCCAAAAAAAAGAGGCTTAGCCCTTGAAAAACCGGACAAAAGATACTATAATTAACATGCTGAGGGTAATAGTGCCTAATAACCAAGAGGTGATGCTATGGAAAATTTGCAAAAATTTATCAAAGATTATTTCAGCCTTTTGAACCTTAAGAAAATGCCGGATACGGTAAAGGAGCACTATGACAAAATGGTCTCTAACAAAGACTTCCCGAACAAAACGGTCAAAGGTTGGGCGGACAAGATGACCAATGGCAATTGGAATAATTTGCCAGATTTCAAGACTTTGAAAGATGATGAATTAAATGAATTATACGTCGATTTGTTGGAAACATTGGATGCTATGTCTGCGCATACCACCAATATGGATGACGATACAAAAAAATTCATAAGCGCATACTTTGGCGACGGTAAATTGTTTAATGTGCCACCTATTGCGGGCGGTACAAAAAGCCAGATGGAAAGATTGATAACACTCGTATTAAATGATACGGATGTTAAGGCAATGGATTTGTTATATGGGCAATATAATGGTGAATCTATATTGCGTGCTGTATTAAGTGGTCGTAAAAAATACGAAGACAAAGATGTTAAAGAACTTATCCATACAATAATTTCTAATTATCGCCAATTGAAAAGGGAAAATTATCTATCAGAAAGGGCAGCGGCAAAATTAGATTCTTTTAATTGGGATACTATGCAAGATGCTGTTAAGCGTTTTGATATATCTGACGTGACAAAAGATAACAGAACAAAATTAAAAAGCGATGCGCCAAAAATATTCAAAACTTTATTTGATAAGAAAAAAACACGCGAAGCATTTCAAAAATATGAACCTGGTGAAAAGTTTGTTTCTGAACAAATCAATGGTGCGTTGTCTGATACTGACTATACCGGCAAAATAAATGAAGAAAATTATATTGCACCAAAATACACAGATAAAAAGAATCTTCGTCAAAAAATAGATGAAAAATTAGAAAATGCTTATTCTGATGTTTTGAAAAAGTATTTAACTTTGCATCGTGCTAATTTGACGATGACTAAATGTGCACCAGCGATAATCAAACAGTTGGACAAGGCAAAAGTATCCCCAACAGGTGGTATCAAAGCGATTATTGATGAAAAAGATGGCAAAAAAAGTGAAATTATGAATGGGTTAAGGGGTAAAGAACCTTTCAAAGCCGCAGAATATTTCAAATGGATGACCGAAAAATTATCTGATTACAAAAATCATGGACTTGGTGATGCGATAGATGGTGCTTTGCGTAATCGTCGTCAAATGGATCATGTTATTGAACAATTAATCTTTGATGCAGTCGAAGAAGAAAAAGACGAAGCTGCTGAAACAGTGATGGAAGTGATGTCTGTTATGCAATATGGTACGTTTACTTCTCGTACGATGAATGCGGTAAATGAAACAGATATGACGTTGTTTTCTGCTAATGGATTGTCAATAAATAACAATGAATATATGAAAGGTATCACGAAGGCGGCTGATTTTATGATTAAAAAAGGTATTCAATTGGCTGGATATACAACAACTGCACTTGCAAACAGAGTGTTTCGTAATAAGAGCAGTGTTTTGAGTAATTCTGCTAATTTAAAGCAGGCTGTTATTGATGAAAAGAAACGTTTGGCTAACGAAAAATCAGAATTCGAAAAAGATAAAAAGAAGCAAGATAGAGCAGATAGAAAAACTTTAATGCAAAGCAGACTTAATTTAAAAAATTCTAGAGCTTACTTTAACAGTTTGGATATCAAAACTATGAAACAGGCAGATAAAAAATTGAAAACTGACAGAGCAACAGAAGAACAAAAGAAGTCTGCATTTGAAGCTGCACAACAAGATTTTGATGTGTTGGAACAAGAAAAACAAACACATGAAAGATTGTTTAACATCTTTTATAAAGAAAAGCCTCAAATAGTTATGAATATTCAGGATTTAAAAGCAAAATTAAAGGCAATACCTAATCCTGCACCAGATCAAGAGGCCGAATTTGAAGCGCAAGCCATAAAGGAAGAAATAAAACTTCAACAAGAAAGATATAAGCAACTTGAAGAAGAATCTGATACACTCCAAGCTGGTTATTCTGGGAATATATTTACACCGTATGATACAACAAGATATGATGCGGCAAAGAATAATCGCGATGCTGCAAAGAAAGCATACGATGATCAAAAGCAAGATAATGATACTTTGCAACAGAATATCAATACTTACAATGATTCTAAGGCATTAATCAAAGAAACAAAAAAACAAATGGCAGAACGTCAGAAAAAAGCTGATAACTGGGATGATGAACATAAAAACAGATATGCCAAATTGTGGGCGCATTGGGAATTCTTGCAAACTGGCAAAACAAAAAGTTTGTTCCATTGGAGTACCAAGAATTTACAAAAGAAAATGGATGCTGGTAAAATGAATGACAGATATAATGCTTTTTATGCTAACTGGCTTAAGGGGCATTCATATGCTGCGTAATTAACGATATGACAAAAAAGACGGCGTGTATCGCCGTCTTTTTTTATAAAATTATTATTGAAACAATCAAATTTGTTTGTTATTCTTTTGCCAGTTAAAAATAATCTCATTAAAGAAATAAGCGAAAAGGATAAAAAAATGTACATACTTGCTTTGAATTGCGGATCGTCTTCCCTTAAATATCAGGTTTTTGATGCGGACAGTAAAAAAGTCATCGTCGGTGGAAATGTTGAAAAAATTGGTTTGGCAGATTCTTTTATTACTCAAAAATATCCTGATGGCAAAAAAGATAAAAAAGTTGTTGAAATGAAAAATCATAACGAAGCATTGGGTGTTGTTATGAGCATGTTGCGTGAAGCATCTGTTGATATGAATGAAATCGGTGGTGTTGGTCATCGTGTCGTTATGGGTGGTTCTAAATTTGCTTCATCTGTTGAAATCAATGACGAAGTTATGCGTGCTGTTGCGGAATGGAAAGATTTAATGCCTTTACATATTCCTGCATCATTAATGGGGATAGAAAGTGCACGTCAAATGTTGCCTAATGCGAAACAGGTTGCGGTGTTTGATACTGCGTTTTTACAAACTATGCCAGAACATTCTTATCGTTATGCTATTCCAGAAGCATGGTATAAAAATTTGGGTATACGCCGTTATGGTTTTCATGGAACATCTCATTTGTATGTTTCTAAACGCGCGGCGGCATTGTTGGGTAAACCGGCAGATCAATGCAATTTAATTACTATGCATATTGGTTCTGGCGCATCTGGTGTCGCAATTAAAAATGGTCGCGCAGTTGATACAACTTTGGGTATGACACCAACAGCTGGGTTGGTTATGGGAACACGTCCTGGTGATGTTGATGCGGCGGCTATGTTGTATGTTATGGAACAATTGCATTTAACACCAGAACAAATGACAAAACATTTGAACAAAGATTCTGGATTGATGGGCATTACACAATGTTTTGCAGATCGTCGTGATGTCGAAGCAAACAAAGATGAAAATCCATTATGCAAATTGGCTATCGATATGGAAGTGCATACGGTTAAAAAATACATCGGTGCATTTATGGCAGAATTGGGACATACTGACGCAATCGTGTTTACT
>JAEEGL012883996.1_pt1 | contig 12361 bp, 10 predicted proteins | sample 9134231 | NCBI WGS metagenome assembly JAEEGL01 (sample SAMN16246548, study PRJNA631951) | gut metagenome | biome: gut microbiome; feature: rumen; material: fiber-attached | host: Bos | place: Iran: Karaj | collected 2018-10 | reverse complement strand
TGACCGCTCCAGTGCATGGAGGAATGCCAGAAGACCGTCCCCCCGATGGGCAGGGAATCGCTGCTGACAGGGCCGTGCTCCCGGATATACGCGACAGCCTGCTCTTCCAGTTCAGGGATCCCGGCGAACTGCCGGCCGTGCTCCATGCTCCGCTCCCGGTATCCGGAAAACCAGGGCCAGTCCTCACTGGGCCAGATGGACAGCTCCTTATCCGAATAATCCACGAGGAGACGGTCCTTGTAAAGCAGGTCGCCCAGCATCTTTTTCGTAAACCCTTTTACCCGGGACTGGAGCGTCAGCTCCGCGTTCCTTCCGCAGACGTCCACCGGGTCAAACTGGATGCAGCCGGCCTGGCGGACATACTGCCAGGCGCCGTCTTTCCCGATGAAACGATAATCCCCGAGCAGCCCCTGCCGGAGGAGGATGAACTGCCTTGCCCGGTCCGGTGAAACAGTCAGCATATAAAACTCCTTCATCTGTGGTGCCCCTATTTTACCATGCGGTTCCGGGGATGAAAAGGCGAACAAAACCGTATCATGCAATAAAAAACCCACGGACCTGGACCGGTCCGCGGGACTGCGTTTCCATGGGAGAAGGGATCACTTTGCCAGGTCGCTCCAGGCGGCCTGCAGGCTTTCGATAATGTTCAGGTGCTGCGGGCAGGCGGCCTCGCAGGCGCCGCAGCCGATGCAGTTGTCCGCGCCGGCGTTCCGGTTTTTGATACCGCCGAACTGCCAGTCGGAGGAGGGATCGATGTTATAAAGCGAAGCGTTGTTCCAGACGGAGAAGATGCCGGGAATGTTCACCCCATTGGGGCAGGGCATACAGTAGCGGCAGCCTGTGCAGCCGATCTTCGTGCGGCTGATATAGGCAGCGCGAACATCGTCCATGAGCTTCAGCTCGTCCGCGTCCATGATGCCTGTTTCGACGGTGTCAAAGATGCGCAGGTTCTCATCGATCTGCTCCGGCTCGTTACAGCCGGACAGAACGACGCCGACTTCCGGATGGTTGCACAGCCAGCGGAACGCCCATTCCACCGCGGAGCGCTTTACGGGGTAATTGTCGTACAGCGCCTGCACATTGTCCGGCGCCTTGGCCAGGCGGCCGCCGAGCAGACCTTCCATAATTACCACCGGGATGCCCTTGCTTCCGGCCAGCTCCAGGCCCTTCGTGCCGGCCTGGTTCTCAACGTCCATGAAATTGTACTGGATCTGGACCATGTCCCAGTCCCAGTCGTTGAGGATGTACTCGAAATCCTCATAGGAGCTGTGGAAGGAGAAGCACTTATAGCGGATCTTTCCGGCTTTCTTCATGTCGTCGAAGAATTCCGGCGCGCCGATGGCCTTCATATGCTCCCACTTGTCCCGGTTCATGGCGTGCATGAGGTAGAAGTCGATATGGTCCGTCTGGAGCTTTTCCAGTTCTTCCGCCAGGATCCGTTCCAGGTCCTCCCGGCTGTTGACCAGATCCGGCGGGACCTTGGTGGCGATAGTCACCTTTTCGCGGTAGCCGTCCAGCAGCGCTTTGCCCAGGACGATCTCGGACGTCCTGTCCAGGTAGACATAGGCGGTGTCAATATAGTTCACACCGCCGTCGATGGCGCGGCGGATCAGGGAGACCGCTTTCTGCTCGTCGATGACGCTGTCCTCGGACGCCTTGCCGTTGAAACGCATGCAGCCCAGGCCGAAGGCGGAAGACTTGATGCCGAGTTTGCCCATGGTGCGGTATTTCATATTCAGTTCCTCCTGCAAAAAGAATGATCCTGTTTTTCTGCTTTCCTGTATCTTACCTATACAATAATCCTTTGAGTGTACTCTAAGTCAATGTTTTCTTCCAGGTTGTTCCTTTTCAAACCTGTCCCTTCCCTGTATAATGGGAACGCGCCGGCGTGAACCCAAAAAGACGGCGCAGGGGGAAGGAACAGAGAATGAGCGTTCTGGAACAACTGAACGGCGGAGGCGTATACCTGATCTGCGGGGCGATCGTGCTTTTCATCGCGGCGGTCTGCGTGATCTTCATGGTCCGCGCGTGGCGCGCGGGCAAGGCGCTGGGAATGGATACCACCCGGATGAAGCGGGCGGTGACAGCCAGCGCGACCTTTTCGGTCCTGCCGAGCATCGGCATCCTGCTGGGCGTGATCGCCCTGAGCGGAAGCCTGGGCGTACCGTGGCCATGGCTGCGGCTGTCGGTGATCGGCGCGCTGCACTACGAGACGCAGGTGGCGGACGCCGCAGCGGAGCAGCTGGGCGTTTCCCTGGGCTCCAGCGAGATGACGGTACAGGCATTCCCGACGATCGCGCTGCTGATGAGCATCTGCATCATGTGGGGCATGATCCTGTCGACCCTGTTCAATCGCCGTTATCTGCATAAGCTGCAGCAGGGCGGAAAGACGGAGGCGCGCAAGGGCGGCGGGTTCGGCGACAAGGCGATGGCCGCGATGTTCATCGGAATGGTGAGCGCTTATATCGGCAGTTATGTGGGCGATTTTGTTTCCGGAAACAAAAAAGTGTTTTCCTTCTCCGGCAGCTGGACGCCGCTGGTGGTCGTGGCTGCGGCGGCGCTGGCGATGGCCGTGTTTACCTACTTCTCCGAAAAGAAGGGGAAGGAATGGCTGGACAATTTCTCCATCGCGGGCAGCATGCTGGTCGGCATGCTCGCGGCCGTGCTGATCGGACACTGAGAGGGGAGGCGGGAATATGGAAAAGCAGAAAACCTATGAGAACTACCTGAAAACCACCCACATGCTGGGACGGACCGTCTCCATGATCACGCTGGTGCTGCTGGTCGGCGCCCCGTTCGCGATCGGCGCGCTGCTGGGCGCGCAGCCGGATCTCGGCGCGGTGGCGAAGGGATTCCTTTCGGTGGGACTGGTCTGGACGGTTTCCAGCGTGGTGGAATTCCTGGTCTATACGCCCATGCTCGGCGCGGGAGGAAGCTATCTGGCTTTTATCACGGGCAACCTGATCAATATGAAGATCCCCTGCGCCATGAACGCAAAGGAACTTGTGGACGCAAAGAGCGGTACGGCGGAGAACGAGGTGATCGCGACGCTGTCCATCGCGACGTCCGCGCTGGTGACGATCGTGGTGCTGGCGCTGGGCGTCGTACTGCTGATCCCGCTCCAGCCGGTACTTGAGAGCCCCGTACTGGCGCCCGCGTTCGCCAACGTGGTGCCCGCGCTGTTCGGCGCGATGGCCTACAAGTATTACCGGAAGGCGCCGGTGCTCGCACTGATCCCGCTGACCGTGATGATCCTGCTGTTCACACTGGTGCCGTCGCTGACGTCGAGCACCAGCTTCATGATCATCCCCAGCGGTGCGATCGCCATCGCCCTGTGCTGGTTCAAATACCGCAAAGAGACGAAGGGAGCGGCCGGGAAATGATCGTTGTATGGATCCTCCTGGGATGCCTGGGCCTGCTCCTGCTCCTGCTGCTGGCAGCGGTGATCCGGACGCTGCTGATCCCCGGAAAGAAATCGGACTACCGGCCGGATCCCGATCCTGCGCGGGCGGAGGCATACGCAAAAAAACTGTCCGCCATGGTCCGGTGCGAAACGGTCTCCGTTCCGGGAGAGAACCAGCGGGAGAAATTCCTGGCTTTCCATCGGGTGCTGGAAGAACTGTTTCCGCTGGTGCATCAGCGCCTGGAAAAGACGGAAATCGACGGCAGCCTGCTGTATTCCTGGAGAGGCGAAAAGAACGACCGGCCGCTTGTGCTGATGAGCCACCAGGACGTGGTGCCCGCGGAGGGCGAATGGATCCATGATCCCTTCTCCGGCGACATCGCGGAGGGCAAGGTCTGGGGCCGCGGTGCGTCCGACACGAAGTGCTCCGTCATGGCTTTCTTCCAGGCTGTGGAAGAACTGCTCGCGAAGGGTTATACCCCGCCGCAGGACGTATACCTGTCCTCCTCCTGCACGGAGGAATGGGGCGGGGACGGATGCCCAAAGCTCGTGGCGGAACTGGAACGGCGCGGGGTGAAGCCCTGGCTCGTCTGCGATGAGGGCGGCGGGATCATCACGGATCCGATCGGCGGCATCCACGGCAATTTCGCCATGGTGGGCGTGTTTGAAAAGGGCAAGGCGGACGTCCGCTTCTCGGCGGTCTCCGAGGGCGGCCATGCCAGCGCCCCGAAAGCACATTCACCGGTGGCCAGGCTGGCCGCGTTTGTGAACGAGATGGAGACAAAACCGGTCTTCAAACGGAAGATGTCCAGGGAAGTGGCAGCCATGTTTGAAATGCTGGCGCCCTATGCGGGATTCCCGCTGAAGCTGGTTTTCTCCAATCTGTGGCTGTTCCGGCCTGTCCTGTTGAAGGTACTGCCCGCGATCAGCGCCCAGGCCGGCGCCATGATCCGCACGACAGCGGCCTTCACGATGATGAGCGGATCGGACGCCTGCAACGTGATGCCCCAGAAGGCGACGGTCTCCGCGAACATGCGGTTCATCCCGCACCAGGGGATGGAGGAAAGCCTCCGGATCATCAAAAAAGTGGCGGAGAAGCACGGACTGGAGACGGAGGTGCTCAGCGCCAACGATTATACGGAACCTGTGGATATCGGGGGAGAAGCGTTCAAAACCGTGCAGCGGGTGATCGCGGAGACGTTCCCGGGCTGCGCCGGAAGCCCCTACGTGATGACCGGCGCCACGGATTCCCGGTTCTACCAGAAGATCTGCCCGAACGTCGTGCGCTTCGCGCCGGTCATCTACGGGCCGGAGCAGATGAAAGGCATGCACGGGCTGAACGAGAATATCGAATACAGCTGCCTGCCCGGGGCAGTGGACTTTTATGCGAACCTGATCGAGGCCATGCGCGGCTGAAAGCCGGCGCAGGCCTCTTTTTTTGCACAAAATGGTGCGGAAACGACCCAGACAAAGCGGATTGCGGAGAAGCCGGAAACGTGCTATAACATCGCAGGCAAACCAAGGGGTTTGCCGGAGGAGTTAACCTGAATGGCACGTACTATGACGAAAGACCTTACGGAAGGAAAGCCGATGAAGCTTGTCCTTTCCTTTGCCGCCCCGCTTCTGTTCGGGGTGCTTTTTCAGCAGTTCTACAGCTTTGTGGATACGGCGATCGTAGGCCGTTACCTGGGAGCGACGAAACTGGCGGCGGTCGGCGCCACCGGTTCGGTGAACTTCCTGGTGATCGGCCTGTGCCTGGGATTCTGCTCCGGTTTCGCGATCCCGATCGCGCAGGCTTTCGGGGCGAAGGACGAGCATGAAGTGCGCCGGTGCACCTGGCACGCGGCTGTGCTCAGCGCGATGCTGAGCGTCGTGTTCGGCCTGGCCGCCACCCTGCTGTGCAAACCGCTGCTGCGGCTGATGAACACGCCGGAGGAGATCCTGGATTCCTCCGCCGGCTATATCCGGATCATCTTCGCGGCGATTCCCTGCTGTGTGCTGTACAACATGGCCAGCGGCATCCTGCGTTCCCTGGGGGACAGCAAAACCCCCGTGCTGTTCCTGGTGCTGGCTTCCCTGGTAAACATCGCGCTGGACCTGTTCCTGATCATCGTCTGCGGCATGGACGTCGCGGGCGCCGCAGTGGCGACCGCCGTCAGCCAGCTGATCTCCGGGATCGGGTGCCTGATCGTGATCCTGAAACGGTTCCCGATACTGAAGCTGACAAAACAGGACCGGACATTCTCCGTGAAGAGGGCACGGAGCATGCTGGGGATCGGCCTGCCCATGGGCCTGCAGTTCTCCATCACGGCCATCGGTTCCGTGATGGTCCAGTGGTCGGTGAACGGCCTGGGCGTGGACGCTGTGGCCGCGGTGAGCGCCGCCAGCAAACTGAGCATGTTCTTCGCCTGTGTGTTTGACGCGCTGGCTTCCACAATGGCGACGTTCGCGGGGCAGAATGTTGGCGCAAGGAAGCTGGACCGCGTCGGGCAAGGCCTGCGGGCCGCGTCCGTGATCGGCACGGTATACTGCGTGATCGCCTGGGGAGTGGTGATGCTCTTTGGCGACAAACTGCTCAGCCTGTTCATCGACGGCGGCGAGAACGCGGCAGTGATGGGCATGGCCTACCGGTTCCTGAAGACCAACGCGTCCTTCTATATCCCGCTGCTGTTTGTGAACATCGTGCGGCTGTGTATCCAGGGCATGGGATTCACCCGGGTGGCGATGTTCGCGGGCCTGTCGGAGATGGTAGCCAGGATCGCCGTCGCACTGCTGGTCGTTCCGGCGGCCGGTTTTACCGGCGCCTGCTTCGCGAATCCCGCGGCCTGGGTAATGGCGGACCTGTTCCTGTTCCCGTGCTTTTTCCAGCTGATGCGGATCATGCGCCAGCGCCTGATGCCCGGAGCGGGGGAGTGGAAAGAAAACGAAAAACCGAAACTGCGGACGGCCGCGTGAATGATAAAGCCGCCGGAGGGATCTTCCCTCCGGCGGCTTCTTTACGCCGTTCCTTTATTCCGCCCGCTCCAGTTCGCGGTTGACCAGATACATCCTGAAATCCTCCAGGCTGAAGACGCGGTCGGAGGACGGATCCCCGTACCGCCGGGCCAGTTCCGCCCAGGTATGCTTTCCGGCGGCACGCAGGGCGAAGGTATCCCCGGAAAGGATACGCCGGATCAGGCTTGCAGGATCCTCCTTCTTCAGGTTTCCGATCACCCACGGCTTCGTCATGTGCGTGTAGTTGTAGTATACGTCGTATTCGTTCGAGATGTTCAGTGTGACCTGTTCCCCGACAGGGAACGACGGCCTGGAATCATCCGCCTCCAGGATCCCGCAGCAGTCCTTTTCCGTCGTCAGCGTGGCGCTGTCCGGCCAGACGGGGAGCAGTTCCTCCGGGATATGCCGCTTCAGGATCCGGATCGGATACAGCTTCCGGTTCTCGCCGTCGCAGGTGCCTTCGTGCACGAAGAATTCAAGCTCCGGGCAGCTGCTCTCGCGGATCCCTTCGCTGATACGCAGCAGATCCACGATCTCGCCGCGGTTCTCCTCGTTGACGAAGCACTGCCATCGGGGAAGGATCCCTCCGCGGATCAGGAGATCCGTGGCTTCCATGACTTCCCTGTAGGCGCCTTTCCGGCCGACATACCGGTCCTGGGTCGCTTCCAGGCCGAAGAAGGTCAGTTGGACCTTTTTCACCCCGACGGTACGCAGGAACGGGATATAGTTTTCATCCCGGACGATCCGCCAGAAGCTGGCCAGTTCAAACCGTTCCGGCCGGGCGTTCCTGGAGACGGCCAGGTCCCTTTCCCATCTTTCGGCATAATCGTCGCAGAAGTCCGGTTCCCTGAGCCAGCTGTAAAAGGCGATCCGGTCGAAATACGGGGAAAAGTAATCCACGATGAAACGGTCCGCATCATCCTCCATCCGCCGGTTCGGCATATGCCCGAGCCAGCAGTGCAGGCAGCGGTTGGGGCAGCCGTACAGATCGACCACAAGGTTCAGCAGTTTATCCGACATGGTTTCCACCGGCCTCTTTCCTTTCCCCGGCACGGGGGCGGAAGCTGTCCTTCTCCACGGCGTCATACAGGCCGCGGCCCATGCGCTCCTCAAAGAGAGCCTTCAGTTCCAGGTTCCGGTTCCATTTGCTCTGCTCATAATCGCCGTAGCGGCGTTTCACGTCAGACATCCGTTCGATGATGTCCATGACGCCTTCGGAACCGGAAATCGCGTCGCAGAGCTGGATCAGGCTGTCGTAATCATCCGCGGAGACTTCCCGCAGCTTCGTCCGGATCAGGGCCGTTTCCTCTTCCGTCGTGTCGAAATTCCCGACATACCCCTCAATCTTCATTTCGTTGAAGGAATGGGTGAGGCAGATCCGCGCGGCGTCCGGATAGCCCAGGCGCATCATGTAGGAATACCCGTCGGACACGTGGCCCAGGTGCCGTTTCCCGAACTTCCGGCCGATATCGTGCAGGAGGCCGAGGACGTAGGCTTTTTCCGGGCACAGGCCGGCATAGAAGGCGATCCTTTCCGCGCAGTGGGCGGCGGTCCGGCTGTGATCGCCCCAGGGGCCGGGATTGCACTGTTCCGCTTCCGCCAGGAGGGCTTTCGCCTCGGCAGCGGAGGGATACCTGCCTTTTCCCGGGTTCGCGATGCGGACGAAAAAGTGTTCCTCATCTTCTGAAACGATCCGGCCGCCGCTACGGAGCATGACGTGCAGGGAAGCGGGATTGGTCCGCAGGACCCGCAGGTAGATCTCCTCCTCCGGGACGATGCGGCGCGCTTCCTCCAGGGTCAGGCGCAGGCCTTCCGTGCCGTAGCCCTTTCCGCGGAAGGGTTTCGCGATGAAATAACCGATGTGCCCTGCGCCCGTCCGCAGGGATTCGCAGAGATAATGGCGGATCCGGAACAGGCCGACGATAGTATCGCCGTCCCAGAGAAAATAAGTTGTATCCGGGACATAGCCCTCCGGAAGGCCTTTGCCTTCCTCAAACGCGATCATGGCAGGCATGGCTTTATCCCTGAAGCCTTCCCATGAGATCCCGGCATACGCGTTGGTCATGCCGTTCTCATCCTCCGGCATATCCCGGACAAACAGCCATTCCTTTTCAGCGTCTTCCGGACAGATTTTTTTCAGAAAAACCATGATAATCATCTCCCGTGGATTTCACGATCGCGTGATAATAACCGAATCATATCAAAAGGGAACCCTGCCGTCAAAGGGAAACAGCCGGTATGCCCATGAAATTTCAAAGCGCGGGATCCACCCGGCGGAGGAGCCAGCGTGCCACGCCGTCCTCCTCATTGCTGCCGATGATGCCCGTCGCGGCGGCTTTCAGTTCGTCCACCGCATTGGCGACGGCATAGCATTCGTCCGAAATCTCAAACATGGGGAGATCGTTGACGGCGTCCCCGAAGGAGACGACCCTGGCGCAGTTCCACATCTCCTTCAGCTTCCGGATCGCGTTTGCCTTGGAAGCGAGGGCGGGCATGATTTCGCACCAGTATTCCGGCCGGTACAATTCCTGCTGCAGGGTACACCTGTATCCGGGATCTGATGAGAAAAGTTCATAGACCGGCTGGAGTTCGTCCTTTTCGCCGATACAGGTGTAATAGAATATATCGCCTTCATACAGCGCCTCCGTGCCGGTAACAGCCCGGAAACGCCTGTCGCCTTTTCTCGTGTCCAGATAACGCCGGATACCGTCATTTTCATGCCGCGGGATCCAGGAGACCTTTTCCACGCCGTCGATAAAGGAATAGACCAGCGGACAGATCCGGTGAAACGCCAGGGCCTCCTTTACCTTTTTCCGCTGCTCTTCCGTGAACTCTTCCCTGGACAGGATCTCCCCGGTGGAGGGCTGGAAGATGAACGCGCCGTTGTAGGCGATGACCGGGATGTTGGTGCTCAGTCCCTCCGTGACTTTTGACGCGGATACCAGCGAACGGGCCGTGGCATAGGTAAAAAGCATGCCGTTTTCCACCAGGCTGTTGATGGCCCGGATACTGAACGGACTGACGCGGTCCTGCCGGTTCAGCAGCGTGCCGTCCAGGTCGGTGACATACAGCGTTCTTTCTTCAGCCATTTTCTATCTCCGTTTTCAATATCACCACTTATTCCGGACTTTTTCCGCAAATCCCATCAGGCTGCTGATTTCGAGTTTTTGGCCGCCGTCCAGGACGACCGTGCCGGAAAACCGGCCGAACACCTGGTGCTGATCGGAACAGATAAGGCGCAGGTCGATCTTTGCGCTGCGGTCCATGACCGGTTCAAACTTCATTTCAAAGCGGCCGTCGTCGCTGGAAAAGGTCCAGGGAGACAGGAAATCCGGTTTCCCGTTTTTTTCGGGGATGTTGAAGGTGACCCGGCTCAGCTTATGGATCTTTCCGTCATAGAACAGCACGTTTTCGCTGGCGGCAGAGGTGTCCCCGAAGCCGTAGCCGATATTGAAACCGAACGGGACGCCGTCCGCCAGCCCGGACGCTGAACCCCAGTACCAGGTGTTGTCATAGGTCCAGACGCCGCGGCCCCAGTCCAGCACGGCAAAAGTGTCGTCCGGACGGCAGATATATTCTTTTTCTCCGAAGCGTATGACGCCGTCCGCCCGGATGCAGTTGATCTTCTGATTATAGTAGAACGCTTCCGGATGATCCTTATACGGAGTGACGATGACCATAGACTCCCGCGGCGCGTCCGTCAGGAGCAGGTCAAAAGAGATTCCTTTGTCTTTGCTGAAGGAATCCATATGCCCGTAAAGGCGGCGCTGCTTCCCGTCGTTGTCAAACGCCATCTCATACCCCTTGCCGGAGACACGGATATTTCCGCGCTCGCTGGTGGGCGGAAGGGAACGCTTTGCCATGAAGGGCAGGTTGATCTTCGAAGCCGTGACCTGCGCGTTGGCGCTGAAGTCCAGCAGGGAAATGCTGTCCATGGTCATGTAGCCGTTATGGTCGATGGTCAGCGCCAGGCAGAAACGGTCATTGCAAACGGCATAATAGTCCCATTCCTTGATCCGCAGGCGGCCGGCGGCAATTCTGCCCCGGTCATATTCCTTGATCAGTTCCGTCGCGTATCCGGTCTCGATCAGCCGGCCGTTCTCATCATGAAGGGGACCGCGGGCGGTCAGGCGGTTTTGCATAGAATCATCCTCCGTTTTCCTGCTTTTCAGTCTCCCTTATTTTCTTTTGCGTTTTCTTTTCTGTCAAGAGATGCCGGTTTCTTCTTCCGAAAAGGACGGATCCGTGATAAGATGCGGGGAGAAGAGAAAGAAACGAACAGAAAAAGAAACAGAAAGGGGAAAGACAGGATGGATAAAGTACGCCTGGGACTGATCGGCGCAGGCAATATCGGCTCGGCCCATGTGCAGAACTGGCTGGAGGGGAAATGCCCCGAGATCATCCTTTCAGCCGTGGCGGACCGCAGGGAGTCCCGCAGGGAATGGGCGAAGGAACGCCTTCCGGAGGCGGCGGTATTTACCGAGGGCGAGGAACTGATCGCTTCCGGAACGTGCGACGCGGTCCTGATCGCGGTACCGCATTACCAGCACCCGGCGCTGGCGATCTCCGCTTTTGAGCACGGGCTGCATGTCATGTGCGAAAAACCGGCCGGCGTGTATACCCTCCAGGTGAGGGAGATGATCGCGGCGGCGGACCGGCACCCGGAGCTGTCTTTCGGGATGATGTTCAACCAGAGAACCAACTGCGTCTACCGGAAACTGAAGGAAATGATCGAAGACGGGGAACTGGGGCAGATCAAGCGAATGAGCTGGCTGATCACGGACTGGTACAGGACCCAGTTCTACTATGATTCCGGGGCGTGGCGGGCGACCTGGGCCGGCGAGGGCGGAGGCGTGCTCCTGAACCAGTGTCCGCACCAGCTGGACCTGCTGCAGTGGCTCTGCGGCCTGCCGGTGAAAGTACAGGCGCACTGCCATATCGGGAAATGGCACGATATCGAAGTTGAGGACGACGTGACGGCGTATCTGGAATTTGAGAACGGCGCCACGGGCGTTTTTGTGACGACTACAGGGGATACGCCGGGCACGAACCGGCTGGAGATCTCCGGAACGCTGGGCAAGGCCGTCTGCGAGGACGATGAGCTTACCTTCTGGCAGAACGCCGTCGATGAACGGGAGTGGTGCGCAGGCTGCAAAGAAGGCTTCCGGAAACCGGACTGCAGAAAGATCCGGGTCGAAACGGACGGCCTGAATCCGCAGCATCCGGCCGTACTGAATGCGTTCGCCGCGAATATTCTGCGCGGGGAACCGCTGGTGGCGGACGGCCGCGAAGGGATCCGCGGGCTGATGCTGTCCAACGCCATGCACCTGTCCGCCTGGGAGGGAAAGGTTGTGGAGATCCCGTTCGATGAAGAGCGTTTCCACGAAATCCTTATGGATAAATGCCGGACGTCCCGCCATAAGGAGGAAAAGGACATCACGATGTCGACAGAAGGGAGCTACTGAGCATGGAGATCGGCGCGCAGAGCTATACGGTCCGCGAATACTGCAGGAATGAGAAGGACTTCGCGCAGACGATGGAGAAGATCGCGGGCATCGGATACCGGTATGTCCAGCTTTCCGCGATCGGCCCGATCGAACCGGCACGCGTGAAGGACATATGCGACGCCAACGGCCTGAAGATTGTCCTGACCCACAATCCGGAAGGGGATTTCCTGCACGGGATCGACAGGCTGATCGAACGGCACAGACTGTACGGATGCGCCTACGCCGGGCTGGGATTCCTGCCGGAGCGGTATCATACGGAGGACGGTCCCGCACGGTTTACCGAGGATTTCGGCCCCGCGGCGGAGCGGCTCCGGGACGCAGGAATGAAACTGATGTACCACAACCACGCGCTGGAGTTTGCACGGATGACTGACGGCAGGACGATGATGGATCATCTGCTTTCCGGAATGCCGGCGGAGCTGATGGGCGTCACCGCCGATACCTACTGGCTTCAGTA
>JAEEGL011032504.1_pt1 | contig 12361 bp, 10 predicted proteins | sample 9134231 | NCBI WGS metagenome assembly JAEEGL01 (sample SAMN16246548, study PRJNA631951) | gut metagenome | biome: gut microbiome; feature: rumen; material: fiber-attached | host: Bos | place: Iran: Karaj | collected 2018-10 | reverse complement strand
GACTTCCCCAACGGGGACACGGTGTCCATGGAGGGCTGCGTCTCCATCCCCCACCTGGGGGCCAGCACGCCGGAGAGTGAAACGAACTGCGCCATCATGGCGGCGGACCAGGTGGCGGAGTACCTGCTCCGGGGCAACATCGTGAACAGCGTGAACCTGCCCAACGTGCGCATGGACCGCGCCGGCAAGTACCGGGCGGTGATCCTGGCGAAGAAGGACGCCGAGGTCAAGGTGGAGGCCGCCGCCAAAGCGGAGGCCGTCCGGGGCGGCATCAAGGCCATCCTGGCGGACAGCGACACGCCTTTCGACCAGGCGGCCCTGGCCGCCCAGCCCGGGGTCATCCGGGCGCGGGTGCTGTAAAACCGGAATAAAAATACGAAATGGCTGACGGGCGTTTGCCCGCCAGCCATTTTTGTCGTATTTTTTGTTGACTTGGGAATAAATGTGTGCTATAGTTTAGACAGTTCTTATACCATACCAAGAACTATGCAGGTTACTATAATAAGGTAGTAAACCGCAGAGCACTGACGCCTCGCGAAAGCGAGGCGTCATCTCTATCCGGATGCCCGCAAGCGGCATGGACTACAGGAGGTATTATTATGGTTCCCTACGTGATCGGATTGGATATCGGCATTTCCTCCGTGGGCTGGGCAACGGTTGCCCTTGACCGCTCAGACAGGCCTTATGGGATCATTCGCATGGGTGCTCGCATCTTTGATGCGGCAGAACATCCAAAAACCGGTGCTTCATTGGCCGCGCCGAGACGGGAGGCCCGGAGCGCAAGGCGGCGGCTCCGGCGGCATCGGCATCGCAACGAGCGCATCCGGGCTCTGTTGGTGAAAAGCGGAGTCGTATCGGAGGATGAACTGGCTAAGCTGTTTTCCGGAAAACTGGAGGATATCTACGCCCTGCGGGTCCGGGCGCTGGATGAACCGGTGTCGGGTGCAGAATTTGCCCGCATCCTCATCCATATCGCCCAGCGGCGGGGCTTCCGCTCAAACCGGATCGGCGCGGCAGACACGGAGGACGGAGAACTGCTTACCGCCGTTTCCGAAAACAAGGCCCGCATGGCACAAGAGGGATATCGGACCGTCGGAGAGATGTTCCTGAAGGACAGTCGATTCCGGGATCACCGCCGGAACAAGGGCGGCAAGTACATCTCCACCGTGAGCCGTGACATGGTGGAGGATGAGGTACATCTGCTCTTCGCCGCCCAGCGGAAGCTGGGAAGCGCCTTCGCCGGTGAAGAGCTGGAGGAAGCGTATCTGCTGATCCTTCTCAGACAGCGTTCCTTTGACGACGGCCCCGGGGAAGGCAGCCCCTACGGGGGAAATCTGATTGGCAATATGATCGGCAAATGCACGCTGGAGCCGGAGGAACCCAGGGCGGCCAGAGCTTCCTATTCCTTTGAGTACTTTTCTCTGCTCTCCGCCGTGAATCATATTCGCCTGGTGAGCGGGAAGGCCAGCGTACCGCTGAACGGAGAACAACGCAGAACGCTGATCGACCTGGCCCATAAATCCCCCGACCTGTCTTACGCCAAGCTCCGGAAGGAATTGGGCCTGACCGATGACCAGACCTTCAACACGGTCTCCTACCGCAAGGGCGAGGAGCGGGATGCCGTGGAGAAGAAGGCCAAATTCGTGCAGCTAAAGGCCTACCACGAAATGCGCAGGACCTTTGAGCGGGCGGCAAAGGGCCATTTTGCGGATATCACGCTGGACCAGAGGAACGCCATTGGGGAAATTCTCTCCTGCTATAAAACCCAAGAGAATATCTCCCCCAGGTTAGCGGAGGCCGGTCTTTCGGATGCGGATATCGCCCTGGCGGAGACTATGAGCTTCAGTAAGTTCGGCCATCTCTCCATCAAAGCCTGTGATAAGCTCATTCCCCACCTGGAACAGGGGATGAAATACAATGAAGCCTGCGAAGCCGCGGGTTACGATTTCCGCGGCCATACGGCGGAGGAGCGCAGCAGACTGCTTCCTTCCCTGAATGACGACGCGAAAAACACCATCACCAGTCCCGTGGTTTTGCGGGCCGTATCCCAGACCATCAAGGTGGTGAACGCCATTATCCGGGAGCGGGGCTGCAGTCCCACCTTCATCAATATCGAGCTGGCCCGGGAGATGTCCAAGGACTTCACGGAGCGGAAACAAATCCAAAAAGAGCAGGAGGAAAACAGCGCCAGGAATGAAAGGCTGATGGAGCGCATCCGTACGGAGTACAAAAAGACCTCCCCCACGGGCCTGGACCTGGTAAAGATGAAGCTCTGGGAGGAGCAGGACGGAATATGCGCCTATTCCCAGAAGCCCATTTCCATCGAGCATCTGTTTGACGCCGATTACGCGGAGGTGGACCATATCATCCCCTACAGCATCAGCTTTGACGACGGCTATAAAAACAAGGTGCTGGTGCTGGCCAAGGAAAACCGGGACAAGGGCAACCGCCTCCCCCTGGAGTACCTGACCGGCAAACGGCGGGAGGACTTCATCGTATGGGTGAACAGCAGCATCCGGGACTATCGGAAGCGCCAGCGCCTTCTGAAGGAGAAGCTGACGAAGGAGGACGAGGAAGGCTTCATCGAGCGCAATCTGCAGGACACCAAAACCGCATCTGTGTTCCTGCTGAACTACATCTCCGACCATCTGGCGTTTTCCCCCTTCCAAAGCGGGGGAAAGAAGCATGTGACCGCCGTGAATGGCAGCGTGACCGCCTATATGCGCAAGCGGTGGGGCATCTCCAAAATTCGGGCGAACGGGGACCTGCACCACGCGGTGGACGCCCTGGTGATCGCCTGCACCACGGACGCCTTTATCCAGAAGGTAAGCCGTTACACGAAATACCGGGAAAGCCGCTATATGCGGGAGGCGGCGGACCGGTTCCTTATCGACCCGGATACGGGGGAGATCATCCAGGAATTCCCCTACCCCTGGCCCAATTTCCGCCAGGAGCTGGAGGCCAGGCTGAGCAAGGACCCTGTCGCCGCAATGGCACAGCTGCAGCATCCCGCCTTTGTGCCGGAGGACGGGATATACAAGCCCGTTTTCGTTTCCCGTATGCCCAAGAGGAAGGTCTCTGGCGCGGCACATCTGGAAACCATCAAGAGCGGCAAGGCGCTGGAGGATGGACTGCTGATCGTGAAGAAACCGCTGACCGTGCTGAAGCTGGACAAGGACAGCGAGATCAAGGACTACTATAACCCCGACAGCGACAGACTTCTGTATGAAGGGCTGAAGGCCAGGCTGCGGCAGTTCGGGGGAGACGGAAAGAAAGCCTTCGCAGAACCCTTCCGCAAGCCGAAGCATGACGGCACCCCCGGCCCGGTGGTAAACAAGGTAAAGCTCACCGAGGCCAGCACCCTCCAGGTGCCTGTCTTGGGCGGTCTGGGCGTTGCCAGCAACGACAGCATGGTGCGGATCGATGTGTTCCATGTCGAAGGGGACGGGTACTATTTCGTTCCCATCTATGTGGCGGACACCCTTAAGCCGGAGCTGCCGAACAAAGCATGTATACAAGGGAAACCATTCTCCGCATGGAAGGAAATGCGGGATGATGACTTTCTCTTTTCTCTCTATCCCAGTGACCTGATCAAGGTCACTCATCGGAAAGAACTGAAATTGACCAAAGCCAGGGAGGAGAGCGATCTGGAAAACAGCTATACCATTAAGAGCGAGTTTTTATATTATGTTTCCGCAAGCATCTCCACCGGATCGCTTACCTGCGAAACGCACGACGGAAGTTACCGTATTCCCAGTATGGGCATTAAAACCCTGGAAAGGCTTGAGAAATACTCTGTGGATGTGCTGGGAGAACACTACCCGGTCAAGCGGGAGACCCGCCAGGGCTTCCCCGGTCAGAGAGTCTGATATGGCTTATCGGAACCTCATCATCGGCAGTCCTGCCCGACTTTCCCTTGGGGCGGACAGCTGGTCATCCGCACGGAGGCGGAGCATACCGTACCCATCGAGGGTATTTCCTCCGTTCTTTTGGAAAACCGTCAAAGTACCGTCACCGCCGCGGTCCTGGCGGAGCTGGGGCGCAGCGGCTGTGCCGTGTATTTCTGCGATGAAAAGCATATGCCCTGCGCGGTGATGACCCCTTATCAGCAGCACAGCCGCTTGCTCACCGTCCTCCGCAGCCAGTTGGAGGCCTCGGAGCCGCTGAAAAAGCGGCTGTGGCAGAGGGTGGTGCAGGAAAAGATCCGAAACCAGGCTGCCTGTCTCCGCCTTGCGGAGGCGGAGGAAAAGGCCGCGGCGCTGTAGGCCATGGCAGACCGGGTGCGGTCCGGGGATCCGGACAATGTGGAGGCCACCGCCGCCCAGGCCTATTTTCCCGCCCTGTTCTCTCCGTGCTTTACTCGTCAGCGGTATGAGGACGGGATAAACGCCGCCCTGAATTACGGCTACGCCATTCTGCGGGGCTGTGCCGCCCGTGCGCTGGCGGCATACGGCTTCCAGCCCGCCCTCGGACTGCATCACCGCAGTACTCTGAACGCCTTCAACCTGGCGGACGATGTGATGGAGTCCTTCCGTCCCACCGTGGACCTGTTGGTATTCCGCACCGTGGCAGACGAGGACGAGCTGACCCCCAGGCTGAAGCAGGTTCTGTTCAACGTGCTGAATTTGGATATCCTGATGGAGAACAAGCATCACAGCGTCTCCTACGCCATGGAGTTGACAGTGCAGGGTCTGGCCAGAGCGTTGGAAAAGGGTGAGCCGCAGCTTTCCCTTCCCCGGCTGCTGGAGCTCAATCAGCATGGGTATGAATAAATTCATGCGGATCATCGTTTTCTTTGACCTGCCGGTGGACTCGGCTTCAAATCGCAGGGAGGCGGCCCGTTTTCGCAAATTCCTTCTGAATGACGGCTACCATATGCTCCAGTATTCCGTCTATGCCCGGGTCTGCAACGGCATGGACGCCGTGGAAAAACATAAAGCCCGTATCCGGTTGAACCTGCCGGAAAACGGGGCCATTCGTATGCTCACCATCACGGAAAAACAGTATGAGTCCATTGAGATCCTCCTTGGTCCTCTCTCGGAGGCAGACCAGTCCTTCCAGGCGGAACAGCTTTCATTTTTCTGAACGTCAACGCACTTTCCCCGTTTTTCTGCTCGTTTTTCCATAATAATCGACCCGCCCGGAGCCATGCTCTGAGCGGGTTTTCTGCGGGTCGATTATACCATACCAAGAACTAAGAGGGAACTATAACAGCGGGCTGTATCACATAGACGTGTGCAAGATTATACCATACCAAGAACTAAGAGGGAACTATAACGCCCGCCTTGATGAGCCGGTCTATCATCTTATTATACCATACCAAGAACTAAGAGGGAACTATAACCCGTCGTAGGCATAGCCGGGATACCACCGGATTATACCATACCAAGAACTAAGAGGGAACTATAACGGAGGATGCAGTAGGCAAACACCATGGAGAATTATACCATACCAAGAACTAAGAGGGAACTATAACATTGGTCTCATACCGGCGTCGTACATCGTGATTATACCATACCAAGAACTAAGAGGGAACTATAACGCAGTTTGCCACGCTGGACAATGGGTTCCCATTATACCATACCAAGAACTAAGAGGGAACTATAACGGATTACTATTCCGCAGGCCCGGAGGACCGATTATACCATACCAAGAACTAAGAGGCCCTCTTGATTATAAACGACAGCAAGCACACACAGCACAGCCGGAAGCATCGGGTGTCCTCCATCGCCGCGGGACCGATTCGGTCCCGCGGCGTTTTTCTTTCCGCTCACTTCCGCTGATAGCCGGTGATGATGGCCAGCAGGAAGCAGATGGCGGCGGCCCAGGCAAAGAACTTGTGCATCTTCATGTCTCTATCTCCATTCTGTATAAAGTCACTCCGTTTCGCCTTCCCCGCCGCCCTCGGTCTCCTCGGGGGGCTGGGTCTCCACCGGGGGCTCCGCGGGAGGCTCCGTGGGCTCAGGCGTGGGCTCAGGCTCCTCCGTGGGGGTGGGTTCCTCCGTGGGAGCCGGCTCCTCCGTGGGCTCAGGTTCCTCCGTGGGCGTCGGTTCCTCCGTGGGGCCCGGTTCCTCGGTGGGACCGGGTTCCTCGGTGGGCTCCGGCTCTTCCGTGGGCTCCGGCGGCACGATGGGCACCTCGTTCCCATAGCCGGGGGGCCGGTGGTAACGGTAATCCGTGTAGGCCGCCAGATCCTCCTCCGTCAGGTACACCTTCAGGCCCGAATGGGGGTCCACATAGTCCCCGGAGTCGGGGTCGATCAGGAGGCCCGTGAGCCAATCCACCTGCCACATGGAGTACTGGTCGATGAGGATGTCATTCTCGATGTCGTAGTACATGCCGGTGACGGGGCTGATGAGCCAGCCGTGCTTGGGCTCGATGATCCAGCCGGAGACGGGGTCCAGGTTGTGATACCGGCAGTGGACCATTTCGTCCATCACGTAATAGGTGCGGGTCTCCCGGAATTCCTCATATTCCTCGTCGGAATGGAACCACCTCTTCTTGGGGTACTTCCCGTCCTTGTAATAGTCCGGCAGGGTCAGATCCCCCCCGTACCGGCTGGGGTCGATGACGCTGAGCTGCACCCGGCAGTCCTCCGGGCAGTCCGGCCCCGCCAGATCCAGGCTCTCGGAGCAGATGGTCTGGTAAACGTGTGCCTGGCACATGCTGGTGGGCATTTCGTTGGGGTACATATACAGGGTCATGGTGCGGCTGCCGCGGATCTCATGCTCGCAGGCCTCGGAGGCCAGGAGGCCCGTATCCACGCACACCGTCACCCGGCGCATGCCGTCGGGGGTGGGGAACTGCTTGTCCTCATACCCCAAATACTTGTGCACCTGCTCCATGACCTGCTTCCACATGCCCGTGGCGGGGTTGGAGGAACCCATGTTCTCCCCGATGTCGTACCCCGTCCAGCAGGCGGCCAGGAGGTAGGGGGTATAGGCGATATACCAGCGGTCATGCCAGCTGGAGCTGCCGCCGGACTTGCCCGCGATGCCCATGTTGCCGAACTTGGACAGCCAGCCGGTGCCCCGGTTTGCCGCGTTGTTCAGCATTTCGGTCATATAATAGGCGGTGGTCTCCTTCAGGGCCACGTGGCTTTCCGGGATGTTCTCGTACACCAGCTTGCCGGAGGCGTCCAAAATCCGGGAATAGAGCCGTCCCTCGGTATAGATGCCGTTGTTGCACAGGGGGGTGTAGGCCTGGCACATCTCCCGGACGGACTCCCCATAGCTCAGCTGGCCCAGGGCCATACCGGCGTAGCTCACGTCGGAGAAGCCGCCGGAGTTCTCCACCAAATGGGTGAGGCCCAGCTTATTCACCAGCTGGTCGTAGCTCACCTCGGGGGAGAGCATATCCACCATCTGGGCCGCTACGGTATTGATGGACACCTGGAGGGCGTAGCGCAGAGTCACCGCGCCGTCGTTCTCGCTGTCGTCATTGTTGGGATACCAGTCCGTACCCTTGAGGTGGACGAAATCGCTGTCGTCAAACACGGTCCAGGGGTGCACCAGGCCCTTGTCCAGGCACAGAGAGTAGCTGGCGATGGGCTTGATGGTGCTGCCGGGGCTGCGGAGCATATCCGTGGCCCGGTTGAACACGCGGCTTCCGGTCTTCTCCCCCAGTCCGCCGCTGAGGCCCAGGATATCCCCGGTGAAGGGGTCCTGCACCACGATGGCGCTCTGCAGGTCCTGGGTGGAGCTCTTCCGGTAGCCCGCGGGGAGATGCTCCCCGGTGGAATACACGTCGTCGATGATGTCCTGCACGCCCATGTCGATGGTGGCGTAGATCTGGTAGCCCGCGTTGAAGAGCATGGTCTCGGCGGTGTTGTAATCCACCCCCTTGACCTCCATCAAATCGTGGATCACGTCCTCAATGAGGGCGTCCACGTACCAGCTGGTGACCTTGGTGACCCCGGTGACCTCGTCCGCTTTGCTGCTCTTGAATACCAGAGGCTGCTTCAGGGCCTTTTTGTACTCCGCCTCGGTGGGGATATAGCCCTGGTCGTACATCTCGGAGAGGATGTACTCCTGCCGGGTCTTGTTGGCCTTGGGGTGGAGGTAGGGGTCGTACATGCTGGGGTTATTGGTGATGCCGATGATGCAGGCGCACTCCGCCACGGTGAGCTCGCTCTGGTCCTTGCCGAAGTAGTTGTGGGCCGCGGCCTGGACGCCGTTGCTCCGCTCCCCGAAAAAGACGATGTTCAGATACCACTCGATGATCTCTTCCTTGGTATAGGTCTTTTCGCACTGGAGCGCCCGGAAGATCTCCGTGATCTTCCGGCGGACGGTATCCTCCTTATACTGGGTCACGTTCCGCATGAGCTGCTGGGTGATGGTGGAGCCGCCGAACACGTCCCCGGAATCCCCGAAAAACACCTGGTAGAAGGCGCCGAAGGTGCGGTACCAGTCCACCCCGTAATGGTCGTAGAAGCGCTGGTCCTCAATGGCCACCGCAGCCTTCTCCAGCCAGGGGTTCAGGTCCTCGTAGTTCACCCAGATGCGGTCGCCCTCCAGGCCGGAGAGCTGATCCAGGACCTCATACTGATTGGTATTCTTGTCCCAGTAATAGATGATGCTGGACTGGGTAAGGTTGAAGTCGGAAATCTTCACCGGCAGGTCCTCCGCCAGGGTGTTCTTCACATAGGTGGAGAAGATCACCAGGAACAGGAAGCCGGTGCATATGGCGATCAGGACGACCGTGAGCACCGCCTTGAGAGCCAGGCCGACGATGCGGCCGGCTATGCGCAGGATGCCCAGCAGGAATTCCTTGATAACATTCAGCCAACGGATGTCGGCAAGCCAATCCATGAACAATCGCGTCACCTCCGTAACTGGTTTACTATATACCATTGTACCCGCTTCTGTCAATGAAAAGCCCCGCACGTCCGGGAACAGGCTGAAAATGCTGTGGCGGAATATCCCGAACTGTGCTAAAATAAAGAGACGTTCAAAAATCGGGATTTGTTCCCGGAAGCGTAGGTAAGCATGAAAAGACTGGACTTATCCCACACCGGCACGGTGTTCCGCCTGGCGGGACCCACCATGCTGGAACAGCTGATGCACACCGCCGTGCAGTACATCGACACCGCCATGGTTGGGGCTTTGGGCACCGCGGCCACCGCCGCCGTGGGCTCCACCACCACGGTGAACTGGCTCATCGGCTCCACCATCGGCTCCATGGGGGTGGGGTTTTTGGCCTACATCTCCCAGGCCCGGGGCGCCGGGGACTACGATAGGGCCCGCCGGGCCTCCGCCCAGGCGGTGCTGATGATGCTGGCCATCGGCCTTTTGTTCACGGTGCTGCCCCTGGCCCTGGCGGGGGTCATTCCCGTGTGGATGCAGGTGGAGCCCTCTGTGCGGCCCCTGGCCTCCCGTTACTTCTTCATCATTTACGTCCCCACCCTGTTCCGGGCGGCCAGCATGCTGGCGGGCACCCTGCTCCGGGCGGCGGGGGATACCAAGTCCCCCATGGCGGCGGGCATCCTGATGAACGTGCTGAACGTGGTGCTGAACGCCCTGCTCATCTTCCCCAGCCGGACCGTGACGGTTTTCGGCGCCTCCCTGACCCTCTGGGGTGCTGGGATGGGGGTGGTGGGGGCCGCCGCCGCCACCGCCGTGAGCTTCGCCGCCGGCGGGGTGGTGCTGATGATCGTCCTGTGGCAGCACAAGGAGATTTCCCCCAGGGGGTACTCCCTGAAGCCGGACAGGGCGGTGCTCCTCCCCTGCCTGCGGGTGGCGGTCCCCGCCGTGTTCCAGCGGTTTGCCACCAGCCTGGGCTACGTGGTCTTTGCCAGCATGATCAACTCCCTGGGGGAGATCTCCACCGCCGCCCACACCGTGGCAAACACCGTGGAATCCGCCTTCTATGTACCGGGCTACGGGATGCAGACCGCCTCCGCCACCCTCACCGGGGAGTGTGTGGGGGCCAGAGACCGGACCCGGCTTCGGAGCATCACCACCGCCATTCTGGTACTGGAGACGGGGCTGATGGTGGTTTCCGGGGCCCTGCTCTTCTGCTTCGCCCCGGCGATGGCGGGGCTCTTCTCCCGGGATGCCCGGGTCATTTCCCTCAGCGCCACGGTGCTGCGGATGGTGGCCCTGTCGGAGCCCTTCTACGGGGTGTACATCGTGCTGGAGGGCTGTCTCCAGGGGGCGGGGAACACCAAGGCCCCCTTCCTGTTCAACGTCATCGGCATGTGGTGCGTGCGCATCCTGGGCACCTTCCTCCTGGTCTCCTGCCTGCATTACGGCCTGGTGGCCGCCTGGGGCGCCATGATCTGCCACAACCTGCTGCTCTTCCTCATCTTCGTGCTGTACTTCCGCTCCGGCAGATGGACGGAACTCACCCGAAAATGAAAAACGCCGTCCCGGCCCATGGGTCGGGACGACGCTCTTTTTTCTCAGCCCTGGCAGAGCTTCTGCCGGGTCTGGGCCACCTTCTGGGCCTCCGCGGGCTCCACCTGATACCAGCCCCGGGCGGTCATGTCGTTGAACAGGTCCGCCTGGATCCGGTGTTCCTCGTCCAGGATATTCAGGAAGGTGCTGCGGAGCTGGGGATTCACGCACTCCCCCGCAAAGGTGTTGTAGGACGCGGTGATCTGCTTCTGACCGGCCACAAAGTCGTTCAGAATCTCCTTGTCCCCAAGGGTCGCCGCGCACTTGTTGGGATCCGTCATGCCGCGCCTCCTTACTGCAGATAGGTCATCAGCGTGTTGTAATGCTGCTGATGCTTATCCGCGATGCAGTTCAGGTCGCCCTGAATCTTGGTATCGGTGCAGAGGCACGCCATGGCCTTGTACTTTTTGACCAGGACCTGCTCGGTCTTGATCTGGTCGTCAAGAGCCGTGAGTTCTTTCGCCGTCAGGTTCGTCATTGCTCTCTCCGTTCAGTGAATTTGGGCCACCGGCCTTAGTATGCGCCGGGCTGCGGGGTATTAACCGTGGGCGCCCCATCCACTATCCGGAAAACCACCCAGTATTTTCCGCCGATGGTCTCCGGCGCCCCGAAGCAGAAGATGGGCATGGCGGCAAAGGGCCTGCCCCGCTCCAGGGGCACCGCCAGATATGCCGTCTCCCCCTCCCGGCGGGTGAGCACCCCTTCCCGGGCCAGGGTTTTCCCCAGCTCCCGCAGCTCCCCGTCCCGGAAAAGCCGCTCCGGCTCCCGCTCCTCCTGCCAGCCCCCGTCCCAATCCTGGGCCAGGCGGCACCGGTCGATGCGCTCCAGCCCCATGCTCCGCAGGGCCGCCGGGGAGAAGCGCCGTTCCAGGCCGAAGCCGCTGCCGGAGGGGGTCATCACCCCCAGGGGCAGGAGCCGCCCGCCGCACTCCGCCACCAGGCGAAACACCCCCCTGCGCCGGGTGCGGCACAGGGCCCGAAAGCGGAAATACCCGCCCCAGGGGGAAACCTCCAGCTCCCCCGCCGGGGCGTCCCCGTCGTATATAACATATTTTCCCAGTATGTTCATGCAAAACAGGGCCGGCTTGCGCCGGCCCCTTCCTTTCGGCAAAACTCAGCCTATGGTATAGTCCCCCCGGGCGATGAGCAGCACGCGGCCCTTGGCCCGGATGCCGTTCTCCGGGATGGTGACCATATACAGGTGGTTTTTCTCCAGACTGCCCCCGTTATCCAGACTGCCCGCGGTGGTGGTATCCACCAGACCGGGGCTGCTCTGGGCCGTGACCTGGGCCTCCCCCACCCGCAGCAGGAGCTCCGTCCCCCGCTGGCCCGTGAGGGTCTCCCCGTCCTGCAGCTCCACCAGATGGAAGGTGGTGCCCAGCAGGGCGTTGGCCTCCTTGCTGGCCTCCTCCAGGGCGGAGATGCGCTCCTCCAGCTCGGCCTCCATGGTCTGGGTCTTTTCCTCCAGATCCTTTTGCAGCAGGTCGGTGATATACCCCTGGTACACCTGCTCCAGATAGCTCAGGGTCACCAGGGGGTCCCCCTCCCCGCCGGGGACGGCATCCCCCGCGGCCAGGACCACGGCGGCAAGAAGGATCACGGCCAGCAGGGCCGCGATCAGGACAACGCGCAGCAGTTTTTTCATCTCTCTGTCTCCTCGGCCTACATGGCGGCGCTGCTCCTGGCCTCCCTGGACCCCAGGCCGAAGCTCACCGCGATGGCGTTGTCCACCCGGCTCATCATGGCCTCATCCAGCTTGCCCATGCGCTCCCGCAGGCGCTGTTTGTCTATGGTTCGGATCTGCTCCAGCAGAATGATGGAATCCTTGGTCAGCCCGCAGCTCTGGCCCCCCAGGGAAATGTGGGTGGGGAGCTTCGCCTTCCCGGTCTGGGAGGTGATGGCGGCGGCGATGACGGTGGGGCTGTAGCGGTTGCCGATATCGTTCTGCACGATAAGTACGGGCCG
>JAEEGL011022562.1_pt1 | contig 12361 bp, 10 predicted proteins | sample 9134231 | NCBI WGS metagenome assembly JAEEGL01 (sample SAMN16246548, study PRJNA631951) | gut metagenome | biome: gut microbiome; feature: rumen; material: fiber-attached | host: Bos | place: Iran: Karaj | collected 2018-10 | reverse complement strand
TATCTTGAGAAGGAGATGTCCCTGTCCAGCTAACTCCCGGCAACTGAGCGACATAATGGTAAGTTCTTTCATACTCCTCCAAAAGAAAAAGACGGTGTCCCGCCCGTCTTTAGGTGGACCCAGGTCTTTCGACCAACCTTAAATATGATTATACAAAAAGGCGAACACCGAAAAGACCACGCTCTTTGAGTCAATTAACGAAGATTAACCAGTTTTGTGATCTTCCTTCATGTCTTCGGTAGCAGATCCATACACCCTCTGAGATGTCTCTCATTTTTCCAACTGACAGAAAACTTACGCTGTCACAAAAAGATTAAAACGCGCATAAACATCAGCATTTATGGTATAATCAGAAACGGTGTTTATATAAATATTTCCAATGATGTACACCTTTTAATAGTTAGATTGGATGGTAGGATTTATGCAATTTAATTGCTATGATTTTATACTTTATTTTTTACCAATTACAGTATTATTGTATTTCTTGGCTAACAGAATTAATCTATTAATTGGAAAGCTTGTCATAATAGTTGCAAGCACAATTTTTTATTCGCTGGGCAGAACAAACATGCTTATTTCTTTAGGTATAAGTATGCTAATCAATTATGGTTCAGCCTTGGCTGTCAGAAAATTCAAAGTCAAAAGTAAGGTACTTATGGCCTTGCCAATTGTTGTAAATGTCGGACTGTTGCTATATTTCAAGTACTTGAATTTTGCTATCACAAACATAAACACTTTGATTGGCAAAAAACTAGAACTCCAGGAGATAATCCTGCCACTTGGTATCTCATTTTACACATTTCAGCAGATTGCATATATTGTTGCGACTGAGCGGGGGGACTTAGAAAACAATAATATAATCGATTACTTGGCTTATATCTTATATTTTCCTAAGCTTGTTATGGGTCCGATCATTGATCCAGTAGATTATATATCTCAACTTAATCAAGATGCCAGGAAAAAAGTAGATATAGCCAATATCACAGCAGGTATAAAGATTTTTAGCTTAGGACTTATAAAGAAAGTACTCTTGGCAGATACTTTTGCTAAAGCAGTATCATGGGCTTATACAAATATCGATGCCACTACGGCTATGGATTGTATTTTGCTGATATTATTTTATACCTTTGAAATTTATTTTGATTTCAGTGGGTATAGTGACATGGCAGTAGGCGTATCATCAATGTTTAACATTGATTTGCCAATGAATTTTGACTCTCCATATAAAGCAGTTTCAATTAGAGACTTTTGGAAAAGATGGCATATTTCTCTGACGGAGTATTTGACAAAATATGTTTATATTCCGCTTGGTGGATCGCGTAAAGGAATCTTATTTACTTATGTAAATACGTTTATAGTTTTCTTAGTTAGTGGATTATGGCATGGTGCGAACTGGACTTTCATTTTATGGGGATTGCTTCATGGTTTATTCAGTTGCTTTGATAGGTTGTTAGAAAAAATAGAAGAAAAAGTATTCATGCCAGTTAGATGGGCGTGCACGTTTGGAGTGGTAAGTGTATTATGGTTGCTATTTAGTGCCCAAACCGTGAAACAATGGAAAACAATTCTATTTAAGATTCTGTTTATGCAGAGTACAGCTGTAAGTGATGGGATGATTACCTCATTTAACTTTGTTGAAAATCAGTTTATTTACAATTTGCTAGGCTTAAATTTCTTGCCTACTAATGTTCGGGGCTTCAACATGCTGATAATAATTCTTGTGGCGTGTGTTGTTTGTCTTGTTCCGGAAAATAATTATAGGAAAAAGAATAGCCTAAACATAGGATCGTTACTGCTCGCCTCGTTTTCTTTTATATGGGGGATTCTATGCTTGGGTGCAGAGTCAACATTTGTATATTTTGGATTTTAAGAGGAAACTATGAAAGCTAAAATATGGTTAATAAGTTGGCTGATTATAGTTGTGTCAGTACTAAGTGTATTCGGATTTTGGGTTTATAGAATAGACCCTTTTTTCCATTATCATAAGCCTATTTTAGATAGATATTTTTATCCGTTGAATAATCAGCGCAGTCAAAACGATGGAATAAGTAAACATTTTGAATATGATGCTTTGATAACAGGATCTTCGATGGCGGAGAATTTCAGAACTACAGAAGCGGATAAGATATTTGGATGTAATTCTATAAAGGTCGCTTATTCTGGCGGATCATATAAAGAAATCAATGACAACATTGAAAGAGCCCTTGAAGCGAATGACAGATTGGAACTTGTTATTAGATGCTTGGATATGGGCAGGTTTTATGATGCATATGATGTAATAAGAATTGACTTAGGCGATTATCCGACATATTTATATGACAACAATCCCTTTAATGATGTGAAATATCTTTTGAATAGAGATGTTGTTTTCAGCAGAGTTTATCAGATGACATTGGACAATGACAAAGAAGGATTCAAGCCGGGGATAACACAGTTTGATGATTATTCAAGATGGCAGTCTTCATTTGTCTTTGGCATAAATACTGCTAATCCAAGTGGTGTTACATTAACAGCAAAAGAACAGTTTCATCTGACAAAAGAGGAAAAGGAAGTAATAAGTAAGAACATTGAGTTTAATGTTACAAGTATTGCCGACGAACATCCTAATGTGGAATTCTATTATTTTTATTCTCCGTACAGTGTACTTTCATGGAATGCATGGCGGACAGATGGAACATTATATAAAATGCTTGAGGCCGAGGCTTATATAACTGAACTTATAGTTCCGCATAAAAACATTCATTTATTTTCTTTTAACAATAGAACAGATATAACAACAGATTTAAATAATTATAAGGATGCTGGACATTATGCATGCTGGATCAATTCACTTATGCTAAAGTGGATGCATGCTGGACAATACCAGTTGACGGAGGATAATTACAAAGATTATCTTGAACAGGAATATAATTTCTATACTACGTTTGATTATGAAAGTATAAATGGTCAAATAGATTATGAAGCAGATTTCTATGCGGCTGCTTTGCTTAATAAGGAACTTACAGGCATTGACCCACTAGATGTTCTAAATGATGATAAGGTATCCGTTACAATTAATGGAGCAGAGTTTTTCAAAGATGAAAACGGGAGGAATGCTATTGTAAATTGTCATGGAAAGTTGAATAGAGATTATAATACGGAGACTCTGGTTGACTATATTAGGGACAAAGAGTATATAGGAATCAAGTTTGATGTAAATCTCGATGATGGGTACAATTATCTCTGCTTTAATGGGCAGAAGCTTATGGATCACGGAAAACTTACAGCGTATGTCTTCGATGAAGATGGAACATTAGTTGGACAGATTGAGAACAATTATCCTGATTTAGATAACGAACTACACCAATACGTTATTGATCTTTCTACAATAAGCGGTAAAGTTACTGTTGTTCTGAATGGAGGATTTACTGATTACACTGGTAGTTCAAACTCGAATTATCAGTTTAGTAATATATTTCTTTATTGATTATGAAATCTGATTTTGCAGGAAGCGGTGCGACTACTAATGCGAGAGTGTAAATAATTCGATTTATCACGCTGCACCTGTGGTACCTGAACCCGAGAAAAATGAATCACATTCCGCTCGTACTGCTTCCATCTCACAAACAGATCCATTTCATTCACGATGAGATTCGACGGCACACAATCTTTCTTTATACTTAGGATGTGCGAGAAAAGAGATGACAAATTGCTTCACTCTCAATGTTTTTGTTTGTGCTCAATCACAAAAATACTTTTCTAGCATATAAACTGTTTTTTGCATTGGCATTAACGAAGAATTTATTTCCTCCTCGCCCATAGAAAAAATAAATCGCATTATTTTTTCTGAATGCGGCTCCTGCGTTAGAAAAAAATCAATCACGGCTTGATCGGTAAGTAACTCAGCGAAAACTTCATCAACATTTTTAGTACGACTCACTCGATTCCCTGCCATTTGAACAAGTTGAGCGAAGGGTCGTAAGCCCTCAATCACGAGCACCTTACTCACTCTCTAATCTTATTGGATAATCCTTCTGTATGCAAATCGATCAGGTTGCGCGAGTTGTACCAGTCGTACAAGTTGCACAACACTCTCAACTCACATCGGAGGTATCCAAATGAAATCATCTCAAAAGATCCATCTGGCCAAACTCAGCGAATGGTCTGTCCGGTTCCAGGAGCAGACATCCAGCGGTCTCTCCATCAAAGAGTGGTGTTCCAGGAACGACGTCTCACTGTACGCATTTCAGTACTGGAAACGTGTTGCCAAGGAAGCTTACCTCGACTCTCTTATCCCCGAGATCGTGCAGATTTCCGAAGCTCCGGCACCTGCTACACCTGTTCAGCCACCGGCAGATCTTCCGGCGTGCTCATCGGATGAGTTTAGCAACTCGCGCAAGTTGTACAACTCTGACAACTCCGATGCTTCGGATCCACAGCCAATTTCTCTTTCCCTTGGCGATGTCCGGATTGAGTTTGGTACTTCTTCCACCGATGAAGACATCTTCCGCATCTTAAAGGCGGTGCGTCATGCTTAGGGATGCCGATCCACATTCATTTGCCGCGATCTATATCGTATGCGGTTATACAGATATGCGTTACGGCATCGATTCCCTTGCAACGCTCATCGATCAGAGATTTCATCTTCCTCTGTTTGTCCCCGGCACGCTCTTCCTTTTCTGCGGGAAGCGTGCTTCCAAGATCAAAGGTCTGATCTGGGAGGGTGATGGCTTTCTGCTCTTCACAAAACGTGTTGAGGAAGGACGGTTCTCCTGGCCCCGTTCCTCTCTGGAAGCGAGAAAGCTTTCTCCCAAACAGTTCGAATGGCTCATGGACGGATTCAGTATCGATCCCGTGATAAAGCTCACAAATCCAAGCCGTCCGGCATAATTCCATTGTGCAAAACAGAGATTTTTCTCCGCTGTTTTCAAGGCTTCTCTTGACTGTGTCGTACACTGCTTATCGCGATTGTTACAGGGGTTCTCCCCTTGCTGATAGGCTCTGTACGACACTTTTCTTTTTACTTTTGCCCCATTCATCAGCCTTCCCAGAAAGTCTCTCAAAGTGCCTGAGTTATAGGCATTTTGACCATTCCCGGCCGATCCGAGATTCGCCTAAATCCCGCGATTTTGCTATAATTATTTATAGTTTCAAGGAGCAGTTTTATGATTCAGTTAACCGATGAACAACTGAATAACTTAGGCAAAGAAGCTCTGGTGATCCTGGTATCTACCTTACAGGATCAGCTTGCCTCGGTGCGGGATCAACTCGATACCGCCAATGCTCAGCTTGCTGATAACAATCGTCAGATCGAACTCCTTACCGAACAGATCCGGCTGATGAATCAGCGCCATTTCGGCCGTCATACGGAAGCGGCATCGGAGATCGACGGCCAGCTCTCTTTCTTCGACTCCTTTAATGAAGTCGAAGCCACGCAGGATCCTGCCGCTCCGGAACCGGAGATCACAGAGATCATCATCTCCTCCTACAAGCGTTCCAAGACCAAAGGAAAGCGTGAGACAGATCTGGACGGACTTCCTGCACGGATCATCGAACACAAACTTTCTGAGGAGGAGCTCGCCGAGAAGTTCCCGGAAGGCTATAAAGAACTCCCCGAGGAAGTTTACAAGCGCCTTCACATCATCCCGGAGACCTTCATCGTTGATGAGCATCACGTTCATGTATACGCTTCGAAGAGCAACAACGGTGTCATCGTAAAAGCGCCCCGTTCCACAGACCTTTTCCGCAACAGCATCGCCACTCCGGCGCTCGTTGCATCCATCATAAACGGCAAGTATGTTAACGCCCTCCCGCTCGATCGTCAGGCCCGCTCTTACAAGAGCAATGGCATCAAGATCGAAACCAACACCATGGCGAACTGGGTCATCAATTCCGCAGAGCAATACCTTTCCCTGATCTACGACCGTATGCATGAGCGCATCTACGACAGTAAGGTAATCCATGCCGATGAAACGCCGGTCAAGGTCATGCGGATCGATGGCCAAAAGATCAAAAACGGTAAGAAGACCTACATGTGGGTCTATCGGAATAACCCGAAATCTTCCCACGCTCCGATCGTTCTCTACGAGTGGCAGCCATCCCGGAGAAGTGATCACCCCCGGGAGTTCCTAAAGAACTTCTCCGGGACTGTGGTGACCGATGGGTATCAAGTCTACCACAAGCTCGGAAACGAGCGTGAGGATCTGCAGATCGCCGGCTGTTGGATCCACGCCCGGAGGAAGTATGCGGACTTCATAAAGTCCGTCGGCGCCGAAAAGGCCAAAGGCACCATCGCTGCCGAGGGCTATTCGATGATAACCGACATCCTTCACACCGATAACGGTTATGACGATCTGTCAAACACCGATCGGAAGAAGATGCGTCAGCGTGAACTGAAAGAAAAGGTTGACGCTTACTTCGAGTGGGCAAAGCTGAAATACACACAGGTCACGCATAACAGCGTCATCGGTAAGGCTCTGGCCTACAGCATCCATCAGGAGAAATATCTCCGGACATTCTTAAGCGATGGTAAGGTTCCTCCCGATAACAACTATGCTGAGCAGGCGATCCGTCCATTCACGATAGCCCGGAAGAACTTCGTGCTGATGGAGTCCTCCAAAGGAGCCTCTGCCAGTGCCATGATCTTCAGCATCGCCGAAACAGCTAAGGCAAACCAGCTGAACACCTACGAGTACTTTGAGTTGCTTCTGACCGAGTTGCCGAAGCACCAGGACGATAAAGATCTTCGTTTCCTGGACGACCTGCTTCCCTGGTCGAAAAAAGTTCAGGAAAAATGTCCCAGCCGGTTTAAAAAATCTTAGTTTATCAAGGTACATAACTTTCTATCTGAAACCTCGCAGCAATGCGAGGTTTTTCGATCGCTGGTACTCATGAATGAGGGCTTACGGTAAGCCCACATCTATGGGTACCTTTCTAGGTTTATCACATTCATGAGAAGATTTCCCCAAATGTGTATGTATTATATGAATCTGCATTTTGAATGGTGTTCTCCAAATACTATTAGATCACATCACCAATCAGACAGTGATCTTCATCTTTCAGATTTTCGGATATTATTTTCTAACTATAAAGCAAGACCCCGAAAGACAAATATCCCATGAAGCAAATCACCGCTCAGCTCTCATCGGATTGTTTTTAAAGTCTTCATAAGCAAGCCGGATTCCATCTTCCAGTTCTGTTTTGTATGTCCACCCAAGTCTTGTTGCTTTACTGACATCCAAAAGCTTTCTAGGCGTACCATTGGGCTTTGAAGGATCCCATTCAATCCTGCCATGATATCCGATCACCTTCGCCACCAGCTCCGTGAGATCTTTGATGGAAATTTCTTTCCCTGTTCCGGCATTCACGGTTTCAGATCCGCTGTAATTGTTCATGAGAAACACACAAAGCTCCGCCAAATCATCCACATAAAGGAATTCTCGAAGAGGACTCCCATCTCCCCAGCAGGTAACCGAATCGGCGCCAGATTCTTTTGCTTCATGAAGCCGACGAATCAAAGCTGGAAGGACATGCGAATGCTCTGGATGATAATTAGTGTCTGCTCAACAAATGCATAAATAAATGTCGCATCCGCTGAGCGAGTTTTTCGGCAGTAAATTCTGCCGTTTGTACCTTGAAAAGATTGTTATCGTCATATAGCGCAAAAAACTCCTAGCCAAACGGCTGTGCGCGGTAAGATGATTTTGCACCCCTATCAAATCTATCGAAAGCGCCGATTTTCGGCGTTTTCTTTTTTGGGTGGTACTCATGGTTGAGTGCTTACTTACCAGCGATTTTCGAGGCCTGGCGATTAATAGTGCCAATCCCAGTGACGAGTCACGGGAATTCAGGTTTTATTATTCAAGATATCATTTTTTCGAAAATTGGTATAGTATTTAGTTTCTCAAAAAAAAACTGATTTCATGAAAAACTTCTGGAACTCCGTTGTGTGAAACCAAATGCCACTAGGCGCATAAAAAACTTGTTGTTGTCTTTTTAACTGTTCTCATTATTTATTTTTTGCAAAACCTCCAACAGCAAAGTCGAAGACACACCCTCTGTATGCGGCAAGAATACTACATCCACTCCCACGCTCTTAAACTCCTCTATCATTTTATTGTACATATCACTCCCTTTCCAATCGGATCCATGAAAGAGCGCATCAAAATGCAGCTCATTCCAGGCAATCATCTTATCCATACTGCTTTGTGGCACTGCTTTATCTACGCAACGCAAAGCCTCCACTATCGCAATACGCTCCTCGAATGGAATAATAGGCTTTTTATGCTTATAACTCTCAACCACCTCGTCAGTACTCACTCCAACAATTAAATAATCGCACCGCTCCTTCGCTCGTTTTAAAACATTTAAATGTCCGATATGAAACATATCATAAACACCTGTGGTATAGCCAATCTTATATTTTTTCACACATGCATCCTCCGATTCCTTTATTGATGATAGGATATAGTTCCACTTCCACCAGTTATATAATATGTATCGCCCACTATCATATCTCCCATAGAGCTAACCATAAACACAGCAAGATTTGCAATTTCTTCTGGCGTAGAATATCTATGTGCTGGTTGATCATAATAAAACAAATTATCATCTGCATTTGATTTGACCATAGATGTAGCTGTTGGCCCTGGCGCAATAGCATTAACTATAATTCCATGCGGTAATAATATATCAGCTAATCCTTTAGTCATTCCGGTAACTGCCCATTTTGAAATTTGATAAGGAGTCCACGCAGGGCGCAAAGACGATGAAGAAGCGATATTAAGGATATGACCTTTGATTTTATTATCCATCATATGTTTTGCCACAATTTGTGATATACAATAAGTCCCCTTTACATTAACATCCATTATTCTATCAAACTCGTCTTCATTAAAACTATTAAAGTCCCAATCACCATGTAATCCTGCCGCGTTTATTAATATATCTATTCGATGTTCATCAAACAAAGCTACCGCTCTTTCAAATGAAGGTTGTAGTGACGAACAATCGTCTAGGCTCAAGGAAAGAGTTTTTGCATTCTCACCCAGTTCAATTGAGTATCTTCTTAATTTATCCGCATTTGTACCACAAATAATTACTTTTCCTCCACAATTAATAACAGACCTAGCTATTGCAATACCAATACCACCTGTGCCCCCCGTAATCATTACTATTTTATCATCTAATATTCTGTTTTCGGTAATGGGCGTATAAACTGGAATCAAAATTCTTTCTTTTGATTTTCGAGCCATCCTATGCAACATATTCATTAGTTTAAACATAGCAGTTCCTCAAAAATATGTTTTAGAAATTCATACGTTAACAATACTCTTTATTTTCTCTTTACACTGAGAAGGTATCATCTTCCCTATGCCATGCTTAATTTTCTCACCAGATGTCATTGCATTGGTTGCATTACTACTATAAATGTGTCTAATAATCTTTGCATCATCATCAATATTTAAAAACAACTCTAAAAGCAACGGTCTATCAGAACGCTTGGCAAACTCCTTTAGTATACTCCGCACTCCATCGTTTGTCTTGGCAGTATAATACCCGAAGCCTAATGACTCCGCCCATCCTTTAGCTGTTCTTTCTCTTTGAGCGCAGATATAATTACTCATTTCGTTCTGAGGATATGGCATTTTAATTTTAAACTCTTCTCCCCCACCATTATTCAATAAGATAATCCTAACGTTATTCTTTATCCCTCGTATGCTAATGCCATTCATCCCATAGAAGAAACTCAAATCTCCAATCAGCAAATATGAAATTTTATCCGTAGCAAAAGAATGGCCAATAAACGTTGAAATGCAACCATCTATCCCCAACGCCCCTAAATTGCTATAGAATTTCACATTTTTTTCGAACCTAAAAAACTGCGTGATTCGAGTACTATTAAGAATCGCTGTATGTAATATTGAAGAATTAGCAATCTCCTCACTTAAAATCTTGGCAATGCTTAAACTTGAAAACGAAAGATCCCCCAATTCTACCTCATTAACTATTTTGTTCCAAGTCTCAAAATAATTATGGTTCTTTGTCTCAGCTATTTTTTGCTTTATTATCAAATCAAAAAATTCCCTAAAATCTCCTTCAAATATATTATTTAATGACCAATATGGATCACAAACATTTCCACTTGCGCTTATTAGCCAGTTTTCACTAGTCTTCCTACCCTCACGCAATATCTCTTTTAGTTTATAAGATGCGATATAATTACCTATCGATATTATCACATCTGGAAGGAGCTCGGGTCTTTTAGAAGCATATCCTGTTTCAGTCGCTGGATAGGTGGTAACACATCCCGAACATTTAAGATTCGAAATGGTTTCAACATTAAAGACACAATTGTATCTTTTATAAAACTCTTCAAACAATGCTATATCTGTTTCAGCTATTTCAATATTTTCGCCAACAACCACAAGTATTTTTTTGTTCGTAAGATGAACAGCAAACTCTCCATATGAAGCCTTTGAAACATCATACCGCCTTATAACTCTTTGCTCTGGGAGTGATTTCTGTTCGCATGCAAGAGTCTCCATTATTGGAACATTGATATGAATTGGACCTTTTCCATGATGATACAGTTCCAATAATGCTTCATTTAATACGCGATTGCACTGCCACTCATCTATCTCTGTTTTCACGCAGGGCAGTGTCACTTCTTTTTTAATAACCCCCTCGAACAAGTCTTCTTGCTTAATCTTCTGCAATTCAAGCTGATTCATAAAATAAGGGTGTTGATCCGAAGTAATTGCTACTACCGGAACATTCTGATAAAATGCTTCCGTAATTCCCGGGATAAAATTACATACAGCCGTGCCCGCTGTACACAGGCACACCACAGGCCTGCCTAACTCTTGCGCCATCCCCATAGCCATATAGGCTGCGTTGCGTTCATCAACAACAGAATAGCAAGTAAAGAAAGAATCATATTCAAATGACCTAACTATTGGCGCATCAGAACCTCCTGGGGATATAATAACATCCTTAATCCCATATTCTTTTAAAAGGCTTACTAACATTTGCACGCTTTTCTCATTTGAGTACATATTATATTTCCCTCTCGTCTACTTTTTAATATATTTCTTTGTAATTTCTATCGCTTTTTTTCTAAAGATTAATAGCAACATAACAATCACGGTCAAAACACCATATCTTACAAATGAGTTTGAATACAATGCCAAAATCCCAAATGTTGCAAATAACAACATGCAAGATATAATCAATATTGATTTTATATCATAAATTTCTGTTGAACTTCTTTTGTTGAGTACATAACGCATAAAAAAATAGTGAAATATACAGAACAAGATATAACAAACAAGCGTTGTGTAGGCAGCAGCAATATAACCAAAAATATTTATAAAAATATAATTCAACAAAACATTTGCCCCAGCCCCTATACACGATGCGATTGCTATAAATCGTTTTTCATTATAAAATAGTTCAATATTGCTAAATATTGGATAGAGGTACTGAAAATATGTTGCAGAAACAACTATTGGAATAATATATATAGCTTCGTAATAACTATCAGGTAGCATCCATTTAAACACATCAGGAATTATACACATAAGCATAACTGCACCAATTCCAATTACAGATAACGAAAACACCACCGTTTTTCTCAATTCATCCAGTTTTCCCGCTTTTAAGCATTTAAATGTATATGGGCTTACTACCGCTTCAATGCCAGATGTGATAAGCGTCATAAGCATCGCAAAGTTATACGCCACACCGTAAATACCTGCATCAGATGTACCACACATTTTCGATATCATTACCCTATCTGACTGGTTCAAGATTTGCGCAGATATATAATGTGGTAATAAAGCTACGTTAAACAAGAACAAATACTTCCAATACCCTATATCAACAAAGCATTTACTTTTCCTGATATTAAAAAAGAAGCATACTATTCCAATTCCTACTTCAACAACTACGAAACTTAGTATTCTTGCAAATGCTTTATCTGATAAACTAACAACAAGATAATATCCTATTAAAGGGTTAATTACTGTTGTAATCACTGAAACCAGAATTACTTCTTTATAAGAAAAGGTGTACCTTTTTTTTTGCATCCATATATTGACTGGCACCATAAAAAATATATTCACAAAAACAAGCAATGACAAGATGCGAGACAAACCAAACCAGTCAGAAATAATATTTAAGAAAATAATCGATATACCAGTAAACCCTGAGCAGATCATCATCCCAAGTCCTTGAGCTGATGAAGCAAAACGATCTATATTATTGTTATTTTGGGTTAATCCAATATTAAACCCTCCTGTCCAAACATTTAAAGCTATTACCATACTCAATAACGTTATCCATGATTGATACAGGGTTACTACACCCATTTCATCAGTAG
>JAEEGL013817730.1_pt1 | contig 12362 bp, 8 predicted proteins | sample 9134231 | NCBI WGS metagenome assembly JAEEGL01 (sample SAMN16246548, study PRJNA631951) | gut metagenome | biome: gut microbiome; feature: rumen; material: fiber-attached | host: Bos | place: Iran: Karaj | collected 2018-10 | reverse complement strand
GAATCCAAGAATTTCTGCAATGAATTTGCTCAGATATTCAAAGATGGATCACTGCCCTCAGAGACTGATTCAGCAGAGTGTAGCGGAGAGCTATTATGTGACAGAGGAAGCTGTGATGTACTTAAAGCAGCTATGGATGTGGCAGGAAAGAATGCAGCTAACGTAAAAAGAAATATAGAGACTGTAGAAAATATCCTTTCAGAGCTTGAAACACCTGAAGCAAAATTTGATTACACATCATATACAGAACCGATCAAGGAGCAGGCGCAGAATGTTGTTGATCGGACAAAGATGTTTAATAATGCAGTTAGTATATATGAAAGTAAAGTAAGAGAGATGGATGAGACATTAGCCAGAGAACTGATGGAAGCAATTCCATCAGCAGTACCTGTTCCATTTGATCCATTCTGCCTGCATAACGGAAAAACAATAAAAATGGGTGGTGGAGATATCGTAGAATTTATCGAAGCACTCAAAGCTATAGAACTTGGTGGAAAGTTCGGAATAAAAGAGATACAGGCTATTCTAAAGATTCTGTTTGGAAAAGAAAAGGTTGATATATCAGACTTAACAGAGGCAGAACTTGAGCTAGCATTTATAAAACTGACAAAAGAACAGCAAAAGGCAATCCTTTTGGAAATGGGTCTTACAGCAGCACAGATAGCAGCAATATTGGCAGCAGGATTAACATCAGGACTTGCAATACCTAAAGCAATCCTTGGAAAGAAACTGGCTAAAACAATCATAGAGGCAATAAAGAAGTACCTTAAAGAGCAAATCAGGGAGATGACCAGACGGATAACAGCGGAACTCAGGGAACAGAAGATGGTACTGCTGCTGAAGATATAGAAGAAATTGAAGAAGTAGAAGAAACAGTTGAAGTCCCTGAAGGTGCTGTGGGATATGGTTCAGAAGATAAAAATAAGGTTAGATTAATTCAGAGATTGCTTCAGCTTGCCGGAATAAGTGTTGGTGGAGGAGCAGATGGAATATATGGATCAGGCACAGCTCAGGCTGTTATTGACTTTATAGAAAAGTACGGCGATGAATACGGACTCACAATGTGTCCTTTTGGTGAGAACGGAGAACTTACCTACGTTGATGAGAAGACATTGGCTGCTATTTATGCTGTTGCTATGGCTAAGCTTCAAGAAGCTTATGGAGATGAGCATTTGGATTTAGATGGTTCAACCGTGACAGAAAAAGACGACTGGGTTAGATGGGCTATTGCACAGAATGGTTATTACGAAGGGTCTGGTAACGATACACCATTTGGAGAGTTCACAAATGTTCCAAATGATGCCTGGTGTGCATCATTTGTATCATGGTGTTTAGCTATGGCTGGTGATACAACTTTACCATATACTGCTAGAACTAGTGATATCAGGCAGAGTGCTATAGATTTGGGATTGTATAGAGATGTTAGAAATCCGGGATCAAAAAATTACGATGCTGATTATGTGCCTAAGGCGGGAGATGTTTTTTACAGACCAAGATATGACGAGGCAGGAAACCAAGTTGGTGGACATGTTGGCTTTATAGCGAGTGTTGTAGACAATGGAGATGGAACTTATACTATTAAAACTATAGAGGGCAACATGGGAAAAGATTCAGATCATTGTGGTGGTCATACATACGAAAATATTACACAAGACGAATTAGGAACTAAGTTTGAAGGCTTTGTTGATATGGATAGAGATGAAAAGACATCTTGTTCAGATAATGTAGATTTTAAAACAGATGACGATTAATGGATGGATTACGATGAAGAAAAGAATTGTTAAAGCTCTTGCTGGAGCCATAGTAGCAACAATGATTTTATCTGGATGTAATAGTGCGCTCCTTAGTCTTGATTCAGATGAAGATGCTTCAACAGAAGAAAATGTAGAAGAAGTTTCAGAGGATAAGAATAATGCGGCAACTGAAAATACTATAGAAGAAGCAGTTAAAGATCAGGAAGATGGTACTAATGCAGATTCTGAAGACGATATTACGGAAGATGAAAGTAATAATGATTCTAAAAAGGCTCAGGATAATGTGTCTGACTATGATTCCGCAGAGATGATGGATGGAGACGCGCTTTACCAAAATGAGCTTGACGAGTTTGAATTGTTTTTAGATCAAAAAGATAACTATGGATTTACCGTTTCATCATTCAAAGATGTAGAACATATTAACTGGGGATATGTATTTGCTTATGGAGCAGGTATAGAGAACTGTGAGTATTCAGAGGAAGCTGTAAATGCTTATCTCGAAGCTAGTGAGTATTATGATGAAGTTGAGTATGATCTTATAGCTTTGTCAGGCGATGATGTCAGAACATTTGTATATAATAAGGCAGGAATAGCGGATTTTGATCCTTCGTTAGTATCTGGATTTGTATATGTAGAAGAATATGACATTTTATTTTCGCAAGTTAGTGATGCTTATGATAAAGATATTTATTGTCAGGCTGGCGTAAGAAATGGAGATCTAATTCAGATTGAAATTAAGGTTGGTATTCAAACCAATAACAGACGTATAACGTTAAAAGAAACAGGAGATTCGGACAACCCCTATCAGTTTGTTTCTAATCGTGAATTATGGGAAGAAAATGCTGACCAAATCATTGAGGCTCCAATATACCAGAATACAGAGACAATTACCTGCGCTGTGCTTAATACAGATCAGGGATTGGAGTTAGAAATCATAAATGATAATACTGTTAGTTGCGTCGCTTATCTCGGTTTCAGAATATCAGAAGATGTTGATATAGAGCAGTACAGTGATGTTTTAGAGATAGTATTCTGTGATGTGGATAGTGATGGATTAGGAGATATAGTTGGTATCTTGTCAGACGGAAGTAATTCCATTGCTATTCTATGTATGGGATATGTTAATGAATGGGATGAAGGATATGCGGTAGGTGAAGTTGCTGTAACAGAATGGCTAAGTGAAAATGTTAGTGATATGACAGCAGACAACGTTATTGGTTATATCCTGGATCATCAGGACGAGTTTAAAGATTTATAAACACAACGGTAAGAGGTAATGTCAAAATTGGCATTACCTCTTATTTTTTACGATCTGACTAGCTAAATGCATTTCGTCGCATAAAAAATGCATTTGGTCGGATGTTAAACCTACAAAACGTAAAAAAATTTATAATGATGTAAGCTTTAGTGTATTTTTAGTAAAAATCTGATTTATGTTCCATTACTGATAAAAATTTCTGTCTACATATTATTGATGAGGATGAATATGAATTACAGCGTTATTATTTATAGCAATAAATTTTACAAAGAGATACCTCTCGAGAATAAGCCTTCGCTTTCAATAGGTAATACAAAAGAATGCCAGTTAAGATTTGGAAAGGGCAGATTCTTTGAAGACTTCCGTTTGGATATTTTGAAACAGGAAGATAAATATATTCTTACAGTATCTGGCAAGATAGATCTTAGCACAGAAAAATCTGTTAAAGAGAAGGTTCATTTCCTTAACATTGGAGATCGTATATCAGTCAATTATGAAGACTCAGGCATTTCATTTCTTTATATCGAATTCGCATATGATTTTGGTATACATTCCAAAGATTACAATATGAAGATAAATGTCCCGAAACAGGGACAATTCTTGATGGGATCAATGTCTGGATGTGAGATAACAATAAGTGATCCTATGATTGGCAAGAGCTATCTTTCAGTTTCAGCTGAAGAAACTGCGAAGGGATGCGTTTATAAGCTTGATATATCACATGCTCCTTTTGCTGTATCTGTGAATGGATTTCCAGTAAGAGCAGATAATGCTATTTTTACTGAAAATAGTTTTCTATCAGTATATGGACATGATTTTTATTATAGGGATGGATCGTGGTATGTAAGTGATGATGGAAATGTTACCACTTCTTTTAACTGTGAGCATATTAAGCAGTCGAATAATGAGCTTAAATACCCGAGGTTTGTAAGAAACTTCAGACTTCAGTATAAAGTACCATCTGAAAAACTGGAAATTAAAGATCCTCAGGAGCAAACACCGGGAGATGAAAAAGAATTTTTTTGGACAATACTACCTATGCTGACCTCTCTTGTTATTATGGTCGGATTACGAAGCATGGTTTTCAAGGGCGGAGCCAAGTTCGCGTTATATATGGGAGCTATGATGGGCGTGAGCCTTATTATGACCATAATTAACTTCTTTAGAAGCAAGAAGAAGCAGCGTAAGAAAGAAGTTGAAAGATACGAAAAATACGAAGCTTACATGGACCGAAAGGAAAAGGAAGTTCAAGAGGCAAGAGATCAGGAAAAGGAAATTCTGACGATCATGAACCCTTCTGTAATCGAGGCTGTAGATCGTATTCGTGATTTTGATGCTCACCTTTTTGAAAAGGACCAGGATCAGGAAGATTATCTTAATATAAGAATTGGTGTTGGAAGAGTAGAATCTTTAAGACCGGTTGAATTCAAGGAACGTGATTATATTGAAATTAATGATCCGCTTATGGATTATCCAGAGAAAGCACATGATAAATACAGATATATGGAAGATATTCCTGTTACGGTTAATTTTAAGGAGATAAACGCACTTGGAATTGTTGGTCACAGAGAAGGGCTTCGTAATATTCTATACAATCTTATAATCAGTATCGCTGCACAGCATTTTTTCAATCAGGTCCATATGTTTTTGATCATTCAGGAAAAGGATGTTGCAGACTTTGGGTGGACCAGATGGATTCCGCATATGACAAATGATGAAAGTGGAATTCGTTTTATATCCTATGATGAGGATTCAAGGAAAAGGTTATTACAGTACCTTTATTCTGAACTTAATGCAAGGAAAAACGAAAAGAATAACAATGTACAGTTTTTACATTTTGTAGTTTTTGTTTATAGGTCAGAAGAAATAAATGGTCATCCTGTTACTGAATTCGCAGAAGAAGCAAAGAGTCTCGGATGCACATTCGTATTTCTTGATGAGTATTCCGAGCAGATACATTATGCAATAAATAAGGTAATATTTCTTAATTCCGAGGATAACAAAGGTACCCTGCAGGATGTAGAAGAAGCAGAAATAGTTCAGGAATTCTCATATCCTGTATTATCTTTAAGCCAGGTTTCAGAGGCTGCAATTAAACTGGCACCTGTATATGTTGAAGAGATCAATATTGACAGTTCTCTGCCCAAGAACATGTCACTATTTACGCTGCTCAATGTTATGAGTGCATATGATCTTAATCTGGATATGAGATGGAGTAGCTCGGATATTACACAAAGCATGGCTGCGCCTATTGGTGTTACAGCAGATGGAAGTGTACTTAGTCTTGATATACATGAAAAGGCACATGGTCCACACGGTCTCGTTGCGGGAACTACAGGTTCCGGTAAATCAGAGCTTTTGCAGACGTTTGTTCTTTCTTTGGCAACTCTTTTCCATCCATATGAGCTTAGTTTTGTAATCATCGACTTTAAGGGTGGTGGTATGGCCAACCAGTTCCGCGATCTTCCTCATCTGAACGGAGCTATTACTAATATTGATGGTAAGCAGATTGACAGATCACTGAAGTCTATCAAGGCAGAGCTTATGAAGCGTCAGAGGCTTTTTGCCAAATATGATGTTAACCGAATCGATGATTATATCAAACTTTTTAAGGCAGGAACAGCTAAGATACCGCTTCCGCACCTCATTCTTATCGTCGATGAGTTTGCCGAACTTAAAACAGACCAGCCGGAATTCATGAAAGAGTTGATCAGTACAGCCAGAATTGGTCGATCACTGGGTGTTCATATGATTCTTGCAACACAGAAACCGGCGGGTGTCGTAAATGACCAGATTTGGAGTAACTCTAAATTTAAGCTCTGTCTTAAAGTTCAGGATGCATCAGACTCTAAAGAAGTACTTAAATCGCCGCTTGCAGCAGATATCAAGGAACCTGGACGTGCTTACCTTGAAGTAGGTAATAACGAATTATTCCTGCTATTTCAGTCAGCGTATAGCGGAGCGCCCGCAACTATGCTTGGCGTTGATGAACAAAAAGAGTTTGATTTAAAGGCGGTAGGCCTGGCAGGTCAGAGGCAGATAATCTACCATCAGGAAAAGAAGAAACAGGAAGAAGCTGAAACCCAGATGGATGCCATTGTCGCACACATTCACGAATACTGTGAAAGGAAGAAAATTGCGAAAATGCCACCAATCTGTCTTCCACCTATTGATAATAAAATACCATTTACTCTTGATGGATTTGTTAAGAGCGAAAGTGACATTCGTATTCCTTTGGGAATGTATGATGACCCGGATAATCAGGTACAAAAGCCAACTGAGCTTAATCTTACAATGAACAACGTTTTGGTTGCAGGATCATCAAGATCAGGAAAGACCAGCCTTCTTCAGCTGATAATAAGATCAGTATGTGAGCTGTATACTCCACAGGATGTAAACATTTATATCATTGATTTTGCATCCATGATTCTTAAGAAATTTGAGAAGCTCAAGTTTGTAGCTGGTGTCATTACTCCTCGAGACGATGACATGCTTAAGACCTTTATTAAGATGATCACAGAAGAAGTTGAGAAGCGTAAGAAGATTCTGGCTGAAAGTGGATATGGTTCATACAGTATATACAGACAAAGTGGATACAGAGATCTGCCGCAGATAATTCTGATGATCGATAACTTTGGTAATCTGAAAGAACTATATGAAAAATATGTAGATACTTTCCTGATGCTGTTCAGAGATGGAAATAGCGTTGGAATAACCGTAGTTACAACAATAACGCAGGCATCCAGAATGGGTTACAAGTATCTTGCCAACTTTGGTCAGATGCTGGCATACCACTGTGCTTCGTCTCAGGAATATTCGACTCTTTTTGAAAAGTGCAAGATGGAGCCCGATGATACACCGGGACGATTCCTTATATCAATTGATAGAACAATATATGAAGGCCAGACATTTGAAGCATTTGATGCAGAAAATGACAGTCAGAGAATTGAGATCATTGATGAATACATAGAATCAGTGAATGAGAAATTCAAAGACTCTAAGATTAGTCGTATCCCTGTAATGCCGAATATAGTTGATGATGCATATTTCGAAGAAATTGGATACAGGAACAAGCTTCCATATGAGATTGCTGTTGGTATGGACTACCTTACAACGGATCTTAAGATATTAGATCTGATGACAAATGATTTCCTTGGTATGACTGGTTCAGAAGAGCACGGTCTTTACGACGTTGAAGACTATATTATTTCAACATTGCTTTCAAGAAGAAAAGAGCATCCTGTTGAAATACGTATAGTAGACAGAATTGACAAGCACTTTGAATGGACCAAGAAATATGAAGACAATGTATTGTATACATTGAATCCAGGAAATGCTCCATACTTTGTCAAAGATATAGAAATGGTTATGGCAGAAAGATATAAGAACAAACTTGCCGGTAAGGATATTGAAGACGAGCATGGTCTTATGGTTCTGTTTATTAACAATCAGGATTCATACAATGCAATTGATAACAACCAAGAAGCATTGCAGATGTTTACAAGGCTTACCAGTAATTATAGACAGTTGGGAATGTGCATAATCATGGGCCAGATTCCAAATGTCAGTCTTGGATATGGTGCTGCACAATGTATTAAAACTGCAAGAGATGCTCTTCGTTTCATGATGTTCTGCAATTTGGACGAACAGAGGAATGTAGATGTATCAATGACGGTATCAAGAGAATTTTCAAAGCCGCTTACAACTAATGAAGGATACTTCGTTGAAGGAAGCCATATTACTAAGTTGCGTACAGTAAAAATGGATAATATCGAAGTGGAAGAAGAGAATGAAATAACGGCTTGAAAAAAAGACTTCTTGTACAAATGAGTTTGATCTGTAAACAGTAAATACTCACGGAAAGGAAGAGTAATTTGAAAAAGAGCTTTTGTAAGTTCGCATTAACAGCAGTAGTAACGACAACATTTCTATCTGGATGCAATAGTGCGCAGCTAAGACTTAATTCAGACGATGACGCAAATACAGAAGAATCTTCTGAAGATACTTCCGAAGACAAAGATGACGTACCGCCCGACAATTCTGCAGACGACACATCAAAAGATGATGAAGCTGATAACACTGCTGTATCGACACAAGACACTTCCGAAGATAACGACGAGGACGATTCTAAAAAGACATCTTCAACCAAGTCTATAGAAGAGCTGTCAGATTATGATTCAGCAGAACCGATGTTAGGTGTGAGGCGGGAGTACGAAATGGAGATGTGCTCCAGATCATTTTCCATGTTGGATTCCAGACCAATAACAGGCGTCTCACAATAGAGGCAACGGAAGATTCTGATAATCCATACAGATTTTTTTCCAATCGTGAATTGTGGGAAGAGAATGCTGTAAAGGTAATAGATGCTGCGATATACCAGAATACTGGTACGATCACTTGTGCGGTTGTCGATTCAGACAAGGGACCGGATATCGAGATCATTGTGGATAATGCTGTTACCTGTGTTGCACATCCTTGGTTTAGAGATTCTGAAGATATAAACATAGAGCAGTACAGCGATGTGGTAGAGGTTGAATTCTGGGATGTGGATGACGATGGAGTTGCAGATATGATCGTTATCTTGTCAGATGGAAGTGACTCTGTTGCTGTATTGTGTAAGGGATATGTAAATCAATGGAGCGAGGGCTATACTTCACCTAAAGAGGCGGTAACTAAATGGCTAAGCGAAAATGTCGGCGATATGACAGCAGATAGTGCTATAAGTTATATCCTGGATCATAAGGATGAGTTTAATGATTTATAGATTATTAAACTTGGTAACATTGTCTCGATAAAGTTTTTACATTGTTTAAGACTTAAAGCAAATGATATCATAAGAATGGCACATAACATAATAGATGTGCTTCTGTGGATAAAAAGTGTCAGCACTGTTGACACTTTTTGATAGTTAGGAGGAATGAGCCAATGAATGAAATTGACAATGGCTTTGAACAGGTTGCTGCAATAATTGAAAATGCTCGTGAAAATGCTTTTCGCAAGGTTAACGAAGAATTGATTTTAATGTATAGGAATGTCGGAAGACTTCTTTCTGAAAAGGCTAAGGATGCATCTTACGGTGATGGATATGTGGATGGACTTGCATCTTATATCCAAGAAAACTTTCCGGGGATAAAGGGATTCAACCGTAGAGGCCTCTATAGAATGAAACAATTCTACGAGTTATATGCGGGAAACGAAAATGTGTCAGCACTGTTGACACAATTGAGCTGGTCATGCCATTTACTGATAATGTCAGGCTGTAAATCTGATGAGGAACGAGAATTTTATATTCGTCTCGCAATCAAGGAACGCTATTCTTATCGCCAACTTGAGAGACAGATGGATAGTGGTTACTATGAGCGATATATGCTTTCGAAAGAGAAACTATTGCCGGAAAAGGTAAAATCTGAGCTCAATCCTTTTCTGGATTCCTATGTAATGGAATTCTTGGATTTACCAACAGGTTTCCTTGAGAAAGATCTTCGAAAAGGACTGATAGCCGGTATGAAACAGTTCATGTTAGAAATAGGCAAGGACTTTACATTCATAGATGAAGAATATGCAATAACCGTTGGTGGTGAGGATTTCAGAATAGATCTTTTGTTTTATCACAGGACGCTGAGATGCCTTGTGGCTATGGAACTCAAGACCGGTAAATTCAAACCGGAATATGTATCAAAGATGGACTTTTATCTTGAAGGGCTTGACAGACAGGTGAAGAAGCCTGATGAGAATCCAAGTGTAGGTTTAATTCTCTGTGCATCAAAGAATGATGAGGTTGTAGAATATGCAATGAGCCGTACTATGTCTCCAATGATGGTATCACAGTACCAGTTACAGTTGCCGGATAAGGAAGTGCTCAGAAAGAAGTTACAGGAATTAGCGAATATTCCGCAGATCGATGATAAGGAGTAAATTATAGGGTGGTGTGTTATGAAAAAGATTTTTGTGAAGAGAAAAAAGTTTTATTTAGAAGATAGGAATACTTACATTTTTTAAGGGTGGTGCAGAGCCTCACCCCACTGTTTACAGTAAGAGACTCATTATAATCCATAGTTTTTTCGAATCCAAAGTAATTATACCCCAAACCAAAGTAATTATACCCCAAACCAAAGTTTCCTATCTAAAATCTTTGTTTTGGGGTTCAATCCAAACTTTTTTCTCATTGGTTTTAATGATATCAAGTTTATTGAACCTGGAGCCTATTAACATGCTATCATCATGCTAATCCTATCGTTCTGATACCTTACTCATAACTATCAAGAATCCTTTTCGAATTTCAGGTCTACCATAGCTATATTTGGGGAATTTTGCATTTTTATCATAACTTTCCCCATTTATAGCTTACATTCTTGCTTATATTTGGGGAAATTATTATCAATGAATTCAGTGCGATGCGTAGTCAGACCAAATCTTGTTCACTCATTCACCTCGATAATATCATGCATTTTGCCTTTTCCTGAATCGAGCTGTTCAATAGATTTCTTAAGGATAAACATATTCTCTTTACTGTAAAAAGGGTCAGCTTTAACCTCAAAGGGGAGCTTCTGTTCGCGGATAACGTTCTTTACAAACATAGTAATGGCATCAGATATATTCATGCCAGTTTTTGCACAGAACTCTTCAAACTGCTTTTTATCTTCACTGTTTATTTTTACACTGATAGTAGATTGAGACATGCAGAATACCTCGTTAAAATGCTAAATGCTTTGGTCACATATTGCTAACAGCGTATAAAGGAATGTTAACCAGCCAATCTTGTTCCTTGTAGTTTAGAAGAGATAAGCGGATGGAAATACTCGGATGGAACTTATCATAAAAAGCCTTCAGACTCTTAGAATGAATGTTGGTTTCGGCTTTCAATTCTATTGGTACGGCATCCATTCCTTTTTGAATGAGGAAATCCTGCTCAAAAGTTGCAGCTGCTGTTCCGTAGTAATATGGAGTATAGGTTGTATCACTCATAATCTGCTGGAGAACATATTGTTCTGTAAGAGCACCTTTAAACTCCACAAATAACCTGTTTCCTTCAATTACAGAATGTAAATCCAATTCGCTCATTGCACCAAGTAATCCTATGTCAACGAAGAATAGCTTGAAGAAAGATAATTCTTTATAGGCTGAGAGCGGGATGTGTGGTTCGTTTACTTTATGAACGCGATATACTAAGCCGCTATCAACTAACCATTGGATTGCTTTTTCAAATTCTGCACTACGGGCGCCTTTTTTGATTTGTCCAAAAAAGAATTTCTTATTTTCTTTTGCTAACTGCATAGGGATAGAATCCCATACCATATTTATTCTTGGAAGTTCGTTGGGAGAGATATGCTTGCCAAAATCTCCTTTATATTGAAGAACAATTTCTTTTTGTAGTTCTCGAGCAGCTATATAATCATTATTATTTATGAATTTACTAACAACTTCAGGCATTCCACCTACATAAAAATAATTTTTTAGATGATAGATGTATTTTTCTGAAAAGCTATCTATTAAGTCATAGTCTTTTGTCTCTAACGCATCAGCCAATCCCTTTTCACCTACAGCATATAAGAATTCGCGGAAATTGAGAGGATATAGGTTGAGAGTCGTTACTTTGCCTACAGGATATGAGATTCCTTCGTGTAGTGCTACACCTAATAAAGATCCGGCAACCATAATGTGGTATTCAGGCGCATCCTCGTAGAAGTATTTGAGAGATTCAAATGCTTTAGGGGCATTTTGGATTTCATCAAATATAATTAGAGTATCCTCTGATGAAATAGTAAAGCCAACTTCGATAGTAATAGCTGAAACGATTCGATTTATATCATAATCCTGTTCAAACACATGCTTCATTGCCTCATTGTTATAAAAAGAGATATAGGCAACTTTTTTATAATATAACCTTCCGAATTCTTTCATGAGCCAGGTTTTTCCTACCTGACGAGCTCCCATTATTACTAAAGGTTTACGATTATCATCGTTTTTCCATGCTTCTAGTTTTTTCATTGCAAAACGTTGCATTTATGCGACCTCCGAGGCGAATATTACATTTTTTAAGACCTGATTTTGGGGTTTGTATACATTTTTTAAGGCCTAAATGTATACTGTGTGTACATTTTTTAAGACCTGATTACATCATTATGATACATTTTTTAAGGGCAAAGTGCAATAATGTGTACTAGTCTGTACTAGTCAATAAAAGTGGACACGAAAAATATTTTTTTGTTGTTTTATTTTTCAAAAGTGGACACTCACCACATTTTTGAACAGTTTTCTTTTTCAAAAGTAGGCACACAGAAAATTTTTCATGCCTTTTCTTTTTCAAAAGTAGACACGTCCCCAGAATGCGCTTGTTTACGGCGTTTCTG
>JAEEGL013789029.1_pt1 | contig 12362 bp, 1 predicted proteins | sample 9134231 | NCBI WGS metagenome assembly JAEEGL01 (sample SAMN16246548, study PRJNA631951) | gut metagenome | biome: gut microbiome; feature: rumen; material: fiber-attached | host: Bos | place: Iran: Karaj | collected 2018-10 | reverse complement strand
GCGGGAGCGGGACGATAACCATTGAAATCAAGGATAATGAATGCAACGCAGTCGTTATTTCATGTCCCGCGGTTCCGCGTAGCGGGAGCGGGACGATAACCATTGAAATCAAGGATAATGAATGCAACGCAGTCGTTATTTCATGTCCCGCGGTTCCGCGTAGCGGGAGCGGGACGATAACCATTGAAATCAAGGATAATGACTGCAACGCAGTCATTATCTCATGAATCGCTGCCCGTCAGCTTCTCCGCCGGCGCGTAGAGATAGCCCTGGTAGCAGTCGCAGCCGATCTCGTGGAGGGCGTCCCGCTGCTCCTCCGTCTCCACGAATTCGGCCAGCACCGTCAGATGCAGCGTGGCGGCCAGCTGAGTGATGGACAGGATGATCTCCCGGCAGTTCTGGTGGGAGAAGAGGCCCTTCACCAGGGATCCGTCCAGCTTGATGAAGTCGAAAAGGCTCTCCTTCAGGTAGTTCAGGGAGGTCTGGCCCATGGAGAAATCGTCGATGGCCAGGCTGAGGCCCATCTCCCGGAAGGCCCGCAGGGCCTGGGTGGTGCTCTCGCCGAAGCTGAGGGCCGCCTGCTCCGTCACCTCCAGGCAGATATTTTTGTCCGCGAAGCCGTATTTCTCGTCCAGCTGGCGGCAGAACTGGAGGAAGCGGGGCGTCACCACCGTGATGCCGGTGACGTTCACGCTGAGCTTGATGTTCTGCCCGAAGCGGCGCAGCACCTTGGGCCGGTCCTCCATGGCCCGCAGCAGCACCGCCTCCTCCAGCCGGGGAAGGAAGCCCCCCTCCTCCGCCAGCTTCACCAACAGGGGCGGATAGATCATGCCGTAGCGGGGATGCTTCCAGCGCAGAAGGGCTTCCGCGCCGATGCATCGCCCGTCATGGTGATACTGGGGCTGGTAGTACAGGATCACGCCCTTGGCCAGGCTGTGCTCCAGGTCGGCGCAGAGGTCCCGGGCGAACTGGCCGAAGACGCTGTCCAGCTCCAGGAGCCGGGTGCTGTTGAAGCTCTGCTCGTTCTCCCGGAAAAAGTCCACAAAGGAGTCGTACTCCCGCTGGTAGGTCTCCTCGTCCTGCCGGTCCAGCAGGCGCACGAAGGGGACGTAGATCGCCACGCCCACGATGACGTTCACCACCTGCAGGGCGCTGCCCGCCAGGGAGCCCGTGGCGTGATAGCCCCCCAGGAGGATGGGCGTCGTCCACGCCACCGCCCCGGTGATGACCGGCACGAGGCCCCAGAGGGTGGCGAGATAGGCCAGGGTGTAGCACGCCAGGGGGACGGTGATGAAGGGGATCAGCAGGATGGGGTTGAAGATGATGGGCAGACCGAAGACCATCAGCTCGTTGATGTTGAAGATCATGGGGAAAGCCGCCGCCAGGCCCAGCCCCCGGCGGGCCGTGCTGCGGGAGAAGAGGAGGATGGCGATGAGCAGGCAGATGGCCGCTCCGCAGCCGCCCATGAGCACAAAGCAGTCGAAGAATTCCTTGGTGAGGATGGCCGTGGGGACCTGTCCCGCCGCCGCGGCCGCTTGGTTGGCTTCCAGCCCGGGGACGAAATAGGTCTGCATCACGCCCTCCAGGGTGTCGCTCCCGTGGATGCCGAAGAACCACAGCAGGGAGCTCAGCAGGACGAAGAAGAAGCCCTTCATGAAACCGTTCTCCCCCAGGGAGAACAGCCGTTCAAAGGCCAGGGCCAGGAGCATGCGGAAGGAATCCACGTCAAAGACCCGGACGATGAGGGTGTTGAAGACGGCAAAGACCAGCGCCGTCAGGACGATGGGCAGAAGGGAGACCAGCATCTGGTTGAATTCCTGGTCCGCGCCGGTGGAGTAGTACCGACGGCGGCGGAGCTTCAGGGCCCGGTGGAGCCGGAGATAGAGCATCGTGGCGCCGATGCTGGTGAGGAGGGCCAGGAACATGGATTTGGGGCCTACGCAGTCCGTCCCGAAGGTCGGAAGATAGGCGCCTGCCAGGATGAAGAAGGAGACGAGGGCCGACAGCACCGCGCCGATGTCGGAGGCAGCGGAGGCCAGGTCGTTGCCCTTCAGGCGGGCATAGGAGCGGCTGACGGAAATGGTCGTGTAGACGCTCAGCATGCCGAAGGTGGCGCTGTAGATGAAATCCAGAAAGGCGGGCCACAGGCCGCCGGCAAAGGAGGCGATGAACCGCTGATAGGCCGGCACCGGGAAGGTCTTCAGGATCAGGGCGAAGGCGCCGATGATTAGCACCGGCGTGATGTTCACCAGGCCGCCCCGGATGGCCCGGACGACGGTCAGCTGCTCCGCATCCTTTATAAGCTTTTTCAATCCGTGGTAGTTTCGCGCAGTTTCCATTGATTTATCCTGTCAAGCCGCACAGCGCCCGCCCCTATGGCTTCGCAGGAGGCGGCAAGTCATACTTTCCTTTTTAGGACTATATCAAAAAACAGGAGCTGAATCAACAAGAAAATCATAAATACAGGAACGGATGTAACGCCGACACCGCATGAAAACCGGGCGTGTTGCAAAATGCAAAACCCCCGTCATTCCGAGACCAGTCCGCAGACTGGTCGTGGGAATCCGTCCCCAATACGTGGGAAAACGGATTGCCGCACCCGCTTCGCGGTTTCGCAATGACGAGGGAGGGGCATTTTGCTTGGATTCCAACGTGCAGGTGGATTCCCGTCCCCCTGCACACATCCCCCATGCATGTCGATGCCGTCTCCTTTTGACTTTCCCCGCAAGCTGGAGCCGCCCGTGCTTTCCCTCGGAAAGCACGGGCGGCTCCTTTCGGTTTTGTTTCTCGGTCTTGTTCCGGTTGGTTTGCTCAGGAGGCCGGCGGGGTGGGCTTCGCGGTCACCGTCACGGTGCCGTTGGCGTCCTCCGGGATCTCGATGACGTACCACCGGTCATTGGCGGCACTCCCGTCCACGTTCTGGCGTAGGCAATAGGTGCCGTAGGGCAGCATGCCGATCCAGAAGCAGCCGGCGCTCCCGGCGGAGAGATTCCTGGTTTGGGTGATCGTCCCCTTCCCATCCGCATCGTAAGTCCAGTACCAGTAGGGGGACAGGTCATAGCAGAGGATGTCGAATTTCCCGAGGTCCCCCGACTGGAGCAGGGCCCGCCAGGCGGTGTCGGTGTTCCTCATGATGACCTTCCGTTCCTTCTCGGGAAGGTTGATGATACCGTAGGCGTGGATATCGGGAACGGCATCCGCCTGCGTCTCGCTGCTCATCCGCTGGATCAGGTACTCCCTCCCCTGCATATCGACACCTGCAGGCGCTTTCGACGGACCGACGATCACCCGGTAGACATAGGGATTGGCCCGGTAACCCTCGGGCGCATAGACCTCCTTCATGTAGTAGATGCCGGGGGCGGCGCTGAAGGTCACGTTGTACTTATAATCCACCATTTCACCGTTCTGCTTGATCTGCGCCGTTTTGAACTCCCCGGCGGATACCAGCGAGGAAACAGGGTTGTCGCTCACCGTCACCGAGATGCGGCCGTCGGTGGTCGTATTCCGTGCGGTCGAAGAATCCGTGTAGGAAGCGGCAAGCGCCTTCGCGTAGCCTTCCTCCGTGCCCGCAAAGATGGCGAACACCGCGCCGGGCAGGGGATGCCCCAGAGGATTGGCCGCCTTGTCAGCGTAGTTGTCGACCTTGCGGAAGTAGATGTCGTAGCCGCCGCTCCAGTACATATAGGGATCGGAGCTGTACGTGCCCGGGACGCCGAAGAGATAAACGTCGCTGCACAGGGTCAGGCTGTTGATCTGGGCGTTGCGGAATATCTTACCCGTGTCCTCGTCTGCCGCCGCGTCCAGCGCGGCGAAGGGCCTGCGCATCTTGTAGTGGTCTTCCTTTTCCGCCCACACCCAGATGGAGCCCTCGGCCCCGGTGAGACCGTCCTTCACATGGAGGGTCTTCGGATCGTCGCCGGAAGCCTCCGCCAGGTAGATGTCCTGCCGCGCCACGGTGTAGCTCTGCTTGCCGTTGAACGCGTTCGCTCCCAGTACGCCGCTGCGGAGGTTGCGGTTGCCGGCATTGGTGTTGATGCTGTCGCCGTTCATTCCCGCTCCGCCGAAGTCCGGTGTGCCGGAAAGGGTCAGCTTGCTGCCGGAGGCGAGATAGATGCCCGCGCCCTGGCCGCTGCTGCTGTCGCTCTTGATGGTGTTGCCGATGATCTTGCCGCCGCTCAGGTCGAATTCGCTGCCGGAGGCCATGTATACCGCGCCGCCGTTGCCGGTGGAGCTGTTTTCCTTGACCTCGCCGGCGCTCATTTCGGCTGTGCCGCCCGCCAGGTAGAACGCGCCGCCGCTGCCGGTGGAGCTGTTCTTGCTGAACTTGCCGCCGCTGACGGTGACGGTCCCGCCTTGCTGGTAGAGCGCGCCGCCGTTCATGCCGGCTGTGTTTTCCTTGAGTTCACCGCCGCTGACGGTGACGCTGCCCGTCTCCAGGCAGAATGCGCCGCCGTTGACGCCGCTGTTCTCGCTGAATTCGCCGCCGCTGACAGTGACGCTGCCATCCTTCACATAGACGGCCCCGCCGCTGACGCTGCTGCTGTTCATGGAGAGCTTGCCGCCTTCCATGACGAAGGTGTTCTTCTCATTGAGGTAAACAGCGCCGCCGTCGCCGGTGCTGCTGTTGCCCCGGATCTCGCCGCCGGTCATGGTAAAGTAGGCATACTTATCCAGGAAGAACGCGCCGCCCTTTTGCGCGGAGTTGTTCACGACCGTTCCGCCGAGCATCCGCACCGAACCGAAGGTGAGCTGCTCCTCCATAGGTATACCGCTCACGGGGGCAGTGCCGGCAGCGACATAGACGACGCCGCCCTTACCGCTGGCCTTGGAGTTGCACAGCGTTGCGCCGGTATCGATATACAGCTTGCCGCCCTTCTCCACATACACCAGACCGCCGTCGGTGGCGGTGAAGCCCGCCTCCCCGTTGAGCTCGTCCGGCGCTTTGCCGTCCAGGGTGATGTTATTCAGACGCAGACCGGACAAGCCAGGCAGCTTGAACAGGCTCGGCCCGTCATAGCCTCGGTAGATGACCGCAGGGCTGGTCGTACCGCGGTATTTATAACCGTCCGTCGCGCTTTTCGATGCCGTTGTCAGCGTAATGTTCTCGCCCGGCAGCGTCAGGGAGCCCACCACAGCCTCGCTGCCGGTCCCCGTGGTGACCTCCGCAGCGCTCACCGTGTACTCTCCCACCAGCATCTCGATGGTATAGGGGCCGGGGCAATGAGATTCCGGGTCGTTCCTGTTGGTGATCAGCGTGGGAATGTCCGCCAGCGCGCCTGCGATGCTCCCGTAGACCGCCGGATTGCCCGAAGCGGTGTAGAGCAGCTGGGTCTTCTCCGTTTCCCCCTCCGTGTAGGTATAGGTGACCTTGCACACGAACTCGGCGTTCACGAAGGGCGCGGTCATGATCAGCGTTTTTCCGTTGCTGCCGCCGATGGTTCCGGAAAGCCTGGACGCCGCCGGCGCGTAGCCCGTAGCGTTGTCCGCAGTCTCGTCCACGATATAGGTCTTCCCTACGGGGAGGTTCATGAGCATGATCTTCTGGCCGTGCTTCAGGTTGAAGGTGATTTCTGTCGCGATGCCTTCCTTCTTCACAACCACGTTAAACGCTTCCAGAAGCGATTCCTGCGAGGTTTCCGCAGTTTCCAGCGGGACGTCGTTGAGGAAGAACTGGAGATTCATCTTTACCTCGTCGACATCCAGGCTGTCATCCATGATCGTCACCTTGAAGGGGAAGCTCAGGGCGGCGGAGCCGGAGGCCGCGCCAGCCTGGGAAGCGTCCAGCCCCGCGACCGTTTTGGAAACCTCCAGGGCGAAGACCTCTTTCCAGTAGATCGTGCCAGCCTCTTTGTCGCTCGTCCAGCTGCCCCGGAATTGGTTGCGGTCATTGATGAAGCCATAGAGATAACGGATGATGCCCGCGCTTTCATCGGTATTCTCCGCGGGGAAGGAGCCGAAGGGGCATTCTTTCTTGCCGTGCTTCTCGTACAGCGTTTCCTCGTTGTCGTTTTTGTCCGCTCCGGGAACATACACGCCGATGCGCGCGCCGCTGAACAGACCGTTGCCGCCCACGTTGATGATGCCGTTGGTGTCGTAGTTCAGCATCAGGTTGGACACCGTGCCATTCTTATCCGTATTGTTGTAAACCGTCGGCGACTCGGCGAAATACAGCTTCGTGTCTGCGCCGCCCACGGCGATGCCGCCGCCGCCCACGGCGATGCCGTTCATGACTTCGGTGGCTTTTTTCTGGGTGGTCTTGTTCCCGGTGATACGACCGCCGGTCATGGTCATGGTCATGCCCGCACCGATGAAAACGCCGCCGCCGGTGATATTCGCTTTGCAGTTTCGGATTTCGCCGCCCGACATGATGAAGGAGCCGCTTTCCACGTAAACGCCGCCGCCCTTCGCCGCATCCGTCGCTTCCGCCGTGCAGCCGCTGATCGTGCCAAGCCGCAGGTTGACTTCGCCCGCCGGCGCGTTCAGGTAAACGCCGCCGCCGAATTTGGCCTTGCAGTCTTTGATCTCGCCGCCTTCGATGCTCAGGCTGCCCTTGGCGACGTAGACCGCGCCGCCCTTGTTCGCCGTCGCCTTGCCGTTGCACAGGACCGCGCCGTCCCGAAGGGCCAGCCTGGCGCTGTCGCTGTCCTCGACCCGGCAGATGGCGCCGTCCTTAGCGAGATTTACGTTTCTGCCGTCCAGGACGATGTTTTCCAGACGCAGGTCCAGGCGCACATGCAGCAGAGTATCGCCCGTGTTGTTCTTGATGACGCAGGGAGATGTCTCACCGCGGTAGCCGAAGGGATTGGTGGCCTTGTCGAAGGGCTCGGTCTCCGTGGTGAGCACGATGTGCTGCCAGCCGGAGGAGGAAGCCACCGTCTGGATGGGCTTCGTCATGGTGACGTTGTCCTTCAGCAGCTTGATTTTAACGACCTGGTCCTTCGAATACGGCGTATAGGTTTCGCCGCTGTCGGTCTTGGTGCAGGTATAAAGGTCTATCGTGCCGCCCTTCAGGATGGAGAAGGCGCTTTGCGTGTTGAATGCCTCATATTCGCTGCCCTCATAGGAATCCAGCTCGTCGAAGACCGCCTCGATATAGTTGCCGCCTTCCTTGTAATAAAGCAGCTTATCGGGCTGATTCCCGCTTCCGGCGGTGGTGAGCTTGCAGAGATGCGGCCCCGCCCACACGAGCCTTGTCCCGCTCGTATCCGTCAGTTCGATGATGCCCCAAAGGTCTCCGAAGTCCGACATAAAGACCGCGTCCGAATCCTTGAGACCGGCGTATGCCCGCCTGCCCGTGCCGAACTTTTTACCCAGCAGCTTTTTCAAGTTGTCGGTCTTGTTCATGTCCTTGCTGACGACATAGATTCTTCCCGAGAGGGAGCCGTTGACTTTCACGCAGTCCGAATCGTTATCGTATGACAGCTGCAGACGCAGATTGGAGCGGACGTTGGCTTCGGTGAAGTTTTCATCGATGACGGTGGCGTCCGTGTCGCTCTGATTCCGGCCGCCCACATACAGCTTTTTGCCGTCGTTCAAATACACCCCCGCGCCGTTTGCCATAGATACGCAGCTGTTGCCCGTGATCGTCACATTGTAGAGGGTCGTATCCGCGCCTGCGTAAACGCCGCCGCCTTTGCCCTTCGCCCAGTTGCCCCGGATAAAGCAGCCCTGCTGGTTCCTCAGGCTCACGACAGCCGCGTGCAGGCTGTGGCCCGCAGCCGTTGCCCGCGCGGTATACTCATTAAGGGTCGTAAGGACGGCATCCGAAATGAGCGTCTCCGCCGATTCACTCTGCAGCGTCAGCTTGCCGACGCAGTAGATGCCGCCGCCGTCGACCTCCGACGTGCAGTTTGTGATGCTGCAATGAGTGACCGTCGACTCAGCGCCGCTCGTATTGTTGGTCAGACCGAGGCCGCCGCCATTCTGGTAGCAGCCGGAATCGCGGATCACGCAGTCAAGAATGGTGTTTTTCTTATAGGTGCTTCGGATGGCGCCGCCGCGCGGATTTCTTGATTCTTCACCTTTTCGCACGTTGGCCCGGCAGTTCTCAAAGAGGCAGTTCCGGAGCGTCAACTCACCGGCGGTCGCGCCGTCGCCGGTACCTTCGATCCACAGGTTCAGTCCGCCGCCGTTACGCCTCGTAGAGGAGCAGTTGGAGAGGACGCACCCATCCAGATAGACGTGGACGGCATCCAGCTCCAGGCCGCCGCCGGACTCCGCCGAGCAGTTGGTAAAGGTGCAGTAGGAAAGCCAGCTTTCTGAGTTATAGGCATAGACATAGTTGTTTTTCGTGGTATCGATGCGGTGGAACACGCCGCCGCCCTGGGCGCCGCCACCGCCGTTATATCCCGGACCGGCTTCCGCCCTGCAGTTATCAAAGCTGCAGCCGATCATCACCAGCTTCCGGGCGTTGACCCAGATGCCGCCGCCGCCCTTACGCAAGTCGCCGCCGACGTCGCCTCTGGTGATCGACACGCAGTCGCTGAAGGTCGATTCGATGATGGTCGCCACACAGAGGGTATCCTCAGTGCTGTTGTATCCGGAGTAGTTCTTATCGAAGGTAAGATAGAGGGCGCCGCCGTCATAGGCCTCGAATCTGGTGAAATCGCAGTGATCCACCGTGACGGTGATGTCCTTCGTGGTGATGCCGCCGCCGTTGCCGCTGCCGCGGATGCCCTTTCCGTCAAAGTTCAGGTTCTCGATCCTCAGGCTCGCGGCTGTGCCCTTGGTGCCCTGAATGTCGAAGACGGAATGGGGGTTTTCCGAGTCGCGGCTGATGGTGGCGCGGCCGTTGTGGTCCCGCCCTTCGCCCTGATAATAGAACTGGACGCCCTCTTCCGTATGACTGTAGAACTTGTCGGCCGCTTTCGTTGCCGTAGTCAGCGTGAGGCTCGTGATATGGTAGTTTTGGGGAAGGCTTCCGGATACGACGCCGTCCTCCGCGGGCACCATGTAGTCCGACAGAAGGCCGATGGTGACGTTGGAGAGGTTATCCTTCGCCGCTTCGATGGCCTCCAGTACGGTGCTGAAGCAAACCTCGCTCTCCTCCCTCGCTTCAAAGAACGCCCGGTTTTCATCCAGGCTCGCCTGGGTGGGGATGAGCTTGCAGACCACCCGGGCCCGGCTGCCGAACAGGAGCTGACAGGCGCTGCCGGGCTCGGCGGGAAGATTGGCCGTCTGACCCGCCGCCGGATGGACAAAGCCGGTGGCCGAAACCTGCTTCCCGTCTTCCGGTCCGCCGGTGTAGCGCAGCTTGACCGTCCCCTCGCCCTCCTTGAAGGAGCCGCTGACGGAATAGCTCTTTCCGCAGCCTCCGGGGACCAGCAAACGGATGGAGGCGTTGGGCTTCAACTGAAGGTCCTCGGCGGCGACAGGCCGCATGGGCTGGATGGCGTCGTTGATGGCGAAGACCAGGCCGCAGCCCGCGTTGCCGGCATCGTTGATGACCGGACGCCCGCCTACGGTGAGTCCGCTGATGTCCAGCTCCCAGTCAGCGTTGTTTTCAATGGAGATAAAGGATGGTTCCGAGTAATAGAGGATCAGCTTCCTGCTCCCCAGGACTTCCTCCTGCCCGTCGCGCCGCGTGATCATCCATCTGCCCGCCGTCCGGTCCCAGTCGATGCGGGTGAGATAGTTTTCAAATCCGGTTTCGTCCTCCACGAAAGCAAAGGCGAAGGCGGCGGTAGCGGACAGATCGCTCTTGTAGGTATTATAGAGGCTGTCGCCAAGCTCGGAGATCCAGCTGCTGTCCGTGGGGTAGACCGTATCGTCCCCCAGTTTATCGCCGTTGGTGCCGTCGGGATAGGTGGAATAATCATACAGCTTCTTCACAACGACCGGGATCCCCTGGCCCCAATAGAGCTTCAGCAGGGCCTTGTTCTTCTGGACCTTGATGTCCGGACGGCGGTCGTTTTTAAAGGCGCTCTCGGTGTTGTCGCCGCCGCCGTCGAAGGAGGCGAAGGAAACGCCCACGTCGCCCCGCGCCTTGAACAGGTCGATCACATTCCCCTGCTCGTCACGGACATCCGGATTGCTGTCCGGCACATAGACGCCGATCAGCGGGCCGACGGTGAGATCGTCCGGGTTATTCTTCTTGCTCAGACCGCTGGCGAAAATGATGGTGTCGGAATCCCGGTCCAGGCACACGTCGCCCTTGTCCTCAGCAGAACTGCCGTTCCTGTTGCCCCAGATATACGCGGACCCGGAGAAGGTCAGACGCACTTGGGCCATCCCCACGGCCACCGCGCCGCCGCCGGTTCCCGCCACGTTGCCGGTGATGCTGGCGTTGTCGGTAAAGGTGCCGCTGCCGTTGAACACATAGACGGCGCTGCCGTTGGCTGCGCTGTTGCCGGTGATGGAGGCTTTTTTGCCCAGGGCAACGGCGGCCGTGCTGGATTCACCGCCGGCATAGATCGCGCCGCCGAAGCCGTCGGCGTTGTTCCCCGTAAGCATCGGCTGCGTACCGCCGTTCTTTACGTCCGCGATGTTGACCGCGCCGCTGAAGGCGCAGATCGCGCCGCCGTTGCCGGAGGCGTAGTTGCTCGTGAGCTGGGCCCCGCCTTCCACCTGCAGCGTCCCGCTGCCGCTGAAGGCGATGCCGCCGCCGTTGGCCGCCCGGTTGCCGCTGATCTTGCCGCCCGACGCCGCCGTGACGTTGCCCCCTGTGGCCCGGATGGCACCGCCGTTGCCGGTGCTGCGGGCATTGCGCAGAGTGGCGCTCGCGCCGACGGTCAGCGAGCCGCCCGTCTGGAGAAGCATGGCGTCAGAAGCGGTACGGGTCTCGCCCACGCCGTCCAGGATCAGGTTCTGGAGCGTCAGCGTGCCCTGATTGGTGAGCATGGGCCCGTCCAGGCCGGGGCCGCGGGAAATGGTGCGGATGAGGCCGCTGTCGCTGGTCAGGGTGATATTCTGGCCGCCGACAATGACCGGAGCGTCGGAGGGGGGCATCACGTAGTCCACCAGCATCTTGATGGTGGTCTGGCTCGTGCCCGCCGCCGCTATTGCGCTCTTCAGGGTATAGTAGTTCGTATTCCCGATCTTGCAGATGGGCTGGGGAGTATTGACCAGCTCCACCTTCCTGCCGCTGTTCAGCGCCAGGGAGTATCCCGCAGAGGGGATCGCCGCCAGATTGCCTCCCGCCGCCGCCTGGGCAAGATAACTGGAGTTGTCGCTCTCCGTGATCCGGTAGTCGACGCCGTGGGGCAGCCCCTTTACCTTGACGGACTGGCCGTGCCGGATGCGCAGGACGATGCTGCCGCGTCCGTCCTCGCCCACGGTCCCGGTCACTTCATTCACGTTGCCGCCCTCCACCGCATAGCTCTTTGCCTTGATGGCATTGGAGCTGATGGTAACGGTGAAGAAGGTCCTGTAAAACGTTTCGGCGTCCTCTGCGGAGACCGTCACGAAGCTGTCGGGTGCGTCAGAGGGCCTGGTGACCCCTGCGTTGACCTTCTTGCTGATGGTCAGGTCGTAGCCCTGCTCGGTGTAGATGGCGTAGATCACCGTCTTCTGGCCCATGGGCTTCCAGGCGGAACCGTCGAAGCAGTATTGCAGCTTGCCGCCCTGGATGCGCAGATACAGCGTCAGGGCGTCACTGCAATCCGTCGGGTCAATGGCCGTTACGCCCTCCGCCGCGTTTCCGATGACCGTCGCCCCGGCAGGACCCACGGCGATGCGGGTATAGCGCAGATAGCGCTGGTACTGCACGAGCTGTTCGACCCCGCCCACGGTCTCCGTCACATAATCGTCCAGCTCCTGAGGCATATGATAATTGTTATTGCCCGACTCCTGGGTGATCTTCAGCCCGGTCCCGCCCACGGAAATGCTCTGGTTTTGGCAGACCGCAGCCCCGTTCAGAATGACCGGGGTGTTCTTGTTCTTGATCTCGGGAAGCATGCTCAGCTTCCCGTCCCCGTCTTCCTTCACATAGCGGATCGTGGGCATGGTGAAGTAGAGGTAGTACACGTGCCCCCGGCCCAGCTCGGCGATCTCGGCTCCGGTGCTGCTTTTCAGCACCAGCTCGTAGTTGTTGGCCTCGTCCCGCTGGGCGTAGGTGACGGAGCGCACGTCCAGACCCGTCACCGTAACGTTCGTGCCGTCGTCGGTGCCGTAGACAACGCTGCTGAAGGTATAGCGGGTGCTGCTGAACAGCGTGTCGGGAGACAGCTCGTCGGTGAAGACCAGGCTGGTCCTGTGCCCGTTGTCCTCAAATACCGCCAGCTTCCGGTGGTCCTTCCCGTCATTCTCGGCCGGGGCCGGGCGCGGCAGGATCACAGTGTTTTCCTGAAGGACGATGCTGCCGTCCTCGTTGATGACCGCTGCACGGACTTCTATGGTCTGATCCGAATGATAATTGGCGAAGG
>JAEEGL013661207.1_pt1 | contig 12362 bp, 11 predicted proteins | sample 9134231 | NCBI WGS metagenome assembly JAEEGL01 (sample SAMN16246548, study PRJNA631951) | gut metagenome | biome: gut microbiome; feature: rumen; material: fiber-attached | host: Bos | place: Iran: Karaj | collected 2018-10 | reverse complement strand
TCAAGCTCGGTCTCTTCGGCGAACTCGTCCACTGCGAAGGCGGATACCTCCACGACCTCCGCGACGAAATCGGCAACGGCGACATCAACCGCCACTACCGGCAGGACAACTTCCACCACCGCAACGGCGAACTTTACCCGACGCACGAACTCGGTCCCATCGCCAAGTATCTGGATCTCAACCGCGGCAACCGCATGCTCCACCTTTGCAGCATGGCGTCGAAGTCCGCTGGCCTTCGCTCCTGGTATCAGAAGAACCGTCCCGACACCCCCTTCCCCGCGAAGCAGGTCAACGAAGGCGACATCGTCAACACGATGATCAAATGCGCCAACGGCGAGACGATTCTCCTTACCCACGACTGCACGACGCCCCGTCCCTATTCGCGCGGCGGCATGATCCAGGGCTCGATGGGCACCTGGCAGGAGGACGGACACCACATCTATCTCGAAGGCATTTCGCCCATTCACCAGGGCGAGTGGTGCCACTCGTGGGAGCCGGACGCCGACTACCTCAAGAAGTACGAGCATCCGCTCTGGAAGGAATACCGCGAATTCGGTCTCCGCGGCGGCCACGGCGGCATGGACTACCTCGTCCTTCGCGGTTTCATCGAAGCCGTTCAGGATAAGAAGCAGACCCCAATCGACGTCTATGACACGGCGTCCTGGATGGTCATCACCTGCCTAAGCGAGCAGTCGGTCTCAATGGGCGGACTGCCAGTCCCGATTCCTGACTTCACGGACGGCCTCTGGATCAACCGCCCCGACCACATTGACGGCCCCTACACGCTGGAGCGCATTCCAGAGTAACGCAATGCACAATGCAGAATGCACAATGCATAATGCGGAACGAGGAAGGCGAAGGGACTAAGGGACGCTATCGCGGACGGCTTGCGCCGAGCCCAACGGGTGCATTGCACCTGGGGAACGCGCGTACTTTCATGATTGCCTGGCTTCGTGCCCGCACACAGGGCGGAAGCCTTATCCTCCGCATGGAGGACCTCGACCATCCGAAGAACAAGCCAGGTGCAGCAGCAGCAGCCCTTGAAGACCTTCGCTGGCTGGGCTTCGACTGGGACGAGGGGCCCGACATTGGCGGGCCGTGCGCCCCATACGTCCAAACCGAACGGCGCGAACTCTATGCCGCCGCCCTGCAAAAACTCATCGCGGACGGTCGCGCTTACCCGTGCATTTGCGCGCGGAAAGACCTTGAGGCCGCGCAGTCGGCCCCTCATACGGGTGAAACGCTCTACTACCCCGGGACCTGCCGCGGCCGCTTCGCCTCCTTTGCAGAGGCGCGCGCGGCGGCAGGCGGACGCCTCCCTGCATGGCGTTTTCGCGTCGAGCGTGGCGAAATGGCCGAGTTCGACGACGCCTTTTGCGGTTATGTCGCACAGGACGTCTTGGACTTCTGCGGCGACTTCCTGCTTGCGCGCGACGAGGACGGCGCCGGCTACATGCTCGCCGTCGTCGTCGACGATGCCGCAATGGGAATCACCGAGGTCGTCCGTGGCGACGACCTCCTTGAGACGACACCGCGGCAGCTTCTCGTCTACCGCGCGCTGGGTCTGACGCCGCCCACCTTCCTCCATGTACCGCTCGTCTTGGGGCCGGACGGATTCCGCCTTGCCAAGCGGCATGGCGACACGCGCGTCGCCTCCTTCCGTGAAGCAGGGGAGCCGCCCGAACGCCTTCTCGGACTTCTGGCGCACTGGTGTGGCTGGGCCGCCGAAGGCGAGTCCGTTTCGCTCCACGACCTTCTTGAACGCTTCGATCTCGGTCTTCTCCCCCGCACCCCCGCCGCGTGGCGTGGAAGTATGGTATACTAATTGCATGGATTCAACGGAGACACGGCAGGTTCCGCGCCACATCGCCATGATCATGGATGGCAACGGGCGATGGGCGAAGAATCGCGGGAAAATCCGCCTCGCCGGCCACAGGGCCGGGGCGGAGACCGTGCGCCGCGTCCTCGACTGCTGCAAGAAGTACGGAGTGCAGTACCTGACCCTCTATGCGTTCAGCACAGAGAACTGGTCGCGCCCCAAGGCCGAGGTGACGGGTCTCTTAAAGCTCCTTGCCAAGTTTCTGCGCGAAAAGGAACGCGACCTCATCAAGGACGAGTGCCGGTTTCGCGCCATTGGCCGCCGTGCCGATTTGCCGAAGGACCTCCAGGAGCTCATCGCCAAGGTCGAAGAATCGACAAAACGCTTCGAACGGCAGCTCATCGTCTGCCTCAGCTATGGCGGACGCGCGGAAATCGCAGATGCCGCAACGCGTCTGGCGGAAGATGTCCGCAGCGGGAAGTTCCCGGCAGGTCCGGTTTCCGAAAACACCTTTGCCTCATACCTCTACGCGCCGGATGTCCCAGATCCCGACCTCATTCTGCGGACGAGCGGCGAATTCAGGCTCAGCAATTTCCTCCTCTGGGAGGCCGCATACAGCGAACTGTATGTCACGCCAGTGCTTTGGCCTGACTTTGAGGAAAGGGACTTCATCGCCGCGCTCGACGCATTTGCGTCGCGCTCCCGCCGTTTCGGGGGAGTTAAAGCCGCCGACGCGACGAAAGGGAATAAACCATGAGCATTCAGCTGACGAAACGCATCATTGCCGGCATCTCCGTTGCCATCGCCTTTGCCTCGCTTATGGCTTTTTGCCCGGGGCCGGTCCAGTTCGTCCTTCTGCTGGCCTTCGCCCTGGCCTGCCAGGCGGAGTTTTACGCGCTTGCCATGCGTGGCGGATACCGCGTCTACAACCACACTGGCTGCTTTTGCGGCGGACTTTGGTTTCTCGCCGTCTACATGCTGACCGGCCCGCGCGCAATCCAGAACGGCACGACCTACGGCAACCTTGTGGCGGACTGGGAAAGCGCCTTCATCTTTGGCGGGTGTTTCCTGATTCTGTTTCGCGCGCTTTTCGACCGCCAGTGCCGCCATGCATTCGAGACCACGGCAATCACGGGCCTTGGCATCGTCTATGGCCCGGTTATGCTGAGCTACTTCATCCGCCTTGCGCAGTGGGATTCGACGACGCAGTTCGCGACAACCCGTGCCGGCGTCTTTCTCACCTTCTTCACGGCGGTAGTCATCAAGATGAGCGACACCGGCGCCTTTGCCGTCGGTACCGCCTGCGGCCGCCACAAAATGTTCCCGCGCATTTCGCCCAAGAAGTCATGGGAAGGCCTCGCCGGCGGCATTGCGACCGGCATGGCCGTCGGCATTGGCCTCGCGCTTCTCGCCGCGAAATACAAATGGGGCCCGGACGGCGTCTTTTACTCCTCCGGCCCGTCCGCCCCGGACCTCACCCTCCCCAAGGCGGCGTTCATCTCCGCGCTGTTGGTCGTCGTCGGCCTCTTCGGCGACCTCTTCGAATCGATGTACAAGCGCACGGTGAACATCAAGGACTCCAGGCCGATCTTCCCCGGCATGGGCGGACTGCTTGATGTCGTCGACAGCCTCATATTCGCCCCACCTGTACTTTACTATTTCCTTATCTGGTTCTAGCCGCAAGCGCAAAATGGAAAACTGGATCGACTCCAAACTCGACAAACTCGTCACGGCCCTCCATCCCTGCGGGAAGTGTCCCGCCTCGTCCGCCGTCCCCAACCGCATCAAGGTCATCGACGTCCTTAAGCAACTCATTGCGCTTCTCTTTCCCGGATGCCATGGGGCGGGCCCCGTCGCGGACAATGTCGGCATGGGCGTCGCCGTCCGCGACAACCTCCGCGCCGCCGCTCTTGCGTTGGCGGACCAATGCGCGCGCGCCTTCGCCTACGCCGGCGGCAAGTCGGGCGATGACTGCCGCCGTGCCGGTGAAGAGGCCGCCGCCGCGCTCTTCGACGCGCTTCCCGAAGTCCGCGACATGCTAGCCGAGGACATCGTCGCCGCCTACGAGGGCGACCCCGCCGCCCAGTCGACGATGGAAGTCGTGATGAGCTATCCCGGACTTCTCGCCATCGCCGTGCACCGACTCGCGCATGTTTTGTATAAACAGAAAGTGCCGCTTATTCCGCGCGCCATGAGCGAATACGCCCATTCGCGGACGGGCATCGACATCCATCCTGGCGCGACGATAGGCCCCGGATTCTTCATTGACCACGGCACGGGCGTCGTCATCGGCGAGACATGCGTCATCGGCCGCCGCGTCAAGCTCTACCAGGGGGTGACGCTAGGCGCGCGCAGCTTCGCGAAGGACGCCGACGGCAAACTCGTCAAGGGCATCAAGCGCCACCCCGATGTCGAAGACAATGTCATCATCTACGCCGGCGCGACGATTCTCGGCGGCAACACGGTCATCGGCCACGACTCCGTCATCGGCGCGAGCGTCTGGCTCATCCACTCCGTCCCGCCGAACTCAAAGGTCTACAACCGCGAGCCGGAACCCGTGGTTGCGGCCGCAGAAGCGGCCGCAACAGATAGGAGATAGGAGATGCGAGATAGGAGATATTGCGCGGAAAAACCCAGTCTCCTATCTATGAACTGATTCCGCGTCGCGGCATCAGTACGTCAGGCCGATGTAGAGCATCGCGGTGGTAATGGTGAAATCGACGGACTTGTCGAAACGTTCGCGGGCGGCTATAATTTCGGCTTTGGATTTATCCTTCGACTTGATTTCGCCGCTGAGGGTTAGGAACTGCAGGCGCAGGCCGCCGGTGAGGGCGACGGAGTCGCCAAGCGGAAGGACAAAGCCAGTTTCGGCGCCAAGCGTGAACATGTTGACGTCGAGTTCCTTCTCGCGATGACTGCTGCTTGTAAAAAGCTTGGTGCTTCCGTCATACGCGAAATAGCCGAGGCTCACATTTGAAACCCACTGCGGGTCGCCATCGCGACCTTTGATGAAGGTTGCGCCGGCGCCGATTTTCGGCGCGCCGCCGCCAATGAACGATTCCGAGTTGCCGCCGATGACGAAATTGACCGGAGGATTTTGGTATACCGTTGTTCCACGCGGGTTTCCGTCGTCAATCTCGAATTGTCCGCCGAAGAAGACAAGACCGAGATCGAGGCTGGGGAGTAGACGCATATCTTCATTTTCCCCGTAAAAGAACGTGATCGGCGTGAACGAAAACATGAGGTCCGTCATTGCGCCAAAAAGATCGATGGAAAAGTCGTCGCCCTTTGGAACCATGAGATGGTCGTATTTTTTGCCGCCGTAGCTAATGTCCTTGCCGACGCCGATGTAGTAGTCGCGTTTGGCGTGCGCCTCGGTTGAGATGTCGAAGAAGAGCATATCCCACTTGAAGGCCCAGTATTTCCAATAATGGTCGTAATGAAAGCCAATGGTTTGGTATGGACCATCCACGCCGAAGTCGCTGAGGTCATACGATTCGGCCAGCGCCTGCTTGTAATCCTGGCCAGTCGCGGCGTAAAAGGCGCGGAAGGTCTCGTCGATCGTGCCTTTGATAGTGGTGATCGCGCCGAAGTAGAGACGCCACTGCGAGTTGCGATTGTCGGGCGTCACGGACGTCCAATCCCATTCTGCCTGGGCGAATACGCCGGAAGAAAACAAGGTTGCGGCAAGAATTGCGGCAAAGGGGGCAAATTGCTTTTTCATGATAAAAGTATATCAAAAATGGATAAGCGAGTCCCCACAAAAGCCCATTTGGCATGGCGCCGCTTGACAGAGGTGCCCGAGTTGGCCTATAGTTATTTCACACAAAAGGAGCATCGGCAAAATGGAATCGGTTTCCGAAACAACGCCTCCGATGGTGGGCGAGCAGGCCTTCACCATCGTCACGTACAACATTCACCACGGAGAGAATCTGAATGGTGAGTTTGACCTTTGCGCTCCTGGAAGGGTCGTTTTGCCGGCCTCCCCGCGTTTCGTCGGTTTCCAGGAGGTCGACCAGTTGACGACCCGCGTCAACGGCGCCGACACATGCGCCATCATTGCCGAAACCACGGGACTCTACGCCACATTCGCCAAGGCCATGGACTACGCCGGAGGCGAATACGGCAACGCGCTTTTCTCACGCGAGGAGCCGCTCAATGTCCGTCGCATCCCGCTCCCAGGCGCCGAACCCCGCGTCTTGCTGTTGTGCGAGTTTGACGACTGCTGGGTTGGCGTGACGCATCTTGCGGTCGATTCCGACGAGGCGCGCCTCAAGTCCATCGATATCATCCGCGACGCCGTGGCGGCCTGTGGCGGCAAGCCCGTCTTTCTGATGGGCGACTGGAACGCCCCGCCCGATTCCGAAGTCCTCACGGGCCTTCGCGGTTTCCTCACAATCCTCTCGGACGAAACCACGGCAACGCTCCAAATGCTCGACTTCGATCCATCCAAGCGTCACAATCCGGCTCGCTGCATCGATTACATCGCCGTCGACACCGCCCATCTCGCCCACTATGTCCTTCGCGACCGCCATGTCATAGAAGAACGCCGCGTATCCGACCATGCGCCGCAGATGATCAAAGTCGCCCCTTGCGCCTAAACGCATTTTTGCTTTCATCGCCTTTCATCGCCCAATACTGAACGCAAGGCCATGTTAGAGTCAGTCCTCCATGTCTTTGGCACACTGGCGCCAATCTACCTCATTCTGGCGCTCGGCGCCTGGCTGCGCCATGTGGGTTTCATCACCGCATCCATCGCAAGCGGGCTCAACCGGCTCGTCTTCTACATAGCCCTGCCATGTTTCATTGCGCGCTCCATCGCCGTTGCCAAGATTGCCGGCGGATGGGAACGCGACGCCCTGGCCCTGGGAGGAGGCACTCTCGTCGTTTTTATCCTCGCAGGGTTTCTTGCGCCGGCCGTGGGCATTTCCAAGTTCTAGCGCCCGTCATTCTGCCAATCCGCCTTCCGCAGCAACAATGCGTACATCGGCATACCGGTGATGCTTTTTGCCTTCAGCGGCAGGCCGGACCTCGCGGCAATGAACGCAATCGCCACGCTCACCCTCGCGCCATGCCTCATTCTCTACAATGTCGTCGCAGTCGCCATTCTCACGAAGGCCGGCGAGGAGGCCTCATTTTCGCGCCGCGCAATCAAGGTGGCGACCGGCATGTCCAAAAATCCACTCATCATCTCCTCTGTTGTCGGCATCGTGTTGCTGCTCCTTCGACTGAAGACAGGTTTCGTTCTTCCCGCGCCCGTCGACAAGACCATTGTAACGCTTGGCCAAATGGCGACGCCCGGGTCCATTCTCGCGCTGGGCGCCTCGCTTACGCCGGCCATCCTGCGCGCGAACCTCCGCGGTGCGCACTGGACGGCTCTCCTCAAGCTTGTCGTCGCGCCCCTCGCCGGACTGGCCCTCGCCTATGCGCTCTCCCTTCCGGCACTTGACCGCTTTGTCGTGGTCTGCTACCTGGCCTGCCCGAGCGCCGTGGCGTCGTTCGTCATGGCGCAGGCGATGGACGGCGACGCCGACATCGCCGGCTCCTCCGTCGCGCTCACGACCATCTACTCGTTCCTCTCCCTTTCGGCCGTGCTTCTCTGGGTGATGCCGCCCGTCACCGTTTGACCGTTGAACCGTTGAACCGTTTGACCGTTTGGGAAAAACTTGAACTGATAACTCGAACTAACTCATGAATGTTCGCGCACTGACACCCGCACAACCTGACGCAGAATGGGCCGTCTCCTGGTGGCCGCAGCGCTTCGCAGAGAAGCAGAAGGCCGTTGAGGCTGGCGGTTCCGCCGTCGTCTTTCTCGGCGACTCAATCACGCACAACTGGGAGTCGACCGGGAGAGCGGCCTGGGACAAGTACTTCGCCGGCGCGCCCTACCACGCCCTCCAGCTTGGATTTAGCGGCGACCGCACCGAGCACCTCCTTTGGCGCATCGACAATGGCGAGTTCGACGGGTACGAGACTAAGGCCATCGTTCTCGCCATCGGCACGAACAACACCGGCCATGAGCCGCACGAACCTCCGTCCGACACCATCCTCGGTATCAAAGCCGTTATCGACCGTCTTCTCGAAAAGCAGCCCAGGGCACGCATCATCCTCCATCCGATCTTCCCTCGCGGTGAATTTCCCGACGACCCCGGCCGACTCCAGAACGCCGTCGTCAACCGCGAGATTGTCAAGCTCGCGGACGGCCGTCGCGTCATCTGGTGCGACTTCAACTCGCAGTTCCTTCTCCCCGACGGCCGTCTGCCGAAGTCGCTCGTTCCGGACTTCCTGCATCCCGGTCCGATGGGCTACGAAATTTGGGCCAACGCCGTCATGCCCGTCATAGACCGCGTCCTCGCGGCAAAGGAGGGCGAGCCAGTTCCCTCCGTCTTCGGCGCATGGCAGGATCCGACAGGCGTCACGGACGAACGCAGCGAATCGCTCATTCCGCAGGCGCGCATCGAATTCGCCGCCAACGGCAACGGCAACTGGTGGTACGACCGCCTCGCCGCAAACCGCCGGCAGATTGCGGAGTCGGGGGGAAGAATTGACCTCGTCTTCATGGGTGACTCCATCACCCATTACTGGGATGTCGGCGAAGGGCCAGACACCTCTACGGAAATCGTCGAGCTACGCAAGAAGTTCTCCATCCTCAACTGCGGATACGGCGGCGACCAGACCCAGCACCTGCTTTGGCGCGCAAAGCATGGCGAACTCGACGGCTACGAGGCGAAGCTTGTCATGCTCCTCATCGGCACGAACAATTCCGGTGCCGGACGCCCGCCGGCAGAGGTCTTTGCTGCCATCCGAGAGATTACGGACGTCATCCACGCCAAGCAGCCCAGGGCGACAATCCTCCTTCTGCCGCTTTTCCCGCGCGGCACCGCCAATTCACCTGCCAATGTCCGCAACCTCGCGGTCAACGCGCTGATTCGCACGGAGGCGTGGGGGGAGCATGTCATCGTAAAGGATTTGACCGCTTTCTTCCATGACGAAAAGGGTGACACGATTCCCGAACTTTTTGATGATGAGCGCCTCCACATGTCCGACGCCGGTTTCGTCGTCTGGCGCAGGGAGGTGGAACCCATTTTCGACGAAGTTTGCCGAGCCATCTAGCGTCATGTTCCGTTTTCTCCACAACGCCTCTTTCACCCGGCTTTGGCTGCCCATCGCAGTGATCGCCGTTTACACGGCGCTGGCGGTCTGGGGCGAGGTCGAATACCGCGTGGCGAAAGCGCGCGACGCCACGCCGGTCTACAACGTGGTTGACGAAAACCACCGCTACGAACCACCCTCTTTTTCGTCTGGCCACATCATGGGCACCGACAATCTTGGGCGCGGCGTCTTCCGCCGTCTCGTGCAGGGGACGCGCATCGCCTACCACGTCGGCGTCATGACTTCGCTGATCGCCTTGCCGCTTGGCGTGCTGCTCGGTTGTCTCGGCGGCTACTTCGGGGGGAAGACGGACGCGGCCGTCGTCTGGCTTTGCGCGACGGTGTCGTCCGTGCCGTCGCTACTGCTCATTCTTGCCGTGGCGATGGTGGTAGGGAAGGGGCTCGCCGGCGTCTACTGGGGAATCGGCCTCACGACCTGGGTCGGCGTCTGCCGCAACATTCGCGCCGAGGTCATCAAGCACCGCGACCGGCCCTATGTGCAGGCGGCGCGCGTCCTCGGCTATTCGGACGCCCGCATCCTCTTCCGCCATATTCTGCCGAACGTGATGCACATCGTCCTCATCTCCTTCTCGATCCGCTTTCCCGCGGCCGTTGGGACCGAGGTCTTCGTAAGCTTCCTCGGAATCGGGGTGCAGGGAGAGCCGTCATGGGGCGTGATGCTCAACAACGCGCGCCTCCGTCTCTGGCAGGGCGTCTGGTGGGAGATGGCCTTCGTGACCCTTGCGATCTTCGGCCTCGTTCTCGCCTTCAATGTCCTTGCCGACGAACTTCGCGACCGCTTCGACCCGTCGACGCACATGCACTAGCGGGGTGAAGTGGCTTTCGCTACGGGGAGTTTGGGAGATTTGGAGATTGGGAGCAGGGATTTTGTTAAAATATAAGTCATGAAAGCCCTGTTCGTCACCATGGTCGTCGCGTCGTTTGCGGCGGTGTCGGCGTTGGGCCAGAACGCCCCGGCGCGGCTCGTCTTCCGCTCGACGAAGGGCGCGGTCCAAAGTCGCCCGGCCATACGCGCCTTCGCCCAGGACGTCCAGCGCGAACTTCATTATACGCTCGGCTTTCCGTTTCCCGTCGCCGACGCCCCGGACATCGGTTTCGAAGTCGGCTACGCGCGGCCGTTCTCCTTCGCCACGGGCCATCGTCTATTTCGTCTCCCCTCCGGCAAAATCAAGGCAATCGTGATCGTGCCCGACCCCGATGTGCCCGACCTGGAACAATTTCGTTTCGACATTGTCGCCGCCATCTTCCGTGCGGAGCTCCATTCCCGTGCTGTCCGCGGCACGCGTCCGGCAGAGCCGCCACCATGGTTCGTCCGCGGTCTCGCGGCCCTGACCGACCCGCAGGAGCGCGGCCGCCTCTTCGAACAGGCGTACGGACAATGGGCCCACGCCCGTCTCGATGCGGCGCAATGGCTCTTTCGCGCCGATTCGCGTGCGGCCACCCTTCCCGCCGTCGCCTCCCAGCTCGCGGCCTGGTGCGCCGAGAGGCCAAACCGCCGCGAGCGCTGGTCCACCCTTCTCGACGCACTTGCCTCCGGCGACACATGGTCGTCGGCGCTTGTGGCGCGCGTCTTCGCCGACACTGACGAACCATCCGCCCTTGACGACGCCGTTGACATTTGGATGGCGGCCAGGGATCGGCGCGTCTTTTCCCCTGGCACGACTTCGGGCGGTACGCTCTCCCGGATGCGCCTCGCGCTCGTCGCCTTTCCCCCTGAAATCGACTTTGATCCAAATTCCGGCTTTGACGGCAGGGCCTTTCTTCCCTTATCATGGTATGCGCAAAATCCCGGCCTCCCCGGGGTGTCAAAACTTCTCCTTGGACGCGCGTCCAGATTCCGCCGCGCCGCAATCGGCCGCGACACGGAATTCCAGCAGCTCTGTTCCCTCTACGCGGATGCGCTGGAAATGGCGGCGCACAAGGGATGGTTCCATGCGTCGGCCTACTGGATCGCCGCGGAGGACCTGCGCGCGGATCTTGAGACGCGCATTGCGGCCGGGGAGACACTTGGAGCGGACAAGTCCGGAGTTGGAGTTGAAGTTGGAGTTGGAGTTGAGAGAAAATGAAGGAAAAAGAGTCCATTTTTGAATCGAAGAAGGGCAACAAGACCCTGATCGGCGCGATTGACGCCGACGTGCTGGCCTTTACCGTCGGCAAGGATCCCGTGTTGGACTTGCGCCTCGTGGAGTGGGACTGCCTCGGTTCCGCCGCGCATGTCACCATGCTTTCGCGGATTCCCGTCAAGCCCGTCCTCTTCACGAAGGACGAGCGCGACGCCGTCGTGGCGGGTCTCGTCGACATTATGCGCGCCTCGCGTCAAGGGGTCTTCAAAATCACCGAAGAAGACCAGGACTGCCACCTCGCCATCGAACGCACCCTTACCGAAAAGCTAGGCGCGGCAGGAAAGCGCGTTCACACCGGGCGGAGCCGCAACGACCAGTCGGCGACGGCCATACGGCTCTACACGCGGGACGCCCTTCTGGGCACGGCCGCCGAAATCACGGATCTTGCGCAGTCGCTTGTCGCCTTCGGCCGCCGCAACCGCGCCATTCCGATGGTTGGGCGCACACACCTGCAGCCGGCCATGCCGAGCTCTGTTGGCGTTTGGGCCACCGCCTACGCCGAGGAACTTCTCGACACCCTCGCCCATGTCGTATGGGGCGCCTTCGACTTCACAAACCGCTGTCCGCTCGGTTCCGCCGCGAGCTATGGGGTGCCGCTGCCGATAGACAGGGCGTTGACCGCGCGTCTTCTGGCCTTCCGCGAACCGATTCACAATGTCCTCGCCGCAGGGAACAGCCGCGGGAAGACCGAAAGCGTCGTCATTTCCGCCCTGGCCCAGACGATGGTCACGGCGAGCCGCCTCGCGCAGGACCTCATTCTTTTCTCGATGCCGGAATTCGGCTACTTCTCCATCCCGCGCGAATTCTGCACCGGCTCGTCGATCATGCCCCAGAAGTACAACCCCGATGTCTGCGAGCTCATCCGCTCCAAGGCCGCGCAGGTCGTCGCCTTGGCCTCGGCGGCGGGCGGCATCCTCGTCGGAATGCCCGGCGGCTACAACCGCGACCTGCAGGATACCAAGGCGCTTCTCATGGAAGCCTTCGACACGACCCGCGCCACGCTTCGCATTCTCACGCGTCTCGTCGGCGGCCTCCGCGCCCATCCCGACCGTCTTCGCGCCGCCTTTGCCGACCCCGGCGTCTTCGCCACGGACAGGGCCCTGGAGTTCGTCGCCGGCGGCATGGCCTTCCGCGACGCCTACCATGAGGTCCGCGAAAACCTTGAAAGCCTCCGCGGCATGGATCCTGACGCGGCCATCGCGAAGAAGACGCACCTTGGCGCCCCCTGCGGCCTCGACTTCGGCCTTT
>JAEEGL013258181.1_pt1 | contig 12362 bp, 5 predicted proteins | sample 9134231 | NCBI WGS metagenome assembly JAEEGL01 (sample SAMN16246548, study PRJNA631951) | gut metagenome | biome: gut microbiome; feature: rumen; material: fiber-attached | host: Bos | place: Iran: Karaj | collected 2018-10 | reverse complement strand
CCATTGTCGCCGGCAGCGACATCGTTTCGCGCCGGGAGTACACCGGTCATCCCGACTATGAGTTGTTTGAGGATTCCGTCAGTATCGGTCCCCTGCCGCTTGGCGTCTATCTCGCAGAATTCAAAAGTGATGTCAAGGGCGTGGAAACCGTCAGGATGCTCTTCTATGTGAGCGACGTCTTCCTGCTCTCCCAACCGCTTCCCAAAGGCAAAGAGCGCCATGTCGTGGTCAGCGCCACAACAGGAAAACCGCTCAAGAACGCCAAAGTGAGAATCAGCGAGTACCGCGACACGAAAGTGGTGGACTGCAACAAAAAAGGCGAGGCGACGGTGGCAAAAAGCGGCGATAACAATTGGAACGGGCAATTCTTCGCATATACTCCTGATGACAAATACTGCCCTGAGCAGAATTTCTGGAGACGAAACTATACCTACAATGCCGTCAGGCCTGAAACTACTTATTATCGCATCTTCACCGACAGAAGTATCTACAGACCTGGACAAACCGTACAGGCGGCGGTCATGGCGTTCGTCAATCGGGAAGGTGTGACCACCAATGTGATTTCAGGCAAGTCGTTGAAGGTCATGCTTCGTGACGCCAATCATAAGCTTATTTCCACCAAGGAGGTGGTGACTGACGAATTCGGCAAGGCACCTGTAGATTTCACCCTTCCGGAGTCAGGACTGACCGGCCGCTTCTTTATCTCTACGGAGTCAGAAACAACCAGTTTCATGGTGGAAGAATACAAACGTCCCACTTTCGATTTGGAGTTCGACACTTATGACCAACCCTATAAAAACGGCGATGTCATTTCGGTCAAAGGCCATGCCAAAACTTATTCCGGCGTTCCGGTACAGTCGGCCAAAGTGAGCTACACCGTATCCAGGAAGAGGAATTCCTGGTGGTGGAATCCCGGTGGTCATGACGAGGGCGACGCAGAACTGCTTGTCGATTCGACCACTACGGATGAGAAGGGTTGTTTTGTCATCAAGATGCCGATGCAGCTCCCTGAATCTTCTGAAATAGCTCTGAACTATCGCAGCCCTCAATTCTACAGGATTGTCGCGGAGGTTGTCGTGACCGACCAGGCCGGCGAGAGCCATGATGGAGAATGTTCGATGCCCATTTCCAACAGGGAAAAGGCTTTCTCGTTCACGATGCCCAAGAACATTGAGCGAGGCCAGACGGAACCTGTGACTTTCCATCTCAGAAATCTCGTCGGCAACCCTGTTGACGGTGAGGTGACTTACACGATCGATGACCATGAGGACCGTTATACGGTGAAAGCCAACACACCTGTGGACGTGTGGAAGTCGCCATGGCTCATGAATTCCGGCAAGCATATCATCAAAGCTGTTTGCGAGGGTGATACAGTGAAGGCTGAGTTTGTCCTCTTCTCACTCAACGACAAGAAACCATCTTTTCAGACGCATGATTGGTTTTACGCCTCAAAGGATCAATTCCCCAATGATGGCTCTTCTGTTTATGTGCAGGTAGGCTCCTCTGATCCTGAGACAATGGTTTTCTATCAGGTGTTCTCTGAGGATAACGTTTTGGAACAGGGCTCTTTCAAACTCGATAATGCCAATCAGACACGGGAATGGGTGTACAAGGAAGAGTATGGCACGGGAGTGCTTCTTACTTACGCCTGGGTCAGGGATGGTGTGGCTTACACCCATGAGCATCAGATCACAAGACCATTGCCCGACAAGCGCATCATCTTGAATTGGGAGTCTTTCCGCGACCGGCTCACCCCGGGATCGGAAGAAGAATGGACCTTAAGGGCCACTTATCCCGATGGAAAACCTGCTGACGCTCAGATGGTCGCCACAATTTATGACCACTCTCTCGATCAGATCAATCAGCACAGCTGGTGGTTCAATCCTTATATCAGGGTGAACGTTCCTCACGCAGGGTGGAACGCGACATCATACAACTCGTTGTATTCGAAAGCCAGCAACCCCATCACGTATCAGAAAGTCCCGGCTTTGAATTTCACCCATTTTGATGAGACTGTGTTCACTTTCTGGAATCCAAGGGTTCGGATGTATAAGAGTGTGGGTAGCAGAGGCATGGTGCTCCAAGAAGTTGCTCTGCGTGCGCCAATGGCAGAGGCTAATGCTGCTTCTGCCAAGGTTGCTATGGATAGTAGTGCAGACTTGTATGATTCTTTGGAAGAGTCTAAGGCCGTTGAGGAGGATAACAGTGCAGGAAGTGAGGAAAAAGTGGCTGATCAGTTGAGGGAAAACCTCAATGAGACTGCTGCATTCTTCCCTCAGGCAGCAGTAGATCAGAATGGAAGGATTACCTTGAAATTCCGTCTTCCTGAGTCGGTGACGACCTGGCGGATCATGGGCCTCGTGACGGACAAGGAGTTGAATCATGGTTCCATCACCTCAGATGCTGTGGCACAGAAAGACGTGATGATCGTGCCCAATATGCCGCGGTTTGTCAGATTGGGCGACCGCGCGCAGATCTCTGCTCAAATTTTCAACACAACCGACCATCCTGTGCAGGGAAAGGCTTTGATAGAATTGTCCGACCCGGAGAGTGAGGCTGTAGTCTTCAGCCAGACCAAAGATTTCAGCGTCGATGTGGAACAGACCGCGGCAGTGACCTTCGACTATCTGCCTGAAGGAATGCCCCGGTTGCTCGTCTGCAAGGTGATGGCGAAAGGCGAAGGCTTCTCCGACGGTGAACAGCACTATCTGCCTGTGTTGAGCAATATGGAACTGGTGACCCGTACCCTGCCGTTTACTCAGCATGGGGCACAAGTCAGCACGTTCGACCTCGACCGTCTATTCCCGAAAGGCATCAGTGATGGTAAACTGACGGTTGAATACACCAACAACCCGGCATGGCTCATGATCCAGGCTCTGCCGACCATGGCAGCTGAGCAGAATGAAAATGCCATCTCACAGGCCATGTCCTACTATGCCAACACCCTCGGACTGCATATCATGAATATGTCGCCAGCCATCAAGTCCATGGTCTTGAAATGGAATGAGGAGCAGCAGCAGGATAATCTGGTCAGCAATCTCAACAAGAACGCCGAACTGAAGGACCTTCTGCTTAATGAGACGCCATGGGTGAGCCAAGCTGATCACGAAGAGGGACAGAAACGGAGTCTGGTGAAGTTCTTTGATGAGGATACCAACAACCAAAGACGGAGCTCTGCTGTCAAAATACTCCGGGAGTTGCAGAATTCCGACGGTTCATGGTCTTGGTGGAAAGGCATGGAAGGCAGTCCCTATATGACAGTGGCTGTCAGCGAGATGCTGATCCGTCTCAATGTGTTGGCAGGCAAACAATCCGATACCCAGGGAATGATCAACAGGGCTTGTTCCTATATGGGTACGAAACTGATCGAGGACATGAACGAGATCAAAAAAATGCAGCAGAAAGGTAAGAAGCGATTGCCAAGTGAACTTTCCTTGCATATACTCTATAACCTTGCACTGGATGGCAGGACATTGTCTGACCAAGTGCAGGAGGCTGCTGACTTCCTCATCGGACTCTTTGAAAAGGAGTCGCCGGCATTCACGATTTACGGAAAAGCTCATGGTGCGGTCATTCTTGCCCATTATGGCAGAAAACAAAAGGCCGAGGAATATATGAAGAGCTTGGATGAGTATGCGGTCTCGACCGAAGAGATGGGAAGATATTATGATACGCGTAAAGCCCAGTATTCATGGTGCAGCTATCTCATCCCTACAGAGGTGGCGGCTATCGAGGCCTACAAGAGGCTGAAGCCGGATCAGACGAAGGTGGTGGACGAGATGAGAAGATGGCTCCTCCAGCAAAAGCGTGCTCAGATGTGGAACACACCGGTCAACAGCGTCGACGCGGTATATGCCTTCCTCGAAGGCAACCTGGAGAGTCTCGACAATGGCGTGGAGTCTCGTATATCTCTTGATGGCCAGACCATGCAGATGCCGCAGGCTACTGCTGGCGTGGGATATGTGAAGCAGGCGGTGGCGTATGACGGACAACGGAAAGTGGAGGTGGAGAAATCGTCCAGCGGAACTTCCTGGGGTGCCATCTATGCGCAGTTCATGCAGAAGGCCATGGATGTGGAGAAATCTTCCGCAGGTCTGACAGTGACACGTGAGGTGCGGACCAGTTCTCCGTCCCTTAAGGTCGGCGACAAGGTGGTGGTGCGCATTACGGTCAAGGCTGAGCGCGACATGGACTTTGTTGAGGTGATCGACCGTCGGGCTGCCTGTCTCGAACCGGTCAGTCAGCTCTCAGGATACCATTACGGATACTATATCGCTCCGAAAGACTACACGACAGCCTATTATTTCAACAAAATGCCGAAAGGCACACATGTGGTGGAAACTGAGTATTTCATCGACAGGGCAGGCTCTTACGAGTCGGGCACTTGCAAGGCACAATGTGCTTATGCTCCCGAATACTCTTCTACTTGCGGAGCATTGAAGTTTGACGTGAACAAATAAATGATATGATACTGAAAAAGAGATACATACTGATTGTCGCCTTAATCGCGGTCCTGATGCTGATAGAAGCAGCACCGGCGATGGCGCAGCGTATCTCGACAACCGCTCAAGTCATCGATTGCGGACAGGTGTTGTTCAGGAAACCGGTGACCGTGCATTTCGAACTCCTCAACGAGGGAGTGGGGACTGTCAACATCAAGAGTGTCGATACCAGTTGTGGATGCACTGAGGTGAATTACCCCAAGGGAGTGATCTCCGCCAACAAGCCTTTCGTGGTGTCTGCCACATACGATGCCAAACTGATGGGACATTTCGAGAAATATATCGATATCTATACCAGTGGAGCATCCCTGCCTTTCACACTGACCATGAGAGGCGTGGTCGTGGAGGAGATCCATGATTATGAGGGCGAATACCCGTTTATGATCGGAAAGATCAAGGCTGACCGCAACGAGGTGATGTTTGACGATGTCCGCAAGGGAGAGAATCCGGTCGAGGAAATCCATATCCTCAATACGACCAGTGATATCGTGACGCCCGTCATCATGCACCTGCCCGAATATATGAGGGCTGATGTCTCACCCTCGTCCATCCCTCCCGGAAGGTCGGGTGTGGTCTATCTGACCCTCGACTCCAAGCGTATGGGTGACTATGGCCTTAAACAGGCTTCTGTCTATCTCGGACTCAAGGCAGGTGAGAAAGTGAGCGCAGACAAGGAAATCGACGTGTCGGCCATCTTGATTCCTTCGTTTGGTGTCGTCACCGACCAGCAACTGCTTTATTCACCTAAAGTGAAATTGTCTGACACCGTGCTTGACCTGGGCAGTTTTGAAGGAAAGAAAAAGAAGAAAGGAACCATCGTCATCGAGAACCTGGGCAGGACAGATCTGGAAATCTCCAATCTGCAGTTGTTCACACCTGGTCTTACCATTGACCTGAGTGCAACTGTCATCCCACCGGGAGAGTCTGCCAAACTCAAGGTTACGGCTGAGAAAAAGTCTCTGAAAGACGTAAGGAAACAACCGAGAATACTCATGATCACCAATGACCCGAGAAATCCGAAGGTCATGGTTGATGTCAATATCAAATAACGAAAAATATAGTGCAATGGAGCATCCTGAGAATAACGAGGAATATAAGGGACTGACAGTCAATTCGGGGGTTGAACAGCCTTCGATTATCAACCCTTACCTCAAGCGGAGCAGATTCCGCAGAAAGGTATATTCTGCCGCGGAAATGGTGGAGGGCATCGTCAAGGGCGATGTGACCATTCTTAGCCAGGCAGTAACTTTGGTTGAGAGTGTCAACCCCGACCATCAGGCTAAAGCTCAGGAGGTGATCGAGAAATGCCTGCCCTTCTCCGGCAACTCCATCCGTGTAGGTATCAGTGGAGTCCCGGGTGCAGGAAAGAGCACCTCGATCGATATGTTTGGCTGTCATGTGCTCGACCAGCATGGAGGAAAACTGGCGGTCCTTGCCATCGACCCCAGCAGCGAGCGCACCAAAGGCAGCATTCTTGGCGACAAAACCCGAATGGAGAAACTGTCACTTCGGCCCGAGGCTTTTATTCGCCCCAGTCCGACCGCAGGCTCCCTCGGCGGTGTGGCCAGGAAGACCCGGGAGACCATCATCCTCTGCGAGGCGGCAGGTTACGATAAGATCTTCGTCGAGACTGTCGGAGTGGGACAGAGTGAGACAGCTTGCCACTCCATGGTGGACTTCTTCCTGCTCATCCAACTTGCGGGAACGGGAGATGAACTTCAGGGAATCAAAAGGGGAATCATGGAAATCTCCGATGGTATCGTCATCAACAAATGCGACGGCAATAACGTCGATAAGTGTCACATGGCGGCAACCAATTTCAGAAACGCCCTCCACTTCTTCCCGAAGTCAGATAGCGGATGGATGCCGAAAGTGCTGTGCTACAGTGGGTTCTATGGATATGGAATCAAGGAGGTCTGGGACATGGTCTACGAGTATATCGATTTCGTGAAAAAGAATGGATATTTTGACTACAGACGCAACGAACAGAGCAAGTACTGGATGTATGAGAGCATCAACGAGCATCTGCGCAATAGCTTCTACAACAGTGAGGTCATTTCACGGAAACTGAAAGAGGCTGAAAAAAGCGTGCTTGCCGGTGAGCAGACTTCTTTTGCGGCAGCAGGACAACTGCTGGATTTGTATTTTGAAAACCTCAGAAACAGACAATGATTCAGATCGAGATTGACAATCAAAGCGGATTCTGCTTCGGCGTGACCACAGCCATCAACAAGGCTGAGGAAAAACTCGCTGAGGAGAAGACCTTGTACTGTCTGGGCGATATCGTCCACAACGGCATGGAATGTGAGCGCCTCAGGGAAATGGGACTGATGACCATCAACCATGATGAGCTCCAGCATCTTCATGATGTGAAAGTGATGTTCCGCGCCCATGGCGAACCGCCTGCTACTTATCAGGTGGCACAGCAAAACAACATCGAGATCGTGGATACCACGTGTCCGGTCGTACTGCAATTGCAGAGAAGAATCAAAAAACAGTTCGACAGCAACCCCGAGGCACAAATCGTCATCTTCGGAAAAAGCGGACATGCTGAGGTGCTCGGACTGGTCGGTCAGACACAAAACAAAGCGATTGTGGTGGAGAATATTGAGGATGTGCAACATCTCGATTTCAACCGTGACATCTACCTTTACTCACAGACGACAAAGTCGCTGGATGAGTTCCACCGCATCATCGACTATATCCAGAGCCACATCTCACACAATGCCTGTTTCAAGAGTTTCGACACGATCTGCAGGCAGGTGGCCAACCGGATCTCCCACATCGCCGCCTTCGCGCAGAAACACGATATGATCCTCTTCGTTTCAGGAGGGAAAAGCAGCAACGGGAAAGTGCTCTTCGACGAATGCAGAAGGGTGAATCCCAATACGCACCAGGTCGAATGCTCAGAGGAAATCGACATGGAATGGCTCAATGGTATGACGTCTATCGGTATTTGCGGGGCGACAAGCACTCCGAAATGGCTGATGGAGGAATGCAGGTCTTATATTTTGCAACATACAGAAATCAATCATATATGCTGAAAACAATAATAATCATTAATAATTTTAAACATTCAAACTTATGAGAAAAAAGGTTCTATTCACGTTGACAGTCTTGTTAGCTGCTGTAGTTCAGTTGACAGCCGCACCTGTCACAAAAGCTGAGGCTTCTGAGATGGCCGAAGCTTTCCTGATGGCCAAAGGCATTGCCGTTGAGGGCAACCTGACCTTGGCACAGTCACCCAAAAGAAACCTACCCTCCAGGGATGGGTCTGCCTATTATTATGTCTTCAACAATGGTGAAGACGGCGGTTTCGTCATCATGTCCGGTGACGACCGTACAAGGCAGGTCCTTGCTTATTCTGATGAGGGCACTTTTGACATGAATCTGCTGGGTGAGAATGTAGGCGATCTGCTGGATGACTATGTTCAGCAAATTGACATGCTCGACAGAATGGGTTATCAGACAACCAGAAATGAGAACGTGGCTCATCTTCCGACGCCGACGACAAATCCTGTCCAGCCCTTGCTTACCTCGAAATGGAATCAGTATTCCCCGTTCAACAACACTTGCCCCACTTATTCCGGTACTTCGAGAAGTGCTGTGGGATGTGTGGCTGTGGCCATGGCGCAATACATCTACTATTTCAGAAACAGAATGGATGCGACATTATCCACGACAATTCCTGCCACCGACAATGCCAATCCCTCCCCAGCCATCAAATCTGGATTCAATTTCAACTGGAATTTGATGTATGATGTTGCTGATGGTACCCAGAACTCTTCCCAAATCAAGGCCGTGGCTGAGCTTTGCAGGGCATGTGCGACAGCCCTCAACAGCAGTTTCGGCTATTCTACCAGTGCCTATCATTCTAGTATCGCATCGGCTCTGAAGTCCTACTTCAAATTCAACCACTCCGACTTAGTGAATCGTGAGTCATATCCTTATGAGCAGTGGAAGAGAATGTTGATTGACGAACTTGAACAGGGAAGACCAATTCTCTACACGGCAAGAAAAATTTCCTCTGGACACTCCTTTATATTGGATGGATATGATGGTGGCGACCTCTTCCATATCAATTGGGGATGGGGTGGTAAGAATAACGGATTTTTTGCGATTTCTGCTTTCGAGCCTGAAGACAAGGAGGGTGATGATACTTTGATCAATCCTACAACGACTTATCTGAGTTCTCATCAGGCCTACTTTAACCTGCAACCCTTGAAAGGTTATAACAGTACCAACGAATTTGTTTATCTCTCTGCACTGATTAACAGCGCTTCGGGAACAACAGCCAAGGTAACATACTACAATCGCACGGGAAGTACGAGGACCTATCGTGGCGGACTGGGCTATCTCGATGATAATGGAAATGTGGTGCTTCTGAAAGAATGGACGAAAGGGGATATGGCTGTCAACCATAATTACAACACCGGTCCCGTCACTTATACGCTTGGTACAGCCGACTTCGCTGCTAAAAACCTGAAAGCAGGTACTTACAGGATTTTCCCCGTTTGTAAGCTCAAGGGAGAGGATTCCTGGACAGTCTGCGCCGCTGCTACCTCTTACCTTTATATAAAGGCGGTGTATGCCACCAGCAAGGTGACGCTGTCAATCGGCAAATTCCAGCCCTCTTTGTCCGCAACCTTAGAAACTCCGGGATCCTGCGTGAAGAGCGCCAAACAGCCTGTTGTTATCTCCATCACCAATTCCGGAGAGGATTTCTATGGAAATGTTTATCTCTTCGCCAACAACAGCACTACGAACAAGGGGGCATCTAAAGCTTCATCTTCATTGTTCGTCCCTGCAGGAAAGACGGTGAAACTCTATTTGTATTTCACTCCGACAGCCACAGGTACCTTTACCCTCTGGGCAACAACCAACTCTTCTGGCTCTGACGTCATCGGTACCACTAAAATGACTGTCATCTCTGGTTCTACTACAAGGAAATTGACGTTGACCTCTTTGGATATCGCCAATGAATCTTCCACCAAGAAGAAAATATTGGGCACAACGTTTAAAGCGACATGTAACATCACCAATAATACTGGCTATCCTTATGCCGGCATTGTAAGGGTGGTGCTGTGGATTTCGAATGGCAGTTATGCCAACATGCCTGTTGTGAAGAACAAGTTCCTGACTTTTGCTCCTAATGGGAAGAATACCTTGGAGTTTGAGTTTGAGAATCTGAATCCCGCCAAGAAATATGCTATTTCTGTTGGATATGAGGATGGTGCTGACATCGTTGGCGGATGGCTGACGGGATATACATTCACCAATGCCGTGATGACCTACTACGGACCAGACAACATGGTGGCCATCGCTCCTGACGAAACCATCACTATTCCTAATGGTGTGCTTGCCGCTGATTTCAGCAATACTACTGGCACCGTGAAGAAGGTGGTGACCAACAATAATCCCAACACACTGTATTTCGTCGGTGCAAACGAGTCTCAGATCACCGGTCTCTCCGGCAAGAACTTCGTCAAAGGCACGAAGGCTTCTACCATTACCTTGCAGGATGGTTATGGCTTCTTCACACCTAAGAAGTTCACAGCTGACAAGATTTCTTACAGTAGGCTGATGACCATCGGTACGGGTGGTTCAGGTGGCTGGCAGACGATTTGCATGCCTTTCGCTGCTTCTACTGTGACTTGCAATGGACAGGAACTCAGATGGTTCAAGTCTGGAAGCGACAAGAATGCGCATTTCTGGATCAAGGACTTCAGTGCGCTCAACGGCAATACCGTCTGCTTCGGTTACGTGGATGAACTCGAAGCCAACCATCCTTATTTGATGGCCGTTCCTAACCAGACCTGGCCGCAGAGCAACCTCGTCGGAAAGACTTTGGTCTTCAATGGTGAGAATGCTGTTCTCGACAAAGACCCGATGGTGGTGACTGGATCCGATGTGTTCAATTACAGAGGAAAGTTCGTTGAGGAAACCATTTCCAATATCTATGTGTTGAATAACACGGGCAGTAAGTTCCTCTTTGGCAACAATACGGTCAAGCCGTTCAGATGCTATTTCATCAAGACCAATCTTGACCTGACGGATGTCAATGATCTCAACATCGGTTCCTTCGATGAGACAACAGAAATCATGGTTCCCGTGGCCAGTGAAGGTGAGACGCTGGATGTCTATAACCTCAGTGGCGTGAAGGTTGGACAAGCCACCGTTGTTGACTCTAAGATTGATCTCGGTGATCTGCCGAAGGGTGTCTATGTCGTGAAAGGCAAGAAACTCATCAAGTATTGATCACGGTGTGATATAACGCAAATCGGCTCCCGGATTCCGGGAGCCGATTTGTGTTTATTGGGGGAGACTGTCAATCTTCTTTTACAGCTTCTTCGTATCGTGCCATCAGCCATTCGTTTTGTTCGGGAATCGTCATCTCGCTGTTGTCCAGCAAAATGGCATCTTCTGCTTGGCGGAGCGGGCTGACTTCACGGTGGCTGTCAAGATAATCACGCTCCTGCACATTGCGCAGGATCTCGTCAAAATCTGCAGGAGTGCCTTTCTCCAGCAATTCCTTGTAGCGTCGTTGCGCACGGACTTCCGCTGATGCAGTGACGAAAACCTTCAGTTCGGCATCAGGGAAGACAACGGTGCCGATGTCGCGGCCGTCCATCACCACACCTTTCTCAGCTCCCATCCTTTGTTGCTGGGCCACGAGGGCTTCACGGACAAAGGGAAGGGCCGCCACTTCACTTACCTTGTTCGACACTTCCATGCCGCGGATGAATCCTTCCACGCATTCTCCGTTAAGATAGGTGTCGGGACGTCCAGTTTCCGGATTGAATTGGAAACTGATGATGATTTCCGGAAGATGGGCTTCCAAGGCTTCTGTCTGCAGTTCTCCTTCCTCATTGTAGAGACCATGCTGAAGCGCATAGTAGGTCACAGCGCGGTACATGGCACCTGTATCCACATACACGTAGCCGATCTTGCGGGCCAGATCCTTGGCCATCGTGCTTTTGCCGCATGAAGAATGGCCGTCGATTGCTATTGTGATTTTTCTCATGGTTGTTATATGTTGAATGAAACATTGGCGATGATGGAGGATGAAGACACATGGTACTTGCCCCAGGAGAGATTGATCTTAAACCGGTCCAGGTTGACGCCGGCCCCCAAGGTGAGACCAGCTCCGTGACTGCTCTCATGCTCTCCGTCAGAGATTTTCATCTGGTTGGTCCGGCGGAAGTTGAGGCCACCCCCCACCCAGATCTGTTCTGACAACAGAATATCCGCACCTACGGCCAGGTGGTTGATGAACTTGTCATCCCAGTGGGTCAGGTCAAGGAGGGTGGCGGAGAGTCTGAGAGGAGCCCCCGTGAATTTCTTCGTGACCCCTGCCTGAAGTTCAAAAGGCAATCTTTCGTATTCTTCATCGTAAGCTTTCAGCTGTCCGCCCAGGTTGCGAGCCACAGCGGAGATTGACAGATCACGGTCAGAATCGTAGTAGTTCAGGCCCAGATCCACGCACATGGCTATCGAATTGTAGCCGCCGATATAGGAGGTGATCCATTTGGCGGCTATACCTCCAGACAGACGTTGAGTCAGGTTGTAGCTGAGGTAGCCGGCCAAGGAGATGTCACGGGCTGAGAATTCTCCGGTCTGCACGTTGTTGGCATCCACCTCCTTCATGGTGCCATAGCCCATGAACTGGGCACTGCCGCCAACAGTCATGCGGTCTTTCACAACTTTGCTGTAGGTGGCGCTGGCAGTATTCACTCCGGCCATGTAGTTCATGTAGTTCAGACCGATGGTTCCGTCGCTGACTGAGGTGAGGAGCGCGGGGTTGGAGAAGACCAGCGAGGGGTCGTCTTCGATGAGGGTGATGTTCTCTCCTCCCAGTGT